>ENA-OPXX01000071-OPXX01000071.1-human-gut-metagenome-genome-assembly--contig:-NODE-71-length-97304-cov-3.801407_pt1 | contig 97304 bp, 109 predicted proteins | sample MGYA00241771_ERZ502046 | MGnify/ENA primary metagenome ERZ502046 (study PRJEB25962, sample SAMEA2042006) | human gut metagenome | biome: human gut; feature: human-associated habitat; material: faeces...
CTTTTATGTTCGATATTTAATTCTAAGCATAATTGTTCTAATGGATGTATTTTTTTTACATCTTTAAAAAAGCAAAATTCCATTCCATTATCAGTTTGAATTATATTAGATTTATAACCAAAATATTTAATGCATCTTTTAATGAAATCAACTGTATTTTGAGGACTTTGCTCCATGTAATGATAAATATACCTCTCACGTGAAGCTTCATCAATACAAGTATATTGGTAAAAGTGCAAGTCTTTAGGTAAATTATCACATTTACAATAATCTGGTACATATTTTACATCTACTTGCCATTTTTCTCCTATATTTTTAGGAGTAAGGTAAGGTTTAGGTATATATTTTTTTACTTTTTTATCAGATTTATTGTATTTAATACCTAACCTTTTAAGTAAACGATACAATGAAGTTATATTTCTAGTATATCCCTTATGAATTTTTAGTTTATACCAAAGTTCACAAAGAGAAATATGAGGATTACGTCTACAATAGTCCCTGATATGTCTAATTTCATTATTTGTATGAGCATTTGGATGTTGAGACAAAGGCCTGTGAGATTTATCCATTAAAGATTCTTTAGTACCATCATATAATTTATTCCAACGCCAAAGAGAAGCTCTAGAGATATGGTATTTTCTACAAATTTTATGGATAGAGCCTCTAGGAGAATTACGTAACATTTTAACAGCAGCAATTCTATTTTCAATTTTGTGAGGTAAAAACCTTGCAGTTTTTAAATTTTCTGATATACTATACATAGTGATTCAACTCCTTATTTGATTTGTAGTTATTTCAATTATATCAGTTGAATCACTTTTTGTATATAGGTTTTGTTTCACATCTATTGTAACATAACAACATTATTTTACATAAACTAAAAATATTGTTGAATAATATTAAACTATATGATAAAATATGTTTTATACTTGGAGGAAAACTTATGAAAAATAGTAAAAACAACAATTTTGCTAATGGATATGGCTTTTATAAGCTATTCTGGATTTTTTTAATTGGTTGCATTGCTGGTGTAATAGTTGAAACCTTCTGGTGCCTCCTTACTACCCACCACATTGAAAGCAGAACAGCACTTGTCATCGGCCCTTTCAATCCAATATACGGATTTGGTGCTGTACTTATGACTTTAATATATATTATACTAAAAAATAAAAATAACTTTGTTATATTTATCACTTGCTCTATCCTTGGTGGATTATTTGAATCTCTATGTAGTTATATACAAGAATTACTATTTGGAACCGTTTCATGGTACTATGAATCAGACTCTTTAGGAATTCTAGGTCAAAGAACAAGTATCGTATACTGTCTATTCTGGGGAATTTTGGGAATAGTTTGGATAAGATATATATATCCTAAACTTGAAAAATGTATAGAAAAAATACCTAAATATACTGGAATAATTTTAACTTGGTTATTAACTGTTTTTTTAATATTTGACATGGCACTTTCCTCTGCCGCAGTTTATAGACAAAGAGAAAGAAGAAAAAATATACCTGCAAATAATGAAATAAGAGTGTATTTAGATAATAGATATAACGATGATATACTTAAAAAAATTTATCCTAATATGACAATAAAAGATTGATTATACTTTTTAGTATAGTCAATCTTTTATGTTTTGTTTTTATTTATGCTTATATATTATATTATATTATTTTATTTTAAATATCCTTATTGAATTAAATATAGCAAGTAATGATACTCCTACATCTGCAAATATAGCTTCCCACATAGTTGATATTCCCATAGCACTAAGTACTAATACTATTACTTTTATACTAAGTGCAAATACAATATTTTGAATAACAACACTTTTTGTCTTCTTAGAAATTTTTATACACTCTACTAATTTATGGGGTTCATCTGTCATTAAAACAATATCAGATGTATCTATAGCAATATCAGAACCATTTCCCATTGATATTCCAACATCTGCACATGCAAGAACCGGTGAATCATTTATGCCATCCCCAACAAAAGCAACCTTCTTTTTTGTACCCTGTTTTAATTTTTCAACAATTTCAACCTTATCTTGAGGTAATAATTCTCCGTATACATTGTTAAATTTTATCTTCTCAGCAACTTTTTTAGCAACATTTTCCTTATCTCCTGTTAGCAATACAGTATTTTTTATACCACATATTCTTTTTAAATTATTTGATAATTCTAAAACATTATCTTTTAACTCATCTGATAATACTACGTTTCCAGAATATTTTTTATCTATAGCAATATATATTACTGTTCCTACAGTATCTTCTACATCAACTTTAATGTTTTGATTATCCATCAAACTTTTATTTCCTACTAAAACTTCTTTACCATCTATAACTGCTTTTATTCCATGTCCGGCAATTTCCGAATGCTCTTTTATTCTTTCTTTATCAATTTCTTTTCCATATGAAGTAAGTATTGATTTTGCAATATAATGATTAGAATATGATTCACATAAAGCTAAATATTCAAGTATCTCATCATCACTCATATCACTTTTATTATTTATTTTTGTTATCTTAAATACACCTTTAGTAAGAGTACCTGTTTTATCAAAAGCAACTGTATCAACACTTGAAAGTGCATCTAAATAATTACTTCCTTTAATTAAAATACCTTTTTTACTACAACTTCCCATTCCAACAAAGAAACCAAGTGGAACTGATATAACAAGTGCACAAGGACATGATACAACTAAAAATATTAATGCTCTATTTAGCGAATCAGCAAAACCTATACCAAATATTGAAGGAAATGACATAGCTATAAGTATAGCTATAACAATTACTGTAGGAGTATATATTTTTGAAAATTTAGTAATAAAATTCTCAGTTTTAGATTTTGACTCTCTTGCATTTTCAATTAAATCTAATATCTTTGAGGCTGTAGAATCTTCAAATGCTTTTGTAACTTTTATTTCTATAACTTCTCCTAAGTTAATCATTCCAGATAATACTTCATCATTCTCTGCTACATCTTTTGGAATACTTTCTCCCGTTAAACTTGATGTATCTAGTCTAGTATTCCCTTTTGAAATTACACCATCTGTAGGAATTTTTTCTCCATTTTTTACAACTACAATATCACCAATTTTTAGAGTTTCTGGATCAACTTTTTCAACTTTCCCATTCTTTATTACATTAGCATATTTAGCCCTTATATCAATTGCACTTTTTATTTTTTCCTTTGATGTGTCTACAGCTTTATCTTGTAGGTATTCACCTATTTTATATAACAAAAGAACAGCTACACCTTCAATATATTCTCCTATACATAATGCGCCTATAGTTGCAATTGTCATAAGTAAATTTTCATCAAACATATCTTTTCTAAATAAATGCTTAATTGCTTTTTTAAATATATCAAATCCAATTAATGCATAACTTACTATATACATTCCAATTTTTAAATTAAATTTTATCCCTGGAATAAAATATGCCATTAAAAAAACTATAATTCCTATAACATCTAAAAAAACTAAATTAATTTCCTTATTTATTTTTTCTTTATCCATAATCTAACCCCTTTCTTCTACATGATCCACACCCACATCAAGTATTCTTTTTACATGATCATCATCAAGAGAATAATACACTTCTTTTCCCTCTTTTCTTGATTTTATAAGTCTGGCACCTTTTAATATACTAAGTTGGTGTGAGATAGCAGATTGAGTCATTTCTAAATTTTTAGCTATATCTTGAACACATATTTCTCTATCTAACATAGTATACATGATTTTTATTCTAGTAGCATCGCCAAATATCTTAAACGTTCTTGCTAAATTTTCTATTGTATCTTTATTTTCCATTTTTTCACCTCTATAATATGTGAATATTTACTCATATATTCATATATTATCACTAATATGTTTATTTGTCAATAATTATTCCATATATTTTTTATTTTAAATACTTAATATTACTTTTTTTAAATTGAAATAATATTTTTAATGATTTTAATATGCATTTTTTTAATATTGTTAGAAAAAAATAAGAGGTAATTTTAACATTACCCCTTCTAAATATATATAACTATTTCTCTTTATTTAAAATACTATCAATATCTACAACTCTGTCATGTTTTATTGGTTCCCATTTACAATCTTTTTTTACCATACAAATTATATTAATTGGAATCCATGATACCATAAATATTGCAAGTGTAAATATTCCTTTAAATGTTTTTGCAAAACCTTTTTTCTCAAGCATTACAACAAGTGCAGCTGTACCTACTGTACATATATATGCAAGAGCCATTGACATCATTTTATTATTATATGCAAATTTTATAACATCTGAAACATTTAATCCTAGTAAATTATACATAAATAACATAAAGATTACAACGAAAGTTACAACTTGGATAATTGGTGCTAAGAAAAATAATCCCATATCAAAAGCTTGTGGTATTCCCTCTTTAAGCCAAGTTTTTATTAACTTTCCAGAATACTTATTCATACATTGTATTGTACCTACAGACCAACGTTTACGTTGTTTCCATGATGCACTAAATGACAAAGGTTGTTCATCATATGTAATAGCTTCTTTAACGTATGCTATTCTTTCATTATTTAAAGCACACTGTGCAGCAAATTCGATATCTTCTGTCATTGTAACTGTGGAGAAGCCTCTTTCTTTTATAACATCCCTAGAAATTACAAAACCTGTTCCATTTATTGATGAAGACCATCCCATTTTCATTCTTGCTTCATTAAAGAAGAAGTTTTGTACAAGATAAAATAATGAATAGCAACTTGATACCCAACTATCTGATGGATTTTTTGTATCTCTGTTACATTGTGCAACTCTAAATCCTGAACATAATGCATCATTCATTCTTCTTAAGAATTTTGGATGAACGATATTATCTGCATCAAATATGCAATAAGCTTCATATTCAGGGTGATTATTTAGCATAAAATTAAATGTAAATTTAAGGACATCACCTTTTGCTTTTACAGGGACTGTACAATTTATTATCTTTGCACCTTTTTCTCTTGCAACTTCTTCAGTATTATCTGTACAATTATTTGGTATAACAAATACATCATAAAGATCCTTTGGATAATCTTGCTTATTTAAACTTTCAAGTAAGTGACCTATGACACTACTTTCATTTCTTGCAGCAATAAGCACTGCCATTTTTTTAGTAGGCTTATATTTTCTAATTTTGTTTTTACCTTTACTTTTTTTAAATACAAAAAGCCCTGTAACAAAATAATATAGAAAATATGCCATTATAATTATATCAATTGAGTAGTATAAAATTTTTAAAATAATTTTTAATACTTCCATAATCTCCACCTTTTTAATAAAACTCTATTTAATATTATACCACTATTTTTATTCCATGTCAAACATTGTAAGCTTTAAAAGGATTTTGTAATAAAAATGAAATATTTGTAGAATATTATACTTCAAAATTTAATATTTGCCTATTTCCAGCATTGTCTTCAACATATACAGTTATATATGAAACATCATTATCTAACTGAATAACATTATCTTTTACTTGTATTCCATTACTATTAAAATAAACATCCGAAATATTACCACCTATTATATTACCTATATCATATTTGATAATTTTTATTCCACTAGTTTTATCATTTGCATCAATTTTATAACTTTTTTTATCTGGATTTGAATTTGATATTTTGGATATACTAACAGTAGGCATATCTTTATCAAAATTATTTATTGTATAACTTGCTGTTTTATTCTCTTTCCCATCATTATATTTTACTTCAATAACTCCATTATTATATATATGGAATTGATGAATTATATATTCTTTGTCTCTAGTTGTTCCTATACCAGTAATTGTACTTCCATTAAATGTTGGTTCTTCACTAGAATAATTATTGGGAATTTTTACACTACATTCTACTTTTCCACTATTTATCCAATCAGTTGTGCTTACTTTAAATACAATTGCATTAGATGTGGAAACTTCATTTGATTTTTGATTATATCTTAACAAATTTTTAAGCTCATCTGTTAATGTATAATATGTAATATTTCCTATTTTTAGTCCTTTAGCGTAATATACAATTCCAGATTTAGTTGATAAAACATAAATATCATCAGAAGTTTGACCTAAACCTCTATTTAAACTATTAAGTTCAAGCTTTGTATAATCAATCTTACTTAAGTATACTTTATTTCCTATTATTTCTTCCCCATTATCAGTAAATTGTTTTTTTACATCTATAGATGCATTTGTTAAGTCTATTGTAACAAAATCTGAAGTTGGAAACTCTCCATTACTATTTGTTCTATATCCATTAACACTTTCTTGTACCATATTAATTTCTGAAGCAAATGACATTTTTTTAGATGTATTTGCAGTACTTATTCCAGTATATGTTATAACAGAAACTAAAGTTAACATTACACCAATTGTTACAACTAGTGTAACCATAGCAATACCCTTTTTCACGCAAACACACCTCCTATTTTATACCAAACCTTACCTTATCTACCATATAATTATGATTTATTTCATCTTGTGTTAAAGCCCTGTTATATATTCTTATTGAATATATTTTTCCTTTCATTCTATAGGCATTATTTCCATAAAATCCAAAAGCTATTGGATATGATGAAGTGGAACTCCATGATTCACTTGCTAAATTGTTTGTTAATCTTTCTGAGTTTAGATACATTAAATCTGGATTATACTGTACTGATATTGAATTTTTCTTATACAAATTTTCTACAAAATACTTTTTCTTCATATGACCTAAAGAAAACCCTTTATCACTTTCTACGCTCCATGCCATACTTTTTAAATAGCTTCCAAAAGAGGCTATATATACGTATCCATTTTTTTCTTCTAGTTCCAATACTATTTCCACAGATACAACGTCCAATGCTTTTTCTGAATACATTTTAGAGTCGTTACCGTTAAAATACATATTATTAGAATTTTGTACAACATTTTCTAATGTAAGATCATTATTATTTCCACTTAGGTCTTCCCATACACTAGTACTTGTACTATGTCCATTTCTCGTATTTTTTACTCCATCAAGTAACAGTACAAGCCCATTACTTACATAATCCAATATATTATTTTCACTTAATCTAATGTATTCTATATGATAATTTCCTGACTTATCTTCAATATATACTGTTATATTTCCAGCAAGAGAATTATCAATATTTACTATATTATCTTTTACCTCTATTCCATTATTTTTGAAATAATTTTTTGCTTCTTCTTCATTAACATATATATTAGCATATTTCTTTATTTTTATTTTACTATCTTCTTTAGATATATTTTCAATTGTTACATATTTTTCTTCTTTTTGTGTACTACTATTTATACCTTTTTTTACATCACTAAGTGAAAATGTAAGCCCGCTATTATCAACACCTTCAACATTATATTTTAATTCTTTTTTTTCTGAATCACTATTTACTTTATATTTTACAGTAATTGTACTATTTTCTTTAGATTTTGTTTTATAAATATTATATCTTGATTCTTTTTCTAAAGAATATTCAAATGATGCATCAGAAGAAGTAATTTCAATATCTAAATAGCTTTCTGGAATTTTTACATCTATTTCTTTTATACCACTTTCTAAATTTCCATCACAAAATATAATTCCATCATTTATGTTATTACTCTCTGTATATTTTATAGCTTTTTTTAGTTCATCTGTTAAAGTATAATATGTTTTTGAACCTATTTTACAACCTCTTGCATAATATATTCTTCCTGTTTTTTTAGATATACAATATATATCATCACTTTTTTCCTCAGTACCATTTCCATATTGTAGAGTACCTGGATTAATCATTGACATATCTATTTTATTTAAAACAATTGTATTTTCATTTGAGATATCCTCATCTTGAAATTGACTTTGCATTTCATCCGTGCTAATATCTCTAATACTAGTTATTACTTCAGAATTTGAAGGCAAATTTCCATTATTATTTACCATATAACTGTTTACTAATTCTTTTATATATGAGATTTCAGAAGCAAATTTTACCTTTTTATTACTATTATATATACTATTTGCAGATATAACAACAGTAGATGTAAGTATTATTATTACAAAAATTGTAACAAGTAAAGTAACTAAACTAAAACCTTTTTTCATTTATCTCTCCTTAATTTATATACCAAACCTTTTTTTGTCAATTTCATAATTATGATTTATTTCATCTTGTGTTAAAGCTCTATTATATATTCTTATTGAATATATTTTTCCTTTTAATTTATAACCAGTTGAATATCCACTTATCATAAATGGATATTTTGGCTCATACAACCATGTTGTATCTTCAACATTTAGTTCTAATTTTTTTGAATTTAAATACATAACGTCTGGATTATACTGCACTGATATTGAATTTTTTTTATATAAATCTTCTACTAAATACCTTTTCTTTACATGTCCTAATGAAAAGCCTTTAACATCCGGACTCCAAGCTAAAATTTTATATAGTGAGCCAAATGAAGCTATATACTGTGAACCACTAGGTGATTCTTCTAACTCTAATACCATTTCTACTGATACTGCATCAATATTATTTGATGAATACATTATGGATGTATCTCCGCTAAAATACATATTATTCTCATTTATTGTTATGTTTTTCATTGTAACATCATAATTATTTCCGCTTAAATCTTCCCATACATTAGTATTTGTGCTATGTCCTCCCCTTATATTATGAGTTCCATCTAACAAAAGTACTAAACCATCTTGTACATAATCCATACTTGCTGTTTCGGAAATAACTTTACTATTTGATATATTTGATGTATCTTTTCCATATCCAATTTGACCTTTTAATTCATCAGTTAAAGTATAATATACATTTTTTCCAACTTTGTAACCTTTTATATAATATACAATTCCTGTTTTTTCTGAAAAGGCATATACATCTTTTAAATTGTTATCTTTTTTTATCCCTCTAGTAATATTCTCAGCGCCAATTTTATTTAAATCTATAGTATATAATTCGACTTTATCGCCTTCTTTTACACCTTCCTTATCAAATTGATCTTTTAAATCATCTGTTATATCAATTGACATAGACTCCTTTGTATTATCATCTAAAATAGTATATGGATACTCTTCTTTTTCGTATTTATATTTATCGACAAGATTTTGTACTTCATATATTTCCCTTGCAAACTGTTTCTTTTTTGTATTATTTATAATTTTATCTGATGATATTGTTATAACTGTTAATAGAATTAAAAAAACAGCAATTGTAATAAGTAAAGCTATCATACTTATTCCTTTTTTTATTTTTACCATAAATTCACCTTTTTTACAAAATAAAACATAATCTATTATTATTATACATATTTTATACTTTATTAAAACTTTTGTCAACGAATTTATAAATATTTAAATTTTGTAAAAATTTTAAAAATTTAATTGCAAATACATAATGTTGTTACTAAAGCTTTAAATTTTAATCTAAATAATAACATTTTTCTTAAATCATTTCCATTTTTTTAATCTTTTTACTGTATATTTTTTGAAAAATAATATTTTCTATATAAAAAAATATCCTCTATAGTAATTTTAATTAATACTATAGAGGATAGTTACATATAAAATATATACTTTTTCAAATATATGAAATGATCTAAGCATATCTACTTAATATCTATCGTCCAATTCATTTGGTTTTTTATCACGGTGATAACTTTCAAAACTATTTTCCAAATCTTGAGTATAAATATTTTCTGGAGCTTCATTATAACTCTTTAATCCATCACAAAAGCTTGTACCTTTTTCTGCAGTACTATAATTTGGATTCTTATAATCTCCATTTCCAGCAGGAAGCATTTTATTTTCCTTTTTAGAAAATATTCCTTTTACCTTTGAAAATATTTTTCCAAATTTTGTAGTGTTAATGTCTTTATACCACTGATCTAGTTTTTGCCTATAATCATAGTTACTTTCTCTTTGGTTATATAACTCATGATAATTTTTATTGATAAATCTAGGATTTTCTTTTATATCTTTAATATCACCATCAACAGTATTTATCTTAGCATATCCTTTTATATAACTTGGATTTAAATACAAACTTGAATCATTCTGTATAATTATATCATCTCTATTGTTATTTAACTCATTTTCTGGTATTGAAACTAGCATAATATCGTTAAAATTTTCTCTGGTGTAATTATTATACTTTCTACCGCTAGTTAAATTCCACAAAAGTTCAAAAGGTTGGTTTTTAAAAAATGTAATATTTTTTTCTAAGGTACCTTTAACGTTATTTTTTGAGTTATTATTAGTTAACGAATCAGTAGCAACAAACTTGTGACCTGTTAATGCTATTCCTTCATCTGAAATTATATCACCAATTTGTGAACCAGTTATATGTGTACCAATTACATTATTTTCATCACATGCCATATCAAAGATTTGTGATACATTATCTAAATTTGTATAATTACTACTTTTTAAAATTCTATCTAATAAAAACATATTTGATCTTTTTAGGCCTTCACTTTCTTGACTATATATATATTCACAGAATTTATCACCAAGATTACCGTACTTTTGACATGCATCATCCTTTAACAACATTAAAGTATAATTATTTAAACTTTCTTCTAATTTATCAGTATTATCTTTATAATGATAAGGGCTATACCAAGTAGCATCTTCTATAAACTTGTCCTTAAATTATTTTCTATCAAATAATTATTAAATTTATCTAGCTTACCCTTTTTCATATATTTATTAAATAAATCAATAGTACTCTGTTTTTTCATACATAACCTCTCATATATATTATACTAATCATAATATATCAAATTTTAATTTACTCTATAATGAATCTCTTTAATAAATTGTCATTTACTTTGCCAAGACCTTTGTACCTTAAATTCTCATATACTCTTACTATTCCATTTGGTACATCAGTCTTTATAGCTATTCCATTTAAAAATTTATCGTAATCCTTATCCTTTAGATTAATCTTTTTCGAATCTTTATATAATTCTTCAATTGAAACTATTTTATCTAACATATCTAGATATTCTAAATTTAAGAATTCATATAAATCTATACTGTCGTTTATATCAAAATCTCCTGTTTTTAATCTTTTTAGCTCAATCATTGTTGCACCACAACCTAGTTTTATACCAATATCATGTACTAAACTTCGTATATATGTTCCCTTTGTACAAGATACAACAAAACTTACTTGTCTTTTCCTTAAATTTACATCTATATCATCTATATTAAATATTTCAATTTCTCTAGGCTTTAGAGAAACATTTTCTCCATTCCTTGCATATTCATATGCTTTTTTACCTTTAATCTTAATAGCACTATAAATTGGTGGTATTTGAGAACTTTTTCCAATGAACCTTTTTATTCTTTCCTTTATATATATTTCATCTTCATTTAACGTATTTGCAAAAACTATCTTTCCTGTTATATCATAAGTATCAGTTTCAACTCCAAGTAACATTTTTACTTTATATACCTTATTTTCAGATAAAAGTTCATCAGAGAGTTTCGTTGCTTTACCAATACATATTGGAAGTACACCTGTTGCAATAGGGTCTAACGTCCCAGTATGGCCAACTTTTATACCTGGAAATATTTTTCTAACAATATCTACTACATCATGTGATGTAATTCCTTGTGGTTTATCTATATTTAGTATACCATTTTTAATTTGTGGCACCATCAACTAACATCACCTCTACAGCTTTTAAAACTTTATTTTTTATTCCATCTAAATCTTCATATATTGTAAATCCAGCAGCTCTTGGATGACCTCCGCCTCCATTTGCTATTGCAATTTTTGATATATCCACATTTCCTATAGAACGCATACTCACTTTATATGTTCCATTCTTCTTTCCTCTAATATATATACCAACTTCAGTTCCTTCAACCATTCTAAGATAATTTGTCATTCCTTCTGCATCTTCTTCATCAAGACCAAGTGAATTTATTGTGTCATAATCAACTAAACTATATCTAACTTTACCTTCATTGTAAACTTCCATATTTTCTATAGTTTTTGCAATTAATTTTAATTTAGCCTCTTTAATAGTGTCATTTAATTTCTTACATACAGTAACATGATCAGCTCCTGCCTTAATAAGTTCTGCTGCTGCTATATGAGTATCGCTTGATGTATTTGAATAATTAAAGCTTCCAGTATCTGTCATTATACCTGTATATATATATGTAGCCATTTCTGGGTCAAATTTAATTCCTAAATATTTAAGAAAATTATATACAACTTCAGATGCTGATGACATATTATCGTTTATATATCTTACATCACCATAAGGATGAGATACCTGATGGTGATCAAACATTATTACATTTTTAGCTCTTGAAAATACTTCATCAGAAAGTGCTAAGCGTGTTTTATCACTTGCATCAAGTGCAATAAGTAAATCATAATTTTCAACATATATATCTTTCTCGCATATTTTTGTTATATCCGGTAAAAATTTAAACACATCTGAATATTCAGGCATTATTACATGAACATCCTTATTTAATTTTTTCATTGCAAAATACATTCCATATGTTGAACCAATGGCATCACCATCTGGATTTACATGTGCTACAATATATATGCTCTTTGATTTATTTATAATTTCCTTTGCTTGTTCAAGCTCCATTTAATCACATCCTTAACTATATGTTTTTTTCATTATCTTTCTTTATAACTTCATCAATAACTTTATCCATATATTCACCATATTCCATTGAGTTATCAAGTTTAAATATTAAATCTGGAATATTTCTCATTTTAACCTTTTTAGCAAGTGAATTTTTAATAAATCCTTTAGCCTTTTTAAGGGCATCTAGTACTTTTTCTTTATTCTTTTTTCCATATATGCTAACATATACAGTTGCATATTTTTGATCTGGAGTTACTTTAACATCAGTAACAGAAATCATACCAGATACCTCAGGCTCTTTTACTTCATACGTTATTATTGAAGATAAAGCTACTTTAATATCTTGTTCTAATCTTTCATGTCTTTGCATTAACTATCCTCTCTTTTCTTCAATTAATTGGAAACATTCTAAAATATCTCCTTCTTTAATATCACTATAATTTTCAAGTTTTATACCACATTCATATCCTGCTTGAACTTCTTTTACGTCATCCTTTTCACGTTTTAGTGAATCAATTTTTGCTTCATGAAGTACAATTGAATCTCTTACAAGTCTTACCATTGTTCCTCTTACAACTTTACCATCTTTTACATAGCAACCTGCAACAACACCAACATTTGTAAGTTTAAACACACGTCTGATTTCACATTTTCCAAGAACTTCTTCTCTATATTTTGGAGTAAGCATTCCCTTCATAGCTGTTTCAACATCATCAATTGCGTCATAGATTACTCTATATAATCTTAAGTCAACTTCTTCCTTCTTAGCAAGTTGTTCTATCATTGAATCAGGTCTTACATTAAATCCAATAATGATTGCATTTGATACTGATGCAAGAGTTATATCACTTTCTTTTATTGCACCGGTAGATGCATGTAATACTCTTACTCTTACTTCTTCATTTGAAAGTTTTTCAAGAGATTCTTTTAAAGCTTCAACAGATCCTTCAACATCTGCTTTTATTATAACATTAAGCTCTTTAATTTTTCCTTCTTTAATTTGGTTAAATAGATCTCCTAAAGTTACTTTATGTCCTTGTTTAATTAAGTTTCTACGTCTTTCAGCAATTTTTCTATTTACTAGTTGTTTGGCAACTTTTTCATTTTCAACTTCATAGAATATATCACCTGTCATTGGAACGTGAGATAAGCCAAGTACCTCAACTGGTGTAGATGGTCCAGCAGCCTTTACTTTTTTACCCTTATCATCCTTCATTGCACGTATTCTACCAATAACATCACCTACAACAATTGTATCTCCAACATTAAGTGTACCTCTTTGTACTAACATTGAAACAATTGTACCTGAATTCTTATCAAGTCTTGCTTCAAGAACAGTTCCTTTTGATTGTTTATTTGGATTTGCTTTTAAATCCTTTACATCAGCAACTAATAAAATCATTTCAAGCAATGTATCTATACCTTCACCTGTCATAGCAGATATTGGAACACAGATTGTGTCTCCCCCCCATTCTTCTGCTACAAGTCCAACTTCTAATAATTCTTGTTTTACACGTTCTACATTTGCATTTGGTTTATCAATTTTATTTATTGCAACAATTATAGATACGCCTGCAGCTTTAGCATGGTCAATAGCTTCTATTGTTTGTGGTTTTATTCCATCATCTGCAGCTACTACAATTATAGCTATATCTGTAACTTGTGCACCTCTTGCTCTCATTGCTGTAAAAGCTTCATGTCCTGGTGTATCTAAGAAACAAATTTCTCTATCTTTACATTTTACCTTATATGCACCGATATGTTGTGTAATTCCACCTGCTTCTTTGTTTACTACATTTGAGCTTCTTATTTTATCTAAAAGTGATGTTTTACCATGATCTACGTGTCCCATTACAACAACAATTGGAGGCCTTACTTCTAGATCTTTTTCATCATCTTCAGATTCATCAAATAATATATCCTCTTCTGTAACCTTAACTTCTTTTTCTGCTGTAATTCCAAATTCTCCAGCTACTAAATATGCTGTATCGAAATCTATCTCTTGATTTACGGTTGCCATTATACCAAGACTAAATAATTTTTTTATAACCTCAGATGCTTGTTTTTTTATACTTTCAGCAAATTCTTTTACTGTCATTATTTCAGGCAACTTAACTTCAGTCATTGGGATTATTTTAGTTTGATTTAATACAGGTTTTTGTTGCTTTTTCTTTTTATTTCCTTTATTTCTTGATAAGTCACTATCTCTTTCATATAAATCCATTAATGAACCTGAATCAACTTCAAGACCTTTTAATTTAGATGTTGAAATTCTTGTATTTTTTTCTCTTAGTTTATTTTTATCTAATTTATCTTTTTTATTATCAGTAGAATTTTTGTCATTATATTTTCTTTTATCAATTATATTATTTTCATATTCTCTAGTTTCTTTCTGCTCAACTGGTGCAGATTGTTTTATAAACTTATTAACCTGATATGCAGTGTTACTTTGTGGATTTCTAAAATTATTATTTCTATTATTATATCCACCATTATTATTTCTAAAAGGTCTATCAGTTTTATTAAAACTAGAATTATTACCATTTCTTCTATCTTGATTATTAAATGGCTTTTTATCCGAATAGTTTTGTCTATTATTTGTACGATAAGAATTATTATTATTTTTAAAATTATCATTTCTTTCTCTACTATTTTGGGTATTAACAAAGGCTTTTTTCTCATTATTATTTTCTGATGATGTAGTTACGTTTGTATTTAAATTATTATTTTTTGAATCTTCTTTTTTAGTATCTTGATTTGTAACCTTTTCTATAGGTTTTCCATTTCTAGTTATAACAACATTTGTAGGTCTGTTCCCAAATCTTGGTTTATTCATTCTGTTTTGTCTATTTGCATATGATGAGTTCTTGTTAAAGTCTCTTTTATCCTGTCTAATTTTGTTAGAATTATCTACAGTATGATGAGACTTTTTAATAGAACCAGAAATATCAGTTGTTATCTGTTCAACTTCTTTTTTTTCTCCATCTGTATTTATTACTTTAACATTTCTACGAATTATATGCATTTGACTTTTTTCTGCAACTGGTTTCTTTTCCACTGTTTTACTCACACCTTTTTTTATCTTTCCTACAACTTCATCTTCTATAACTGATAAATGAGATTTTACTTCTACACCCATATTACTTAATCTTTTTATAAGCTCTGCATTTGTTATACCCATTTCTTTTGCAAGTTCATATACTTTCATTTTTCCCAAAACTATTCCCCCAATTCATTTTCTAATTCTAATAATACGTTTTTCATACTTTCATTATCTAAATGTAATTTAGTATTAAATTTTTCTTTAGTTATATAACTCTTACATTTATCTATACACTCTTGAGACTTACACATATATATTCCTCTTGAGTTTATTTTTCCACTTTTATCATATATAGCTTTTCCGTTTTTGCTTACTATTCTAAATAATTCATTTTTATTTTTTTTCTTCCTACATACTATACAACTTCGTATGGGATCCATTTTTATCTCTCCTATTATTCAACAACAACTTCTTTTATTTGTGTTTCTGTTTTTATATCAATCTTCCATCCTGTAAGAATTGCTGCAAGTCTTACATTCTGACCATTTGCACCTATTGCATAAGATAAAGCTTCATCTGGTACAACAACAGTAGCCATTTTTTCTTCATCATTAATATCTATTGCAAGTATTGGTGCTGGTGATAATGCATTTATTATATAACTTGGTATATCATCACTATATGGAATTACATCTATTCTTTCTCCACCTAGTTCATCAATTATTGGTTGTATTCTAACACCTTTTTTACCAACTAAGCTTCCAACTGGATCAATATTTTCATCATTTGAATATACAGCAACCTTTGTTCTACTTCCAGCTTCTCTAGCTACAGCTTTTATTTCTACAATACCATCTATAATTTCAGGTACTTCAAGTTCAAATAATTTTTTTACAAAATTTGGGTCTTTTCTTGATAAAACAATTTGAGGTCCAAATTTTCCAGATTCAGTTACACTCACAACATAAGCTCTTATTCTTTGATGTGGTTTTAATTCTTCTGTTTTAACTTGTTCTTTTACTGGAATTAAAGCTTCAACTCTACCAAGATCAACAATGGTACCAAATTTATCATTTTTTTGAACAACACCTACTACTATTTGACCTTCCTTATCTGCATACTGAGTATATACAAGATTACGTTCTGCTTCTCTTAAACGTTGAACTATAATTTGTTTTCCAGCAACAGCAGCAATTCTACCAAAGTTTTTAGGTGTCACTTCTACATTTACAACACTTCCAATTTTTGCTCTTTTAGAGATTTGCAAAGCTTCTGGTAAAGATATTTCTTTATTTTTATCTTCAACTTTTTCAACTACTGTTTTTACTGCATACACTTTTATATTTTGTTCATTTACATCAACAATTATATCTTCTGTAGTTTCATAATTCTTTTTATACGCAGCCTCTAAAGCCATTTTTAATGATTCAATTAAATACTCCCTTGTTATACCCTTTTCCTCATAGATTTCATCAATTGCATTAAATAACTCTTTTGAACTTATTTTATCACTTTTCATTTTTTAATTCCCCCTAATTAAAATTTTTTTAATTTATTTATATTAACATTATCTTTATTTTTAAAAGCATTATCAAAATCATAAATAGTATGCGCTACTGCAATATCTTTTATATTAAAAATATACTCTTTTTCCAAAGATTCAATAACTATATTATTATCATTTACACTTTTTAAAATTCCTGTTATTTCCTTTTTATCATCAAGTTTTTTGTATAATTTAACATATACTTCACTGCCAATATATTTTTCAAATAATTTTATATTCTTAAGTTGTCTCTCAAGGCCAGCAGATGAAACCTCTAAAACATATTCTTTATCAATATTTTTATCTATGTCATCTTCAATTTTTCTACTTATTTTTTCACAATCATCAATTGCAACATTTCCATTTGGATTATCAATAACAACCCTAAGTATGTTATTATCTCCTTCTTTTACAAACTCAACATACTCAATTTCAAATCCCTCTTCTTCAATTTTAGGATTTATTATTTTTTCAATATTATCTAATTTCATATTTTTCTCCTACTTAAACTTAAGTGAGAGGATTGCTCACCCTCTCACTTATCATACAGTAACTATATTATACTATAATTTTATAGCAATTGCAATACTTTTATACATTAATTTTACATATTTCTGGATATTTTGTTACTATTTAGACTAGAATCTAAAATTTTAGTAACAATATGTAACTAATAGAAATAGAATAATAAATATAGTGCTTAAAACAAAGAAAAAAGATCAAATGTGAATAACATAATTCATATTTAATCTTTTTTGCATATTAACGATTTTTTTAACAAATTAATGTGTATCTTTTCAACTATATAGTATAATATTTGATAATGAAGCTGTTACAATATAGTAATTAATTCATTATTTACTAATTATTATTCTTCTTGTCTAAATAGTAACAAAAAATATAGCAATTTATATACAAACTTATCTAACATATTATTTCTATATTTCTTGCAATTACACTATTATTTTCTAAAAACAATACATTTTTAGCTTTTACTTTATTAAATTCTTCTAATAGTTTCTACTAAAAAAAAATTTACACACTAATCTTGACAAGGTCGACAAGATCTGCTAATTCGTAAAATTTTGTGTCTATATATCTATACTAACACCAGTGCTACTTGATATAAATCCTAAGGCGAAACGCTACATTGCGAAACGTACTAGAGGCAGCATTGTCGCGACGACATGAAACAGGACTGTAATTACCACTAACATCGATGCTACCGCCACGAAAAACGAAACTAGAACCGTAAGCCTCACTCGTCCATTCCCATACATTCCCTGCTAAATCATAAATATTTTTTACTTTCCAATTTTCATTAAATCCTGCTGTTCTTTTTGTTCCACTATTTTCATTAGCTGGTGATAATGAATTGCTATAATTTCCATAATATCTACTATCTGTTAAACTTGCTGATGCATTTATACTACTTAAACTATCTTCTATCCAGTGACATGTTGTATCCCATGCTTTTCCTGTTAGTAATCCTGTTTGTACATATTCATTACTTATCATACTTTCTGAATTTGCTTTTGCTTTATAATAAGTTATAGTTGTCCATACAGTCGCATCTTTTTTACTTACTGGCACACCTTCAACATTTGAAGTACTAGATGATTCTCCATCTATAGTAGTTTGATTTTCTGGTACTCCGGATTCATATCTTCCTATATAAAATCCTCCATATTTTACTACATCTGCTGTTTCATCTGTTATACCATTTGGTAAAGTATCATCACCTGTTGATTTAATGTTATAAGAAGGAAAACTTGTATCTTTTGCATATGTACTCTCAGTTGCAGGTACCCATACAAATTCATTATCATTATCATCTTTTATAACAAGCCCTGTATCTTTTGTTCCCTCTTTATACGTAAATCCTTTTGGTACTGGTACTCCTTCCACTTCTTCTGCTATTTTTTCTTTCCATTCAGATCTAACACTTTCACTTTTCTTTGTTGCTCCATCTGTTACTTCTGAAAACCATTTATACTCTGTATTATTTTCAGTTTCTCCATTCCATACTAATTTCCCTTTTATTACTGATACTTTTTCTTTATATTTCTTAGTGCTTGGTAACTCTGTTACCATACTATCTCCTGATAGATTAACACTTAATTTATCAAAACTTGTTGAATTATCTGTATATTTTTTCGATAGATACATTGATAACTCATCCTGTATACTAGTCATATCCTCCTTAAATGTTGCTTCTTTTGCACTACTTACTGGATTATTTTTTGTTATTGTTAAAATAACTGCTGCTGCAAGTATTATTATCACTATTATTGTAATAATTAACACTATTAGCGATATACCTCTTTTTTGAGTTAGTTTTGTAAAATTATCTTTTGGTTTTATTTTTTCATCTTTTTCCATATATCTCTTTCCTCTCTTTCTTTAGTTTTTATACATAGAACTAGTACGTATTTTTATTATATTGTATTTTAAATCTTTTTTCAATAACTATTTATAATTCTTTTGTATATTATATTGCTAATAGAAATTAATTTTGTATTTTTGGTTAATTATCATCTAAATAGTAACCGAGAATAAATGTATTATGATTAATAGTCAATTGAATATAGCAAAGTTTTATAATTTATAAGAAGAATCGCCTTAAATATCATATTTAAGACGATTTAATTATTTAAATATATTTTTTCTTCATTTTCTTTAATTGTTTTTTACCTTGTTGAAAGATTTCTATAATATTAGAACTATTCATTACACCAACAACAGTTCCTGCAATTATACCCATTATAGCTCCTTTAGCAAAATCCATAAAATCACTCCTTTCACTTTTTATTATTTTTAGTTTTATATATGTTTTTTAAACTAGAAAATATTTCATAAAAACCTATAATGACCATAAAAAGGTAAAAACAATTTTTCAAAATTTTTTCATCTATAATTTTTAATAGAAAAATACCACTAATACTTCCAACACACACTGGAAGTATTAATTTTAAAAGATTTTTAAAATCAATATTTTTATTTTTTATATTATAAATGGTAGTTGCAATACCAACTACAATAAACATAATTAAATTATATCCTTGTGCTTGTTTATGTTCTAAAAGATTAAATATAGTGGTAAGTAGTATAAAAATACTACCTCCTCCTATTCCCATTCCAGCAACTACTCCACTAACAATAGAAATTAAAATTAAAAATATACTCATTTATTTATACTCCTCTTTCTTGAAAAAATTTAAAAACTGTAAGGCATACAAGCAAAATTCCTGAGATTAAATTTAAAATATTTGCTGGTATTTTTTTCATTAATTTAGTTCCGATAATTCCTGTAATGCATGCAATTAACACTAAAATTATAGCTGTTTCAAGTTTAAAATTTAATGAATCCTTATATCCAAAAATTGCGAAAAAGCTTGATATTGAAAGTACAGCTACACTTAAAGCTCTTACCTTATGAGTTTCAATTTTCAAAAAATATATTAAATAAAATACCAATACCTGTCCAGATCCAGCCGCAAAAATACTATTCAAAATTCCAACAAAAAAACTTACTACATAAATCATACTTTTATTATTAGTAAAATAAAAAAAAACATGCAAGAAATATCTTACATGTTTAAACTCTTAATCTTCTTTATTTGTATTTTCTTCATTATTATATTTTGGCGTAAAATCTAACATTTCATCTTCTAAATCTTCAATTCTGACATTAGAATTATCATTATTTAAATCCAAATCTGTAGAAGATTCCATATTTTCATCATTATTTTTTATAATTAAGTTTTCATCTATACTATTTGAATTATCTAAATGTACTTCATTTTCTTTAGTTATACTTTCTTCATTTCCTTTTTTATTTATATTAATATCTAAATCTTTTTCATTTAAACTTTCATCATCATTATTTATTATATTTTCAGACGTTAAATTATTATTGACTTCACTTTTTTCTTGTGTATTACTTATATCATTTAAGTTGCCATTATTATCATTTGGATTATTAAAATTATTTTGAGTACCAGTAGAATTTCCATCATCTGTAGGTGTTGGCCCCTCATTGTTGTTTTTATTTTTGATTATTTTGTAAAGGATATATGCTATAGTACTTCCAGCTGTAACTATAATTACTATTAATGCATCCGTGCTTAAAAATCCACCAGTAACAGGTAATTTTTTATGCTCATTTGACACCTTTTTTTCTACCATATCATTATTCTTTTTTATTTTTACATCATATGTTTTGTTATCAATGATATATTCATCTGGCACCTCAACTTCTTGATATATATATTCCCCAGTTGGTAAAGCTTTTGTTCTAGCAACACCATTTTCATCTGTTACAATGGCATCTACAATATCATTATTTGATTTATCAATTACATTAAATTTAGCATTTGCAATAGCAACTTTACTATCTTTATCAATTTTTACAATTTTTAAAATACCTTTTGCCCTCTGATTTACAACTTTTGCACTAGCTTCTCTTACATCTGAAGTTATTTCAAATTCATATTCTTTTTCGTCTAAAACATATAAATAAGGTGTATCTATTTCTTTATATTTATACTTACCTACAGTTAAATTTTGTACTGAAGCTTTACCATTTGCATCAGTTGTAACAGTTGCAACAACCTTGTTATTTGAATCCAAAATTTGGAACTTAACTCCTTCAATTGGTTTATCGTTTTCATCTACCTTAATTATATTAATAACGCCATAGATTTTTTTATCAACCCTACTTTGCTCAACAACTTGATTTAGTGTTTCAATTTTAAAAGTATACTCTTTTGGATCTATATCATATCCTTCAGGAGCTTTTACCTCTTTATATGTATATGTACCCTTACCTAAATCAGGTGAAGATGCCTTTCCATTTTTGTCAGTAACCAATTTTGCAACTACCTTTTTGTTTACATCATATATTTCAAATTCTGCTCCTTCAAGTGGTTTTTCCCCATCATCGCCTATTTTTATCAATTGTAGTTTTCCCACAATTTTTTCATTTGTTTTTGTTTCTCTTATTACACTATTTTTTTCTGTAATACTAAAGTTTTTTACCTGAGTATCCATAATATATCCATCCGGAACTGAAACTTCTTTATACGTATATGAACCTTTTTCTAATTCTGGACTTGTTGCAATACCATTCTCATTGCTTGTTATTTTAGCAACTACTTTGTTATTTGCATCATATATTTCAAATACAGCACCTGCAATTGGAGTTTTTGCAGTTTTTTCTATTTTTGTTATTTGAAGAACACCTTTTACTTTAGTATTTTTTACCTCGACCTTTGTCGTTTGATTCCTTTTCACCGTTATATTATAACTTGCTTTTTCTATAATATATCCGTCTGGAACTGAACTTTCAATTAATGTATAATTTCCAAGATCTAGTTTATTAAAATTTAAATTTCCCTTTGCATCAGTTTTACCTGTAGCTACTTGTTTTCCATTTGAATCTAACAAACTAAATTCTGCTCCTTGAACAGGCTTTTTATCTTGATCTGATTTTACAACGGCTATATTTCCTTTACTTTCCTTCCATGATGCTGTAGCACTACCTGATACATCAACCTGTTCTGTATCTAAAAATACAAAATTTTGCCAACTTCCTCTTCCATATATTACTCCGACATATTTATTAGCTGTTCCAGTTGCAGTTAATTTTAAACTACCTGCTGGTAATGATTTATTAACCAAAACATATATTTCTTCATTTTTAGCAAATGATGATTTTTCTTTATTATTTTTATCAACAATTTTTGTTCCTGCAGGTTGTCCAGACAAAGTCACTTTAACTTTGTTTAAAGATGAATAACCCGTAACTTTTACTTTATATGGTCCAATTTTTATTTGACTATTACTATATTCATAGTTAACTTTTGAGCTTGATGAGTCAAGAGCAAAAGTTCCAGGATTATAGCTTTTACTAAGTAACTGTTTTGCAACTTTCTTTCCATTTGTAACCATTTCTGATGTGTACTGGCTATATTTTAAATTGGGTTGCAATTTATTCATATCAAAATTTAATCCTTTAGTATCTGATGTTCCATTTACAGCGCTCCATACAGCCATTTGCGTTGCAAGGTATGCTTCTTCATTATTAGGAAGTCCTAACTGTGATGCAGATTTTGCAGGATAACCATTCATAAGGACAGCAACAACTTTATTTGATTTTACGTTCCCAATATATTGAAGTCCTGTTCCATTTGGTGGATTCTTTACATCATAATCCATACAATATGCAACATGACCACCCATCCATGATATTGCATAATAACTATATGAATTATGGTTATTATCAAAAGCATATGGATGTTGTATGCCGTCTTTAAATGTATATACCAATGTTTCCCTTCCCGCTTTTAAGAAAAATGGATTTACATCTACAAGCATTATTACCGTAAGAATTGCAGTAATAATTATTTTTGCTTTAGTATTCCTTAATTTAGATAATCCACTTCCTACCTTTTTTAATATTTTTTTCATACGTATTCCTCCAAATATATCATCTATATATTTATGTTGCAATCATTCTAGCATAAATAATTATGCTAGTCAAAACATTATGTTATCTTTTTTTGCTATTTTACTTGTTTTTGTATATAATTTTGTCGGCTATTTTCGTGTTTTATTTAAAATATTACATTTTCATTAAATCTATGACTTGTTTTTGTAAAATTTCCATACAAGTATTGATATTGCTGGGAAAGTCAATATTTTTACTTTTTTGCAAAATATAAAGGCATGTAAAATTTTATAAAATACATGCCTTTATTTATTATTCTTCTATTATATAATTTTTATACTTTCCATAGTCTTTTTTATTTAAACATATCTCTATTAATGTTCCATCATTTGTGTACTGAGTAGATATAAAATCATACTTTTCCTTTAAATATGAAACAATATCACCCCTTTTAAAAGGAATTTCCATTTTACATGTTACATATTCTTTAAAAATATTATTTGAAATTACATTAATTAGCTCATTTATTCCAATATTGTTTTTTGCAGATATATATACTTTATTTCCATCAACATATGGTAATTTGATATCATTAACCTCATCGCATTTATTAAATACATAAATTACAGGAATATTATCTGCTCCAATTTCTTTTAATGTGCTATTTGTCACTCGTATATTTTCTTCATATTCCTCGTTAGAAAAATCAACAACATGAAGTAACAAATCTGAATTTTTTACTTCATCTAATGTACTTCTAAATGCTTTTATAAGCATATGAGGAAGTTCACGTATAAATCCAACTGTATCAGATAATAAAAACTCTTTTCCATCTTTAATTTTTATTTTTCGTATACTTGTTTCAAGTGTTGCAAATAGCATATCTTCTTCGTATACTTTTTTAGATTCATCAGAAAGTGATAAATCCACAAGAGTATTTAGTAATGTAGATTTACCAGCATTTGTATATCCAACAAGGGAAACTAAAGGAATCTCAGAGTCGCTTCTTTTTCTTCTTTGTATGTTTCTTCTTGTTTCAATTTCTGAAAGCTCTTTATTTAATTTGCTAATTCTATCTTCGATTATTCTTCTATCTAATTCAATCTGTTTTTCTCCACTACCTTTATTGCTAAATCCGCTTCCACCACCTTGTCTTTCAAGAGACAAATGAAGTCCTGAAAGTCTTGGAAGCATATATCTAAGTTTTGAAATTTCAACTTGCATTTTAGCTTCATTAGTCTTAGCTCTTAGTGCAAATATATTCAGGATTATTGATGTTCTATCTAAAATTTGAATATCTAATTTTAATTCTAAATTCTTTAGTTGAGACGGAGAAAGCTCATTATTAAAAACTACTAAGTCAGGATGTAATTCGTTAATTTTATCTTTTATTTCTTCCAATTTTCCACTTCCAACATAAAAAGCAGAATTAATTTCTTTTAAATTTTGCACAACGCTTCCTATTGGTAGCATTTGACATGCTTTTACAAGTTCTTCTAATTCACTCATTGATTTAAAAAAATAAAATTCATCATTTAAATTTACTCCTACAAGTAAAACTTTTTGTTTTTCTTCCATAAAAAATACCTCTATATATAACTTTTATATTATATATAGAAGTATACCATACTTTTAAACTTTTGAATATATTTTATATATTATTTATTAAATTTTAATGTATAATTTCTTGTACTCTTCCAACTTGACCATCTTCAAGTCTGACCTTAATACCTCTTGGATGAACAGCACTATTAGTCAAAATATCTTTTACAATACCTTCTGTTAAAACACCTGTAGGTTGATCTTTTTTTAGTACAATTTTTACTTTTATTCCAGGCTTTATATTACTTCTAATTTGATTTTCCAAAACTATCACCTAGATTATTATACCATATAAATATAATATTTAATATATTTTTTAAATATAATTACTTTTTTTATCTAATTTAATTCTTAAATTTTGAATTATATCGTTACTATTTATAATTTTAGTGCAACAAAAATACTCATGTCCTTTCATATAACAATCTTTATATGATATTCTAAATATTCTTTCATCTTTTTTATTATATAAATAACTTTTTACTAAATAAAATTTAGTTATCTTATTACTCGTAAAGCCACAATCAAATTTTTTCTATATTCTTTAAAAATATTTTCTAATAATTTAGTCGTAAGAATTGTATCAGTATATCCATTATATATTAAAAACTCTTTTAATTCATTATCAAGATCTCTTTGCTTTTTATAATAGCCTTTTATCTTTATTGTTTTTTTATTATATATTTTTTCATGTGTATTTATACCGTATTCAATATGTACAAGTAATATCCTAGGTATTTCTTTTTTCTTATCAAAATGTTTGGTTATATAAAAAGTAATTACTGCAATTAAAATTGGCAGAAAAAACTATTGGCTATATAATATATAAAATCAATCATGACAACTCCTATACACTTAATTTATATATAATTTCCAATTTTTTAATATCTATATACTATACAAAGTGCATTAAAATTATACATTTTATTTGTTTTTTATCAATAATTGTCGAATGTTAAATTTACATTTTTGCCAAATTATTCCATATGTCTAAAATCCTGTTTTTGGAAGTTCTATTTTTTCTTTTTCTTCTATTTTGTCATTCTTAAATTCTACACTTGTTGTACATCCAACTTTTAAATCTACTACTTTCTCACTATTTTGTTTATCAATTATATATGGATATGGAACTTCAACTTCTTGTATTTTTACCTTTATATTCTTAAATATATCTAAATCTTTTTCAACATCTAAATAAATTTTCCCAACCTTATCAGTTATATAACTTCCAATAAATTTATTATCCAAATCATATATGTTAAATTTTACATTTGGTATAACAATATTTTCATCTTTTGCATCTTTTTTTACAATACTTAAATTAGTTTTTACTTCATTTATACTTCCGCTAATAAACGTATTTTTTAACTTTATAGGCTCTAAAGAAAGTGACAAATCCTGCATTCCACTAATACTTGATTTTCCAAAAAGAACTGCTCCCTCTTTATACCTACTTTCAATATTTATCTTATAATTCAAATTTCCACTATTATCTTTTCTTGGAATTAAAAGTTTTATTTCCTTATTTCCAATTATATTATCTATTTTTTTATTATTTCTATCTACAATTAAATAGTTCTTTATTCCATCAACATTTAAATCAATATTTAAAACATTATTACCATATTCCAATTTGTACATTTTTGAATAATAACTTTCATCTAATTTATCAAGATTATTGTTTTCTGTAATATCTTTATCCTCATTATATAAATTATCTACCTCTTCAATGCTTACACCATTTGTATAAATCTCATTAGAATTTATTCCATTATAGTATATGTTTTTTATAGCCTGAACTACTTTTAAGTACTGATCTTCCATTGGAACAATTTGATTTATATCTAGATTATTCAATTTAATCCAAATAGCAAACTGAGTTGCATACCTTGCCTGGCTTTCATTATCAACACCAAGTTCATTTACAGTTTTATATGGATATCCATTTAAAACTATACTATTTACGACATTATCATCTATAAATTTTTCAGCGTCAACATCATATCCCCCATCTATAGTTTCTGCTCCTCCAAGACCCAAATTCATACAGTATGCAGGTAATATTTTGGATTCGTTATTTATGTAATAATATTCGTGTATTCTTTGAGGAAGATTTTTATATTTTATATACCTAAAAGATTCATTATATGAATATACATGGTATCTACCAAAATCATTTGTATTATTTGCTGATGCTTTATTATATGAAATATTAAAAACAATCATCATTAAGGTTAGTACAATTATAAACTTTCCTTTATTTTTTAATTGTTTGCCACTATTATTTTTATTTTTTATCTTACTTACAATACATATTTTTTGCATTTTTCCTCCTTACTCTACTGCTTGTACAACTAACCTTTTGGAAGGTTCGTTATCTATGCATGTTATTAAAGTTATTCGGTTATCATTTGTTTGATTTAAGTAGCTCCAATCATAGCTATCTATTTCTACTTTTTTGTCAACTTTATATTTTCTTATATTGTCTCCTATTTTATATATAATCTCATCTCCTATTTTAATGTCATGTAACTTACTAAAATAGTTTTTATTATATCCTCTATTATGAGCTGCAAGTCCAACGTTTCCATCTAAATTGCTTGTAGTTGGAAAATGTCCAATATACTCATTTAACACCTCCTGTTCTATTCCCTCTTTAATTGGTGCATCATTTAAAAAAATAGCAGGAATTGTAATAGAAGAATTGGAAATTACTTTATCTTTTTTATCTTCTGTTTTAGATATTATTTCTTCTTTACCTTTTTCATTTATTACATCTACATTTATACCTGGATTTTGAATTTTAGATTTAAATTTGTTATTTACAAATAATAAAGATATAAAAATTATAAAAAGAATTAGCACTATTAGAAATAAAAAAATTTTACCACTTTTAAATTTATACTTTGATCTCAAAAAAACCTCCTTTGAAAAAAAACATTTGAAAGAAATTAATAAAAAAACACAGTTACATTATATGTTTGTATTTGCCTATTGTCAAGAAGTTTTCATCGCATTTTTTGACAATAAAAATATATTACGCAAATATATATACAAAAAAAGATACTACCCATTATAACGATAATACCTTTTTTATAACTAATTAACTATATTAATTTATTCTTGCCATTTAACATATTTTTTTAATTTATTTTGAACCTTTGTCTCAATTCTTGAAACATAAGATCTTGATATTCCAAGTTCATCTGCTATTTGTTGTTGAGTCTTTTGAACATGCCCATTTAATCCATATCTTGAACACATAATATATTTCTCTCTTTTTGTTAATTTACTGTTTATAAATTTTATTACTTGCTCACTCATAATTTTATTATATATTGTATCAATAGCATCTTTACTCTCGGAGTCAAGTGTATCTACAAGTTCCATATCATTTCCATCTTTATCTGTACCTATAATTGTATTCATAGAAACTTCAGACTTTATCTTTTTAGTTGCTCTAATATGCATCAATATTTCATTTTCCACACATTTAGATGCATATGTACTAATTTTAAATCCTTTCTCTGCACTAAAACTGTCAATTGCTTTTATAAGTCCAACAATACCAATTGAAATTAAATCTTCTAGTTCCTGCTCTGAGTTAGAATATCTTTTTGCAATATGGGCAACCAAACGTAAGTTATGCTCTATTAACTTATCTCTTGCATTTTTATCTCCTGCAAAATACTTTCTTAAATAAAATTCTTCCTCTGTTTTACTAAGAGGTTCTGGAAACAAATTATTGCTAGATATATATCCAAAAAGGAAGAATACATGTGATAGTAAATTACTTAAAAAACTTAAAAGCATAAAAATACCTCCTACATTCTTAGTCTATATTTATGCTCCAGTTTTAGTTATTTGCCTGTCTTCCTTTAATTTTCCCATAAATTTTTCGTTAGTTCTTCAATATGTTTTTTTCTATTTATAGTTTCCTTTTCATCAATAATATACTTTCCTTTAATATTTGAAAGGATATCCCCCTCTTTAACACATCCTTCTATTTGATTTTTTTTTATATTAATCATTTTTTTATTTTCATCTTCACATACTACATATTCATCTTCAAATCTATCTACAATTAACATATTTTACCTCTACTTCATATAATTATAACTTGCAGGTTCCTTATCAAAAGAAATGTTATCTCCGTCACTCTCAACAGTAATTGTTCCCTGTTCATCAGTTCTATATACTTTAATGTTATATTTTTTTAATCTATCCATTACAGCTTTTTTAGGATGATTATATGAGTTATTTTTACCAACACATATCACAGCATAATTTGGATTTACTTTTTTTATAAAAGAATCTGAAGTTGATGTTGAAGAACCATGATGACCTATTTTTATTAAATCACTTTTTACATCATATCCTTTTTGTAAGATTTCATCTTCAGAAATTTTTTCAGCGTCACCCATAAAAATAAATGTTTTATTCTTATACTTTAATTTTATTACAATTGAATAATTATTTGCACTATCATAACTTTGTGAATTTGGAGCCAATACTTCAAAACTAGAATTAGCAAATTCAAATGTTTCTCCACTTTTTGGTGCATACAGCTTTTTGTCTTTTGATTTTACAGCATTTGCAAAATCTTCAAAAGTTTTTGTTGTTGCAGTTACCTTAGGAAATAGTATCTTTTCTTCATCAAAATTTTTAATAACATCATCCATTCCACCAATATGATCTTCGTGAGCATGTGTTCCTATGACATAGTCAAGTTTTGTTACTCCCTTTTGTTTTAAATAATTTACAACTAAATCTCCATCATCATTATTTCCAGCATCAATTAACATGAATTTTCCATTTTGTTCTATTAAAATTGAATCAGCCTGCCCTACATCAATAAAATAAATTTTTAAATTTCCTGAGTCATTTGTAACATTAGTATTTACAAGAGCATTACTAGATTCTGTTATATTTGTTGAATTACCATCTAAGTTTTCATTATTTTTTATTATTTCATTTCCACCAAAAAGTACTACAACAAGGCATACTATTATGCCTGCTATATATTTAATCTTCCTCTTCATTATTTCCACCTAACATACTTTTTATTTTAAATATTAAACTTCTAAGTTTATCAGAAAATCCATTATTTTTCTTTTTTATTATCATCTGGTTTTGTACTCTACGATTTCCAAATAATACTGGAACTGGTTCAACTTCATAATTTGTATCTACTTTATTATTATAATTATAATCAAAGCTAATAGACTTATTTTCTATATACTCATCATTATCTTCTTCAATTTCTTCTATTGTTTCATATGCTCTTGTTCTATTTCTTCTTGAGACATTTTGTTCTGGAAATTTAATTACATTTTTATTTAGTTCTTTTGCCTCTTTAATCAATTTATCTATTCTTTCAATTGCATCATCTGCTGACATTGCATTTTTTACTTCTTTTTCATTTTCTTCTTTATTATCATCGTTATTTTTTTCCTCTATTGTATTTTCTTCTTCAGTACTTTCATTTTGAGCATCATCAGGTTTACTATCTTCAATTTCTACGTTCATATTTTCAATAACCTTGTCAATATTTTCTAAATCTTCTTCTGTTATATTAACGTTATCTACTGATACTGTTTCATCATCTGTTTTTACATTTTCTACTTTCTCATTATCTAACGTCTCAATTTCAGTTAAAGTAAATCCTTGACTATTATCCTCATTATCTTTTTCTACATTGCCTTCAGAATTTTCAGTTACATCTAAATTTTCTTCTACATTATTTTCTTCACTTAGTATATTACTGCTCTCTTTATATATACAATCATATTTTGTATTTTCTATATCTTCTATAACCTTTGAAACACTTTTTAATTTTTCTCTTAACTCATCAATTTTGCTAAAAATTTCTTCTCTTTTTTCTTTAGTCATTTCATCAGTTGTAAAGCTTTTACTTACTTCAAGAAGCATACTTAATATTTCACGTTCATATATTTTAGCTTCTTCTTTTAATCCATTCAAATCATTTTTCATTTCCATAACACTCTAACCTCACTATTTTTTTGATTATACCATATACAGAAAAATTTTTCCATACATTAATTCTAAAAATTAATGTATTTAGATTTTTATTGACAATGTTATAAAAAAAATATATACTTTTGATGGTGAATGTAATGAAAGAAATTAATATAGAAAATCTTAAAGATTTAAAGAATATAGAGGAGTATTTAAATTCAAATTATATAATAAATAGTATGAATATAAAGGAACAAAATTTATTTAATTATAATGCAGATGAATTAGAATTTTCATATTCATATTTTTATAATTCAAATATATTAAATTGTAATCTTGAAAAATTATATATTAATAATTGTATATTTAAAAATTGTAACTTATCAAACTCCATTTTGCAGAAATCCACATTAAAAAATGTAATTTTTGAAAATTGCAACTTAGTTGGTGTAAATCTTTCTAATAGTTCATTAAATAACGTTAACATTGATAATTCTAAAGCAAATAGTATAATTTTTGATGATAGTAGAATAAATAATTTTAATGTTAATTCATCGTTATTTAATATTTCTTCTTTTACGAATTGCAAATTTAAAAATATTAATTTTAGAAAAGTGGAATTTACTGGTACAAATTTTACAAACTCTTCTCTAGACGGAATTGATTTTTCTTCTTGTAATATAGACTCAATAACAGTCATGCCAAATGACTTATATGGAGTAACATTCAATAATTTTCAAGCTTTAGAGTATGTTAAATTACTTGGCATAAACATATCTGATTAATTATTAAGAAATAAAGCCCAGATCATTTTAATCTGAGCTTTATCTAATTATTATATAGAACCTGAAATAATTTCTTGAAAGGAAGAGAAAATATCAATGTTCATACCATGTACAATGTTAAAAAGAAGTAACGCCACGCACCAAGTAGCACATCCAATAATAGTACTTGCCATTATAACATGTGACTTTCTAGGCAAATGAGCTTTATTTATAAAATATAGTATTATTCCAATTATTGGCATTACAAAAGATATAAAAACTAGTCCTATTCCGCTTTTATCATGTTTTACATAAATTTCTTCAGCTATTTCTTCATCAACATTTAGTCCATTCGAATAAACAAGCATTTCTTTACACCTTTCACAATAACTTCCATTTCCACGAATATATTCACCACAATTTTTACAAAACATATTAACAACCCCTTATAAATAATTACTTTACTTATTATTTCTTCCTTCTAATTACAATACCAGATTTTAAATTTTCAAACGGAATTTTAATCTTTACTTTTTGTCCTTTCTTTCCTGGATTTATTGTAGGAATTTTCTGATTTGTATCAACATCATATAATTCCTCTATCTCAAAACTTCCGACATCTAATTTATCTGTATAAAGTACCTCTAATTTATCTCCTATACTTAATTTATTTTTTATCTCCACAATATATATGTTATTTTTTTTATCTATTAAATCAATTACTTTTGCTCCATACTCATAGTTCATATTTTCACTTTTACCATCAAGATCGTGTATATCCTGATTTTTATCATCTGAAAAATAAAATTCTGAAAGTCCTCTTGTTTTTACTTTTTCTAACTCATCTAAATATTTTAAATAACTAAATTCTTTTTCTTTTCCAAGCTCCTTCAATTTGTAATACTCATCAATAGCTTGTCTATATACTCTTACAACCGTAGCAAGATAATATTCTGTTTTTAATCTTCCTTCGATTTTTAAACTTTCTACTCCCATATCTATAATAGTTGGAATTTGTTTAATTAAGCACATATCTTTTGATGAAAATAAATAAGTTCCTTTTTCATCATAATCTATATTTATTTTACTATCTGGATTATTTACTTCACTTGCAGTTATATTATACTGCCATCTACATGGTTGTGCACAATCTCCTTGATTTGCACAACGATTTGCTAAATATTTGCTTAAATAACATCTACCAGAATATGCATAACATATTGCCCCATGTATAAACATTTCAACATCTAAATCATGTGGTTTATTCTCCATTATGTATTTTATCTTATCTTTACTAAGTTCCCTTGAAATTACAACTCTTTTAGCCCCAAAATTTTTCCAAAATTCAGCTGCATGTAAACTTACAGTATTTGCTTGTGTACTTACATGTATCTCCATATTAGGTGCTATTTTTTTTATAGTATTTATAACTCCAACATCACTTGCAATTATAGCATCTGCCCCTAATTTATCTAATCTTTTTACTTCGCTTTCAATTTCAGTATAATCTTCATCCATAGCATAAATATTTAAAGCAACATATACTTTTTTACCTATACTATGTGCATATATTATTGTGTCAGCTAACGTGTCACTATTTATTTCTGCTCTGGTTCTAAGTGAAAGTTTAGATGTTCCAGCATATACAGCATCAGCTCCATACATAAATGCGATTTTAGCTTTCTCTAAACTTCCAGCAGGCGCTAATAATTCAACCTTTTTCATAATTTTTTCTCCTCATTTAAATTTAATACATTAACTAATTCATTTTCTATATTTTTGCTGTTATATTTTGTTATTACCTTAGAATTATCACAAAAATATTCAATATACTTTATACTATCACTAACAGGTGTAACTAAATTATCTTTGTCATGAAATATCGTTACATTATTTAATTTTTTCTTACTTTTAAATAAATCTTTTCTTATAGTATCATTAAAAAAATCTATAATATTTTCAGTATTTTTCCTATTTTGTTTTTTTAAATCTATTTTATATAAATCATTCAAATCGTATTTTCCAATTTTTATTCTAAAAAGTTCTTTTAAATTTATAGCTGGTGTATCAAGAATTATTTTGTTAAAGTCTATTTCGTATTCTTGTATAGCTGCAAGTGTAACATATGCACCTAATCCTGTTGATATTATACTTATTTTACTATTTTGATATTTGTCATCAAAAAAGGTATATATAATATTTAATTTATCCATAAATTTTTCTAGATTTAAATATCCTTTTACCTTATGTGAATGCACAGCCATTTTTTCAAATTCAAAATACACAACTATGTAGTTATTTTCAACCAATTTTGATATAATATTTTTTATAGTTTTACTATATGTTTTAGTTTTAAAGCCAACGCAAAATATTATAACATCAGTTAAATTATCTTTGTTATTAGGCATGTATACTGTATATTCAATACTATTTATACAAATTTTACTCTCTTCCATTATCTAAATTTCTCCATTAGAAAATATATAAAGTCTGTCATCAAAAGACCTAAATAACTGCAAAAAGAAATAAAAATCTCAATTATTATATCAGGTCCTGTAAACATTAAAATTACAGTAGCAATTACAATAAATGGTCCAAAAGCAATGTATTCCTCTTTTTCTTTTCTTTTTACAATCATTACAATTATACCAATTACAGCTCCTATCATAAATGAAACTAATGTAATAACCAATATATTTTTAATACCAAAAAGAAGTCCAAGTGCAGCCATGAGTTTTACATCGCCAAGTCCCATTCCTTCTTTTTTTAATATAATAAGGGCTATTAAGTTAAGAGAGTAAAATATTGCTCCACCAATTACTGCACCAAGTAGATAGTTCCACCAATTTGAAATATTAAAAAATATGTTTACAATACCACAAATAGCAATTAATATACTTACTTCATCTGGTATTAACTGATACTTAAAGTCTATACAAAATGCAATTGAAAGTGAAAAAATAGTTACAAAATATATAACTGTGGTTATATTAAATCCTATAAAATAGATAAGTAAATTAAAAAGTAATATATAAGTTAAAGAAAAAAGATAATCTATTTTAAAATTTTTTACCAAAGTACTAAAAAATTCTTTATATGTAATTTCTTCAGCTACAACAGGAGGAAGCTTTTTATTTAAATGTCCTGCAACTTGTCCAAAAAATAATGCAAACATTGTTGCTATAACATAATAAACCATTATTTATTATCACCTTCTGCCTTATACTTTTTTAATATAATTCTTTCCAACGGACGTTTTACTCTGCTAAGTACAGATTCACTTTTATTTATTGGAGTTACAAGTATTGTCTTTACTCCAAATCTATTTCCTCCCCAAATATCAGTAAAAATTTGATCCCCTATCATTAATATATTTTCTCTTTTTACATCATTTCTTTCAATTACCTTCTTAAATCCTCTAAGCAATGGTTTTGTTGCATTAAACTCATAAGACATATTTAATTTTGTAGCAATTTCTCTTACTTTATCTCCAAAAGGTGAATTACTTAAAATACATAACTGAATTTTATTATCTTTCATATTTTTTATCCAAGCTTTTAATTCTTTATTAAACTTTCTATTATTATCAATAAGGGTATTATCCATATCAAGTATTATTAACTTAATATTTTCTTTTTGTATAAGTTCATAAGGAATATCTTCCACTTTTTCATAAATATATGAAGGATAAAACCTTTTAAAAAATCCTGTTTTCTTCTCAATTTTATATTCCATAATTTACATCATTTCTCCAATTAATTATACATATATCTTACTATATTTTAGCATTTTTTTCAAGAAATTTTATATATTTATTAATTTAATATTGTATTTTACAAAAAATCTTTAAAATGTATTTAAAATATGGTATAATTTAAAAAGTAACTAGAAAGGATTTGATTTAATGGAAAACATAGAAAACAAGTCAATTTATGAAGTATTAAAAGAAAGAGATTTAATAAAGCAAATTGCATTTGAAGATGAATTTATAGAACTTTCAAAGAGCAAAAAAACTTTTGTATATTTAGGAATAGATCCTACTGCTGATAGTATACATATAGGTCACTTTATTCCACTTATGATGATGTCATACTTTCAAAAATGTGGACATACACCTGTGATTCTTGTAGGAGGTGGAACTGCTCTTATAGGGGACCCTAGTGGAAAGACAGATATGAGAAAAATGCTTACAAAAGAAGATATACAAAACAATGTTAACAGTATAAAAAAACAAATAGAAAAATTTGTCTCTTTTGAAGGGGATAATGCAGCAATAATTGTTAATAATGCAGATTGGATTTTAGATTTAAATTATATGGATTTTATCCGTACATATGGTGTTCACTTTAATATAAACAGAATGCTTGCAGCAGAATGTTTTAAACAAAGAATGGAAAAAGGACTTACTTTTTTTGAATTAAATTATATGCTTATGCAAAGTTACGACTTTTTACATTTATTTGAAACTAAAAACTGTCAAGTTGAAATAGGTGGAGATGATCAATGGTCTAATATGCTTGCAGGTGTTGATTTAATTCGTAAAATACACAAGAAAGGAAGTTTTTGTCTTACTTGCCCACTTCTTTTAAATGCTGATGGAGTAAAAATGGGAAAAACAGTAAATGGTGCTTTATGGCTTGATAGTAAAAAAACAAGCCCATATGAATTTTATCAATATTGGAGAAACATTCGTGATAGCGAAGTATATGATGTTTTAAGAATGCTTACATATATTCCTATGGATGAAGTAAAAAGGCTTTCTTCACTTGAGGGAGAGAAAATAAATGAAGCAAAAAAAATAGCAGCATTTGAAATTACAAAACTAATTCATGGCGAAGAAGAAGCATTAAAAGCAAAAGAAAGTGCTGAAGCTCTATTTGAAAAAGATAAAAACTCAGCAAATATGCCAACTTTTGATGCTAGTTCTCTATTTGCAAATAATGATAACATAACACTTATTGATATATTAGTAGAATCAAAAACAGTTCCCTCTAAATCACAAGCTAGAACTCTTATAGAGCAAGGTGGTATTTCAATAAATGATGAGAAAATAACAGATACTAAATATATTTTAAAAAAATCAGAATTTGAGGATAATTTCTTTATTCTAAAAAAAGGTAAAAAAACTTTTATAAAAATTACATTCTAAATTTAAAGAAGTAGCAACTTTGCTACTTCTTTACTATTGTTATTCCTGTATAATAATGCTTTAATATTTGAGAATAGTTATATCCTACTTTTGCCATTTCATTAGCACCATATTGGCTCATTCCTACCCCATGACCCCAACCTTTAGTTGTAAAAACTATATTACTACCATTTTCTGATACAGTAAAGTCAGATGATCTAAGACCAAGTAACATTCTTACATTAACTCCTGTAAACTCTTTTCCTCCAATTATAATGCTATTTACTCTTCCACCTGTTGTTTGACTTTTTATTTGTATATCATTTACTGAGTTAATATTTACACCTAGTTTCTGGTTTAATTCTGATATCGGTATAGTTTTTGTTGCATTAAAAAATTTCGTTCCTATATCCCATTTACTATCAACACTTTTTAAATATGGGGCACTATAGTTCCATACATATATTGGATCTTCAGTTCTTCCGTTACTAGTAGAAAAATATAACGCATCTATATATTTTCCATTATACATCATAACCTCTCCCTTAGTAGCCATGACAGCTTTTTTTACCTTTTCATAATATGTATTAAAAGATTCTCCCCACATGCTTTTTAATTCTGAATTTGTTTTATATACCTGATCAGAAGTTGAAGCAACCAAAGTAGCTCCAACCGAATCCTTTTTCAAAGCATATGTTCTTGCAGCTATTGACTGAGCTTTTAAAGCCTCTTCATTAAATAAAGCTGGCATCTCAGAGCCAACTACACCTATAACGTATTCTTCTAAAGTGATATTTATAATTTTCCCATTATTCAATTTTACCTTTACCGTTTTTTCTTGTCTTACTTCTTCTATTGGCATATTACTATTTAAAGTATTGTTTACCTTACTAATAGTATTGGTATTTTCAAGATAATTAGATTTACTATCTAAACTTTCAACTTTTACAGCAGATACATTGGAATCAGATACATTTACTAAAAGATTATCTACTTTTTTATTACCTTCTTCAATTTTATCAGCATCCGTGTCTAAAATTTTTTCTTCACTTATACTACTATCCGCAACTATATTTTCACCTTCATCTGCAACTTTTGCCACCAAGTTTGTTTCTTTTGTGTTAGTATTACTTACATTTGGTCCAATTATTTGTGATATTGCAAAAGTACCTATAATAACCCCATTTAAAACTAATATTGCTGTTGCATCTTTAACACTTTCAAGATGAATTTTTACATATTTTTTTATTTCGGAAGTAACTTCTTTTACCTTTTCCTTATATCTATCAAAATCTAAACCAAATTCATATTCAAATGGATAGTCAGCATAAACAACAAACTCTTTTTTATTATTTATAATTTCAAATTTGTGACACACCTTAATATAATTCATATAATCACCTATATTTATAGTGTGTATATATATTATAATTATTCAGTTTTTTCTATTAAAGATTTAAAACTATAATGCAAATTTTAACTAAAAATATATTAATTAATTTAAAAAGAAAAAAAGCTCTAAAATATTGATTTTTCAATATTCTAAAGCCAAAATTGGTGACCCCTACGGGAATCGAACCCATGATTCCACCTTGAGAGGGTGGCGTCTTAACCGCTTGACCAAGGGGCCAACAATGTGTTTATTATACCACATATTTTTTTAATAGTAAATAGTTTAATAAAAAAATAGGAAAAGATTTATTTCTTTTCCTAAATTTATTACTTAACTTCATTTACACAACTACCTTTTTCAAATATTTCCTTTATATTTTCACAAGTATCTCCTGCAATTTTATTTAACGCTTCTTTAGTAAAGAATGCTTGATGTGATGTAACAACAACGTTAGGCATTGTTAAAAGTGTTGATAAGTTTTTATCTCTTAAAGTTGAATTTGATAGATCATTCATGAAGAAATCTCCCTCATTTTCATAAACATCTAAAGCAGCTCCACCAATTTTACCATTTGCAAGTTCTTCAATTAAATCATTTGCATCTACAAGTTTTCCTCTACTTGTATTTATTATTACAACTCCATCTTTCATCTTTTCAATAGATTTTTTATTAATCATCTTAACATTATCATCAGTTAATGGACAATGAATAGATATAATATCTGAATTTTTATACAATTCATCAAGTGAAACATATTCAAACTCTTTTTCCTTTGCAAATTCTTCATCTTTATACACATCATATGCTATAACATTTGCTCCAAATCCCTTCATAATATTGATAAAACATTTACCAATCCTTCCTGTACCAATAACCCCGACTGTTTTTCCATGAATATCAAATCCAAGAAGTCCATTTAGTGTAAAATTATATTCTTTTGATCTTTGATATGCTTTATATGTTTTTCTATTAAGTGTTAGTAATAACGCTGATGCATGCTCTGCTACAGCATATGGTGAGTATGCAGGGACCCTTACAGCCTTTATATTTTCATCTAAACATTTTAAGTCAACATTGTTGAATCCAGCACAACGAAGTGCAATAAGTTTTACACCACATTCTTTAAGAATATTTATTGTTTTTTCATCTACAATGTCATTTACAAAAACACATACCACATCATATCCTTTTGACATATATGCTGTTTTCTCACAAAGTTTTTCCTCAATATATTTTATTTCATATCCATAGTTTTTATTATACTCATTAAAAAATTTTTTATCATAATCCTTTGTATCAAAAAATGCAATTTTTATCATATAATCTCCTCCTCATTATCCCTTTTATTATATCACTATTTTTAGTATAACTCAATAATTTTAAAAAATTTACCAAATAAACTATTTTAAATATATTTTTTATATGTTATAATAAAATATATTCAATTAAGGAGGAATACATGGAAAATGATATAATAGAAAAAAAAGCCAGAAAAAATATTGCTTTATACAGAAAATATAAAACATTTTCATATGACTTTTTATTTTATTATGCTGTATTCGTTTTATATCTAACAATTACAAAAGGGTTCTCAATGTCGCAAGTAATGTTTATAAACTCAGCATACTCTGTTTTTTGCATTATTTTTTACTTTTTTGGAAATTCAATTGTAAATAAATTAAACTTAAAATACAGTACAATACTTGGAAATGTATTTGTACTTATAAATGGTATACTATTTTTATTTGGAAATTCGTATTCAACTTTTTTAATTGCTAATTTCTTTGGAGCATTCGGATTTACTTTAAAAAATATAAGTGAAAGTAGTATTTTATATTCATCACTTAAGAAATTAAAAAAAGCTCCTGAATTTAGTAAAATAGAGGGGAAATCAAATTCTAAATATTATTATTACGATGCGTTCGCCTCATTTATATCTGGCTTTCTATTTGTAATTAATAATTATATACCGATTATACTTTGTTGTATTAATTTAATAGTAAGCTTAATAATTTCACTTAACTTTTCAAATGTTGATAAGCAAGAAAAAACTGATAATTATACAATAAAAGATGTATTTAAAGAAACAAAAAATATTTTAAATAGTAATAGATTAAAAGCGTTATATTTATTTTCTTTTATTTTTACAGGAATAGTTACTGTAAGTACTACATTATATAAAGCTATTTTAATTGATGTGGGAATAAAAAATGAGTATACAACAGTAATCGTATGTATTGTATCTATTTTTATTGGAATAGGTGCAAAGCATTTATTTAATATTGAAAATATAACTAGAAATAAGACATTAAAGTTCTTATCCCTTGCTTTTGTAATTGCCCTATTCTTTGTTGGAATAGTTGGGACAAGTTCTTCACTTAATATTACAAATATGTCAATATTACTTATTTCTCTTTCTTTAATGGGAATTGTACACGGAGCATATAGGGTAGCACTTAAAAAATATATCCTTAGTTTCACTACACATAAAATACGAAATAGAATAACTGCTACATATTATATATTTGAAAATTTAGGTTCAGCTTTACTTTCTGCCTGCTTAGCGCTTCTTCTTAATTATACAACAAATTCTGTAGCATGCTTAATATTCTCAATTATTAGTTTTGTTATATTAATATTTGTTATATACTACATGAAAGGAAGGACTGGCCTTAGACCTGAACAGTACGCACCTAAAGACATAAATAATGTAAAATTATAAATATAAAAAACTCTGGATAATTTAATTTCCAGAGTTTTTTATAAAAATTAATAATTAAGTATTTTACTATTTCTTACAATTTATTCTTTTTCACACTTTATGGCATATGGTATGGCATCATAAAATTTAGTCTTTTTCCTTTCTGGCATATACTGTACAGGACAATTCTTATTTTTACAAAATAGACATTTAAAATTATTCTTTAAAACAGAAAAAATGTGACATATTTCATTTTTCATTCTCCTAATAAATACATAAATATTTTTTAAAAATCACATATAAATTTAAAGAAGATAAGATAAAAAATATTTAGATTATATTGAACAATTACATTAAAATTGCATAAAAAAATCTCTAAAGTATTGATATTTCAATATCTTTAGAGATTAAAATTTGGTGGGAATGACCGGAATCGAACCGGTACGAGGTTTGACCCTCGCAGGATTTTAAGTCCTGTGCGTCTGCCAGTTCCGCCACACTCCCAAATTTTGCAGACATCATCTATTTGATGACGTAATTAATTATAACATCTTTTTTTTTAGTTGTCAATTGTTTAATAAAATTTTAACAAAAAAAGTACGTGAATTTACACGTACTCTAATTATCTTCTTTTTTTCTTCTTATCTTTTGAAAATTTTGATACAACTGAATCTAATGCATACCATAGAGATGATGCAATAAATATTGATGAATAAGTTCCAACTAAAACACCTATTGTAAGTGGTAGTGAAAATTCTTTAAGAACTGTTTGGTTATTTACAAGAGCAAATACAAATACAACTAAAATAGCAACAATAGTTGTAAGTGATGTATAAATAGTTCTTTTCATTGTTTGATTTAAACTTGTATTAATTGTATCTTTCATATCACTAGATTTTGTAACTTTTCTTCTATTCTCTCTAATTCTGTCATATATTATAATTGTATCATTTATAGAATAACCAATAATTGTAAGTATAACTGCAACAAACGTTGAATTTATTGGTAACTTAAATATTCCATATATTGCTATAATAAACAACGCATCATGAATAAGAGCTATAATTGCTGTAATTGCAGCTGTAAATCCAAGTGTCTTAAATCTTATTCCAATATATAAAAGAATAAGTACTACAGCCACACCTAAAGCTAATAAAGCTGAATTTAAAAGTTCATTACCATAAGATGGTTGAACATTTCTAACAGAAGGTTCACCCATATTAGTATATTTATTTTTTAATCCTTCAACAACTTTATCTGATTCATCTTCTGACATAACATCAGTTGTTATTGTAACTGAAGATGTACCACCTGTCATTTTTTGAACTAAAGCCGTTTTTCCGACAGTTTCTTTAACTATATTTTCAATATCATTATTATTGAAATCTTCTTTTAAGTCCACTTCTATTTTTGTTCCACCTTTAAAATCGATGTCAAATTTAAATCCTGTAACAAGTCCAAATGTAATTCCACCAATAATTACTAAAAGTGAGAAAGCAAAAAATACATATCTATATTTTAAAAAATCTATTTTCATATTATTTTGCCTCCTTTTCTTTTTTTATACCAAATAAGAACTTCGATTTGCTTGCGATAGGTAGTAAATCTTTAAGTAAAAACTTTGTAAACACAACTGCAGTAAATAAACTAGCAAGAGTACCTATTACAAGAACAATTCCAAATCCTTTTATTGTTCCAACTCCAAATATGTATAGTAATAATGCAACTAAAAATGTAGTAACATTTCCATCTATAATTGCTGCCATAGCACTTTTGAAACTTCTTTCAAAAGCTTTCTTTGGTCCAACGTTATTTCTTAATTCTTCTTTTAATCTTTCAAAAATGATAACATTTGCATCAACTGCCATACCAATAGATAGTATAAGTCCTGCAATTCCTGGAAGTGTCATACTTATTCCTGTATTTGCAAGTACAAGTATTATTATACTTATATATGCTACCAAAGAAATACTTGAAACAAAACCTGGAAGTCTGTATATAGTAATCATTATTAAGCAAATAAGTATTAGAGCAACTATTCCAGCTTGAACACTTACATTTAAAGCTTGTTGACCTATATATGGTCCAATGTATTCCTTACTTACAACATCAAGAGAAAATGGAAGAGCTCCTGAAGAAATAAGCATTGCATATTCTTCTGCTTGAGATTTCTTTTCTGCATATGTTCCTTGTCCCATTGTAATTATTGCAGTATTAGATTCAATTTTACTGTTTACAATTGGAGCAGCTACTTCAGTTTCATCCAAATATATAGACATAGCTTGGCCAACTAATTTTTCTGTTGCTTCAGTAAATTTTTTAGATCCGCTATCACTAAATTCAAGTACAACATGTGGTGAAGGAAGTCCAGTACTATCTGTAGCATCTTCACTATATTTTGCATCTTTTATATCATCACCTTCTAGTAATATGTTTCCATCTGGATCTTTAAACATTATTTTAGCTGTTTTATCAAGGCCTTCTACAGCCTCTAATGGATCTTTTGATTGATCATTAATATCAGCTGGGATATCTACACTTATTTGTGAAGATGAATTGTCAGTTCTTACAATATAATCAAAGATGTTTTTTGCCTCTAATCTTTTTGTAATAACTGCTTTAGCTTTAGATAGATCATCATCAGATATTACAACTCCATCATCAGATTTAGCTTGATATACGATAGAAACTCCCCCGCTTATATCAAGTCCTGTAGTTATGTTTTTTGCACCCTTAATAATTTGTTTATCTCCTATTTTAAGTCCAAAAAGCGCAAGATAAGCAAGTACTAAAACAATAACAATACCAATTATAATTTTTATATAATTTTCTTTTTTCATTAATGTCACCCCTATAACAGCTTAATTATACTATTTTTTACTTTCATAGTCAATTAAAATAATATAAAATTTGACAATTTTTGTGAAAAAAAATAGCATATTAAATATGCTATTTATTGATGTTTTTTAAACTTTCCTTAAAATCCTGTTCTGGATTCTCCATTTTATTAACATTTGTATCAGTATTAGATATATTATTTTTATTGTTTAATTGTTCATTTACCATATTCTGACTTTGTTCACTATATTTATCATTGTTTATATTATTTGAAGAATGAATTAGCTTATCAATTACATTATAATGAGATTTAGGATCTTTCACGCTATATATAACAAGTCCATTATTTCTATCATTATCAGCATTGGTATATATAACCATTATCCCATAATCAAGTATTCTATCCCATATAGTTCTTCTTATTTCAACTTCTTTTATATTTTTATATTCAATATTCTTTTTATGCTGATTTAAGAAATCATCTTCATAAGTCATCATTGTATCATAAAAAGTATATGTAACATGTTTATATTGCAAACTTTGAAATACAATAGTACCAACTAATCGTATTATTGTAACTAAATCTGCTACAAAACATAAAATTAACAAAAACTTATCTATTTTAATATTTTTAAAAATATCATTATTAACTATACTCATAGAACCTGCCTTAAAAGCAACTAAAAATGTTAAAATTATAAAAACTAACAACGCAAATAGTGCAGTTCTAATTTTTCTTCCAGTAGGCATTCCTAGTTCATAAATTATATTAAATTTAGGTGTAATCTGATATCTAACCTCTCTATTTTCATCCATAACTATCTATTCCTACTTTCTAATTATAGTTCCAATTTTCTCACCATTTAATGCCCTTATTAATGAATTTTCTTCATTCAAAGCAAAAACATAAATTGGAATTTTATTTTCCATACAAAGTGTAATTGCAGTTGTATCCATAACATTTAATCCTTCAGATATAGATTGCATATATGTTACTTCATCGTATTTAACTGCATCACTATATTTTTTAGGATCTTTGTTGTATACTCCATCAACATTTTTAGCAAGTAAAATTAAATCTGCCTCTATTTCATTAGCTCTTAAAGCCGCACATGAATCTGTTGTAAAATACGGATTACCCGTACCACCTGCAAATATAACAATTCTACCTTTTTCAAGATGTCTTACAGCTCTTCTACGTATATATGGTTCTGCAATTTGTTTCATTTCAATTGAAGTCATTACCCTAGTTTGTGCACCTTTACTTTCAGTCATTTCCTGCAATGCAAGTGCATTTAGAGTTGTTGCAAGCATTCCCATATAATCAGATGTTGTTCTTTCCATATATTCATCGCCATATCTACCTCTCCAGAAGTTTCCTCCTCCAATTACAAGTGCAACTTGAACTCCATTTTTAGATATTTCTATTATCTGTTCAACTACTTTTTCAAGTTTTTTATTATCAATACCTCTTCCATCTTCTTTTCCTATTGCTTCTCCACTTAGTTTTATTAATATTCTATTATATTTCTTTTCCATACACTATTACCTCTTATTTTCTTATTTTCTTTTTATTCAAAGTTCCATTTTCTTTTTCTATCTTAGTTAATTCTTTTGTTATTTTATTCTTATTAAAAAAATACACAACATTAACTACAATTAAAAGACAAATGATAATGCCAAGTATTATATACATTATATCACCAACTCAATTATATAATATACACTATTTTTTTTCAACTATTTATTAAAAGAAATTTTAATAAGAAAAGATACTATAACTTTAATTATAGTATCTAAAATTTATGGTTTGTTTTTTCTTACATAAACCATTCTATATTTTCTAATATTATTTTACCTTGACAAACTCATACATACTATACGTCATCCAGTTCATCATTGCCATTGTATTACTATCATCTCCTAATATAAGACTAAATTTTGTAGTATATGAAGACGTTAGTTTTTTTCCATCTATAGTTCTCTCTTTTGCACTCACAGTTAATATATATTCAGGGTATTTTTGATCTGTTGTATCCTTTTCCATTGTATAAGTTGCCTTAATATCAAGTTTATTTTTATCAGAAGTATACAATTCAAAATTTCCATTTTTATCTATCTCTAAATATGTATCCTTATCTTGAGAATACCATTTTCCATATATTGAACCTTCTTTTGATATAGTAAATATAACTAAAGCACTAATAAGTATAGATAAAACTATACCAACAGCAGAGACAACAATACCAAAAATTGGTAGTACTTTTTTTCCTCCTATTTTCTTTCTTCTATTCATTTCAACTATTCCTAATACTATTCCAATTATTCCAGTTAATACAGAAATATATGGAAAAAATAATGATAAAACAACTGTAGCTATTGCTAAAATTAAACTAACTATTCCCATAACGACCTCCTAAACAAAATCTAATTCATATACATATTATACTATTTACTTATATATCATTATTTGTCATAATCTTTTTATTTTCTAAGTTTTGTAATTTTACAGATTTGTTATTTTTTATAATTAATACCAATCTAAATATTTGCAAAAATAAAAATATTGTATTTAAAGCTAATGTATAATAACTTTCTGAAATTACCATAAAATACAAAATAGAACTTCCTAACAAATTTACTATTGTACTTGTCAAATATATTTTATCGTGTTTTTTATCTGTTACTAAATTAACTATACTAAGTACTATTAAAGCTATAAGAAAATTTAAAAAAAATAAATTAAAAATAAATCCAAGACCACTCACACTAGGCGAATCAGATGCATTTTTTGCAAAAATGAATGGATCAACCATAATCGCAGTATAACACATTATTAAAGAAATAACTACACATATAATATTTATAACTCTTATTTTTATATTGAACCTTTTTCTTTCCATCTATTTCCACTTCCCTTCTTATAATAAGAAATACATATTCAGTATATACTAAAAAAAAAATTTTTTCAATACTACATAAAGGTTATTACTCTAAATTGCTCCAGAATTTTTGTTACACATTTATTACTTATTTGTAAGAAAAAGTAGTTTAGTATAAAACTAAACTACCTCTTGACTTTTAATTTAATATCATTATTAATTTTATATTTTTTTATAGGATTTAATCTCCTTCTACAAAAATTAGTTTCCCTTTACTTGTTTCATTACTTCTTCAGCAAAGTCAACTTCTTCTTTTTCAATTCCTTCGCCTCTTTCAAATCTAGCAAATCTACGAATTACTATATTTTCACCTATTTTAGCAATAAGTTCTGTTAATAATTCTTGAACTGTTTTGTCAGGATCTTTTACAAAAGGTTGATCAAGTAAACAAATTTCAGAATAAAATTTATTTAATCTTCCTTCAACCATTCTTTCAACAACAGCTTCTGGTTTGCCTTCATTTAAAGCTTGTGCTTTTAAAGTTTCTTTTTCTTTTTCAACAACTTCAGCTGGAACTTCTTCACGTCTTACATATTTAGGTCCAGTTGCAGCAATGTGCATTGCTATATCTTTTACAAATTGTTTAAAATCTTCGTTATTAGATACGAAGTCTGTTTCTGAATTTACTTCAACTAATGCTCCATATTTTCCACCATGAACATAAGCTTCAACTAATCCTTCTGCAGCAACTCTTCCTGCTTTTTTAGCAGCTTTAGCAATTCCTCTTTCTCTTAAAAGTTCAATTGCCTTTTCAATGTTACCATCAGTTTCAACTAATACTTTTTTACAATCCATAATTCCTGCATTAGTTCTATCTCTTAATTCTTTAACTTGTGTAGCAGTAACTGCCATAAAACATTCCCCCTACTTATTTTCTTCTGATTTTTCTTCTACTTTATTTTCTTTAGAAACTCTATCTTTTCTTTGATAGTTATTTCTTCTGTTATTTTGTCTTGGTTTTCTTTCTATTTTGTCAACGCCTTCTTTTTTAACTAATTCATCCATTGTTTCTACTTCTTCATCAACAGGAGCTTCTGTTAAATTTCCTTCTTTAGCTTCAACAACAGCATCGGCAATTTTTCCAGCTATTAAACTTACTGATCTTACTGCATCATCATTTCCTGGTATAACATAATCAACGTCATCAGGATTACAGTTAGAATCTATAAGTCCAATTGTAGGTATTCCTAGTTTTCTAGCTTCCTTTGTACAAATATATTCTTTTTTAGAATCAGCTAAGAAAATAAGTGATGGAAGTTTATCCATTTCTTTAATACCACCTAAGTTTGTATTAAGTGTTTCCATTTCTTTCTTTAATCTTATAACTTCTTTTTTAGGTAGAACATCAAATGTTCCGTCAGCTTCCATTTTTTCAAGTTCAACAAGTCTTGCTATTCTCTTTTTAATAGTTGAGAAGTTTGTAAGTGTACCACCTAGCCATCTGCTATTGATGTAGTACATTCCACATTTTTCAGCTTCTTGTTTAATAGTTTCTTGAATTTGTTTCTTTGTTCCTACAAATAGAACAAGTCCTCCCTTTGCTACAACCTTTTTAGTTAGGTTATATGCTTCTTGAGTTTTCTTTAAAGTTTTTTGCAAGTCTAATATGTATATTCCGTTTCTTGCAGTATAGATGTATGGAGCCATTCTAGGATCCCATCTTTTTGTTTGGTGTCCAAAGTGTACACCGGCTTCTAGTAATGATTTCATAGGTATAATTGCCATTTTAAAATTCCTCCTTCTTTTATTCCTCCACAGATATCTATATCTTACTAATCCATAATGGAAGAAGTGTAAGACTCCCTCTGTGTGTGTATTGCTTGCATACCAAGCTATATAATTATAACATAAAACCACCAACTAATCAATAGTTGGTGGTTAATTTTTATACTAATTTTTCTCCAAAGTATAAATGGCGTGTGCCCCAAGAAACACTACGGCCAAGTTCTTTTTCAAGCTCAGTTGTAAGCTTTTCTTTTAAACTGACATCGTGAATGTAACTTTTACATATTATAATTGAATGACCAGTATTATGGCCAAACAAATTAACTTTAAATTCTTTTTTCTCACCAGAAGAATTAAATCCGCAGCGATTAATCACTTCCTGAGTTTTGAGTGCAATGTTGTAGTTTCTTAAATTTTTTGAGTTAAGTGATGGGTTGATCATAATTGAATCCTCCTAGAATATATATATCCCAAACATAGAAATGAAACAAATTCAATCTCAAGTTTGAGATTTTTTAAAAATAAATCTGACACTGATATTATATTACATAATTATTCATTTGTCAATACATTTATGTATACTTTTTTGCTTTAAAGTAAAAAAAGAGTATTAATTAAATATCTAATTAATACTCTCCTAAATATTATTATTGATTAAAAACAGCTTCAAATTCTTCTGCACTAATCTTTTCTTTTTCAATTAAAATCTCAGCGACTTTATGAAGTTTATCAATATTTTCTTTTAATAATTTTTCAGCATATTTATATCCACCGTTTATAATATTTCCAACTTCTTCATCAATTTGAGCAGCAACTTTTTCACTATAATTTCTACCATTATTTCTTTCCATTCCAAGAAATACTTCTTCTTGTGTCTCACCAAATGTAATAGGTCCAAGTTTATCTGACATTCCATATTTAGTCACCATATCTCTTGCAATTTTACTTGCTCTTTCAATATCATTTGAAGCCCCTGTACTTATATCATTTAACACAAGCTTTTCAGCAACTCTTCCACCAAGTAATGATACAATATTTTCTTTCATTTCTGTCATAGACATGAAACTTTTATCTTCATTTGGTTTATACATTGTATAACCACCTGCCATACCTCTTGGTATAATTGAAATTTGATGTACTGTATCATGATTTGGTAAAAATCTTGATACAACAGCATGACCTGCCTCATGGTATGCTGTAAGTCTTTTTTCTTTATCACTTATTATTTTACTCTTCTTTTCTGGTCCCATCATAACTTTAACCATTGCTTCTTCAACGTCTTCCATTTCAACAATTTTTTTATTTTTACGTGTTGCAAGAATTGTTGCCTCATTTATCATATTTTCTAAATCTGCACCAGAAAATCCTGCTGTGTTTTTAGCAATAACTTTAAAATCTATATCAGAGGCAAATGGCTTTTTCTTTGCATGTAACTCAAGTATTTTTTCCCTTGCACCTATATCAGGTGAACCAACCACTATTTGTCTGTCAAATCTACCAGGTCTAAGTAAAGCTGGATCTAATATATCAACTCTATTAGTAGCAGCCATAACAATAACACTTTGTCTATCTTCAAATCCGTCCATCTCAACTAGTAGTTGATTTAGTGTTTGCTCTCTTTCATCGTGGCCCCCACCAACACCAGCTCCTCTATGTCTACCAACGGCATCTAATTCGTCAATAAATATAATACATGGAGCATGTGCTTTAGCTTCTGCAAAAAGATCTCTTACCCTTGATGCACCAACACCAACAAACATTTCAACAAAATCAGATCCACTTATAGAGAAAAACGGAACGTTTGCTTCTCCAGCAACTGCTTTTGCAAGTAATGTTTTACCTGTTCCTGGATGACCAACAAGTAACATACCTCTTGGAATTCTAGCTCCCATATCATGATATTTCTTTGGATTCTTTAAAAATTCAGTTACCTCTTGTAATTCTTCTTTTTCCTCATCTAAACCAGCCACATCTGCAAAAGTTACTTTTTTCTTAGAATTTTTATCAATCATTCTAGCTCTATTCTTTCCAAAGCTCATAGCTTTGCTATTGCTATCAGTTGTACGTCTTAACATGAAAATAAAGATAAATAAAGTACCTAATAAAAGTAATATGTTAGGAATCATAGGTCCTACAACTTCCCAAAATGATGGTTCAAGAACTACTAATTCAAATTTTCCTTCATTTAATTTTTCACCTACGTCTTCCATAAAAGTAGTTGTAGAAGGTATATTCACAACCCTAACTGAGTTTTCCTCATTTTTAAGTTTAACATTTGCAGTTAGCCTATCATTTGTTATTTCAACTTTTTCTACAGAGTCTTCGTTTATTTTTTGCATAAACTCACTATATGACATCTCTTTAGTTACATTAGTATTAAGCATTGAAATCATAAATATAGTAACACCAATTAGTAATACGTATGTAAGTAATGTTCCAAGCATTCCATTTTTCTTTTTTTTATCCATTTTTTCTCCCTTCAAAATCAATATATAATAACTATATCTTTTTGCTTAATCTCAATTGTAAATTTATTTCCTATTATATATTTTTTACCTTTTATATTGCTTTTTAAAAGTTTATATATATCATTTACATGTACATTACTTATTTCATTTAAATTTCCAAGTTTTTTATTTATTATTTGTCTTATACACCTAAGTGATATTGCTTTATGAGAATTTAAAATAACTCTTGAATTAAATGTTATTTTTTCTTTTTCCTTTTTTATTATACATTCATCTAATATATTATTTGTATATTCTTCTAAAAAATTCTCTTCATTTGTTAAAACTTCACTCATCCTTATAATATTATTTGAAAAGTTACTGTTATATTCCTTTTCAAGTAAAGGTATAAGAATATTACGTATTTTATTTCTAAGATAAATATTTTCGTTATTTGTATAATCAAAACACGGATTTAAGTTTTGGAATATATTATACTCTAAAATATATTTTTTTTCAATAGTAAGCAACGGCCTAATTATTTCATTACTTAAAAAATCCATTCCTGTAAGACCCTTTAATGCACATCCACGTATTAAATTTAAAAGTACAGTTTCAACATTATCATTTAAATTATGTGCAACTGCAATTTTAGTAGCATTAGTTTTATTTTTTACATCATTAAAGAACTTATATCTTATTTCTCTTCCACAAGCCTCCACAGATATTTTTCTTTCCTTAGAAATTGCTTCAACATTTTCCTTTAAATAAAAAAATGGAATATTTAATTTTTCACATACATTTTCTACATAAATCTTTTCATTTTCTGATTCAGGTCTTATGGAATGATTTACATGTGCAACAACAAGCTCATAATTTATATTATACTTTTCTTTAAATAAAGATTTCAAATCATTAAGAACTGTAAGTAAGCACATCGAATCTGGTCCACCAGAAACTGCAACAACTATTTTATCATTATTTTTAATAAGATTATTTTGAATAATATTATTAGAAACTTCCTTTTGAATTTTTTTACAAATATCTAATCTTTCATCTTTTATCATTCTTCTGGTCCCCTATATAAATTTGCAAACTTTGTATACTGACCAAGCCATGCAAGTTCTACAGTACCTGTAGAACCACTTCTATTTTTTGCAATAATTACTTCTGCGACATTTTTCTTATCAGTATCTGCGTTATAATAATCCTCTCTATGTAAAAACATAACTATATCTGCATCCTGCTCTATTGCTCCAGATTCACGAAGATCACTTAGCATCGGTCTATGATCTGTTCTAGATTCTGTAGCACGACTAAGCTGTGAAAGTGCAATTACAGGTACTGAGAGTTCCTTTGCAAGTATCTTTAAAGATCTACTAATTTCTGATATTTCTTGTTGTCTAGATGAACTTTTATTTTTAGATTCCATAAGCTGTAAATAATCTATTATAACAAGTCCTATGTTCTTTTCAAGTTTAGCTTTTCTACACTTTGCACGAAGTTCAGCCGAACTTAAACCTGGTGTATCATCAATATATAAAGGCATTTCCGAAAGTTTTCCACTTGCTTCACCTAATTTTAACCATTCGTCGCTATTAAGATCAGCATTTTTTACTTTCATACTGTCAACTTCACTTTCACTACACAAAATTCTGTTTACCATTTGTTCTTTTGACATTTCAAGACTAAATACCATTGTAGGAACTTTAAGATGCAAAGCAACAAAAGTAGCAATGTTTAAAACAAATGCTGACTTTCCCATTGCAGGACGTGCTGCGACTATTAATAGATCTGATTTATTAAGTCCTGAAATTTTTGCATCCAAATCAACAAATCCAGTTTCTAAACCTGATATTTTATTTTTATTTTGAAACATCTCTTCAATTTGATCAAATGTCGTTACAAGTATTTCTTTTATGCTTGAATATCCTTTAGAGTTTCTACCTTGCATTATATCGAAAATATCTTTTTCAGCTTTTTCAACCAAAGCATCAACTTCTTCAGTTTGAGCATATCCCAACTGTAATATATTATTTGCTGCTTTTATAAGTTTACGAGAGATAGATTTTTCCTCAACAATTTTAACATAGCTTTCAATATTTGAAGTTGTTGGTACATTATCAATAAGAGTTGCAATATATTCAGTTCCTCCAACCTTTTCAATTGTTCCTCTTAAAGTTAATTGATCTTTTAAAGTTATCATATCTATATGTTTACCAAGGGAATATAATTCAAACATAGCTGCATATATTTCTTTGTTATCTTCCCTATAAAAATCATCAGCTTTCAAAAGTTCAACTGCAGAAATAACAGCATCTTTATCAACAAGCATAGAGCCAAGTACAGCTTGTTCTGCTATTATATCATTAGGCTGAACTCTATTTACTCCAATTTCATTTTCCATTTAAACACCTACAATCCTACAACTGATATTTTTACCTTAGCAATAATTCCTTCATATAGTTTTACACTAGCTGTATATGAACCTAATTCCTTTATTGGAATATCAATAGATACCTTCTTTTTATCGATTTTTACATTATAAACTTTATCTATTTCTTCAGCAATATCTTTTTCAGTTACACTTCCAAATAATTTTCCATTATTACCTATTTTATGTTTAAACTTAATATATCCCTTTTCTAACTTTTCTTTTAATTTATTTGCCTGTTCAATTTCCTTTTCTTTTCTAAAACTTGCAGCATCATTTTTGGTTTTTGCCTCATTTATAGATTTATTATCTGCTATATTTGCAAGTTTCCTTGGAAGTAAATAATTTCTAGCATACCCTTCACTTACATCGACAATTTGAAGTTTTTTTCCAATACCTTTTACATCTTTATTTAAAACAACTTTCACATTATTACTTCCTTTCTTTTAAATCTGTACTATATTATTCATTTCCAAAATATTCATTTATACTTTGAATTAGTTTCTCTTTTGCTTCATCAATTGTTATTCCTGCAAGTTGAGCACCAGCGAATGTAAGATGTCCACCGCCGCCAACTTTTTCTAAAATAGCTTGTACGTTTATATCCCCCATTGATCTACCTGAAATCATAACAACGTCTTCAACTTTACACAATACAAAAGATGCTAATATTCCTGTTATATTTAACAATTCATCTGCTGCCTGAGCTGCTATTACAGGCATATCATCATAATTTTCTTCTGTAGTAGAGATAGCAATTGTTCCCTTTAAAATTTCTGCTTTTTTTACAATATCTACTTTTGCAACATATGTTGCAAAATCATTTTTAAATATTTGTTTTACCTCGGTTAAATCCAGCCCATATTTTTTTAAATATGCTGCTACTTCAAAAGTTCTTACTCCAGTTTTAAAAGTAAAGTTTTTAGTATCTACTACTATTCCAGAATAAATTGCTTCTGCTTCAACAGAACTAAGTTCAATATTATCAAGATACATTAAAATTTCTGTTACAAGTTCAGATGATGATGATGCATAAATTTCATGATATGTAAGAAGAGCATCATCAATAAATTCAGGACCTCTTCTATGATGGTCAATTACAACTTTTTTTTCTATAGATTCTAACAAATCGGGATAAGCCAAATAAGATTTTTTATGAGTATCTACAATTACAAGTAAAGAGCTTGCATAATCATTCTTTTTAATATCATCTTTAGTTACAAATACATTTTTATATGAATCTAATTCTTTTAGTTTATTTACAACTAATTTAGTACTACTACTAAATTTTGTATCTGTTACAATATATGCTTCTTTATTTAAAGATCTTGCTATTTTATATACACCTACTGATGCACCTATACAGTCTATATCAGTATTTTTATGACCCATTATATATACTTTATCACATTTTAACATTAATTCTTTTAAGGCTTGGGCTATAGTTCTTGCTCTAACCCTACTTGTTTTTTCAAGGCCCAAATTTGATCCGCCATAAAAATCAAACTTTTTATCTTTTTTTATAACTACTTGATCTCCACCTCTACCAAGTGCGATATCAAGAGCTGATGAACTTGCCATATACCTTTCATTCAAAGTATTTTCAGAATATGACATTCCAATTGAAATTGTAATTGGAAGTTTCGTTTTATCAGTTATATTTTTTACTCTTTCTAATATTTCAAAAGTATTTTTTTCCATTTGTTCTACATATTGCTTTTCAATAAATAGTACATATTTATCTTTATCTAATTTATTTAAAATACCATTATTTTCAACGACCCATGTTCTAATTTCTTTTTCTATCATTGATGAAATTTCGGCTCTATTTACACTATCAAGTCCTTGCAAAGTTTCTTCATAATTATCTATAAATAAAATACCAACAACGGCCCTTGTATCTTCTAAACTTTTTCTAAGTTCACTTTCTACTGTTCTATTAATAAAAGATAAAAGAGTAACCTTATTTTCTTTTATTAAAATGTTATTTCCTATAACATCATAAACACTTCCATTACCAATATCCACAGATAAAAGTCCATTACCCTGATTTTGATTTATTTGCCTATCGATTTGTAATGCACTATCATGTATTACTTCTAAAGGAATAATATGCTTTGCTATGTTATTTTGCCATATAATTTTATTATGATCCCCAATTATAATCATTGGAATATCTATTACATTAAGTGAGTTTTTTAGGACACTATCAAATCCATTTGCAAGTTCATTAATTCTATAATTTCTATTCTTAATTTCCTTTATACACAAATATATAATGAATGTTGAAATTAAAAGAATTAATATCATATCAAAATATAATGTGCTAGGTTTTACAACACAAAGGATTAATAGTGCAATTATCACAATGATTAAATACACTATTTTTACACAAAATATACTAAAATCTAAAAATTTGTATTTTGATTTTTTTTCAAACATAAACGCTCCTTAAAACAATTTCATACTATTATATTGTACTATTTTTTAGCTAAAAAGTCAAGAAATAACGCTTTTTTAAGAGTGCAAAAAAACACTATAGAACTAGAATACATATTCTTTCTATGGTGTTTAATTGAAAATTATATATTTTAACAAAAAAACATTAAATAACAAAACTTAAATTTTTATTGCTGATTTATCCTCCATGCATAATTTATCTGCAATCATTGCTATAAACTCAGAATTAGTTGGTTTACCCTTATTTGAATTTACAGTATATCCAAATATTTTATCATGCATTTCTATCTGTCCTCTATTCCATGCAACCTCAATAGCATGTCTGATTGCTCTTTCAACTCTTGAAGACGTTGTATTAAATTTTTCTGCCAATGTTGGATACAACGTTTTAGTTATAGAATTAATAATATCTTGATTTTCAACTGCAAGCATTATAGCCTCTCTTATATATTGATATCCTTTTATATGTGCTGGTACTCCAACATCATGAATTATATTTGTTACTCTAACCTCTATAGGAGTGCTTGTTGAATTATTTCTATTTATTGTAGAGCTACTATAATACATTGGTGTTGATACTGAACCTACTTGTTGTTCTTCAACCAAATCTCTTAATCTTTCAGTTAATGTGGCCATATCAAAAGGTTTAACCACATAATACGTTGCTCCCAAAGATATTGCCTTTTGCGTAACTTTCTCTTGTCCAATTGCAGACATTACAATTGTAGTAGGTTTTTCATTAGATTCTTCTCTTACCATATCTTCTAAAACAGATAATCCATCTTTTTCTGGCATTATAACATCTAAAAGCAGAATATCTGGTTTACACGTATTAATAATATTTACTGCATTTTTTCCATCATAAGCAGATGCTACAACTTCCATATCTGTTTGTGAGTTTATAAACATACTTAACAATTTTACAAACTCTTTATTATCATCTACAATCATAACTTTAGTTTTACTATTCATCAAAATCCTCCTAACGTTTAACTAATAGTGCAAAACCAATTATATATAATTTTTCCCAAAAAATCAAGGATTTTTGGCGGTTTTTACCATCGACTTTTGTCGAAACAAATACATATATATAATTTTTTATTTATTTTTTTATTTTCATAAATTTTCCAGTATTTTTTTAAATAAAAATCACAAATTAATAACAGTAAAACATCTTTTTATCGAATATTGTTTTACTAACAAATTGGAGGTGAATTAAATGGCAAAATCTAAAAGTAACCCACAAGCTAGAGCTGCTTTAGATAAATTTAAATATGAAGTAGCAAACGAAATAGGTGTAAACCTAAAGCAAGGATACAATGGTGACTTAACTTCTAAACAAGCTGGTTCTGTTGGTGGTGAAATGGTTAAAAAATTAGTAGCTAAAGCTGCTAATGATATGCAACAAGGTCAATAATTAATAATATAACATGCTAAAAAGCAGGAATATATCACTTTCCTGCTTTTTTCATGATATTTTGTAGTTATAACGAGAAATATTATAGAAAAAATTTATATTTTTAAAAAATAATGTATAAATAAAAAAAATCAGCAAATATTAAGAATATAAAAGAAAATTGGAGGTGAATAACATGGCATACTCAAACAGTCAAATGAGCAACAAACAAGCTAAAGCTGCTCTTAATAAATTAAAGACAGAAGTAGCAAGCGAAATAGGTGTTAACCTAAAGCAAGGATACAATGGTGATTTAACTTCTAAACAAGCTGGGCAAATCGGTGGTGAAATGGTTAAAAAACTAGTAGCTAAAGCTGCTAACGATATGCAAAACGGAATGAACTAATTTAGTTTGTATATTGAAATAGGGTTAATTAAATTTAACTCTATTTTTTTATTTTTGTTGATAAACACATTTATTTAATATATAATTATATAAAGGAGTGATTATCATATGAATAATACAAATATACCAAATGAGTATAAACCGATTTCAGCATGGGGATATTTTGGATATAATATTTTATTTTCTATCCCTATTATTGGATTTATTTTTCTTATTGTCTTTTAATTCGATTCTTCAAATATAAATAGAAGAAACTATGCAAGATCATTTTTTATAATTTACTTACTTATCGCCATTGCCTTAGGTATATTATTTGCTTTTGCAGGAAGTATTAGCTTATTAAGTTTTATTCAAAAATAACAAAATATAACCCCAAAAAAGGAATGAAATTATTATAAATTCATTCCTTTTTCTTTTTTATATTTAAAAATTATATTAAATTAGTCTAAAACTAATATAAAGTAAATGTATCAGGTATTTTAAAATTATCACTATATCTATCTGGTCCTTCAATTCCAATATAATGAGTCTTCTTGTCTCCTGGTTCAAAGCACCAAGTTACCAACCATTTATTTAAACTTGTGTAATACCCATATACTTGGTATGCTGTATATATACCAACTTTTACAGTTGCACCTGTTACTCCTACCGATCCGTCTTGTTTCATCCTTGTGTAACAACTATCTGCATATGTTTTTGCATCTATAGTACTTGATGGTTTTGCATACATTGATATTATCCAATTACCATCTAAAGTGTATTCTAATACAGATGGATTATCAACATCATTATATTTGTACCAATTGTCTTCAACTTTTAAATATCCAAATTCACTATTTCCTATTTTATTTAATTCTTTTGTTGTATTGTTATTTATATCAATATCTTTATTAATTTTATCATTTTTTATTTTTTTAGAAACAAACACAACACCTAAAATAATTCCAATAATAACAACAATTGCAGCCACAGATATAAATATAATTAAACCTGTTTTTGTCGCTTTATTATTACTATATTGGCTATTATTTGGATTAACATTAGAATTTTTGTTTGCACTAAATTCATTTATAGAGTTATTGTTTAATTTTTCAATATTTTCAGATTTAACAATTTTTCTCCGCGAACATTACAAAAAGGAGCATCCGGTTCAACTTGATTTCCACACTTTCCACAAAACATAAATCATATTCCCCCTTAAAATTATTTTGACATATTCAGTATGTTATAAAAAAAATAAATATGCAATAATATTATTAAAATTTTTAAGTTTTATTAACTACCTCTACAATATTCTTCATTAAAGAGTTACTTCCTTTTTTAAATACTAATGAATATATAGCAAAATAGTCCATATTATTAATAGAAAATCGATTTTTCATATAATACAAAAATAACACCCTTACGGATGCTATTTTATAAATTTTAATTATTTAAAAATCCTGTGTAATGTCTACTTACCATTTGTGTTTCAACATTCTTTAATACTTCAAGTGCAACACTTACGATGATTAACACTGATGTACCTCCAAACGTAATTGAAAATGGCATCACACCTTGTAATAGTATTGGAAGTATAGCAATTGCTGCTAAGAATACTGCTCCAAAACTAGTTATATATTTTAGTACTTTTGATATGTACTCTGATGTATTTTTTCCAGCTCTTATGCCTGGTATAAATCCACCATTTTTCTTTAATTGATTTGATATTTCAACTGGATTTACTATAAACATTGTGTATACAAATGTAAATGCAATAATAAGTACTAGATATATTATAGAATATGCAAGTAAATAATACCATGCACTACCTTGTGATACAGAGAATATGTTATTTACAACAGCCCAAAATCCTGATGGATTTCCGTGAGTACAAAGACTAATTATTGTACTTGGAAACATCATAAATGACATTGCAAATATTATAGGCATAACTCCAGCCATTGCAACTTTAATTGGAATATGAGTGTTTTGTCCACCATACATTTTTCTTCCAACTACACGTTTTGCATAGTTAACTGGAATCCTACGTTCAGCTTGTTGTACATATATAACTCCTGCTATAACAACTATCATAGCTAATATTAATGCAACAACAATTAATACATTTGTTATTCCACCATTAGCATATTTAAATAGTGTAACAACACCTGAAGGTATACGAGATATGATACCTACAAAAACTATCATAGATATACCGTTACCTATACCAAATTCAGTTATTTTATCGCCAAGCCATGTAAGTAAAGCTGTACCTGCTATTAAAGATGTCATAAATAGTATACATCCCATAACAGCACCTGCTCCAGATTGAAGAGGAGTAAGTAAATAATTTTTATATGTTATATATAGTCCTAAACCTTCAACTAAAGCAAAAACTATAGTCAAATATTTAGTATATTTAGAAAGTCTCTTTTTACCCTCTTCTCCTTCTCTTGCAAGTTTTTCAAGACTTGGAATTACAACTTGTAATAAATTAAGTACAATTGATGCTGTAATGTATGGTCCAATAGTCATTGCAAATATTGAAAATCTACCAAATGCACCACCTGATATTAAATTTATTGTTGCTGCAAGTCCACCAGCAGCACCTGCTTGTTCATTAAATGTTAATTTATCAAATCCAGGTACAGATATAAATGTACCAAATCTAAATAGTAATATTATAAATACAGTAAATAATAATTTTTTTCTTATATCTTTTACAGAAAATATATTTTTTAAGGTTTGTAGCATATCCTACTTCACCTCAATCTTTCCACCTACAGCTTGTATTTTTTCTATAGCTGATTTTGAAAATTTAGTTGCTACAACTGTTAGTTTTTTTGTTAATTTACCATTTCCAAGTACTTTGATACCATCTAATTCTTTATTTACTAATCCTTTTTCAATTAATACCTTAGAATCTACAACTGTATCATTATCAAATACTTCTAAATCTGCTATATTAACAATAGCATATTCTTTAGCGAAATGATTGTTGAATCCTCTTTTTGGAATTCTTCTATATAAAGGTGTTTGTCCACCTTCAAATCCTCTTCTGATTTTACCACCAGTTCTAGCTTTTTGACCTTTATGTCCTTTTCCAGCAGTTTTACCAGTTCCGCTTCCTATTCCTCTACCAACTATTTTTCTTTTAGTTGTTGCTCCATATGCAGGACCTAATTCATGCATTTTCATGGTTAAGTATCCTCCTCTCTTTTAAATTATACATTATTATTTTAAAATTTCAGTTACTGTTTTGTCTCTAAGTTCAGCTACTTCTTCAGGTGTTCTCATAGCTTTTAAAGCTTTAATTGTAGCATAAACAATATTTCTACTATTACGAGAACCTAATGTTTTTGCTGTTACATTCTTAACACCTGCAAGTTCTAATACAGGTCTTACAGCTCCACCAGCAATAACACCAGTACCTTCAACAGCTGGTTTTAAAATTACCTTTGATGAACCAAAATTTGTTGTATATTCATGAGGTAATGTACCGTTTACTAGAGATATTTTTACTAAATTTTTCTTAGCGTCATCAGTTGCCTTTTTTATAGCTTCTGGAACTTCTGCAGATTTACCGTTTCCAACACCGATACGACCTTTTCCATCTCCAACAACTACAAGAGCACTAAATCTAAAAGTTCTACCACCTTTAACAACTTTTGCTACTCTACTAACATTAACAAGTTTTTCTTTTAGTTCTTGTTTTTGCTCAGCTCTAGCTTCAGTCTTTTTAACTGGTTTTCTCTCTTTTTTTGTTTCAGCCATCTTACTTTCTCCTCTCTATTAAAATTCTAATCCTGCTTCTCTAGCTGCTTCTGCTAATGCTTTAACTTTTCCATGATATAAATATCCGTTTCTGTCAAACACTACAGTTTTAATTTCCTTTTTAGCAGCTCTTTTTGCAATAAGTTTTCCTACTTCTTTAGCTGCTTCTACATTTGATGCTTTAGTTTTAACTTCTTTATCAAGTGTAGACGCAGATAATATAGTAGTTGCAGTTTCATCGTTAATTAGATTTGCATATATATTGTTTAAGCTTCTGTAAACGCAAAGTCTAGGTCTTAATGCTGTACCTTTAACTTTTGCTCTTACTCTTTTTTGTCTAGTTTTTCTAGTTTCAGCTCTATTAACATTTTTTACCATTTCAAAATTTCCCTCCTTTTTTTAGTTTCAGGAATATTATTTTTTACCGCCTGCTTTTCCTTCTTTTCTTCTTATTCTTTCATCAGCGTATTTGATACCTTTACCTTTATATGGTTCTGGTAATCTCTTTTCTCTTATGTTAGCAGCTATTTGACCAACTAATTGTTTGTCACAGCCTTTAACAATAATTTGGTTTTGTGCTGGTACTTCAATTGTGATACCTTCAACTTCCTCTATTTCTACAGGATGTGAATAACCTAAAGTTAGCACTAATTTTTTACCTTGTTTTTGTGCTCTATATCCAACACCATTTATTTCTAATGCTTTTTCAAATCCAGTACTTACACCAATAATCATGTTATGAATTAATGTTCTTGTCAAACCATGAATATTTGATTTTGAATCATCTACAAGTGTAACTACTACGTTATTATCTTCCTTAGCTATATTTACACAGTTTAAGAATTCTTCTGTTAAAGTTCCTTTTGGCCCTTTTACAGTAACCTTGTGTCCATCGATGTTTACTTCAACACCTTGTGGTATAGCAATAGGTTTTTTACCTATTCTTGACATTTGGATATTCCCTCCTTTTTACTTATATTTTTATTACCAAACGTAAGCTAAAACTTCTCCTGCTACGTTTTGTTTTCTTGCTTCCTTATCAGTCATAATACCTTTTGAAGTAGAAATTATAGCAATTCCTAGTCCATTAAGTACTCTTGGTAATTCTTCAACATTTGCATATATTCTAAGACCTGGTTTACTGATTCTCTTTAAACCTTGTAATACTCTAGTCTTATTTTTATATTTAAGTGTAAGTCTTATTGTTTTGTGAAGTCCTTCTTCAATTATATCGCAGGCTTCAACAAAACCTTCACTTACCAATATATCAGCTATTGCTTTCTTTTCTTTAGAATAAGGAATATCAACTGTTTGATGTCTTTCTTGATTTGCATTTCTTATTCTTGTTAACATATCTGCAATTGGATCAGTTGTGTTCATTACTTTTACCTCCTTTTTTACCAGCTTGCTTTTTTAACTCCTGGTATTTCACCTTTATATGCTAAGTTTCTAAAACATATACGGCATATTCCATATTTTCTCATGTAAGCATGTGGTCTTCCACATATTTTACATCTATTATAATATCTAGTGCTAAACTTTGGTTCTCTTTTTTGTTTAGCAATCATTGATTTTTTTGCCATGTTTTATCCTCCCTACTTTTCATCATGTTGGAATGGCATACCTAACATTTCTAGTAGTGCTTTAGCTTCTTCATCAGTTTTTGCTGTTGTAACAAAGCTAATGTCCATTCCTCTTGCTTTATCTACTTTATCATATTCAATTTCTGGGAAAATTAATTGTTCTTTTATTCCCAAAGAATAGTTACCTCTTGAGTCAAAAGATTTTGTGCTAACACCTTTGAAATCTCTAACTCTAGGTAGAGCAACATTGAACAATTTTGTCGCAAAATCATACATTTTATCTCTTCTTAATGTAACTTTACAACCAATGTTCATACCTTCTCTTAATTTAAATGCAGCAATTGATTTTCTTGCTTTAGTAATCATAGGTTTTTGACCTGCGATTAAAGTTAAATCAGACATAGCTACATCTAAAGCTTTTGAGTTTTCTTTTACATCAGAAACTCCCATGTTTATAACAATTTTATCTAGTTTAGGTACTTGCATTACTGATTTATAATTAAATTTTTTCATCATTGCAGGTACTACTTCTGATTTATATTTTTCTTTAAGGTTCATCTATTTTTCCCCTCCTTACTTTATTTCTTCACATTTTTTACAGAATCTTGTTTTTGTTCCATCTTCTGCAACTTTTATTCCAAGTCTTACACCCTTATCACATTTATCACAGTAGAAACTTACTTTTGATATATTTATAGGGCATTCTCTTTTTATAATTCCTGACTCTTGACCTTGTTTTGTAGGTTTAACATGTTTTGTTCTTACATTGATTCCTTCAACTAATACTTTACCTGTTTTTCTGTCAACGCTAAGTATTTTTCCTTTTTTTCCTTTTTCAGAACCAGTGTTAACTACTACCATATCACCTTTTTTTAATTTCATTTTTGTAATCAATTTATTCACCCCCGTATATTAAAGAACTTCTGGAGCTAGAGAGACTATTTTCATATAGTCATTATCTCTTAGTTCTCTTGCAACAGGTCCAAAAATACGTGTTCCCTTTGGTGTTTTATCATCTTTTATTATAACTGCTGCATTTTCATCAAATCTTATATATGATCCATCTTCACGTCTTAGACCTCTTTTTGTTCTTACTATAACTGCTTTTACAACGTCACCTTTTTTTACAGCTCCGCCTGGTGCTGCTTTTTTAACAGAAGCTACTATAACATCACCAATGTTTCCCCATTTTCTGTGATGTCCACCAAGAACTCTTATACACATAATCTCTTTTGCTCCTGTGTTATCTGCAACTTTTAACAATGATTGTTGTTGTATCATGGATTAGTCCTCCCTTCAAATTATATTTAAACAACTAATTATTTAACTTTTTCCACAATTCTTACTAGTCTATATCTTTTATCTTTACTTAGTGGTCTAGTTTCCATTATTTCAACAATGTCGCCAATACTACATTCGTTGTTTTCATCATGAGCTTTAACTTTTAAAGTTTTATTAACTATTTTTCCATAAAGTGGATCTTTTTCTCTATCATCAATTCTAACAACAATAGTTTTATCCATTTTATTACTTACAACTTTACCTATTTTTGTTTTTCTTAAATTTCTTTCCATAACTTACCTCCTTACCACTAAATATTTTTCTCTTTCTTTGTTATTACTGTGTTTACTCTTGCAATATTTTTCTTTACAAGTTCCATTTTTTTAGGGTTATCAAGGCCATTTAAAGCATGTTGAAATCTTAATTTAAATAGTTCACTTTTTAATGCTTTTTCTTCTTTTCTTAAATCTTCTACGCTCATAGCTTCGTATTCTTTTATTTTACTAGATTTCATTTAGCACACTCCCCCTTCTTCTTGTTCTTTCTTACTTACTATTTTACATTTAATAGGAAGTTTTTGAATAGCTTTTCTTAAAGCTTCTCTACTTACTTCTTCAGAAAGTCCTGTTATTTCAAATAATACTCTTCCTGGTTTAACAACTGCAACAAAGTATTCTGGATTACCTTTACCAGATCCCATACGAGTTCCAGCTGGTTTCTTTGTTATTGGTTTATCAGGGAAGATATCAATGTATACTTTACCAACTTTTTTTGTATATCTTGAAAGTGTTACCCTTGTAGCTTCAATTTGATTTGCAGTAATCCAAGTTGGTTCTAAAGCAACAATTCCAAATTCACCTTTAGTTATTTTATTTCCTCTTGCTGCTTTTCCTTTTATTCTTCCTTTTTGTACTTTTCTAAATTTTGTTCTTTTTGGTGACAACATTTTTAGTTACCTCCTTTTTCTTGTTTTTTAGCAGGTAGTACATCCCCTTTATATATCCAAACTTTAACACCGATAATACCGTATGTTGTTTTTGCTTCTGCAAAACCATAGTCGATATCTGCTCTTAAAGTTTGTAGTGGAATTGTACCTTCACTATAATGTTCTGTTCTTGCAATTTCTGCTCCACCTAAACGACCAGATACTGCAGTTTTTATTCCTAAAGCTCCTGCTTTCATAGTTTTTTGCATTGCTTGTTTCATTGCTTTTCTGAAAGATATTCTTCTTTCAAGTTGATTAGCTATAGATTCTGCAACTAATGTTGCTGCTAAATCTACATCTTTAACTTCTACAATGTTAAGTGCTACATCTTTACCAATTTTTTTGTTTAATTTTTTTCTTAATTCTTCAATAGCTGCTCCACCTTTACCGATTATCATACCTGGTTTTGCAGTATATACATCAACTTTAACATTATCAGCTTTTCTTGAAATATCTAATTTATATATTCCTGAAGCTTTTAGTGTTTCTTTTAAATATGTACGTATTTTGTAATCTTCAACAAGATTGTTAGAAAAATCTTTTTTATTTGCATACCAAGTTGAAGACCAATCTTTTATAATTCCAACTCTAAGTCCGTGTGGACTAACTTTTTGCCCCATAATATTTACCTCCTTACTTCTTTAAGCTTCTGTTAATACTACTTTAATATGGCTTGTTCTTTTTCTGATTCTATCTGCACTACCTTTTGCTCTAGGTAAAATTCTTTTCATTGTAGGTCCTTGGTTTGCATATATTTCAGATATAACTAATTTTGTTTCATCCATATGATGATTATTTACAGCATTTGCAATAGCTGATTTTACTAATTTTTCAACCATTGGTGCAGCTGCTTTATTTGTATATTTAAGTATTGCAATAGCTTCTTTTGCACTTTTTCCTCTGATTAAGTCTATAACAATTTTAACTTTTCTAGCACTTATTCTAGCATGACGAAGTTCTGCTACTGCTGTTTTTTGTTCTACAACTTTTTCTTCCATTTTAAGGCTCCTCCTTTTTTAGATTCTTACTTATTTTATTGAAGATTTTTTATCTCCTGAATGTCCTCTGAAAAGTCTTGTTGGAGCAAATTCTCCTAATTTATGTCCTACCATTTCTTCTGTAACATATACTGGTACATGTTTTCTTCCATCATGTACAGCTATTGTATGACCAATCATTTGAGGATATATAGTTGAAGCTCTTGACCAAGTCTTTAACGCTTCTTTTTTATTTTCTGCGTTTAATTTTTCTACTCTTGCTAGTAGTTTTTCATCACAATAAGGTCCTTTTTTAAGCGATCTTGACATATTCTATCCCTCCATTATTTTCTATTTCTTCTTTTAACAATATATTTATCTGTTGGATTTTTTGTTTTTCTTGTTTTATATCCAAGTGCTGGTTTACCCCAAGGAGTCATTGGTCCTGCGTGTCCTACTGGAGCTCTACCTTCACCACCACCATGAGGGTGATCACAAGGGTTCATAACAGATCCTCTAACTGTAGGTCTAACACCCATATTTCTTTTTCTACCAGCTTTACCTAGTGAAACATTTTCATGTTCTAAGTTTCCAACTTGACCAATACATGCTCTACAATCAACAAGTATAAGTCTCATTTCACCAGATGGCATTCTTACATGTGCATATTTATCTTCTTTTGCCATAAGTTGTGCAGACATTCCAGCACTTCTTACAAGTTTAGCACCTTGACCTTTGTGTAATTCAATGTTGTAAATCATTGTACCAACCGGTATTGATCTAATTGGCATACAGTTACCTGGTTTTATATCAGCTTTTTCAGATGATATAACTTTATCTCCATCTTTAAGACCAACTGGAGCTATAATGTATGCTCTTTCTTTATCTTCATATTCAATTAAAGCTATGTTTGCAGTTCTGTTTGGATCATATTCAATACCAATTACAGTTGCTTCCATATCTACTTTATTTCTTTTAAAATCAATTATTCTATATTTTCTTCTGCTTCCACCACCATGATGTCTTACAGTGATTTTACCTTGAGCATTTCTACCTGCATTTTTCTTTAATGGTGCAAGTAATTTTTTCTCAGGTGTGCTTTTTGTAATTTCATCGCTTGCTAGTAATTTTGTATTTCTAAGTGATGGAGTAACAGGTTTAAATGACTTTATTCCCATTTTTTACTACCTCCTAGCTATTAGTTCCAAATGCTGAACTGATTTCCTCAATTTCAGTCTTGTATTTTCTATTTAATTTAGTTTCTTTTCCACCTTTTGCAAGATATTTTTCCTCTGAAGGATTTGTATCTATAGTTACTATTGCTTTTTTCCAAGCCTTAGTTTTTCCTTGGTGTACTCCAACTCTTTTATTTTTACCATCGTATCTTAATGTGTTAACACTTTTTACCTTAACTCCGAAAAGTTCTTCAACTGCATTTTTGATATCAACTTTTGTAGCTGTAAGAGCAACTTCGAAAGTATATTTACCAATAGCGATATTTTCATAACTTTTTTCAGTCATTATAGGTTTTATTATAACGTCTTCTGCAAATTTCATTATGCGTACACCTCCTCTAATTTCTTAATAGCGTCTTCAGTTACTACTAAATTATCATATTTTAATAAATCAAATACGTTAATTGTATTAACTAAAGTAGTTTTTACATTTTCAATGTTTCTTGCTGATGCTTGAACATTTAAGTTTTTCTCACTTAAAACGATAAGTGCTTTTTTAGTATTTAAGTTATTTAATACTTTAACCATTTCTTTAGTTTTGATTTCTTTTAATTCTAATTTATCAACAACTATTAATTCTTTTTCTTCTACTTTAGAAGTAAGCACTGATTTTAAAGCAAGTTTTCTCATTTTTTTAGGAATTGCATATTTATATGATCTTGGTTTTGGTCCAAGTGCAATACCACCTTTCATCCATTGAGGAGCTCTTATAGAACCTTGTCTTGCTCTACCAGTTCCTTTTTGTCTCCATGGTTTTCTTCCACCACCACGAACTTCTGCTCTTGTTTTAGTTGATCCTGTACCTTGTCTTTGATTAGCTAAATAATTAACTAATGCAGTATGTACAACTATATCATTAACATCTACACCAAAAACATTTTCATTAAGTTCGATATCTTTTACTTTTTTACCTTTCATATCTAAAACGTCTACTTTAAGCATTTTATTTCCTCCTTCCTTTCACTTTATCCTACTTTACAGTTTCTCTAATTCTTAAAACTGCACCTTTAGCTCCAGGAACAGATCCTTTAACTAAAATAACATTTTTATCTGTATCAACTTTAACAACTGCTAGGTTTAATATAGTTGATGTAACATCTCCCATATGTCCTGGTAATTTTTTACCTTTAAATACTCTACCTGGTGTTGTTGTAGATCCCATAGAACCTGGTCTTCTATGATACATAGAACCATGAGCCATAGGTCCTCTATGTTGACCATGTCTTTTAATATTTCCTTGGAAACCTTTACCTTTAGATGTACCTTGAATATCAACTCTATCCTCAGTAGTAAAAGTATCAATTGTAATTTTGCTTCCAATTTCATACTCATCTAAATTTTCTACTTTGATTTCTTTTAAATATTTTTGTAATTCCACTCCAGCTTTTGCAAAAACACCTTTCATTGGTTTATTTGCATTTTTTTCTTTAATTTCTCCAAAACTTACAACAATTGCATTATATCCTTCTTTTTCAGCAGTTTTTTTAGCAACTACAGTACAAGGTTTAACTTCAATTGCAGTAACTGGAATTGCAACTCCATCTTCAGAGAAGATTTGTGTCATTCCAACTTTTTTACCGTAAATTTCTTTTACCATTTTGTTTTCCTCCCTTTAATTTTTAGCTTTTAAACTTCATATTTAAAATATACAAACACTTAGTATAGGGTATGTCATTGCCTTATTTCATAGGATGACTACTAAACATTTTGAAAGTTTAATTATAATTTAACTTCGATATCAACACCTGCAGGCATATCTATTGACATTAGTGCATCAACAGTTGCTTGGTTTGGTTTAATAACGTCGATAACTCTTTTATGAGTTCTCATTTCAAATTGTTCTCTTGAATCTTTATGTTTGTGTGGAGAACGTAATATTGTAACAATTTCTTTTTCTGTTGGTAGTGGAATTGGTCCTGAAACTTCTGAACCTGTTTTTTTAGCCACTTCAACAATTTTTGATGCTGCTTGTTCTAGCACTACATGATCATAAGCTTTAAGTCTTATTCTCATTTTTTTAGTTTGTTCTTTTGCCATATGTAAAACACTCCTTTTCTATAACATCTCAGCGTCACAAGTTTTACACTACCCCGTGTGTTTCTTTTTTAGACATATAAAAACCAAATTTTACTTAAAATAAAACTTGGCAAATACATATCAATTATACTTGCCGCCTGATTTTAAACCAGACATGCTCCATAAGAGTTCCCTACCTCGATGGGTAGCCACATCTTACTTCAACGCAAATCAACATCTTTATTATAACTTATTTTTATAAAAAAAGCAATACCTTTCGTGAAAAAACCTTAAAAATATTGTTTCTTTAGTATAAATGTAACAGAAATGTAACAGAAAGAAAAATAGTTAATTTCATCTATTGATTTGTTATATAAATTTATTATATAATAATTCTGACATAAGAGGTGAGGGATAAAATGTTTAAATTTATAAAAAAAATATTTATTCTTATACTAATAATAATCATTCTTGTGTGTTCATTTATAACATACGAAGGATATTCAATGTACAAAGAAGTAATATCAAAGGAAAGTATTGAAAAAAAGGTAGAAAAAATTAAAGAATACGATAACTACATTTCAATATCTGAAGTCCCTGAAACATATAAAAACGCAACTATTGCAATAGAAGATCATAGATTTTATTCTCATGGCGCAATAGATGTATTTACAACAGCTCGTTCATTTATAGAAAATATCAGAAACAAAGAGCTTAGCAATGGTGGAAGTACAATTACGCAACAAGTAGCAAGAAATATGTACTTTACACAAGAAAAAAGCTTTATAAGAAAAGTAGCTGAATTATTTGTAGCTGTTGATTTAGAAAAAAATTATAGTAAAGATGAAATTTTGGAAATGTATCTAAATATTATATATTTTGGAGACGGATATACAGGTCTTAAACAAGCATCTTATGGATATTATAGAAAATCTCCTTCAAAGTTATCTTTAGCTGAACAAGCCATGCTTGCAGGTATTCCTAACGCACCTAGTATATATTCTCCAAATGTAAATCCAGAACTTGCAAAAAAAAGACAACAAAAAGTTTTAGACGCTATGGTTAAATATGGCTATATATCAAAGGCTGAAGCAAACAATATTTCTGGTGTTGACTTATAATTTATAATAATATATAATGTTTTTACATACGCATATACATTTAAATAAATTATTTTTAAAGGAGAGTTAATTATGAATGTTAAATTAATTGCATTTACCAAACCTGATAGCTATCAAGGAGAATTTGATTTAAAAAAGCTATTAGATTTTTGTGCCAAAATGGCAGGAATATGCTACATGAAAGATAATTTCGAGAAAATTCTAAATGAGCCAGAAATTTCTACAGAGAAAAGATTAAATCGTGTCTTAAAATCAGGTCATCACAGTGTATTTGATCACGTTAAACTTACTTTTGAATTTTCAAATATTCCTAAAATTATAGCTATGATTTTAAATAACGAAAAAGATTACTCAACTTCAGAAAAATCTGCAAGATATACTGAACTTAAAGATTTATCAAAAAGGGAAAGCACTTTATACAACAAATGGATAAATATACTTATGCCTATTATAAAAGAAAAGTATCCTAAACTGTATAACGCAAACCTAAAAGATCCTATGCTAAAAATAAGAAAGCTAGCTCAAGAAAACGCAAGATATTTTGTATCTATTTTTTCAAGAACAACAAGCATGGGATATACAGTATCCTTAAGGCAACTAAATTATTTACTATACATGATGGATGAATTCATATTAAATCACGATTCTACAAACTTTAACGACATTTTAGCCCAAAATTTGAAAGAATTCGTTTCACTTTTTGATGAATACAGGGTAAAAGATTTAATTCCTTTAGGAAAGAACAGGAAGCTATCTTTATTTGGCGACAAAAAATACAACGATATTCCTGATGTATTCTCTTACGTTTATCAAACTTCATTTAAAGCTAGTTTTTCTTGTGTTGCACAAAATCACAGGCACAGAAGTGAACATTCTTTTATATATCTGCTTGACAATTTTGAATTTTATATTCCAGAAATATTAGAGGATAACGATAATTTAAAAAGTCAGTGGGCTAAAGATATGCAAAGTATTGCTGATATGTATCCACAAGGAACATTAGTTAAAATCATACAAACTGGTAATCTAGATACACTATTTCTTAAGTCAACTGAAAGAGTATGTGGACAAGCTCAACTGGAAATTATGAGACATACTGCTAATACAGTAGAGAAATTTATTCAAAACTCTGAGTATGGCTATATTTTAAAAGATTTAACAAATGGTGCAAATGCAAAATGTAAATATAAAAACAGTACATGCTCTTCCCCATGTATTTTTGGAGCAAATCAATATAATAGAAAGATATAGGTGATAATCATTATGAATAAGATTTTTGTAATAGAAGGAACTGATGGTTCAGGAAAACAAACTCAAACAAACTTAATTTATAAACGTTTACTAAAAGATGGAAAGGAAGTTTTCAAAACTTCCTTTCCAAACTATGATAATCAAAGCTCTGGTCCAGTTAAAGAATACCTATCAGGCAATATTAGTTCTAATCCAAATAATATTTCATCCAAAGCTGCTTCATTATTTTACGCAGTAGATAGATATATCAGCTATAAAGAAAACATAGAAAAATATTATTTGGATGATAAAACAATAATTTTATTTGACAGATATATTTCATCAAATCTTCTTCATCAAGGTGGTAAAATTTTAAAAAGTACTAACAACTTAAATGAACTAGATACTTTTAGCGAATGGGTTATAAACATAGAAGAAAATGACCTTGAGCTTCCTTCACCTACTATTGTGTTTTTCTTACATGTTCCAACAGAATATACCATTTCGCTTATGAAAGAAAGAGAAAATAAATATTCACACACTGAAAAAAAAGATATTCATGAATCAGATTGTGACCATTTAAAAAACGCAGAAAAGTCTGGATTATATTTTGCAAAAAAATTTAACTGGAAAATAATTGAATGTGTAAAGAATGGAAAACTAAGAAGTATAGAAGATATTAATAACGAAATATACTCAATCATTGAAAAATATATATAAAAAGGCGCCGTATTTACGGCGTCTTTTATAATATTGACTTGTAAAATTTATTATGTTATAATTCACCCCAGGTGATAAATTTGAAAATATATGTTATGAGACATGGTCAAACGAACTGGAACATAAATAAAATTTTACAAGGACAAACAAATATTGATTTAAATGAAACTGGAATAAATCAAGCAAAAGCCAAAATTGAAGAAATAAAAAATCTAGATATAAATTTAATTTTTTGTTCACCTTTAAATAGAGCGGCACAAACTGCAAAAATAGTTAGTAACAGGAAAATTCCAATTATATATAACGATTCTTTAACTGAAAGATGCTTTGGAGATTTTGAAGGTAAAAAAAGTTTGGAATATAGCAATGAATATTACAATTATAATGCAAACTTACAGACAAACAATGTTGAACCAATACAAGATTTGTGTAATAGAGTATACTCTTTTTTGGACGAAATACCCCGCACATACAAAGATAAGAAAATTTTATTAGTCACACACGGTGCAACGGCAAGGGTAATAAATACATATTTTAATGGACTATCAAAAGACGGATATATAGAAAGGATTCCAATCGATAACTGTACAATAAAAGAGTTTGAATATTCAATTTGATTTTTCAATCACTATAACAAAAACATTATTTTTTTGAAAAAATTGAATATTAATAAGTCTAATCACCCTTATTTTTTAAGCTTTTTTAATTAATTACATAAAACCACTTGATTTTTAAATTAAATTATGTTAAAATGTTTTGGTAATAACGATATTTTATAATTCAAGGAGGTGTAACTCGTGCCAAATATTAAATCAGCAAAGAAAAGAGTTAAAATAATTGACAAAAAAACTGCTCAAAATAGAGCTACAAAAAAAGCATATAAAGAAGCTATAAAAGCTTTTGAAGCTGCAGTAGAAGGAAATGCTAAAGATAAACAAGAATTATACGCTAAAGCAGTTAGTATGGTAGATAAAGCTTGGTCTAAAGGTGTTTTAAAGAAAAATACAGCATCTCGTAAAAAAGCTACATTAACAAAATTATTAAATAAGTAAAACTACTCATTCAATGAGTAGTTTTTTTATTACTAAAATCTATCTAAAAACATTTACATTCCAGGCATTCCTGTTCTTAGTTGTCCCCTTGTTTGTAGTCCTCCAATTCCATTTATTCCCTCTCTTGTATTAGACAAGATATTTGCTAAAGGAATATATTTATCTACTGGAGTATACGCTATAGTCTCCGCTACAATCAGTGGATCCATCATATCAATTAAAACTCTTTTAGGTGCACTGGCAAAATTTGCTCCTGCAGATACTATAGCCTCATAATAGCTTTGACAAGCGCCTGCAAATATAACTAAATTATCAAGATTATGTTCATAACGCCTTGCTTCTAATACACCTTGTACATAATACCTAGAATTTTTATAATTATCTATATTGTATATATCATTTCTTTTTTTCATAAAAGCATCATGTCCAGTAAGTATTAATATATTAGGTCTTATACGCTGCAGTAATGAATATACCTGTTTATATTGTTCATTTTCAGGTATATTATATACATATGCTGTTAAGCCCATTCTTTTATAATTTTTTTTACATTTTTCAGAATATTCAGAATCTCCGATCAATATGAAGTATAACTCCAGGCTTTTTCAACACTTCTTCTTTTTTATATATGTTAGGATTATCGTATGAATTTATTTGATCTCTTATAAAACTATTATAGTTATTATAATTGTTATACCCATTATATTTCTTGTTTATGTTAGTATAACATCTACTCATTCTTATATGTCTTGATTCTTCAATTTTTTTCATTCTTTTATCCATTTCATCTTTATTAATATGTTTCAAATCAAACATTGGTGCATCAGCCACAATTCTTACAGTAATTCCGAACTAAATCTACTATTTCATTTCTTATATTAACTACTCTAAACATAATGTCAAAATTATATGATTTTCTTGCAACGATATCTCCAACCTTAAACGTTTCCATAAAAAAAACACCTCATACAATATTGTATTCCTACAACATGTAAAAGGTGATTTTTTCTTAATGATACATTGCGTTATTAAGTAATCCATAAGAAAGAGCCATCATTATAACACTTGCCATTAAGACACCTAAAGTAATTGCAAGCATTGCTTTCTTTTTATTCATTCCAAGTACACTAGCAACTAAAGCACCTGTCCATGCACCAGTTCCAGGAAGTGGAATTCCAACAAATAGAACTAAAGCTATAAATTCTCCCTTTTCAAATTTACTTTTATTTTTTTCTGCTTTTTTTTCTAGTTTTTCTACTACTCCTCTAAATAATTTTGTTTTTTTCATCCAATTAAATATTGGAGTTAAAAACATAAGAATAAAAGGAATTGGTAATAAATTTGCAACAATTGCAATCGGATAGGCAATAAAAGGACTTAAGTTTAATGCTCCAGCAGCAAGTAATCCTCCTCTTAATTCAAGTATTGGAAGCAAAGAAACAACAAAAACTATAATTTCTTTTCCCAAAGGTGTACTTGCAAATCCACCAAACATACCTAATATTCCATCTACTAATCCTTGAGCCATATTTTCTCTCCTTTTCAACCATGTAATATTATATTTAAAATATCTAAAAAAATCAATACATTTTAATATTTTTATCTATTATTTTACTAATATGTATATTTTTTATACTTGCACTATCTACTGTAACTCCTTCACCCATATTTGGATGACTATGAGAATATATTAAATCAACTATAAATAATGACACTAGTACTACACAAATTGGAATTATAATATAATTTGATATTTTGCCGAAAATTTTACTTAGTTTTGGTGCTAAAAGATAAACCACAGCACAACCACCTATGCCAAATACTATTGCACCTTCTAAGCATACTCTTCCATTTATATTCACCAAATAATTACTATAATCCCACCATCTTACTCCTCTTGTTACTTCTAAGTACCAACTAGTAAAATATTCAATAATTGTACAAAGAACTGTCATTGAAAAGAAAGTGATAACTGGTTTTTTAAATACTTTTCTAAGTAATAGTAAAATAAGTACGCCTCCACTACCATATATTGGAAGCCATGGTCCAAATAATACTCCCCTATTCACTAGTTTACCAGTTTGGACAAGTACTAGACACACTTCCCAGATCCATCCAATGAATGAAAATACAAAAAAGAATAAAATATAATCTGTAATTTTATACCATTTTCCATAATCATTTTGTGGGTTAGATAGCTTTTCTTTTGTACTTTTTATTCTATCTTTTATCATATTATTCTTCCTCCTCTTCTATCTTTGAGGAAACATTAATTTCATCTTCTTTTACAATTCCACTATTTATAGCTTCTTCTTTTAATGTTGTATATAACCTTGCAAAACTTGCTGAGTTATATGCATTAGCATAAAATATTCCAACAATACCAAATGTTAAACTTGAAAGTATATTCCATAATATAAAGGAAAGTTCAAATATGAAAGTTTTCCATTTTTGACCTTTCATCATCTGTTTACTAATCTCAAAAGCTCTTTTTCTTTTTATATTTGGATTATCAGCTATAATATATGGTATCATATAATATTCATAACTTTTAATAATTCCAGGAACTATTAATAAAATACTCCATAAAAAGATAGATATTTCTTTAACAAGCATTACAAAAACAGCATTTAAGTAACCTTTTTCTTTAAAAATAGTTAAAAGTTCTAATATACTAACTTTTTCCTTCTGATTCTTTATAAAAAATCTCTTTGAACCAACAGATACTGGTAATCCTATAAATATTATAAATAATATTGTTACAATAGCAGCAAGCCAGAAGAATCCTCCTGAAAATATTTTTAAAATCCAATTAAAATGGCTAGTATATGCTGACAATGTATCTGCAACAATTTTTTGAGTATTACTTAATTTATCATTTAAACTTTCTTTATAATCTGTTATATCTATACTCTTTAAGAAAATTTCATCTTTTTCTTCTATAGCCTTTCTAATTATTGTGTAATTATCAACATTATCTGACGTTTGATGAATTATTCCAACTGAATCAGCATATTGTATTCCTAAAAATGCAAGTATAAAACATATACCTATTGCAGCCCAATAATTCTTTCTTAAATCAGATTTAGCCTGTTTTTTTAACTCTTTTCTTACCCACATATCTTTCCCTCCACAAATTAAAACAAAATGTGACATTTTTCTTATTATAGCATAAAAATTTAGGCTATTCAACCTGATACAATATAATATTTTATATTTTTATGCACATAATAACACCAACAGCGTTTTAATTAACATTTACTGATTGTTTAAATATACAACGTTTTGTTATATCATATATACATAGGTTTTAAGGTGATTAAATGAAGAAGAATGAAGCAGGAATAATAGATCAAAAAGCTTTTGGAAAGAAAATAAAAGATGCTAGGAAAGCAATTAAACTTACACAATTTGAATTAGCCGAAAAAATAAATGTATCACAGAATTTCTTAGGTGATATTGAAAGAGGAATTAAACTTCCAAGTGTTCCAAAATTAATTGTACTTTCAAATGTACTAAATTTAAGTTTAGATAGTATGTTTTCGGCTTCATTGAATAGTTTAATTGAAGAGCCAAAAGAAATATACTTTACAGATAAACAGCTTTCAGTGATGTCAAAAATAATCAACATGGTAAATGATAATTTCTAATTAGTGTAATAAATCCCAGACTATATCTTTAGTCTGGGATTTTATAAAATTTTAATGCATTGTTATACACATTTTCCACAATCAATTCTTCATTTACATTTTTATATTCAGCAAGCTTTTTACAAATATATTTTAGATTTGTTGAATTATTTATAGTTCCTCTAAGTGGAACAGGTGGAAGATACGGTGCATCTGTTTCTACAACAATTTGTTCTAAAGGAATCTTTTTTAAATAATCTCCAAAACTAGCTGCTCTTTTATATGTAATATTTCCACCAAATGCAACGGTATACCCCCTCTCCAACACTAATCTTACTAGGTCATCTGTTGGATTAAAACAATGTAGTAATACTCCATATTCTGCTTTTTTCTCATTCTTTAAAATTTTATAAGTTTCTAAAGAAGCATCCCTTGTATGCACCAGTATTGGAAGTTTAAGAGTATTTGCAAGTTCAATTTGATCTATAAAACAATTTATTTGTTCAACTTTGTCTTCTTTGCTGAAATGATAGTCAAGTCCTATTTCACCTATTGCAACAATTTTTTTATTATCTTCATTCTTATACATATCATATAAATCTTGAACTTTATCTCCTTTAGCATTATATGGATGTATACCAATAGATGAATATATGAAATCATGTGTATTTGCAAGTTTTATACACTCTAATGATTCCATTACACTTGCTCCTACATTTACTATATATTCTACATTTTCAGCTTTACATTTATTTAATATTTCTTCTCTATTTTCATCAAATGCTTTATCGTTATAATGTGCATGAGTATCAAAATATTTCATAAAATATTCTCCTTTATTTTTTTGTATCTATTTTTGTTGGTAACGTAACTATTACCTCTGTTCCTTTATTAACTTCACTACGTATATCAATAGTACCATTATTTCCTTCAATCATCTCTTTTACAATTGAAAGCCCTAATCCTGTTCCGCCAGCTTTTCTACTTCTTGCCTTATCTACTCTATAAAATCTTTCAAATATTCTGTCTAAGTCTTTAGCTGGTATTCCTATTCCATTATCAACAACCTTAAAATATGCATTAGAATTTACTGAGCCAACATAAACAGTAATAATCCCTCCATCTGGTGTATATTTTATACTATTACTTACAATATTTATAATTACACGTTCAATTGCATCTCTATCTGCATATACTTGAGCTGGTTTATTACTCACAATACATTCTAATTTATGTTTCTTTTGTTCAGCTTGAAATCTCATTTTTTCACATACACCCAAAGCTAATTCATCAAGAGAAAACATCATTTTTTTCCAACTAACTTTTTTATAATCAAATCTTGATAACTGAAGTAAATCTGATACTAATCTTCCCATTCTATTTGCTTCTTGATTAATAACTTTAGAAAATCTTTTTATTTCTTCATAAGTAAGATCTCCATTCATTATAGTTTCAGAGTACCCTTTTATAGATGTAAGAGGAGTTTTTAACTCATGTGAAACATTCGAAACGAATTCTTTTCTAAGATTATCCAGTTTTACATTTTCTGTTATATTTCTTACCATCATTATAACTCCCATAGGGGTTAAGTTATCACTAAAGAATGGAACAAAAACAATATTTAATGAATTTCCTCCAACTGTCGTCTTAGCTTCTATTGTCTTGTAATTAGGCAAGTACATTACTTTATCAAAATCAAGATTTATTTTTAATCTCTTTACTATTTTTTCAAATGTATCATCAGTAGAGCTTAAAGCTAAAAGTCTCATTGCTGATTTATTTATATGTATAACTTGCCTTGACACATTAAAGGCAACCACTCCATCAGCCATGTGTTCAAGTATTATTTCTGTTTTACTTTGTTGTCCTGTAAGATCAAAGCTATTTTTTTGTATTATTTGAAACATGTCCATATATGCATTAGTAAAATCTTTTATTTCCTTAAGATTTCCATATTCATCTAAATGCCTTGGTTCACTTACTTTACCACTTGCTACAAGTCTCATATTTTTTTCAATTTTTTTTAGTGGTAAAGTTATCATTTTTATTGTAATACTATTTAAAATTAATGTTATAATTATAAACCCAATTAAAATTAAAACATTTTTTAATGAGAATAAATTATTTACATCAATAACTTTCCCACATAAAAGTATAGTAGTTATATATACTATAACTACCAATACTATATTTATTAATTTGATGTTTAAATTTATAGAACCTTTCATAAAACATCTCCCATAAACAATTAATTAGAAACGTAATATCCCATTCCCCTTTTTGTTTGAACGTATTGTGGATCAGCTGTACTTTTTTCTATTTTTTCTCTTAAACGTCTAACTGTTACATCCACAGTTCTTGCGTCTCCATAAAAGTCATAACCCCAAACACCTCTTAAAATTTGTTCTCTAGTAAAAACTTGATTTGGAGCAGAAGAAAGCATTTTTAAAAGCTCAAATTCTTTTATTGTAAGATCAATAGTCTTATCACCAATAATTGCTATATACCTTTCAGGATCAATTATCATATCCTTTATTTTTATTTTGTTTTTTGAAGATTTCTTTTCTTCTTCATCCTCAGGTAAGACATGTTTTCTAAGATTTGCTTTCACTCTAGCAATTACTTCTCTTATACTAAAAGGTTTTGTCATATAGTCATCAGCACCTAATTCTAATCCTATTATTTTATCTACAACTTCTTCTTTAGCTGTAAGCATTATGATAGGACAAGTTAAATGCTTTCTTATTTCCTTACAAACATTAAATCCATCTATTTTTGGGAGCATTAAATCTAAAAGGATAAGATCTGGTTTCACAGATAAAGCAACATTTATTGCTTGTTCACCGTCATAAGCTACTGTTGTAGCAAACCCTTCTTTTTCTAAATTAAATTTTAATATATCTACTATTGGTCTTTCATCATCAACGATTAAAATTCTCTTATCATTCATATATTTCACCCCATAATCCGAACTGTATTAATTATATCATGTTAAAAAAAATATTTCTACATTTTAATGAAATATTTTTAATTTTTTTGTCATTTTTTTGTAACCTTGTAATATTTTTGTTATATGCATGAAAAAAAAATTAGAGAAATTAAACTACTACTTCATTTTAAAATCTTTTATGATAAATATTTTTAAATTATTTTTAACCAAAAAAGGTTACACTAGTAATATTTAGTGTAACCTTTTTATTATACATATATTATCTGATTTATTTTCTTCTTAGATATGTTATTAAAATTATTAATAAAATTGTCATCTCTTTTAGTAAGCGCAAGAAATAATTTATCATTTTTATCTTCTAAATTTATATCTTTAATTTTTCCTTTTAAATTATTTATTATCCCTTTACTTCCATCTATTACTTTTACATTGGGAAATAATCTCTCAAAATTTTCTTTAAAAAGTGGAAAATGTGTACAACCTAAAACGATATGACTAAATTTGTTTAAATCATATTTACTTAATTTCTCTAGTATATATTTATCTACTCTTTCATCATGTATATTATTTTCAGCAAATTCAACTAATTTATCTAAAGGTAATAACTCAACTATATCACTTATGTGTAAATTAGTTATTAAATTTTTCAGCTTTTCTTCTTTTAATGTTATTGTTGTCGCAGTTACTAAAATATTTTTTCTTTCCTTATCATCTGCTGCTACCTTAACTGCCGGTTCAGTTCCTATAAAACAAATATTTTGATATTTTTTTCTTAATTCTTTTATGCAAAGAGCCGTTGCAGTGTTACAAGCAATAACTATTATTTTACAACCATTTTTTACTAAAAATTCAATATTTTGGAATACATATTTTTTTACTTCATTTTTATCTTTTATTCCATATGGAGTATTTTTGTTATCAGCTAAATAAACATATTCTGCTTTTATATTTTCCTTTAAAGCCTCATTTAAAACAGTTATTCCTCCAAGTCCAGAGTCAAAAAATCCAATTTTCATATTTTTTCCTTTCATTTGCATATTTTACTTTTTTTTGCCAATAATATTTATATAACTATGTTCATAGTTTAAATATATTATACTATATTTAATCTACTATACTATAACAATATAAAGTATAGTGAAAATAGGTGGCTTTTTGCCACCTATTTATTTTTACATTTGTGTCCTACCCTCTAAAGCTTTTATTAATGTGATCTCATCTGTATATTCAAGATCTCCTCCAACAGGTATTCCATGCGCAATTCTTGTTACTTTTATTCCAAGAGGCTTTATAAGTCTTGATATATACATAGCTGTCGCTTCTCCTTCAACTGTAGGATTTGTTGCAAGAATTACTTCTTTTATACTATCATCTTTTAATCTCTCAAGTAATTCTTTAATCTTGATATCTCCAGCAGATACGTTATTCATAGGTGATATTGATCCATGAAGTACATGATATTTTCCTTTATATTCATGTGTTTTTTCCATAGCTATAACATCTTTTACATTTTCTACAACGCAAATAGTTGATTCATCTCTTTTTGAATTTGAGCATATATCACAAGGATCCTTTTCAGTTAAATTATAACAAATTGAACAAAACTTAACATTCTTTTTTGCTTTTACTAAAGTTTCAGAAAATTCTTTAGCAACGTTTTCATCTGATTCTAATATATAAAAAGCTAATCTTACTGCTGTTTTATGCCCAATTCCAGGTAATTTTTCAAACTGATTTATTAATTTATTAACTGTTTCCGAATACATATTAATTCCTTAGAAAAGTCCTGGTATATTAAGAGATCCTAGTTCAGATTGCATCATTGAATCAGCTTTATTTAACGCTTCATTTACAGCTGTAAGTACCAAGTCTTGTAACATCTCAACATCATCAGGATCTACTACTTCTTTTTTTATCACAATCTCTTTTATTTTTTTATCTCCTGTTGCTTTAACAACAACAGCACCTCCACCAGCAGAAGTTTCAATTTCTTTTTTAGCAACTTCTTCTTGTTTTTCTTGCATATCTTTCTGCATTTTTTGTGCTTGTTTTATCATATTTTGCATATTTCCCATTCCTCCTGGGAATCCACCAAATTTTGCCATTTATATCATCCTTTCTCTAACTTTATACATTATAATATATTAATTTTAGTTTTTCAATCAATATTTGTATAATTTACATCTTTTTCATTAAATAGTTCTTCAATTTTAAGTTTTTCACCATTTTTATTTTCATCAAGACCTATCTTTACAGCTACATCATTATTATACTTATCTTTAAAGCATTCTTTTATTGTATCTATATTATTCATATCTTTTAAAACATTATATGCAAACGAATTAGTTGTAATAATAGCAAGTGACTTATCATTAAAATATAGTTTTGCACTAGCAAGTGATGAGTATATCTTTATATGTCCCTTTTGCAATATATATCTCTTAAACTCATCTGATCCATTAAATTCATTCATATTTTCAAAATTTTTAGATATTTTACTATTTTGAGCACTGGCTTCACTATCATTTGACGATTTAGTTTTATTTACTACTACATCCTTATTAATTTTATTTTCTAAATTTCCTTGAGGATTTTGACTTACACCATTTTTCTTTAATGAAATTATTTCATTTTCTAAATTCTTTATTTTTTGATTTAATATTTCCACAACATTACTATTATCCTTGTTATTATTTGTGCTTTGTACAGCTGTATTTACATTACAAATCTCAACCATAACAGATTTTAATAATATTTCTGGTTTAGCAGAATTTTTTAAATCATTGTCTAATTTTGATAATCTATCTATAATATTTATTGTTCTTTTTTTCTTCTCATCATCTTTTTCTTTTATTAATATTGCTAAGAACTTTTCATTTAAGCTTGAAACAAGCTGCCTCAAATCTTTTCCCTTTATTATTATCTCATCAATATTCTTTAAAATATCAATTGCATTTAAATTATATGTATCATCTACAATTTTATTTAATATATCTTCATCAATAGCTCCTATAATTTTCTTAACATCATCTAATTTTAGTTCATCGTCCATTTCAGATATACATCTATCTAATATACTTATACCATCTCTTAAAGCTCCATCAGCAAGTTTTGAAACATATTCACATACACCGTCTTCATACTTTATATTTTCTTTATCACATATATATTTAAGTCTTTTAGCTATATTTTCTTCTGATAGTCTATCAAAATCAAATCTTAAACATCTAGACAAGATAGTAACTGGTATTTTATGCTTTTCAGTTGTAGCAAGTATAAATATTACATTTTCAGGTGGTTCTTCTAATGTTTTAAGTAAAGCATTAAATGCACTTGTAGTAAGCATATGTGCTTCATCAATTATATATACTCTATACTTAACGTCGACAGTTGCATATATAACTTCTTGCCTTATTTGCCTAATATTTTCAACGCTATTATTTGAAGCAGCATCCATTTCAACTACATCAGTTGTACTACCTTCAATTATATTTTTACACACCTCACACTCATTACAAGGTTCTCCATCTTTTGGATTTAAACAATTTATAGCCCTTGCAAAAATTTTAGCAGCTGATGTTTTTCCTGTTCCTCTTGTTCCACTAAAAATATATGCATGTGATATTTTACCTGATTTTATTTGATTTTTTAGTATTTTTGTAACACTCTCTTGACCTACCATATCACTAAATGTTTGAGGTCTGTATTTTCTATATAACGCTATATATGCCATATATATCACTCCCATAAAAAAGCCATCAAACACATAGAGTATAATGCTTATTGCTGCTTCCTTCCGGACCTGACAAGGTTCACAAAAACTCTATCATTTGATGGTAAATACATTATACAATAAAAAAGTTAAAACTTCAAGTACTTTCTAAAATTAAAAATAAAATTATCCTTTAAATAAAAAACATAATCATTTAAATTTTCTCTTTTTACTCCAATACCAGCAGTTGCAAGTTCATATCCAGGAAGTTTTAAACTAATACTACAAGCACTTAATTTATCAGAACTATCCATAATATTAAGATCAAAAGATAGCTCAAATTTTAAATCATCAATATTCATACCTGTAAGAGATATAAGTGTTCCGTCAAATTTAACAATTTTAGTATTTTCAGGAACTTTTACATCTTTTGCAAAATTCATATTATCAATTTCTATTTCAACTAAATATTGGTTTTCTTTTTCACTTGAATATATATCTACTCTTTGATTTTTCATATTCTCTGATAACTTAGTTTTTTCATTTCTATCAGGTTGAGTAATATACATTTCTCCCATTTTATTTGGAAGTTTAACTTTTATATTATCAATATACATTTCCTTTATTTCTGATTCTTTTGGAATAAGTAAAGATAACACATTCTTTTGAGATAAATCAAGTAAAAGATCTGATATCATACTTTGTTCTTTGTTCTCTTGTTTTTCTTCTACTGTAACTAAAGATGTTATTAAAGCATCATTTGTCCTAAAAGTACCTTGGTTAATTTTCCCTTTATTATTGAGTAAAATATAAAAAGTTAATGTTATAATAGCAATGGAAACTATTATTATTAAAATTATTAATAAAGCTTTATTATTTTTTTTCATATACTCCCCCATTTATTACTAAAATTATACTACAAAGATATGAAAAATACAACAAAAAAAATTATATATTAAAAAAATAGAACTAAACCATTAATGCTTAGTTCTATAATATTTTAATTATTATCACTTCCAAATAATTCATCAAATTTCTTTTCAAGTTCTTTTTGTAAATCAAATTCTTTATTTTCATTAGGTACATTTGAAGTGTTTGTGTTTACCCTTTGATTATCTATTACTGGTGGTTGTGGATTATTTGTTATAACTTGAGATTGAGTAGTTGCTGCTCTATTTCTTTGTTCTAAAATCTGCCTTGCTTTTTCTTCTCTTCTTTTTAAGTGTTCTCTTACATCCATAACTTTTACAGGTACATCATCAGTTTTTGGCATTTCAGATATATTATGAATTTCATATTGTTTTGCCACATCTCTCATTGGATGATATTTAAAATACCATGCTTTTTTTGCTCTTATAGGTTTTAATGTTCTAACTAAAAGAATTTCTTCATTTGGATCCAAACGTTTAAGTTCATCAACAGTCATAAGATCTCTTCCTTGCTGTTGATGGCTAATAGAAACTCCTTGTTTTTCTCTTTCATCTTTATCTTTATTTACAGATTTACTCTTTACTCTTATTGTTTTTTGTCCTAAACTTTTAGAAAAATATTCACATGTTTTTATTGATTGACTTCCCAAAAATAGTTGTGTGTCACAGTTACCAATTATGTTTTCATATGTGTCTTTATACAATGATTCAAGTTGATCTAAAGATTGAACAACTATAGAAATACTTATGCCTAAACTTCTTGTAGTACTAAGTTTTTTATTAAAATCTGGTATTTGACCAATATTTGCAAATTCATCAAGTAAAAAATATACCTGTTGATTTAGTGTTCCACCATTCCTATCAGCCTGTAAATATAACTTTTGTAACATCTGGCTGAAAAAAATAGTTGATATAAAATCATATGTACTATCTGAAGCTGAAGTTATAACAAACAGTGCGACTTTTTTATTACCTAAATCATCAAAATCTATATTATTTGATGTAGTGATTTTTTGCATTGCAGGTGTATCAAATGCTGTAATTTTAGCGATGGTTGATACAACAATACTTTGCATTGTTTTATCTGCTGCTGTACTAAAGTTTTCATATTCTTTTCTTCCTGGATGTTCAGGTTTTAATTCATCAATAAATAATTTTTTAAATACAGTATCATCTGCTCCACCAGCTCTTATTATATTTATACAACTTGATAAATTTTGTTCTTCTTCTGGTAATACAGATATAACATAATATATTGCAGCCTTTAAAAGCATTTTTGCAGTTTCATCCCAAAAAGGATCACTTGAAGCAGCTCCTTCTTTTTTTGTTCCCATTACTATGGTGTGTGCAATTACATCTACACTTTGATGGTCAATTATATGTGCAAGTGGATTATATCTATCACTATATTCAGGATTTACTAAATTAAATGCTCTAACCTCATACCCATTTGCTTTTAAATATCCTGATGTTTCTCTATATAATTCTCCCTTAGGATCTGTTATTACATATGAACCCAGACACTGTAAAATATTAGGTTTAATATAACAAGCTGATTTACCAGCACCTGATCCGTCCAACAACTAAAACGTTTTTATTAATTAAAACTTTTTTAAGGTCAGTTCCAAGATAATGGTCTTTACTTAAAATAAAGCCTGATTTTTTATTTAATAATTCTCTACCATCACTTGTTTTTTCATATTCTTCTCCATGCTTTGCCCAATCACTTGATCCACTCTCTATACCATCATATTCACTCTCTTTTGCAAATTTTATCTTCCAAGCAATAAACAATATAATTGTAATTACTAAAGTCCAAAATGACCATTTTATAAATCCGAAAAAATCTAAGCCAATTGCTGTTATAAATTTAAAGTTTGTTATATTTTGTATAAATCCATCTATACATGCAGAAAAAATACTCTCTCCTGCTTCCTGTGCTCCATGTGCACACACGAACAAAGAGCCTACGATTACTATATCAAATAAAGCGTAGACTATTAAAAATGGTATAAATTCTTTCCATAATTTTTTAATTTTTTGTTCCATATCTCTTCAACCTCTTAAATTTCTTTTGTTATCCTTTTATATTATCAAATCCTCTGCTCCATCATCAATACTCTTATCCTCTGGTTTTTGTTCTTGTTCTTCTTTTTCATCATTCTCTTTTTTATCTTTTACAACAGTACCATCATTATTAGGAATTTGAACTCCTTTTTCTGCGAACTCCTTAATTTGTGCTTTATGTTTTTGTTCAATTTCTTCTTCTAATGTTCTTTTAGTTTGTTCGTCAATTTCTAAATTTAAGACACCTAAACTTATTGTTTTTTTATCAAGTACCTTTAAATCACTAAGTAAATCTTGTAATGCTACAGCTCTTGCACTTACTGCTCCTTTTATCATATTAAAATTCCTCCTTCAACTACATTTATTACTACGTTTAAACTACATCTATTACTATATTTCTGAATTATTTTTCCTCATCAAACCTTAACTCTAATACTATATATGGCTTATGTGGTAAAATTTTGCATTTACCTTTAACCTTTCCAGTAACTGGATCAGTATATAGCACGGGCTTTACCTCTTCACCTGTTTGAGTATCTATTATTGAGAATGTTCTTTTCATATTTGGTGTATATTCTACTTCTTTATATTCAACACCTTCTTGGTTATATAAAGAACCATAACTTAGTGGAACATTAGTCTCTATTGCTCTAAAGCCCTCAGAGTTTAGTTCACCTGTACTAAGTATTGCTTTAGAGTTAGTAAGAGTAAGTAATACTATAAGTTGTTTTTCGTCATTGTTAGGTCTTATTAAATTAAACTCTTTTCTAATCCTTCCATTTTCATTTGTATCAATACACTCTATTTTTTGTAAAGATAAAAGTGCATTTCCTCTTTTATACTCTTCTTCATTTTTTTCAACTAAGAAAGCTATTGTGCTCATACCTGGCATATCAACAACTTCAAATTTATTCATTTGTATTAAAGGTTCCATATCATACCTCTTTCTTAGATTATCTCTACCCTATTTATAATTATACTATATATATAAACTAATATCAATACATTTTTTAAAATTTTCATCTTTTTATGCGAATTTTTATGTAAAATAATCGTTGACATTGTCAATTAATGTCAACGATTATTTATTAGCTACCACCAGTACCAACTTTTATTACTTGTTGTTGTGCATTATATTTATCTCTTGAAAGCAATCCTGAGCTTATAACTTGGCCGTTTAATTTTTTTGTTATATAGCTTTCAGATGTATAACCATTTACTCCAGCTGTTGTAACAACTTGCTTTCCATAAGGTATGCTACTATCATATTCATATCTAGTTGTATAAGGAATTGTTCCAGTAGTTTTTTGTGATAATATAACTTCTGGATCGTTATTTTGTTTAGTACCATATATACTAACATTTAAACTTCCGCTATATGAAAATGAAGTAACAATTTTTATTGGCGTTTCTCTATTATTTTTAAACTTAAAGTCTAAAACTGGACTATACACTGTAGCATCTCTACTAGGTGGAACGTATCCAACTGGTAATCCATGTTGATGTCTTTCAACAATTTCAAGGTTAGCCATTAACACTGTATTATATAATGTTGATACAGTTTGACAAATTCCTCCGCCCATCTCATCTACAGTTGTACCACCCTTAAAAGTTGCAGCTGCTTGATATCCCTTTGATGCAGTAGTTTCTCCTATATTATTATTATATGAATAAGTTTCACCAGGCAGGATAACAACGCCATTCATATATGAAAGAGCTATTTTTAAGTTATTGCTTCTTGCATAGCTTCCTGCAGGAAAATACGTTGTATATCCTGCTAATTTTTCATTGCACATATCTGCTGAAATATCTACAAGTTTAACTTTAGGTTCAATCTTTGTTACTTTAAATTCAATTGTTTTACCTTCTTCTTTGTTTTCAGGAAGATCTAATAACTCTTTTAATTTATTAACATCAAAATCAAAACCAACTACTTCTGCTACATATTTATTTGGGTTTACAGTTTTATCAACATATGCATCCTTCGCATCCCTTTTTACTTCAGAATAAACTTTATCAGCGTCTAAACTTTGAGGCGTTCTTTTTATAGTATTCAAATCATAGGTATTCTGATTTCTACTTTCAAATGCCTTAACAATGTTATTTTTTTCTTCATCATAATTTATTGAATTTCCAGTTTTTCCATTTACAATTACAATTTTAGCTTCTTTTTCATCTAGACTATATGATGCATCATTATATCTATCTTTTATAGTTAAATCAACATTTTTCATGATATTATCTAAACTATTTATATCATAACTATATGCAGGCTCAATTATCTTTTTTGAAAACAAAGCTTTTAATATATTAAAATTATTAACAAAAATATTACTATCTCTACCGAAATTCATTACATTTTGGACTGTTTTATCAATATCAAATTTAAAATCAAAATCTTCTGCTTTTATAGTATATATATTTTCGCCATCTTGATATATATCAATTTTTTCACTGGAATTTAAATCATTTGAAATGTTAGTAATAGTTTGAATTACTTCTTCAGAACTTTTTCCAGAAAAATTTTCATTAAATAAATACACATTTTTATATACATTTGAATTTAACTTGTTAACACAAGTAATAATTCCAAATATTATACAAATAAATAAAAAAATAGCTGCACAAGTAATAATTATTATTTTATTTTTCTTACTTAGTTTTCTCTTTTTGTTTGCTATATCAGTCTTTGGCGATACTGCAATATCCTTTTTATTATCATCTAATATTTCAATTTTAGAGTCATTTTCTATTAAGTCACTATCTTTTTTATCATCTGTTGGCATACTTGTATTCTCATTTTTTTTTGCCATAAACTCCCCCATACATGAATAACTTATTTATATATTATTACTCATTTCTATACAAAATTATTTCTTTCTTCTAATTAAAACAATAGGTGTAAGTGTCTTTTCTTGACCTGCTGGATTATCTTTTATCATTTTTGCAAGTTCTTCATCATTATATTTTATAACATCTGATTTACCTAAAATTTCAGCATTAAAATCATTTGCATCTACAATCATTGCTTTAATTCCCAATTTTTCATATATCTCATTACAAACGCCAGTTGAATTTTCTGGTATTCTTATTCCAAAATCGTTATAATCTTCAAAAACATGTCCATAAAATCCATCAAGTCCACTAACTTCAGGACCTGTAATTTCATAAAATACACCTTTTTTACCGAATAATTTACATACTCCACCTGCTATTGCAGCCCAAATTACTTTTAATCTTCCACAAAGATTAATTGCAAATTGCATTTTATATGGATTATCTACTCCACATCCTGCATCAGATCTCATAGCAAACTTAGATAAAAATTTAGCAAGTGCTCCAACTTTCATATCTTTTTTGTATACTACTCTTTTTTGGCATAAAGAAATTATTTTTTCACTAATTGAAATTATATCATCTTCTTCATATATTGGTTTTACATATTTTTCTATAATATCTATATAACTTTCTCCAAGTTTTATATAATGTGTTTGTACGGCATGTCTTAAAAATTTCTCACCGTTTACTTCAATTTCTACATTTTTACCATCTAAGGCTTTAAATTCCATATAAATCACTCATTTCTTTTACATATTAAAAAGTATAATACAAACCCCAAAAAAAGTCAATAAAAACCCATCTAAAAAGATAGGCTTTTGTTAAAGTATTTCATAAGCCGGATTCTGTTTTAAATAGTCATTTATCTAGAATATACATTACTGTATATTTCAAGCCACCAACCACGAAAGATGACGGGCCGTCTTAGCCTTTCTTTTTTGGTGTTGCACCAAGTGGGGTTTACACCAATGCTATATCTCTATAACATTTTGTGAGCTCTTACCTCACATTTTCACCCTTACCATATAAATGGCGGTTATTTTCTGTTGCACTTTCCTTAAGGTCACCCTCACTAGACGTTATCTAGCACTATTGCCCTATGGTGTCCGGACTTTCCTCTTGAATAAATCAAGCGACTATTTGAAATACTTTAACATAATTATTATACCATGAATTTTTAAAAAAGTAAAGTAGTGTAAAACCTTCTCATTTCAAAGTAAAAGACTGACCTAGAAAAAAGTCAGTCTTTTTAATTTATATTATGTTATATATTTTCAGTTTCTTCTTCAGTAAGGATTTTAGCAATATTTACAACTTTTCCTCCATCTGATGTTCTCATTAAAGTTACACCTTGTGTATTTCTACCAAGTACACTAATATCTTTTACATTTATACGTATTACAACACCCGTGTCAGTTATAAGCATAACATCATCTTTATCATTTACTATTTTTACTCCTATAATATGTCCAGTTTTAGCTGTAGTTTTATAAGTTAGAATTCCCTTACCTGCTCTTGCTTGCTCTCTATATTCTTCTACTTCAGTTCTCTTTCCAAAACCATTTTCAGTTATTGCAAGTATATAATCCTCATCATTTTTAATTGGTTCCATACCAACAACTTTATCATCTTTTGAAAGATTTATACCCTTAACACCCATAGAAGTCCTTCCAACAGCTCTTACTTCTTCTTCCTTAAATCTAATTGACATACCTTGTCTTGTAACCATTATAATGCTTGTATTTCCATCTGTAATTCTTACATCTATTAGTTCATCATCTTCTTTTAAAGTTATACCTTGAATTCCAGTTTTACGTATATTAGAATATTCAGAAAGTTTTGTTTTCTTTATAAGACCATTTCTTGTAGCCATAAGTACAAATAATTCATCGTTATAATCATGAACGGGTATTACAGCTGCAATCTTTTCACCTTGTCCAAGTTGTAGTAGATTTACAATTGCCATTCCTTTAGCTGTTCTTCCAGCTTCTGGAATTTCATATGCTTTAAGCCTAAATACTCTACCTGTTGTTGTAAAGAACATAATATAATCATGCGTTGATGTAACAAACAAGTGCTCTACAAAATCATCTTCACGTGTATTCATTGCTGTAAGCCCTTTTCCTCCACGTTTTTGACTTCTATATGTATCAGCTGCTATTCTCTTTATGTATCCAAAATGAGTAAGTGTAACAACATTAGTTTCTTCTTTTATTAAACTTTCAATGTCAATATCACCTTCACCGTGAACAATTTCTGTTCTTCTTTCATCACCATATTTTTCCTTTACAGCTTGAAGTTCTTCTTTTACAATATTTGTTACTAAGTGCTCATCTGCAAGAATTGCTCTATATTTAGCAACAAGTTCTAGTAACTCGTTATATTCATTTTCAATTTTTTCCCTTTGTAATCCAGATAATGTTTTAAGTCTCATTTCTAGAATAGCGTTAGCTTGAATTTCATCAAGTCCAAAATTTTTCATTAATCTTTCAGCTGCATCGTCATATGAGGCTCTAATTATTTTTATAATTTCATCAATATGATCAATCGCAATTCTAAGACCTTCTAAAATATGAAGTCTTGCCTCAGCTTTTGCAAGATCAAATTTAGTCCTACGAACTACTATTTCTTCTCTATGTTTTATATAATAATGCAATATTTCATTTAGCTTTAGTACTCTTGGTTGATTATCAACAAGAGCAAGCATTAGCATACTTTGAGTTGTTTGTAATTGAGAATGTTTATATAAAAGGTTTAGCACAACATTTGGATTAGCGTCTCTTTTTAATTCAAATACAATTCTAATACCTTCCCTATCTGATTCATCTCTAAGATCAGATATACCTTCTATTACTTTATCTTGAACTTGTTTAGCAATATCTTTAATCATTTGAGCTTTATTTACTTGATAAGGTATTTCAGTAACAACTATTTTATATCTTCCTCTTGAATCCTCTTCAATTTCAGCTTTGGATCTTACACAAACTTTTCCTCTACCTGTTGTATATGCACTCTTTATTCCTTCTTTTCCTACAATAGTTGCTCCTGTTGGAAAATCTGGGCCTTTAATATATTGCATTAATTCTTCATTTGTAATTTCTGGATTATCAATCTGTGCACATACCCCATTTATTACCTCTGTTAAATTATGTGGTGGAATATTACATGCCATTCCAACAGCTATACCATAAGAACCATTTACAAGCAAATAAGGAAATGCAGCAGGTAAAACTGATGGTTCTTTTAGTCTATCATCATAGTTTGGTACAAAATCAACAGTATCTTTATCTATATCTGTTAACATTTCAAGTGCTATTTTTTGTAATTTAGCTTCTGTATACCTCATAGCGGCTGGAGGGTCGTTATCAACTGATCCAAAATTACCATGTCCATTTACAACTGGATATCTAAGTGAAAAATCTTGTGATAAACGAACTAATGCATCATAAATTGCAGCATCACCATGTGGGTGATAATTTCCCATAACTTCACCAACAATACCTGCTGATTTTCTAAATGGTTTTTCAGGCCAAAGTGCAAGTTCACTCATAGAATATAAAATTCTTCTATGTACAGGTTTTAAACCATCTCTAACATCTGGAAGTGCACGAGAGGCTATAACGCTCATAGCATAATCTATATATGACCTTTTCATTTCTTCCTCAATTTTCACAGGCACAATTGTTTGTGACGATAAAAAGTTTTCATCATTAATGTCCATTTTCATACCTCCATTTAATACCACTTTATTATACTAGAAAAAATACAAAAAAGCAAGCCAAAATTATTGAATTTTAAAGAATTTGTGATATAATGTAAAAAAGTTGAAATACTAAAGGGGACACATATATGAAGTATAAAAATTACTATGAAATATTAAATATAAATAGAAAAAGTACTAGAGACGAAATAAGAAATTCATTTAGAAAGCTAGCTAAAAAATACCACCCTGACACTAACAAAACTCCCGAAGCAGAAAGCATGTTTAAAGATATAAATGAAGCTTATGATGTTTTAACAAATGATGAAAAAAGAAGAAAATATGATAGACAAGTAGCAAAATATGGCTATGGAATAGTTGATACAGACTCTAGTCTTTCAAATGTAAAATATGAATTTAAATCAGGTGTTAATGTTATAAATGATTTATTAAACACTATTCTTGGATTTAAAAAAGATGATGCTCAAAACTTTGGAGACATTAATAATGCACCATCTTCTAAGGATGAAAGAAAGACTAAGCAAAAGCCTGAAAAAGGTAAAGATATTATATCAAATATCGAAGTAAGCTTAGAAGAAGGTTTCTTCGGTACTGAAAAAAAGATTGCCATAAAATCATATAAAACAGGTCTTAATACGTTTTCAGTTAATATTCCTATTGGAATACAAAATGGTGACTGTATCCGTCTTGCTGCACTTGGTAACCCAGGAAAAAATGGTGGTAAAAATGGAGATTTAATTATTCATGTAAAATTAATACCTGATAATGAATATAAAATAAGTGGAATAAATCTAAAGAAGGATATAACTATTTCACCGGCCTTTGCTGTTGTTGGAGGCAAATATAAAATAAAATTATTTGAGGAAACAATCTTTGTTTCACTTCCAAAGCACTTAAAAGATGGTGAGATTATAAAAGTCGAAAAGAAAGGTTACATCTCAGAAGATGAAATTCGAGGCGACCTTTTACTAAAAGTTCATATAAAAATGCCTGATGACATATCTGAAAGAGAAGAAAAGCTATATGAACAAATATTAAAAATGGAAAGAAAAAAAATGGCTAGTGAATAAATCATTCACCAGTCATTTTTTATGCTAAGCTCGTTAAAATATGTGCATATTTTTTATTTTCTTCTCCTGTAAAAATATCAAATTCAACTTCACTCTGAGCAACACTTACAAATTCCTTTGTATCGGAATATAGCGAATCAATGTAGTCCTGAGTGCTAAAGCATCCTTTTATATGAGTTAAACACACATTTCTTACTGAACATTCCAAAATATTGTATACATTTTCTTTTGTAATTCCATGATAACCAGATAACGTTTTAATTCTCTTTACAGGATTACCACCATCTACCATGACAACATCAGCATTTGATATAAATTTTCTAAGCTTGTTGTCCACAGATGCTATATCTGAAGTATATACAAAACTGCTGTAATTTGATGAAATCTTAGTTGCATAGCTTTTTATTTTATCTTCGCAATGATTAGTTTTGCAAAATTCAACAAACATATCACAAAAATAAAACTTACTATTCTCATCAAGTACACTTACTTCAAATACAGAAGAATACTTATTTAACACCTTACCATACCAATCATAGAATTTTTCCGATGTATCACTCATATACACCTTTATTTTTCTATTAGGAAAATTCTCAATCATAAAATCTCCAATAGAGAATAAACCTGCTACATGATCAATATGATTATGAGAAATTACAATTGTTATATTTTCTGGTAAAATATTATTGCATACCACATATTCAATGAACTTTGATTTTATACCAACTCCTGCATCTAATACCAAAAGTTTATTTTGTTTTTGTATAAGATAACTAGATGTTGGTTTAAATCTCGTATTAGGGGCATAAAAACCCAAAGCTTTACAAAAAGTATTCACTTTTCTCTCCTCCATTTTTAATTAAATATAGTTTATGTATTTTTATAAATTTATTATATATTAAATTTGAACAGTTGTCAATATTATAATATTAAATACCTTCAATTCGTAAAATAAAAAATTTTAAAAAATAGTGAGATAAAGTAAAAAAATATATAATATATATTTTCTTATCTAACGTATTATTTCTATATTTCTTGCAATTACACTATTATTTTCTAACAAAACTCCATAGACAAAAATTGTTTTATCTATTTTTAATTTTGAATATATTCTATCTATCATATTTTCCATACATATCAGCTTAAGTGTTACTTTTTCATCTATACATATTATATCAAAACTCATTTTACATTTGTTATAATAATCAATCTTTACTTTTGATATATTTTTAATTTTTAATATCCCATAAAAATTATTCATTATTCCTCCTAAAAAATGCACTCACTTTCAAATTATATAATTTTACTAGTAAGTGCATTTTTAAATATATTTACCATACTGGATGGACAAAGTTCCTTTAATACTAATACTTATTCTATATATTCCTTAAAATATATACTCTTTTAATGTATTAGAGCCTAGGGCGAAAACCTATATTGTCATTCGTATTAGAGCCATTATTGTTGTTACGATATGAAACAGGATTGTCACTACCGTCATTATTGTAGCCACCGCCACGATTAATGAAATTAGAACTGTTAGCCTTTTTCAACCTTGCCCAATATTTATATTATTTACCACTATTTTCTTTTTCTAAATATAAATACTTTTTTACCAAATTATCAACATTTGCAATTTGTATATAACCTATATTTCCTGCTATACTCTTTTTTACATCATTTACTGTTATTTTTCCTTCCTCAAGCAATTTTCTTACTTTTTTTATTTTCTTTATAAATCTCTTTTTTCCTTTATTTCTTAAGTTCATATATCCTTTACAAGTAATTTTATACCCACAAAAATTCACTCCATTTTTTATTGGAAATATTTCTGTTTTATTATTTAATAAAAGATGTAATTTTTCAGCATAAAATATTGTAAGCTTAAAGAGTATATCTCTTGCTTCTTTTTTATTCTTGCAAATAACACATGTATCATCCATATATCTAAAATAATATTTACACTTTAACTTTTCTTTTGCATATTTATCCACTTCATTTAGATACATGTTTCCAAACATTTGAGATGAAAAGTTTCCTATTGGTATTGATACATTTTCTTTTTTATCATACTTTTTACTAGAATTTAACAATTTCCTAGTAAAAAGTAAAAAATTTCTATCTGATATCTTTCTTTTTATAATATTAAAAAGTATATTTCTATCTATATTATCAAAAAATTTGGCAACATCCATTTTCAAAACATATGATTCAGGATATTTTTTTCTCATATTACACATTGCTTTTTTTACATCTAAAGCACATTTATGCATTCCTTTTTTCTTTATACATGCATATGAACTTGATATAAACGTAGGAACAAATATTTTTTCTATAAATTCTTTAACATACCATGTATGTACTATTCTATCTTCAAATGGGGCTGCAAGTATTCTTCTTTTTTTAGGATCATAAACATAAAATTCTCTAAATTCTCCAAAATTGTATATTCCGTTTTTTAATTTATCACAAATTAAGTTCAACTTTTCCTCATACCTTAAACCA
>ENA-OPXX01000093-OPXX01000093.1-human-gut-metagenome-genome-assembly--contig:-NODE-93-length-88399-cov-2.428133_pt1 | contig 88399 bp, 68 predicted proteins | sample MGYA00241771_ERZ502046 | MGnify/ENA primary metagenome ERZ502046 (study PRJEB25962, sample SAMEA2042006) | human gut metagenome | biome: human gut; feature: human-associated habitat; material: faeces...
TATTAGTTTTATTACTATTATTATCTGAACCTTGAGCTAAACTACCAAAAACTCTTACTCTATTTAACTTGGTACTATCTGTTGATACAAAATCTATCATATCTCCATATTCATAATTAATATTTAAATTTTCTATGATATTTTTTATGTTTGGATATTCCAGACTTTTTCCCTCACATGTAAAAATTTCTTGAATCAGCTGGCTTTTACGAACAGGAGATAAATTTTTCACAATGGTATGTTTGGCTGGCAGATATTTTTTAAGTGCGTTATTGGATGTAATAATAACTTTAACAGAAGGATCAGTTTTCGTGATTAACCATCCGACATCCATAGCTTCTTCCAAATGATCTATGCCGTCCAGGATAAATATCTGTTTGATAGGGTGTGGAATTGTGACAACATTATAAAAAGCTTCGGTGGCATCCGATTGATAAAAGAATTCCTTATGCGGTTCCTGAGAAAGAAGATATATCAGAACTGTTGAAAGAAGAGCAGGGCCCTCCTCATGAAACCAGCAATGGACAGATATATCGGTACGCTGAATGTTTTGGTTGACCCATTCAGCAAGGCACATAGATTTCCCGCAGTCAGGATTACCCGATAAAATAAAAGTGCAGTCAGAAGAGCTGTCAACATACTCGGAAATAGCAGTGAGAGCATCGGACTGGACGATGTTATATCGCAATTTTTTTGCAAGATATTGCAATTGGGAGGCGGACAATGTGTGATTCTCGTGAAGAGAAAAGGATATCGGCTGAAAACCACTGTATTGGATAAACTTTTGAAGAGCTATTGTTGTTAATGAGGAAGGCGCATCGAAACAGATAATGTCAGCATTTCGCATAGTTAGGGCAGAAAGAAGCCGTGTCAGCCGGACATCCTGTGTACATCCGCTACGGATCAGAAAACACATGCTGTGAGGAAGATATAAACAGGCAGTTAAAATTTCCAGTTCCAAAAAGCTGATCATAGGATCAGAAGCTGCCTCAGGCATTAGAGAAATGCGAAAATCAGAAAATTCTTTTGGAATTCGCTCTATACTGATAGGATAACCGTAACGATCACCTAAAATACACATGAACAGATCAGCTTTTTTGACATGGGAAATACAGACATCCATGATCTCTTCAGCAGTCAGACCATCCGGGATTCCATACTCAAAATCAGTGATAAAAGTAGCGGTTCCATAACAACCGCTGCATTCATTAAAACGTGCAACGAGATCTCCGCGAAAGAGTTCCCGGTTCTTTTGCATATTGGGATCAAAACATGAGGACAAAAAAATCTGATATTTTATCATTGTTGTTCACCACTCCGAACATAATAATGTCTTTTCATCCATGAAGTAATGCCATCCAGACCCGGAAATAAAATTCTTTCGTTTATGTTCATCTGGTCCAGCATGTCGCGGATCCGCCATTTCAAGTCGGTGGAAATAATGTATTTTACAGTGTTCTGTGTTTCATCTAAGAAAGTCTCAATTCCGGTATCGTCCTGCAGATTTTCAATTCTGGAAGGAATGATAGAAAAATAGGAATATTGTCCAATGATTCTCTGATCAATGGAAGGAGGCTCTAAAAAAACCATAGAGGCAGTACCCATATCGGAATCATATCTGTTTAAGATATCATAGGTATTTCCGCCCCGAGTTAAAGAATCCATCATATCTACAGTCATCAGAAAGGCACTTTCGTTTTTTAAGGTAGTTTGATAATTTTTTGGAAGCCGCTTGTTCATTTCCAGAATATCTATTTGCCAGAGAACGGCATCGTTCTTGCTCATATCGTCCAGATTTTCACCGCTGGTGGCAAAATGTAAGGCAATTAAAACAGAATAAGTCCAATCCAGTAATCTGGAAGGAAGTCCATGGTGCTGTCCTACAATCATCTGACGCCATATGGAAGTTTTTAGGGCGGGATCCTCTAAAGCAGCGTATTTAACAAAATTACGCAGTATAGCCAATTCAATATCATTCTTCTTTTCTTTGCAATTTCTTCGTAGACTGGTCACCAGATGATAATTGGAATTAGGCAGTCCACGGTACAAATAAGGAGATCGATTGCGCATAAGTGTGCTCTGGTATTGCTGATCCCAAATGATTTTGTTAATTTGTTCCAGGGTAGTTATCTGTTCAACACGAATGGCCATAAGTATGCCTCCTATCTTTTGCAGTGAATTGTGACTGTAGTGTACTAATTCCTCTCAAGAAAGCTAGATTTAATAATGTGGTTTTATGTATATGTTACCATGGTTTTTCACCCAAGGCAATTATGGATTCTTCTTTCTGTCTGTTGCCCTTTGCAGCAGCTGTTTTCTTAATAATTTGTAGAACGGCAAAGAAAAGCTTGTACTTATGACTCAAATTGATTAAAATAGAAAAGAGTATGCAATAAGATATGGTCTTATTAAAAAGCAGAAAATGAGGATATCAATATGCAACTTACAATAAAGGATAAAACATTCAATATATGGTCAAAGAAGCGGATATTATATACCATCTGCTTTTTCCTGTTCTGTGTGATCGATCAGAGAACCAAGACCGGTTCCGGTCTGGATGGCATCATAGAGACGTTTCGTGATATGGCCGGGGTGCTCATGGCCGTTATTATTATGTCACACTATAAGTGGGAAGAATTTGTGGCATATAAGATTCCGTATGCAGTCTGGACAGGAATAGGTCTGGTGGCGGGGGCATTGTTTGTGGTATTGGGACAGCCTCTTGCATATTTCATGAACGAACGTGTGATGGTCAGTCTGGATGTTTTTCTCTTTGGCTATGTGGTGATCCATACGTTTATCAGTGTAGTGAAGGAAAAGAAGTATCCGAAACTGAACAGGGGAATGTTCGGGCTGTGGGTAGTCATGATGCTTCTGATGATCTTTTCCAGAAGTGATTATGTATGGCCATTTTGCTATTTTATTATGTTCGGATGTTTTTACCTTACGGATTTTACGGAAGAGGAGCAGGAGGACTTGTATCAGGGAATCATGAACGGAGTCATCTTCGCTTTTTTTGCGTTCCAGGCATTCTGCTGTGTGTTCCGGCCGTATGATCAGGTAAGATATACTGGAATCTATAATAACTGCAACCTGAATGGCCTGTTTTATCTGGTTGTGTTGGCAGCAGTGTTTGGAAAAATACTGTATGTGACGAAAGAAAACAAACATAAATTCTGGAGAGTGTATTACTGGCTTGGGACAGGAGTAGTGTACTCGTTTATCTTTATGACGATTGGAAGAACGGTATGGCTGGTGTCCTTTATACTCGGTTTGTTATTCCTTGGATTTTATCAGGGAGTGAAAAAGAAAAAACATTATTTTAGAAACGGGTTACTTCTGATGCTGTGCATATGTATGATGTTTCCGGTGACGTTTGGGATGACAAGGTATTTGCCTCCTGTGTTCCATCATCCGGTATGGTTTTGGGGAGAGTGGAGAGAGGAAAAGGTTCATTCTTGGGACGCATGGAATTCTGAAAAATATATAAATCTAAATGATTTGTTAGAAAATGCCATTGGCAGAACGAGGGAAGTAACGGATCAAATTTTTGGATATTCACCACTATCGTTGAAAGCTTTTGCGGCGGAAAACCAGAAAACGCAAGTGTTGCAAGATGATCAATATGGAGATCAAATGTTAATTCGAAGAACAATATATAGTGAATATTGGAAACGACTGAATTTGTGGGGGCATACCCGAGAGAATCAGGGATTTCAAATGTTTTCCTACTCTTGGGTAGGTCATGCGCACAACATATATTTACAATATGCTACTGACTTTGGTATTCTCATGTGTATTTGTTTCATTTTTTTATGTGTAATGGCAGTGATGGGCTTACTAGGAAAATATAAAAAACTTGACAAAATTGAATTATTGGAAAATGTATTTCTAATGTTGGTGCCACTTTTGTTTGGAACACTAGAATATGCATGGGGGAGTGGAGCCATTACAATACTGTTATTATTTATAAATTGGCGACAAGCTGTTGTAGAGTAGAGGAAGGGATTAAAGGCTAAACTTTAAAATGCTAATATAGCTATAGCAACTATAATAAAATTTTCAATAATGAAGGAACAACAATGAAGGAAAATAGTAATTTCTTTAAAATACCAGTTAACAGAATTATTGCATTGGTTTTAATGGATATCATGTCGATTGTGGTAGCTTCTTTTGCTGCTATTTACATTCGCTTTGATTTTAGCTTTAACGGGATACCGGAAGAGTATCTGATAAAATTTGAACATATTATACCGTATAATATTTTGCTCACATTACTTTTTTTTGCATTATGGAAATTGTATAAGAGTGTGTGGCGGTATGCCAGTGCAACGGAATTACTGAATATTGTATTCGCAACTACCTGTGCGAGTATTGCTCAGCTTATTTTGTGTAACATTATAGATCAAAAAATGCCGCGCAGTTACTATGTGATTTACTGGTTTTTACTCTTTGGAATGACGTGTGTAACACGTTTTAGCTATCGGATTTTACGACTGATCAACTCCAAAAGATCTGAACTGAAGACAAAGAAAGATGGCAGTAATGTTATGCTGATTGGTGCAGGTGCAGCAGCCAATACTATTCTGAAAGAGATTGAGACCAGTCGATATTTAAATCTGAATCCAAAATGTATTATTGATGATAATCCGGGATGCCATGGGAAGTTTTTACGTGGGGTTCCTATTGTTGGTGGAAGAGATAAGATCATGGATGCAGTAGGACAGTATAATGTGGATGAGATCATTTTAGCTATTCCTTCTGCAAATACACAGGTTAAGAAGGAACTTCTTGACATCTGCAAGGAAACAGGCTGCAAGATGCGAACTCTTCCTGGCATGTATCAGTTGATTAATGGAGATGTATCTGTAGCAAAGCTGAAAGAGGTCGAAATTGAAGACCTTTTGGGTAGAGAACCTATCCAGATTAACACAGAAGAAGTTCTGAATTATGTGAAAGATAAAGTGGTATTGGTTACCGGCGGCGGAGGCTCCATCGGAAGTGAATTGTGCAGACAGATTGCCAGCCATCAACCGAAACAATTAATTATTGTAGATATTTATGAGAATAACGCTTATGAGATTCAGCAGGAACTGATTCGAAAGTATCCTCAACTGAATCTGGTTGTGCTGATTGCATCCGTACGTAATACAGAGAGAATTGATTCCATCTTCGAAAAATATCGTCCGAATATTGTCTATCATGCGGCGGCGCATAAGCATGTGCCTCTCATGGAGGTAAGTCCAAATGAGGCAATTAAAAACAATGTATTTGGTACATATCGTACAGCTCAGGCGGCGGATAAATACGGTGTGGAAAAATTCGTACTGATATCAACGGACAAGGCTGTTAAACCCACCAATGTAATGGGGGCATCCAAGAGAATGTGCGAAATGGTCATTCAGATGATGAACCGTCAGTCAAAGACCAACTTTGTGGCTGTTCGGTTTGGCAATGTGTTAGGCAGTAACGGAAGCGTCATTCCCCTCTTTAAAAAACAGATTGCAGAGGGTGGACCGGTTACTGTTACAGACCCCAATATTATTCGATATTTCATGACAATACCGGAAGCCGTATCTCTCGTATTGCAGGCTGGAGCTTATGCCCGGGGCGGGGAGATTTTCGTTCTGGATATGGGAGAACCGGTAAAAATTGTGGATCTGGCCACAAACCTCATTAAACTTTCCGGGTACAAGCCGGGAGAAGATATCGAGATCAAGTTTACGGGACTGCGCCCCGGTGAAAAGATGTACGAGGAACTCCTCATGAGCGAAGAGGGACTGAAGAAGACTGCGAACAAGATGATTTATATTGGAAAACCGATTGAATTTGATGATGACGTTTTCAAAAAGCAATTGGATAAGATTTATAAAGACGCTTATGATGAGACGGATAATATCCGTGAGGACATTAAAGAAATCGTACCGACATATCAGGGTGTAAAGTAGAGGAATGCTATGAAAAAGACAACGAAAAAGATATTATACGGTGTTATAGCACTGGCAGGCCTGACGGTAGCGGGTGTGAAAGTAGCATCTGCAATGCAGAAAAAGCAGTGTGCAGGTGATGAAAAGAACCCCTTTGAAGGAAAAAAGGTAATCTTCGTTAAAAACGAAGAAGACGCTGAAAATGCAGATGGAGTCAAAGGACATTTGGAGTCAGTGGGTAATTCCGATTATGTGCCTTCTTTTTATGACAAATACGTTAAGCGGTGTTTTGACATTGTATTATCTTTTGGTGGAATTGTAGTGTTATCACCGATACTGTTGGGAATTGCTGTAGCAATCAAGATTGATGATCCGGGGCCTGTGTTTTTTACGCAGAAGCGACTGGGGCAGAATAAGAAATACTTCCGTGTGTATAAGTTCCGCAGCATGAAAATGTGCACACCCCATGACACCCCGACACATATGCTTGAGAATCCGGAGCAGTACATTACCAGAGTGGGTAAATTCCTGCGTGCGCATTCTCTGGATGAACTTCCCCAGTTGTTTAACGTGCTGGATGGATCGCTGTCTTTGGTGGGTCCCAGACCGGGATTGTGGAATCAGGATGTACTTACAGCTGAGAGAGACAAATATGGCGTAAATGAGTACAAGCCCGGAATTACCGGATGGGCGCAGATCAACGGAAGAGATTCTATCTCGATAGAAAAGAAAAGTGAACTGGACGGATATGGGGTTAAGCATAGTTCCCCTGCATTTGATTTGAAATGCCTGCTTGGAACAGTGACAAAAGTAGGACATGACGATACTGTGGTAGAAGGCGGTACGGGAGCAATGGCAAAAGCTTATCGCAACTATACAGAAGGAAAAACAAAAAAAGAACTCATTGGTAATATTGGCTTTGGAGAGGCAGTGGAAGTTGATAAAGGCCTGAAAAAAAAGGTCCTTATTACAGGCGCAGGATCCTATATAGGTCAGTCCTTTATTGCCTATGCAAAAAAATACTATCCGGAAAATTTTGAGATAGACGAACTGGATATGATGGGAGATGCGTGGAAAGAATATGATTTCTCTCAATATGATATTATCTATCATGTAGCGGGAATTGCCCATGCTGATGTTGGAAATGTATCTGATGAAACAAAAGAAAAATACTATCAGGTGAACACGGATCTTACGATAGAAGTTGCAAAAAAAGCAAAAGGGGAAAACGTAAAAGAATTTATCTTTATGTCATCTATGATCGTATACGGAGAGTCTGCTCCTTATGGAAAAAAGAAGGTGATTGATGAACATACCGTTCCAACACCGGCTAATTTCTATGGAGACAGCAAACTACAGGCAGATGTGGCAGTGAGAGAACTGGCGGATGATAACTTTAAGGTAATCGTACTCAGACCACCTATGATCTATGGAATGGGAAGCAAGGGAAATTACCCTGTTTTGGCAAAACTTGCAAAAAAATTCCCTATATTTCCGGATGTGGATAATGAAAGATCTATGCTGTATATTGAGAACTTATGTGAGTTTTTATGTCAGGTAATGTTAGTGAGGAAAATAAGACGAAATGCGATTGTTTTGATTCCCCAGAATGCAGAATGGACAAATACTTCCCGAATGGTAAAAGAAATATCAAAAGCAGCCGGGAAAAGCGTATTATCATGGAAAATATTTAAACCGGCTGTTGTGATAGGGTGCCGTATGCCGGGAAAAATAGGTGGAATGACTAATAAAGCGTTTGGTAATAGCTGCTATGCACATGAGATGTCTGCGTACTCCGGAATTGATTATCAGAAAACAAACTTAGAAAAGTCGATTCATAGAACGGAATCAAAAACGAATGATGACAAAACTGATTCAAAGGAGGATCACACGTGAAGCCGAAGAAACATATTTTAGTGGTTTCACAATACTTTTATCCAGAAACATTTCGCATCAATGATATGTGTCAGGAATGGGTAAAACGGGGATACAAGGTAACTGTTGTGACAGGAATCCCCAATTATCCCATGGGAAAAATTTTTGAAGGATATGGTTTTACAAAAAAAAGACATGAGATTTGGAATAGCATTGAGATATATCGTATTCCTTTGATACCAAGAGGCTCCGGTGCGGTGGGGATGATAGCTAATTACCTCTCGTTTATGATATTCGGTATAATTGCAGGTAAAACCAAAAGGATCAATGCGGATTTGGTATTTTCATTTGAAGTTTCGCCCATGACACAGGTAGTGACAGGGATTAGTTTTGCCAAGAGACTTCATGTACCACATTATTTATATGTTCAGGACCTGTGGCCTGAAAATGTTATAACAGTTACGGGAATAAACAGTCCGCTTGTAATTAAACCTATTGACAGATTGGTGGATTATGTTTACAAAAATTCAAATGAAATATTTGCAACCAGCCCAAGTTTTGTCAGGGCAATATGTAATCGTAAAAGTCCTGTGGATGAGCAAAAGGTTCATTATTGGCCGCAGTATGCCGAAGAGTTTTATAAACCTGTAGAAAAAACAATTGCAAAGAGAACAGCGATATCCTATGGAATAGCGGATGATGATTCTTTTAAAATTATATTCACGGGAAATATTGGTGTGGCACAGGGATTGCAGATATTACCTCAAACAGCGAAGATTTTAAAAGAAGAAAACGTGAAATTTGTAATAGTAGGTGATGGCAGATATCTGGAGAATTTGAAAGTGGATATAGAGAAAAACAATGTTCAGGATAAATTTGTCATGATTGAGAGACAAAAAGCAGAAACGATACCTGTATTACTGGCTGCCTGTGAAGCCGCGTTTATTTCATTTGCTGAGGATGAACTGTGGACAAAAACAATACCGGCAAAACTTCAAAGCTATATGGCATGTGGAATGCCTGTAGTCGCAGCAGCACAGGGAGAAACCGCCAGAATCATAGAAGAATCAGGATGTGGATTGTACTGTAGACTGGGGGATGCAACGCAGCTGAGCCGAACTATTGTGAAGATGATGCGTGCGGATCTGACGGAGATGGGTAAAAAAAGCAGAAAGTATTTTGAAAACAATTTTGATAAACAGGTGCTGATGGACGAAATGGATATTTGGATAAATATTTTTTAGTATCATCTCATTAAACATGATAAAACGGTGTAATCAAATCTTGAAAAAATTTTTAGAGGAGAGCAAGAACGCGTTTCAAATAGACTAGAAATCAAATTATATTAAAAGGAAAGGAAGTATATGGTAATAAATTTATTTACCATGCAAAAAAATGGACAAGAAAATATTTATATCTATTTGTATTCCGAGCTACAATAGACCGGAGGATTTAAAGAGATTATTGGAATCGGTGGATTCAAAAAATGACAATGTAGAGATTGTTATAAGAGAGGATAAGGCACCATTAAGGCAAGAAGTAAGAAGAGTAGTAGATGACTTTAAAAGAACTACAAAGTATAAAGTTACATATATAGAAAATGAAATAAATTATGGATACGATAAAAATTTAAGAAATGTTGGGAAGGTTGCACAGGGCGAATGGATAATAATGATGGGGGATGATGATGCTTTTGTGCCGGGGAGCTTAGACCAATATATAGAATTTTTGGAAAGTCATGACAATTTAGGATATGTTTTAAGAAGATATTTAAAGATATACTCAGATGGTAAACAAGAGGACTATAGATATGATAATAAGAATGTTTTTTTGAAACCGGGAGAAGATACAATAGTAGAGCTCTTTAGACGAAGTCTTTTTATTTCAGGATTTACATATCGAAAGAATTTTTTTTCGGGATTCGATTGCGATAAATATGATGGAACTTTGTTGTTCCAGCTTTACATATTAGCTGAAATATGTATGTCTCACCCAGCAGCTTATTGCGATATCCCAATTACACAATCATATGAAGGTGGAACTCCTTATTTTGGAATAAGCGAATCAGAAAAAAAATTATATGAGTCTGGGAAAAATACGATAAATAATAGCTTGAATTTTATGATGCAAGTAGAAATGATGGCAAAAGGGATAGACGAGGAATTGAACACAAATATGGAAGACAGAATTATCAAGTCATATTCAAAGTATTCGTATGGTTTTTTATATGAACATAGGGATGAAGGATTAAAGCAGTGGAATCAATATGTAATAGGATTGAAAAAACTTGGCTTTGCTTCATCACCATATTTCTATTTATATTATTTATTATTGTTGCTTTTCGGTAAAAAAAATAGTCAAAAAATTATTAGAAGAATTAAAAAAATTATTGGAAAAACACCGAGGTTGTAAATAATGTTTATGCATTTAATTAGAAAGTCAATAAAGTATTTATTTAGAAATATTTATATGTTTATTAGGGAAAAAAAGGAACAACTTTGTTGGCTTAAGGAAAATCCGCATAATAAGACAAAGATGGGGAATTATTTTCCACGGAAGCTAGTCTGCGTTGGAAAATATACATATGGAAAATTAAACGTTCACCATTTTGAAGCGGAAAACGAGGGATTAAGTATAGGAAACTATTGTTCAATAGGTCCTAATGTAGAATTTTTTCTTGGAGGGGAACATCATCCATATTTTTTGTCAAATTATCCGTTTGGCCTTTATTTTTCAGAATGTAATAGTTATGGAAGAAAGGATCGAACTACGAAAGGAAAAATAGTAATAGAAGATGATGTATGGATAGGGGCTAATGCTATTATATTGTCAGGTGTAAAAATTGGACAGGGAGCAATAATAGGTGCAGGGACGGTTGTAGCCAAGAACGTACCACCATACGCTATATATGTCAATGGTAGAGTTGTAGCATATAGATTTTCAGAGGAAATTATAGAAAAGGCAAAAAAAATTGATTATTCAAATATATCATATCAAATGATTGTTGATCATATTGAAGATTTTTACACAAGAGACATACGAAAGGTGGTAGATAAAGAATGGATACCCCAAAAAAAATAAAAATACTATATGTTGGAAATGATGAATATTCGATGTACGTAAAAGCTTTTTATAATGCGTCATTTAATATACCAGGACTTATACCCGAATTGATTAGCTGGAATCAATTTTTGGAAAAAAATAAAATCAATTTATGCCGAAAATTTGAAAATAAAATGAGCTTTGGTATTTATGTGCATAAATTTAATCAATATATTGTAGATAAATGCAAAGATCAAAAGTATGATATTATTTTTTTGTATAGTTGCAGAATGATTTACAATTCTTCTATAAGAGAGATGAAGAAAACAGGAAGTTATATCGCTTGTTATAATAATGATAACCCATTTTCTCGGTATTATCCAAGCTATTTTTGGAGATGGTATCGAAGAAACATAAAGGAATGCAATACGGTTTATTCTTATAGGCATTCCAATATAGAAGAATGTGAAAAATGGGGTGGAAAAAACAATAAATTGCTTAGGTCTTATTATATTAAAGAAAAAAATTTTTATATTCCTGAAGAAAAATTAAATTTAAAGAATATTCCAGACGTGGTATTTATGGGACATTTTGAAAATGATGATCGCATGAAATATATTAGGGCGTTACTCGAAGCGGATATTAAATTAGGTGTGCCAGAAGTAGCTTGGAAAAAATATGAAGAAGAGTATCCAAATCTAGTTATGTTAAAGGATACACACCGCCAGTATAATGAAATAATAAATAAGAGTAAAATAGCAATAAATTTTTTGTCTTCCATAAATTGTGATACTTATACTAGAAGATGTTTTGAAATCCCTGCTACAAAAACATTAATGCTTTCTGTATACACGGAGGATATTGCGTCTATGCTTGCAGAAGATAAAGAGGTTGTTTTTTTTAGAACTCCACAAGAGCTTGTGGATAAAATAAAATTTTATTTAAGTAACGATAGCGAGAGAAAAAGAATAGCGGATAATGGGTATTTGAGGATCCTAAAAGATGGTCATGAAGCTACCGATAGAGTTAAACAACTTATAAACGATTTTTTGATATATAAAAATTAAATTGATAAGAACCAAGTTATACGGGAATATGATAAATATATTATGCATGATTTAAACAATTATATTCTAGGATTCTATGCAGATAGTTACAGTGAAAAGAATGCTAAGAAATATGAGATTCATACTTTTTAACGAGAGGAAAGAATATGCAACTAAAGGAAAAACTATTAAAAAATAGAATCATATGGGAAATAAATGCATCTATTAAAAGCTTTTCGGTTGTTTCTAAATATTATTTGTGGAAAATATATTATACATGCAAGAAAAATAAAGATGTAAAAATCCCTTTGCTAATGAAAAATGATAAACCGAATGTGATTTATGTTGGAACAGACGAAAAACAAGATAAATCAGGATTTTATCAGGCATTACTGGCAAATTGTCAAAAAGTAATTCCATTTACAAAAGAAGATGGAACATGGGGACAATATGATAGTGATATTAAGGATTGCGCAGATAAGAACATAAAAAGATTAGAGAAAATTATTATTAATTCCAACAGCGTAATTGACTGTGTTTTAATGCAATCATGGGGATTTTCATTTGATTGTGATGAAATGAATAAATTAAAAAAAATATATAATTTTAAAGTTATTAATATTGATATGGATTCTCGGCTTGTGCATAGAAAAATATTTTGTGTAGGTAAGCAAAATCCGGGAATTTATGGATTATGTAAATGTGTTGATTTAATGTTGGTTACAACGCGAGAAATTGTCACATGGTATTTAAAAGAGGGCATACCAGCATTGTATTTTCCGCTGGCAAGTTCGGAATCGTTCTATTTTCCTATGGAGGTAGACCGCATATATGATGTCGGATTTATCGGACAAAACTATGGAATTAGAAAAGAGATTGTAGAGTATTTATTGCAGAATGGAGTTAAAGTTGAGGCAAGAGGAACTGGATGGCTCCATGGACCGATAGAATATACTCAAAATAATCTTTTTTTTAATCAATGTAAAATAGTTCTTGGAATTGGCAACATAGCATATTGTAAACATTTTTATAATCCTAAATTGAGGGATTATGATGCACCAATGAGCGGTAGCGTTTATGTTACAAATAAAACCAACGAACTATTGCATGATTATAAAGATGGTTATGAGATAGTATTGATTTCTAACAAAAAGGATTTAGTGAAAAAAATAAAAGAACTACTTATGGATGAAAATCGTATGGATGAAATTCGAAAAAATGCAGTTAAGCGGGCAAGGACAACTCATACATATGAAAAGCAGATAAAAGAGTTGTTTGATAAAATATGTGAGACTACAGGCGCAGAATTGAAATAACAGCAATATGAATGTGAAAGGAGGAAATTGCATTGACTGATAAAATACGATTAATATTACCGGTTATTTTATTTGCCTTTTACTGGTGTAATATTAAGGAAGAGACGCTTTTCAGAAAACTGCAATTAATATTTTTGGCACTGATTCCTTTTCTGTGTGAAAATGATAAAAGATATATATATATATTGTATTTTATGAATATTATAATTATATTCTATTATTTATTGGAACTGTTGTACTATAGAAAGATAAAGATAAATTACACATTCATATGGTATTTCCTTTTTTTGGCTTACATTATATTTAGCGGAATAACGAGAGGAGTAAATCGAGAGTGGTTTTCTGGGGTAAGAAATTATATATTTTTCTCATTGGGAACATTTTGCGTTTATTATAATGTGAAAGAAAGTAAGAATAATTTGGTGAAAATTGCAAAGATAAATATATCTGTAATTTTTATAATTGCACTTATTCAAACAATAGAAGGATATATAAAATATCATTATTGGATTCGAGCATCAGCACCAATGGTAGCACCTAATTATTTTGCAATGATTATTTTTTTGCAATTATATTTATTAGGTTTAGAAAAAGAAGAGGAATTTAACAAAATTAATATATATAAATTTTTGGGATTAATATGTATAATAATGAGTCAATCGGTTACAGGCTTGTTGGGAATGATTGTTTGGTTGTCTGATATCAAAGCAATAAGATATAGAAGAAAGGGAATATATGCTTCTTTTTTTACTTGTATTATTTTAGGAGTGTTGGGACTTGTGACATTACGAATTTATAATGCATCATTATTTAATAATCTCTTTTACAGTCAGGGAGATAGAATGATAATATGGGCTATATATATTAATATGTTTCAAACAAATCCACTTTTTGGAATAGGTTACAATATGGCGGCATCGAGAGCAAAATTGTATGTGTTTAATTTGCCTCAAAATAAGGTAATGCTAGATATGTTCCAAATGCAGATGAATAGTGCTGGAGAAAATTTCCTTGTTGCCTCACACAATGAGTTGATTAAATTATTAACAGAGACCGGTGTAGTGGGTACAATAATTTTTCTGATTTATATATTCGCAATGTATAAAAAGATTGATCGTAGAAACAGAATGGATATAGTTTTTTTCATTATTTGTATGTTGTTTTTTATTACGCAAAATCCACTTCAAGGATATTGTTTTTGGTTACTATTTTTATTACCCTTATTTGAAGATAAAAGTGAAAATAAATTAATCTTGGAGACTAGTTATGAGAGATAGAATCAAAGTGTCAGTTATTATACCGGTTTACAATTCCGAAAAATATATTGAAAAATGTATAGAATCAGTTTGCAATCAAACACTCAAAGAACTTGAAATTATATGTATAGATGATGGAAGTACTGATGGTAGTGCAGAGTTAATTAGGGCAATAAGTTTGAAGGATGACAGGGTAAGATTTTACACGCAAAAAAATCAAGGAGTTTCAGCAGCAAGAAATCATGGAGTTGCTATTTCTAAGGGGCAATTTTTTTGCTTCCTTGATAATGATGATTGGTTGGACGAAGAATTTATTGAAAAACTATTTGAGTGTGCGGAAGAAAATAAACTGGATTTAGTGACTTCCAATGTATATATGGAATATATCAATGGCAAAAAGAAATTGGTCGAGCAACCAATTGTATACAATAAAATACTAAATAAACAGGAAAAGGAAGATTATTTTTACACTTTTTTTGAAAAGGGCTGCTGTCAAGGAGCAGTTTGGAATAGCTTATATAGAAGTGAAGTATATAAAAATCAATTGTTTTTTTTGCCAAGAGAATATGCAGGAGCCGAAGATTATATATATAAACTTCATGCTAATGTTGTTGCTGATAGACAACTTCATATTCAGGAGGGCCTGTATCATTATCGAGTATTAGATGATTCACAAAGCCATAAAAATGATACCGATGAGAGGTTTGAATACGAACTTGTTAATCAACTGATATATCTTGGAAATTTGATGAATAAAAATGGGTATAATGGAACAAGATGGGTGGTTTATAATATGTCCCGTCATATCGTTTTTACAGTATGCCAGTTTGCAAGAGAATTACCCTGTAAAAAACGATATGCGTACTTAAAAAGTATATGCAATATGGATGATATTAGAAAAAATCTTGACTATAGTTTTATTGAAAAGTATGCAATAAAGAAAAAGATGGTTTTTCTAATGATTAAATATAAATTAATTGCACTTTTATCTATAGCAATTGTTTTTTCTAAAAGATGATGATATACGCGAAGAACAAAATGTATAATTTCGAGCGATAGGAGGTATTTATATTACCATAATATAGAACAGGAGTCAGATTGAAAGGGAAAATTTATGAAAGTATATCAGATTAATGTAGTGTGTGGATGTGGAAGCACAGGTAGAATTGCAGTTGACTTAAGCCGTATTATTAAAGAAGCGGGGGCAGAGAGTAGGATTGCATATGGAAGAGGTAAGGCACCTAAGGGTATAGATTCGATAAGAATATCTAATAAGCTTGATTTATATCATCATGTTGTAATGACGAGGCTAACGGATAAACATGGTCTATATTCTTATATGGCTACGAAGAAATTGATTAAGGACATTTTAAAATATGATCCCGATATAATTCATTTACATAATATTCATGGATACTATATTAATTATGAAATACTGTTTGACTTTTTTAAAAAATATAAAAGACCTGTTGTGTGGACGTTACATGATTGTTGGAGCTTTACTGGACACTGTGCACACTATGATTCAATTAACTGTAAACAATGGAAGCAAGAATGCCGCAAATGTCCAAATTTAAATGCCTATCCTAAAACATTTAAAAAGGGAAATGTATATTCAAATTTTATGAGAAAACAAAAAGCGTTTTCCCAATTTGACATGTTAACATTAGTAACACCTTCTGGTTGGCTAAAAAAACAATTAGAGGATTCCTTTTTAAAGGGAAAAAAATGTGTTGTAATTCCCAACGGAATTGACTTAAATGTATTCACTCCACAAATAAATAATAATATTCGAGAAAAAGCACATTTACGGGAAGAACAAAAATTGATATTAGGTGTGGCAAGTGTTTGGACAATTAATAAAGGATATGATGATTTTTTGAAATTAAGAAGGTTGTTAGATGATGAATATGTATTTTGCATGGTAGGGTTAAACAATAAGCAAATAAAAAATTTGCCCAAGGGCATTATTGGAGTAAAAAAAACTGATAGTTTACAGGAACTGGCAGCGTATTATTCAGCAGCAGATGTTTTTTTAAACTTAACTTATGAAGACACTTTTCCAACAACAAATATAGAAGCACTAGCTTGTGGAACACCGGTGTTAACTTACGATACTGGTGGAAGTACAGAAATTATAGCAAAAGGATGTGGTGAGAGTGTGCAGAAGGGAAGGGCGGATGTGATGGCTGAGTGTGTGAGGAGATGGTGTGAAAAGCCAAAAAATTCCCAATACTGTATTCAAAGAAGTAAAGAATTTGATAAAATGAAAAATTATAATAGATATTTGTCATTATATAGGCTGTGTTTGCTTGAAAAAAAGGATGCAAATTTAGAAGCCGAACATTCAAAATAGTGGGCATTAGGAAAAAGAAAGAATTGATGACAAAAGTTTTAGTTATATAAATAGATGCATAATATTAATAGAAACTTTACAAAGTGAAAAGGTAAACAGAAATTAGAATGGATGTGCAAAATCAAAAAGAAAGTATAGCTAGGGTAAAAGCTGTAGATGGATTACGAGGACTTGCGGCACTTATGGTGGTTTTAAATCATTTAATAGTAGTTTTTTTACCTGCTGTTTATTGGGGGAGTGAAGGAAGTACTGTAGAGCTGTTTTTGGGGGAAACACCCTTGAATTTTTTCTTGAATGGGGATAGTGGAGTTGGCATTTTTTTAGCAATAACAGGATATGGTACATATAAAGTTATGCAAAAAAATGCAGATAGGATTACAAAATGTGTTTTGCTAAGGTATATCAAATTACTAATTCTAACTATTGTTGGCGCAATAAGTGTAATCATAGTGGAGAAAGCACGCATTAATTATTATGGAGAAGTTAAAATACTAACAGGAACAATATGGTTAGGAGACTTTAGTCCTGCGATAGATAATTTTTTAGTAATGCTTAAATATAAACCATTATATAATTTGACGGTATATAATCCAACATTATGGACAATGAAATATATTTTTTCTGGGAGTATGATGTCGGTCATTTTATCTGCTTTAATAAATAAAAAGAGACATAATAAAGTAGCTGTAGCTGGAATAATGGCAATATGTTTTTTTACAATTTTAAATTTTAATGAAATATGTTATATGGCATGCTTTATGGGAACTTGTTTAGCTTTTATGGAGGATGAAATACACATACGAATTAAGTGGTACTGGGAATTGGTATTAGGACTTGTAGCAATTTATTTGTGTGGATATCCTACAGGAAAAATTCCGATGTTTTGCTTTTATAAATATTTACCCAGTAATAAATATGGTTTTTATCACCTGATAGGTGTATGTATACTTTTACTTATTACATTAAAAGGGAAATATATGAAAACGATAATGAAAACATGGATTGCACAATTTTTAGGAAATAATGCGATGGGAATATATGCTATTCATTTTTCGATAATAATAAGTTTTTCATCATATATGTACCTTCTTAATATATTAAAAAATTATCATATAGTGACGAAAGTAATACTTGTTTTTTTATTATCTATTTTGGTGATCTGTCTGGGAGGATATTGCGTAAGCAGATTGATTAAAAAGGATATTATTTATATAGAAAAAGTATATAGTAAATTAATAATTGAGACCGATGAAAAGAAAGGATATATAGAATAATGGAGAAAAGTAGGGGAACTAAAGCTTTTTTTTCGGCATCGGCGGGGATAATTAATCAAATTACAAGGAGTATTCTATCATTAATTGTAAGAAAAATATTTTTTGCCTATATAGGGGCGGAAATTTTAGGATTAAATACACTTTTTGCTAGCATTGTATCAATTTTGTCGTTAACTGAACTTGGAATAGGAACGGCGATTGGAATAAGCTTATATCGTCCATTGGCAGAAAATGATTACAAAAAAGTGGGAGCATATATAAAGCTATTAAAAAAGTTCTATAATATTCTTATTATAGTAATTTTTGCAGGTGGTATTTTCCTTATGCCAGTAGTTGTATTGTCAGTCAACGGAGACTACAATATGCTAATGGTTCTTTGCTCATATATTTTATATTTGTTAGGGACAGCAAGCAGCTATTTATGGGCATATTATACTACCTTATTGTGCAATGACCAAAGGGGATATACTGTATCGTGGGTGAATTGTGCTTGTACGATAGTTATTAATATTATTCAAATTATGATAATAATTTTTTTGAAAAATTATTATTTATATTTAGTTACTTTAATTTTGTATAATATTGTGTGTAATTGGATAATAAAGCAATGTGCATTATGGAGATATCCATGGATTGAGTCGGAAATACAAACTGGAGAATTGGATAACAAAGAAAAAGAGATTGTAAAAAAGACTGTAAAGGATATGTTTACATATAGAATAGCCATATACCTAATACAGAGTTTAGACAATATAATTGTTTCTATTATGTTAGGAACGGCTATAGTTGCATATTATGGTAATTACTGCTTAGTAGCAAATATGCTGATGGCAGTGGTGGCTAATATAGGAAATGCAACAACGCCTGGAATGGGAAATCTTTTGTATACAGATAAAAAACAAATATTTTCAATTTTAAACAAGATCACGTTCATACAGCAATTGGTTTTTTCAACAACAGCAATAGCTATGTATGTATTAACAAATGATTTTGTTGCCTATTTTTTTGGGGAGGAATGTGTACAAAGTCCAGTTTTAGTTTTATTTATATGTATTTTATATTATATTCAAGGAATGATAATTCCCCTGGAAAATATGCGGACAATAACGGGAAATTATAAGGATAAGTACTGGCAACTGGGGGTTTCAGCATTTAATATCATTATATCGGTTGCACTTACAAAAGTAGTGGGTATAAGTGGTGTGGTAATAGGAACGATAGTATGTTATCTTATTAAAGGATGTATATTGACACCTAAAATAGTGTTTAAAACAGTTCTAGGAGAAGATGATAAAAAGATATATTTTAAAAATGTTACTATTTTAGTAGTGAGTTTTATTGTCGCATTATTTTTCTGCCAGTTTATTCCGCAATTATCAAAAATTCCTTTTATAATGAGATTTATTGCAAAGGGGTTACTTACAATGGGGAGTGTATTATTAGTTAATATAGCTATTCTTTATAAGACGAATATTTATAAAGAAAGTAAAAAATATTTAATGGAAAGAATAAGTAACAAAATCAGAATAATTAGAAAATAGCAGACCTTAGATGACGTGACAAGAGGAGAAAATGCATGTGTGGAATAGTTGGATATATATCAAGAAAAGAATATAAAGAAGATGTTTTAGTACAAATGAGAGATATGTTAAAACATCGGGGACCAGATGACTGTGGATTATATATGGATTGGCTCTGTGACCATCAAGTTGCATTAGCACATAGGAGACTTTCAATAAGAGATCTATCTAAAAATGGCGCGCAACCTATGCTATCAGATGATAAAAGTGTAGTTGTAATATATAATGGGGAAATATATAATTCTGATCAAATAAAAGAAGAATTAATAAAAAAGAATCATATCTTTAAATCGACATGTGATACAGAAGTGTTGCTTGAAGCATATTTGGAATGGGGAATTAATTCAGTAAAAAAATTTAATGGTATGTTTGCATACGCAATATTGGATAAGAGAGAGGGAACACTTTATCTTGTACGTGATCGTATGGGAGAAAAGCCACTGTATTATTCAATTACAGAACAAGGAATAGTATTTGGATCAGAAATTGTAGCATTAGAAAAATATCCACAGTATAATAAACAAATTGATAAAGAGGCTTTGGCAGCATATTTGTGGCAGATGTATATACCAGCACCGAAAACCATATATATGCATACTTGTAAACTTGAGCCAGGCTATATACTTAAATATGATATTAGGAGTGAAACCTTAATCAAAGAGCAATATTGGGCAATTGATACTTTCTATATGGATTATAGTCAAGAAATTGAGGCGAATTATATAGATTTAATAGAAAATATGCTAAAAGATTCAATCAAAGCCAGAATGGTCTCAGATGTTCCATTAGGTGTTTTTCTTAGTGGAGGTATTGATTCTACACTAATTACAGCATTAAGTACAAAAGTGACAAATCAAAAGATTAAAACATTTAGTATTGGTTTTAATGAGCAAGATTATAATGAAGCGATATTTGCAAAGAGAATTTCGGAACATCTAGGAACGGAACACAATGAGCTATATTGTTCGGCTGAGGAAGCAAAAAAATATGTGTTGGATTTACCGAAGGTGTATTCCGAACCAATGGCAGATAATTCCCAATTAGCAATGCTACTACTTAGTAAATTTACACGTGAAAAGGTGACGGTAGCTTTGAGTGGGGATGGCGGTGACGAATTATTTTATGGATATCCATCGTATAAAAATGTTTATAGAAATAAAAGACTTCAATATGTGGGAGAATTGTTAAGACCTATGGCAGCGATATTATCCTTATTAGTCCCATATAATGATGCTACATGGAAAGTTAACAAGATTACTGCTTGCACAAATGAAAATGGATGGTTTGAACAAGATCTTTATGCATCAGCATATATTAGGGAAAGCTTATTCGCGGATAAAATACAGACATATTACTATATTGATAATCAATTACAAAGCAAAGGAAACTTAGATGAAAAAATATTGAATTTGGGAATTAAAGATACCTTACAAGAAGATTTGCTTACAAAAGTTGATAGAGCTACGATGGCATATTCTTTAGAAGTAAGAACGCCTTTTTTAGATCATAGGCTTGTAGAATTGTCACAAAAAATACCGCCAGAATTAAAGGCATACCAAGGGCAGTTTAAATATCCCCTTAAAAAAATTTTATATAAATATGTACCTCGAGAACTGGTTGATCGCCCTAAAAAAGGATTTGGTGTTCCTATAAATAAATGGTTACATGAAGATTTTTGTAACCTGATAGAAGATTACTTTATGCCAGATTATATTAATAGGCAGGGAATATTTAGCGGTAACCGCGTTAATGCCTTATATCGTGCTTTTTTAAATAAGCCGACACCTGCGGTGGATAGAATAGTGTGGTGCTTATTGGTATTTCAAATGTGGTGGGAAGAAAGTCAAAAGTAGAATAGAAGAAAAAACAAGATGATATGGAAATAGACTTGTAAAAGTGGTGTAACAAGAATCAGACACAGAAGGTGAAGTATGCAAAAAAGGAAAGAGTATTTAGATGGAATAAAAGGCATATTGTGTATATTAATTATGCTAGGACACTATTTTGGCATATATAAGTATGCAGTTGATGCAGGGGCAATTGAAAATAGTCTTTTTCTATGGCTGAAAAATAATAGTATATTTAGGGTGCTTTTTGATGAAAGCTTCTGGCTTTTCGGCTTCTTTATAATTAGTGGATATTTATTATCTTATTCAAATATTAACAGGATTGTGGAAATAGGTTTATCTGTTATAAAGAGATTCTTTCGATTTGCCTTACCTATGCTTGGAGCATGCGCATGTATATACATATTATATTTTATAATAGGTGTACATTGCGCTGAAACAAGGCTGTATTTTGATAACCCATGGCGCTTCAGGGATATGTAATATATTTACAGCCTAGAGAGATATTTATAGATCCTATTAGAACTATTTTGATTTCTCATTCAATATTTAATGGACCATATTGGGTTATTAGATATATGTTTCAAGCATCAATCTATATTTATATTCTGGCATATATAAAAAATAAAAATAAGATATTTTTAATATTCTTATCTATAATAGCACTTTTTATTGGACATAGATTTAGTGGAGTTATTTTTTCATGCTTGCTTGGAGCATGCTTTGGATATTTTGAAAGTAATATAAAAAAATTAATTGAATTAAATAAAGTAATATTTGTTATACTGTTAATTGCGATTATAGGGATAGGTGTTACTTATAAAAATGATATTAGCATTTTTTATTCACTTATTTTCGGTGTGATTTTAATATGTATAGAAAACAGTAAACATCTTAGGAATATATTTTCACTGCGCATATTCTATTATTTTGGAAATATAAGCTTTGGAATTTATTCGTTTCATTTTCCGATACTTTTATCATTAGGATGCGGAATTATTGTAAAATTGCTAAATTATAATGTTAGCGGGCTAGCAACGGTACTTATAAGTTGGCTTTTATGTGGAGTCGTTACTGTAGGTATTTCATGTTTATATAATATAACAGTGGAAAAAATATCAATGAAGGTGATTAAAGAAGCAAATGAAAAGATAAGAGAGACAAAAATTATGCAAAAACTTTTATCTCAATAGAAAATTACAATATAAATAAAAAAGATATATTTTATATCTATTTGCACACAAATAAGCAGAAGACTTGACTGAACAAGATATTGATTGTATCATAAGATGAAATGAATTATAAGTAATAAAAGGTGGACTAAAAATGAAAAGAACATCTAAAATGATAATTGCAGAATGCGTTGAAAAATCAAGAAAAGAAAAGGGGTTGACTCAAAATCAACTAGCCCAAATATCAAATCTAAATAGAGCAACGATAGGGCGAATCGAAAAGAAGGAGTATATGCCGTCTATAGAGCAACTACAAAATCTTGCAGAGGCACTAGATATTGACATAACAGATTTGTTTATTGAAGAAGATTCATCAAGGGAAAAAAGTAAAAATTTAAGTAAATATAATATAGCCGTTGCAGGAACTGGGTATGTAGGGTTATCGTTGGCTGTTCTTTTGGGGCAGCACAATCATGTAATGGCAGTGGATATTATTCCCGAAAAAGTTGAGATGATTAATAAACGTATTTCTCCGATTAAAGATGAATATATTGAAAAATATTTAGCGGAAAAAGAATTAGATTTGCAGGCGACTCTTGATGCAGAAATGGCTTATAAAGATGCCGATTTTGTTATTATTGCAGCGCCAACTAATTACGACAGTAAAAAGAACTTCTTTGATTGTTCAGCAGTTGAAACAGTGATTGAGCTTGTTTTAAAAGTTAATCCTAAAGCAACCATGATTATTAAATCAACCATACCTGTTGGCTATACAGAAAGTGTACGAGAAAAATATAATACGACAAATATTATTTTTAGCCCAGAATTTTTACGGGAATCCAAAGCTCTTTATGATAATTTATATCCATCAAGGATTATTGTATCATGTGACGAAAGTACAGAAGAAAAGGCGCATGTTTTTGCAGATCTTTTGCAACAAGGGGCACTTAAAGAAAATATAGATGTCTTATATATGGGATATACTGAGGCCGAAGCAGTAAAATTGTTTGCAAATACCTATCTGGCTCTTAGAGTTTCTTATTTCAATGAACTGGATACTTATGCGGAATCTAAAGGGTTAAAATCGGAAGACATAATTAAGGGAGTATGTCTTGATCCTAGAATTGGGACGCATTATAATAACCCGTCTTTTGGGTATGGAGGATATTGTTTGCCGAAGGATACCAAACAACTTCTTGCTAATTTTCAGGATGTGCCACAAAATATGATGTCAGCAATTGTGGAAAGCAATCGAACAAGAAAGGACTATATAGCAGATAGAGTTCTTGAAACTGCGGGAGCATATGGGGCGAATAGCCAGTGGGATCCTACAAAGGAAAAGGAAATAGTTATAGGTGTATATAGACTTACTATGAAAAGTAATTCAGACAATTTTCGACAGTCATCTATTCAAGGAGTAATGAAACGAATAAAGGCGAAGGGAGCAAAAATAATAATATATGAACCTTCTCTTAAAGATGGAGAAACCTTCTTTGGGTCACTAGTTGTAAATGATTTAAAGAAGTTTAAGAAAAAAAGTCACACCATTATAGCAAATAGATATGATACTTGCTTAGATGATGTTAAAGAAAAGGTATATACGAGAGATATATTCAAACGTGATTAGTGAATACAGTAAGGGGAATATAAAATGCAGCATATAAATTTGAAGAATAAAACCATATTTATTACTGGCGTGGCAGGGTTCATAGGCAGTAATCTCGCACTTGAACTTTTAAAGACACAGTCTCCAATTAATATTGTTGGCTTAGACAATATTAATGACTATTATGATGTTAGAATTAAGGAATGGAGATTGACGCAAATCGAAAAGTGTATATCAGAGTTTCCAGAGTCTAAATATACATTTATTAGAGGTGAATTGTCAGATAAGACAACGATAGAAAATATTTTTAAAAACTTTAGACCTAATATTGTTGTAAATCTTGCGGCGCAGGCGGGAGTTAGGTATTCAATAAGTAACCCAGATGCATATATTCAGGCAAACATAATTGGCTTTTATAATATACTTGAAGCCTGTCGGCATTCATACGATGACGGAGCAATAGGCGTAGAACATCTCGTTTATGCATCATCATCGTCTGTATATGGGACTAATAAAAAAATTCCGTATAGTGTGGAAGACAAAGTAGACAATCCGGTTTCGCTGTATGCTGCAACCAAAAAAAGTAATGAATTGATGGCACATGCCTATAGCAAACTTTATAATATTCCATCTACAGGCTTAAGATTTTTTACTGTGTATGGTCCAGCAGGAAGACCAGACATGGCCTATTTTGGATTTACAAATAAATTGGTTAAAGGAGAAAAAATTCAGATATATAACTATGGAAATTGCAAAAGAGATTTTACCTATATTGATGATATTGTAGAAGGTATAAAGCTTGTATTGCAGGGACCCCCTGAAAAGAAAAGGGGGGAGGATGGTTTGCCAATACCACCATATGCAATATATAATATAGGTAATAATCATCCTGAGAATTTATTAGATTTTGTTAATATTCTTCAACAGGAATTGGTAAGAGCCAATATTCTCCCGGAAGATTATGATTTTGAAGCGCACAAGGAACTTTTGCCTATGCAACCGGGGGATGTGCCAATAACCTATGCAGATGTTTCTGCATTGGAAAAGGACTTTGGATTTAAGCCTAGTACCTCTTTAAAAAACGGATTGCGAGCTTTTGCAGAATGGTATAAAAACTTTTACGTATGATAAATTTTTAGGGGTTTGATTACTCCATTTATATTTTGCGATATATCTTTAAATATTTTTGGACAGATAAAAGGAGAATACTTATGTCATTATTCACAGGAAAAACATTAATGATTACCGGAGGAACGGGTTCGTTTGGAAATGCGGTATTAAAACGATTTCTAAAAACGGACATTGGAGAAATTCGTATTTTCTCTCGGGATGAGAAGAAGCAGGATGATATGCGGCATGAATATCAGGCGAAGATGCCGGAAGTGGCAGATAAGATCAAATTTTATATTGGTGATGTGAGAGATCTTAATTCTGTTCGCTCTGCTATGTATGGCGTGGATTATATTTTTCATGCAGCAGCTTTAAAACAGGTGCCATCTTGTGAATTTTTCCCTATGGAAGCTGTAAGAACGAATGTCATTGGAACAGATAATGTATTAACAGCAGCAATTGAAGCAGGAGTGGAATCTGTTATCTGCCTGTCTACAGATAAGGCGGCATATCCCATCAATGCCATGGGTATTACAAAGGCTATAGAAGAAAAGGTAGCAGTGGCCAAGTCCAGAAATTCCGGAAAGACTAAGATCTGTTGCACCCGTTATGGCAACGTCATGTGTTCCCGTGGATCTGTAATCCCTCTGTGGATTGATCAGATCAAAGCAGGTAATCCCATTACTGTGACAGAACCGTCCATGACTCGTTTTATTATGAGTTTGGAGGAAGCGGTAGATCTTGTGCTTTTTGCTTTTGAAAAAGGGAAAAATGGAGACCTGTTGATTATGAAGGCTCCGGCTTGCACAATTGGAACTCAGGCAGAGGCAGTGTGTGAGTTGTTCGGAGGTAAGAAGGAAGATATTAAAGTAATCGGTATTCGACACGGTGAAAAGATGTATGAAACATTGCTTACCAATGAGGAGTGCGCAAAGGCAATTGACCTTGGAGGTTTCTATAGAGTGCCTGCGGACAACCGTGGTCTGAATTACGATAAGTATTTCAAAGATGGGGATGCTAAGAGAAACACACTTACAGAATTTAATTCTAATAACACTAAGATGTTAAGTCTGGAGGAGACTAAGGCTACGATTGCAAAGCTTACTTATATCCAGGAAAGACTGGCGGAGGATTAAAAATGTTTGATTTTAAGTGGAAAGAGAATGGAGCAATCAAACTGTTGATCATAGTTGGGACAAGACCGGAGATTATCCGTCTGGCAGCAACTATTAAGTGCTGCAGAGAATATTTTGATTGCTGTGTGGCCCACACCGGGCAAAACTATGATAAGAATCTTAATGACATCTTCTGGTCCGACTTTGAACTGGGTGGACCGGATGTATGGATGAATGTCGTAGGGGAGAATCTGGGACAGACCTGCGGAAATGTCATTGCGAGAAGTTACGAGCTGATGGCAGAGATTAAGCCGGATGCTCTATTGGTACTTGGAGACACGAACAGCTGCCTGTCAGCCATTTCAGCGAAAAGGCTTCATATTCCTATTTTCCACATGGAAGCAGGAAACAGATGCAAGGATGAGTGTCTTCCGGAAGAGACGAATCGTAGAATTGTGGATGTGATCTCGGACGTGAATCTGCCGTATTCTGAACCGGCCAGAAAATACCTGCATGAGATGGGAATGCCCAAGGAGAGAACCTATGTAACAGGTTCCCCGATGGCAGAAGTACTGCATGGAAATCTTGACAAAATAGAAGCATCGGACGTGTTGGACAGACTGGACTTGCAGCCGGATAAATATATTCTGTTGTCAGCGCATAGAGAAGAAAATATTGATACGGATAAGAATTTTACTTCATTGTTTGAAGCAATTAATGCATTGGCAGGAAAGTATGATATGCCGATTCTCTATTCCTGTCATCCAAGATCTAGGAAGAAGCTTGAGTCCAGTGGATTTAAATTAGATCCCCGTGTAAGGGTAAATGAACCGTTAGGATTTAATGATTACAATAAACTTCAGATGAATGCATTGGCAATCGTATCTGACTCCGGTACATTGCCGGAGGAAAGCAGCTTTTATCTGTCAATCGGACATCCTATTGCAGCGGTATGCATTCGGACTTCCACAGAGCGGCCGGAGGCACTGGAATCCGGGAACTTCATATTGGCCGGAATTACGACACAGGAACTTCTGCAGGCAACGGGTATGGCAATTGATATGAAACAGAAGGGCATTTTAGGAAAGCCGTGCCCGGATTATACGGATGAGAATGTATCTATGAAGGTAGTGCGGATCATACAGGGCTATGTAAATGTCGTGAACAAGATGGTATGGAGAAAAGAGCAGTAACGAAAAGTGAGAGTACGGAGATAACTGATGAATATATTAGTTACAGGTGCTAAGGGGATGGTAGGAACTGCCCTCGTCAATAACCTGAAAAATATCAAAGAAAATAAGAACAGAACCAGACCGAACATTCATGTCGATGAAATCTATGAATATGATATACAGTCGACGGAAGCGGAATTGGATGATTATTGCAAGTCAGCTGATTTTGTATTCCATCTGGCAGGAGTAAACCGCCCGGAGAATCCGGAAGATTTTATGCGGGGGAACTTTGGATTTACATCGAAGCTACTTGATACGCTTAAAAAGTATGGGAATAAAGCGACAATCATGCTGTCATCTTCCGTTCAGGCAACATTGGCCGGAAGATTTGGAGATTCCGAATATGGTCGTTCAAAGAAGGCGGGAGAAGAGCTTTTCTTTCAATATGCGAGAGAGACCGATGCCAAAGTTGCCGTGTATCGTTTTCCTAATCTGATGGGACATAGCAGACCGAAGTATAATTCTGCGGTCAGTACCTTCTGTTGGGCTGTTGCGAACGATGAAGAATTTACGGTAAACGACAGAGCAACAGAACTGGAATTACTGTACATAGACGATCTGATAGAAGGTATGTTTGATCTTATGGAAGGTAAGGAGCAGCGTTGCGAGTTTGACGGTGTTGATACTGTACTGAAAGATGATGGACGGTATTGCTGTGTACCGGCAATACATAAGGTTACCTTAGGGGAGATCGTGGATCTGCTACAGGAATTTAAGCAACAGCCGGTGTCGTTACTCATGCCGGAAATGCCGGAGGGTTCTTTTGCAAAGAAATTGTTTTCCCTGTATCTTACTTATTTACCGACGGAAAAATTCAAATATCAGTTGAAGATGAATGAGGATTCGAGAGGGTCCTTTACAGAATTGATGCATACGGTGAATTGCGGTCAGGTATCTATTAATATCAGCAAACCTGGAATCACAAAGGGACAGCACTGGCATAATAGTAAATGGGAACAGTTCATTGTAGTATCCGGACACGGGTTGATACAGGAGCGGAATATCAACACCGGAGAGAAGATCGAATTTGAAGTGTCCGGAGACCGTATAGAGGCAGTGTATATGATACCGGGATGGTCCCATAATATTATAAATCTGTCTGAAACGGAAAATCTGATAACGGTTATGACCTGTAATGAAATATTTGATCCGGAACATCCGGATACCTTTTTCGAACCGGTGTAGGGAATTAAATTATAGTATAAAATGACAGAAACGAATCATGGATTACAGGAGGGCAAAGAAAAAATGAAAGAACGAGAAATTGATTTGCTGGATATGATAGCAGATATATTGTCACATTGGAGAGGATTACTGATAGCCATAGTTCTGGGAGCAGTTCTGCTGGGAGCATTCAGTTATACGAGATCTTATCGGAATATGCAGAATATGCAGAATATGCAGTCACAGGAGGCAGAAAATACATCTGAGGATGAGATGGCTATAGAAGAAAAGTTAGCACAATTAAGTGAAAATCTGGATGATAGTCAGCTGGCAGCGGTATTGACGACCGTTGATGATGCAAAAGAATATGCGTTGAAGAAGCAATATGTGCAGGATTCCATCTATATGCAGTTAGATCCTATGAATGTTGCACAGGAGGAACTGGTTTACAATATTCAGGAAAAAGATGAAAATGGATCTCAGCGCCTGGGAACAATCTATAGAAATACCCTTAACAGTGTCGGATTGTACGACTGGATAGAACAACAGACCGGACTGGAAGCTGCATATGTAGGGGAACTGGTCTCTGTCAGCGTGGATTCCGGTTTGACGCTTACCAATGGGGAGCCCTTGACTATTGGAGGAAGCGATAGTCTGAAAATAATAATCCGAGGAGTCGATGCAGAGTCTTGCGGTAAAATTGCAGAAGCGGTAAAGACTTATATGGAACAGCAACAGGGAAATTTGAACACCCGGTTGGGAAGTCATGAATTGGTGTTGCTTTCTGAAGTGTCTGGCAACATAATGAACATGGATGTGATGAATCAACAGACAGCTTACAGAAATTCGATTTATGGCCTGGAAACAACCATTGCCGCTGCAAAAGCAGCATTTTCAGAAGACCAAAAACAGTATTATACGCTTCTGATGAAGGAAAACGGTTTGGAAGATACGACAGACGCAGAACAGAGCATTGTGGAAGAGGAGCAGCTGGTTCCGGAAAATCCTGCGGTAAGCAAGAAATATGTGGTGCTGGGAGCTGTCCTGTTCGCCTTTATATATGCTGCGGTCCTGTGTATGGGGTATATTTTTAACAGTCGAATTCGTGTAAACGATGGATTGCAGGATCTATATGGTATTCCTCAGATTGGCGTGGTGGTAAAAGATTCCAAGAAAAAGCTGTTCCTGGATAGATGGGTTAGCGGTTTACGACATTACGGCAAGCGCGAATTTACTGCAGAGCAGTCCATGGAGCTGGCGTTCGCAGCGATAAAGATAGCAGCTGCCAAGAACGGACAGAACAATATCTGCCTGATGGGATGCAATCTGGTGGCCGGAGCGGACAAGGTATGTGAAGGACTTAAGGCTGCTCTGGAAAAGGAAGGCCTTAGCGTTACAATACTGAATAACGTGCTGTATGATGCCGAAGCTATGGAGAAAGTAAGTGCAGCCCAGGGAGCGGTTCTGGTAGAAAAGGCAGGATCGACCTTGTATAATGAGATTGTTGCAGAATTAGAGTTACTGAAACGACTGGAGATTCCCGTACTTGGTGGAATCACGGTAGAATGATAAGGAAGTATTAGCATATGTGTGGAATTGTAGGATTTACAGGAAACAGACAGGCAGCACCGATCCTGTTGGACGGACTGTCAAAATTGGAATATAGAGGGTATGACTCTGCGGGACTGGCAGTCCGCGATGGCGATGCCCTGGCACAGGTAGTAAAGGCGAAGGGCCGTCTTTCGAATCTGGTCGAGAAAACGGACAATGGAAATGCGTTGAAAGGAACCTGTGGTATTGGACATACCCGTTGGGCAACCCATGGCGAACCCAGTCAGATCAATGCCCATCCCCATGTCTCCGGCAACTGCAGCAGATCCGGTTCCGGCGCGGTAGAATCGGAAGTCGTTGGCGTACATAATGGTATCATTGAAAATTACACGGAACTGAAAGAAAAACTGCTGAAGCATGGTTATACATTTTACAGCCAGACCGATACAGAGGTAGCGATCAAGCTGGTGGATTATTACTACAAGAAGTATAAACTCGGTCCCATTGATGCCATTGCGAAAACCATGGTGCGCATTCGCGGATCCTATGCGTTGGAGCTGATGTTCCGTGACTATCCCGGTGAGATCTGGGTAGCCCGTAAGGACAGCCCGATGATCATCGGTATTGCGGATGGGGAGACCTATGTGGCATCCGATGTTCCGGCAATTCTGAAATATACCAGAAATGTGTATTATATAGGCAACCTTGAGTTCGCAAAGCTGACTCCGGGAGAAGCTCATTTTTATAACCTGGACGGGGATGAAATCGAGAAGCAGACTACGGAAATCAAATGGGATGCAGAAGCGGCGGAAAAGGCCGGTTTTGAACATTTCATGATGAAAGAGATCCATGAGCAGCCGAAAGCAGTTCAGGATACACTGAATTCTGTGATCAAGGATGGCAGGATTGACTTCGAAGCAGTGGGAATTACCGAAGATGAGATCAAGGGATTTGAACAGATTTATATTGTAGCCTGTGGTTCTGCATGGCATGTAGGCATGGCGGCACAGTATGTTCTGGAAGACATGGCAGATATTTCGGTGCGTGTGGAACTTGCATCAGAATTCAGATACCGGAAAATGTCCCTGAACCCGAAGGCACTGATGATCGTGGTCAGCCAGTCCGGTGAGACAGCGGATACTTTGGCTGCATTAAGACTAGCGAAGGAAAAGGGCATTACCACTATGGCCATTGTCAATGTGGTAGGCAGCAGTATTGCCAGAGAAGCAGACAAAGTATTTTACACACTGGCAGGCCCGGAGATTTCGGTGGCAACCACGAAGGCCTATAGTGCGCAGCTTGCAGCAATGTACTGCCTGGCAGTGCAGTTTGCCAAAGTTCGTGGTAAGATCACAGAAGAGCAGTATGGTTATTATATTGCCGAACTGCTGACGATTCCGGAGAAGATACAGAAAATTCTGGAAGACAAGGAGCGCCTGCAATGGTTTGCCGCAAAGTATGCCAATGCGTCTGATGTATTCTTCGTAGGACGTGGTATAGACTATGCCGTTTGTCTGGAAGGAAGCCTCAAACTGAAGGAAATCAGCTACATTCATTCCGAAGCATATGCGGCTGGGGAACTGAAGCACGGAACCATCAGTCTGATCGAACAGGGAACGCTGGTGATCGGTGTTCTGACCCAGAACGAGTTATACGAGAAGACCATAAGCAATATGCTGGAGTGCAAGAGCCGTGGTGCATACCTTATGGGCATGACTACCTATGGCAATTACGAAATCGAAGATCAGGTGAACTTCGCTGTTTATGTGCCGAAGGTGGACGAGCATTTCATGGCCAGCCTTGCGGTGATACCGCTACAGCTGCTGGGATATTATGTCAGTGTCGCAAAGGGACTGGATGTAGATAAGCCCAGGAATCTGGCGAAGAGTGTTACGGTGGAATAAAAATTGGGGAACGGAAAAGGATCACATTTGATGTGATCCTTTTGTAGTCACTCCGAAATCTATGTTCGCAATCATTTGTGTTTTCTGATATAATGAGCCTTAAGGAAAAACAAGTGGCTGCAAAGCAGACATTTGTTTTACTGGGCTTATGTTATAATGAGCGCAAGTGAGCCAATATGCTTGCATGAGTGGCGAACGGCGAATTGCAGTACAAAGTATGTTAAGACGATGCTGGATTATGCGGGGTATCAAAAGGGTTTATATGGGAAAGAGATATTGAAGCCTATGAAACAGACAAAGAAAAAATAGAAATATGCAAGGAAAGACTAAATGCTGTTTTAAGAGAATACGATATTGATGGAGTAAGATGGAATATACGTAATAGAGATTATCTGAAGGCACAAATGAAGAAATATTCTTATGTGATCGGAAATCCTCCATATATAACAATTACACATAAAATACAGAAAGAGAAAATCAATATGAATAATAAAAAAATCATGAAAGTAACTTCCACAATCCCTCTGCTGCTTACCCTGGCACTGACTGCCTGCGGAACGCAGGACACTCAGCTATTGACAGTAACAGAGGAATCTATGCAGGAGACTGCTACACAGGAAACAGAAGCAAATACTGAGACTGCGACAGACACTGAAAGTCCTTTGGCACAGCGGGATGCCCTGGAGTGGGAGCAGCGTCTGGACTACAGTTCTGAGAGACAGGCGCAGCTGGCAGAGATCACGGTGGATCTGACACAGGATACAGATGAAGTACAGAGTAAGGCGCAGGTACTGTTGGAAGCCATGGCTGGAGGTGACGCAGAGACAGCAGTAGACAGTATTCTGACGGAAGACTGGTATACAGTAATGCTGTCAGATCTTCTGATCGGCCAGAGAAACTATACAGGAGCAGCGGACAACGGTGAGTGGAGAATGACGATTCTGGCGGATGAACTGGGACAGCATTGCACAGCGATTGAGTATCCGCTGGCAGATGGCAGACAATTCTATGTGCAAGTAACGGATCCGGAAATTCGGTATTATGTATGCGCGGCAGAGCGGACAGGCTCTTTTGTCAGTGAAAGCCTGAATCTGACGGATGGCACTTACGTAGGATACGAGGGAACTTTGTCTTCGAATAACCGTCCGGAGGGAGCATTTACGGTACATATGGGCACCGCAGACCTGAGTAGCGGAGCAGCAGATGCTTTCCGTAACCGTAGCGCTCAGGCAGTCAGCTACGACGGAGATTTTACTGCGGAAGGAAGGCCCGAGACAGCAACCCCGGAATATCTGAGTAAAGAAGGACAGATGGCATATGCTTCCAGACAGGAAGGGAAAAATATCTATTACCTGGCTATGACTGCAGAAGATGGCAATGATGCATTTGCACCGGTCCGGATGGGAATCTGCAATATCTGGGAATAGGCACAGGGATATGTTTTTCAACAGGAGTTATTTATGACACATATGAAAAAAAGTTTATTGAGTATAGCATTATTTGTATGCGGCCTGCTGCTGTGGAAACCTGTTCAGGCGGAGGCAGCAACACAGGTTGATAATCTGGTACTTATGGTGAATTTCAGCAAGGATGGTGATAATACCTTCCAGACTAATTTTAGCAGATATCAGGAAATGTACACCGGTCCGGAATCAGAACCGAACCGGTCCTTGAGTAAATATATTTCAGCCATATCGGATGGACAGGTGACGGTAAATACCTATTTCCCACAGGTGGTGAATAATGTATTCCTGCCGCTCACCATTCAAGGGTCGGCATCGGACTATCCGAATGCATCCTCTGGTGAGCAATTTGTCCAGCAGGTGATTACAGCGGCACAAAATATGAGTGAACTGTCTTTCCCGTCGAAGCTGGACAGTATGCGTGGTGACGGTTATATCGATAATCTGACGATTATTGTCCAGGTAGACGGGAACAACGCCAATGGTGCGTTTGGTTCCCGCAAAGCAGACTTGGGAGATAACCAGACACTGTTGCATGACTGGCATGTGGGTGCTTATAATGTTCTTCCGACCAGTATGCTTCGCTTGGGATCTGATTATGATCAGGGATATGCCTTGGCTTCGCACGAATTTCTGCACACGCTGGGAGCACCGGATCTGTATCGTACTGCGGGAGAGAATGGGGATCCGGTAGGTCGCTGGTGGGACCTGATGGCAGGGCCCAACTTTACTGCAAGTTATCCATTGGCGTATACGCGCAGTGAGCTTGGGTGGATGGAGATCGAAACGTTAAAAGACAGTGGGACATATACCTTGTGGCCGGCGGAAGGAGCATCCGGTACCCGTGCGTATATTCTGAAGACACCCCGCAGCGATTCAGAGTTTTTTGTAGTGGAATACCGCAAAAAGCCGGAAAACAGGCAGGACTATGATTACTACATTCCAGAGAGTGGATTGATCGTCTATCGGGTGAACAATGCGGTCGATTATCATACAAATAAAGAAGGAAATAACTATATTTATGTGTTCCGCAAGGACACAACGGATCCGGCTAAGGCAACAGAGGAAGCATCTAAGGCTACAGTGGGCGGACAGTATCGTAAATCGCTGGGAAGCAGTGATCTGAATGCTCATTATACATCGGATACTATTTTTTATTCTGATGGCAGCAACAGTGGAATTGTGATTGACAATGTTGTTACTAAGGAAGACGGCAGCGTATCCTTTGATGTAGAGTTTCCGGTACTTTCGGCCGACAGTTACTGGCTGCCGAAGGGGGAGAGCATCAATGGGCTCTCTTCTCCGGCAATTACCGGGGATACGACAGGAAACAGCCTGTATCTGGCTGGCATTGTGAATGAAAATGGAAAAAATCAGTTGAAAATATATTCTTTGGAGGCTTCCGACAGCAGCTGGAAAGTAATGCAGGCTGCAGCAGATGCTGACGGGGGATCCCAGGTGGATATTCTGAGTGTGGCTGGCAAGGTCTATGTGGCTTATACGGATGCTTCGGGTTATCTGTGTGTGCTGCAGGTCTCTGCAGAAAATGTGCAGCAGATATACCGCTCTCAGACAGCAATCTATCCTCCGAGAATGGAATTGCTGTATGAGCAGGACAGCCTGTGGATCAGCTATGCAGCAGTAAATACGTTACAGATGATAAATGTATGGCATCCGGAGAGCTCACTTCCGCCATTGACAGTGTCGGGGATCAGCATCTCCGGAACCAAACATTTCTTTTATGACAATAAGTGGTATGCGGTTTATTGTGACTATTTTGCACAGGGCACAGGCGGTAATGGTTGTATTGCTGTGCTGCAGGATGGATACTGGCAGAAGCTTTATACGATGGACCAACTCGGAAAAGCCAGCTCTGTCGATGCATGTGTAGCAGGTGGCAAATTGTATCTGGCAGCAGCGAACAATAGCAATGCCGCGACAGCAATGCTTACATATGATGGACAGCAATGGAATGAAAATATACTGACGGATATTCAGAGCAAGGATGTTGTAAGACTTGTGGTAAAGGACAGGATACCATATGTCTTCTGGACGTCAGGAAATGAGAAGACACTGCAGGCAGCATATCTGAAGGATGACAGCTGGCAGAAGCTTGCGTCCACTATAGGGACAGATATCAATGGCTTTGACATTTTTTGCGGAGACAATACGTTGTATGCTGTCGGAGCTACAACCAATGGTATTGCTTCTGTGAAGACAATGAAGACGGTGGAAGGAATCCCGGATCCGCCTGTGACAGAGCCTGAAGTGGGAAATGGTAATGTTGTCCTGGCTCTTCCGGCAGGTTATGACAGTAGTGCTAAGATTTATATTGATGGAGTGGAGGCTGCCAGCACAGTATGGCAGAATGACGAAGCCAGGCGGCTGGTGGCAATAAACAGCATTGTCCAGCCGGGAACAACGGCAAAGACCGCAGCCGCATATCAATATAATGCATCCGGTATACCGACAGGCATGTATGTCTGGAGACTTTCCTATAACGGAAGCTGTTATACGGCAACAGAAGTCCCGGAGTTTGAGAATCTGTTTTCCTATCATGGATTTTCCGTACGTTATACAGGAAATACCGGTTTGCGGTGCACCTTCGGTATTGATACGGCGAAAAAGTTACAATTGATCAGCGGCTCCGGCTTGGCAGGGTATCGTATCACGGAGATGGGAACGCTGATCATGCGCCCTGATCTTCATGCACAATATCCGATGGTCTATGGAAGCAACAAATTGGGAGGCGGAAAAACATACGGTGTAATAAACGGTAAATTCAGTGATAAAGTGATCCGGAGAGTGAATGGGAGAGACCAGTTCGCAAACGTTCTGACAAAACTTCCTCCGGAACGCTATAACACGTCGTACATCTTCCGCGCCTATACGGTGATGGAAAAGGATGGCAGCAGTGTGGTGATCTATGGACCGGAAATGTCCCGTAGTATGTATACTGTCTGCAAACAGATCCTGAACCGCGGAGATTTTAAACCGGGAACATCCGGATATAAATTTTTGAAAAATATTGTAGACAGCGTGGAAAAGTAAAGATAGGAGCTATTCTGGATGAAAAGTAAAAATAAGAAAAACACAGTGTGGATAGTATTCACATGCATTTTTGCATTGACAACAGTAGTGTTGGCAATGGCATTGTATCGTTCCCACAGTACTCTGGAAGCTGTGCGGGTACAGCTTGCAGAGGGACAGACCAATACGATAACCGCAGAAACGAATCAGAGCCGGCAACAACTTGCAGGTGCACACAATATGCAGGCGGTTCGTGTTATGAACGGCATACTTCAGCAACAGGATGAAAACGAACAGTGGGTGGATGTGGCACCTGTAGCGGATCTGCAGCAGGCAGATCCGGTATTAGCAGGAAGAAATAAGATGCAGGAACTGATCACACAGAATCGTGAGGCAGTACAGAATGGAACCGCTGGCGCAGAGCAGATTTCACCTTTGATGGCAAAGCAGGGCATATTGGCAGGGGCAACGCTGGCATCTGCGTCCCAGGTACAGAGTGCTGTCAATAAGACAGCTGCTCAGACAGCAAAACCGCAGACAACCGGCAACAATCCTCTGGCGGTAACGACTCCGGCAGCAACCCCTGCGCCAACGCAGCAGCCGGTAATCAATGATAATTCAGACGACGATGATGACGATGATGATTCTTCCGATAGCGGAAGCTCAGATAGTGGCAGCTCAGACAGTGGCAGCTCCGGAGATGACACCGGTGGAGACACTGCGGATAGTGGAGACGGTGAGGACATCGGATGGACGGATGAAGTGCTGTAAAAGAGATGGGCGAAATTCTTTAACGATGTCCCACCCACGAGGGTATTATATGGAGTATAGTGAGGACAATCAGGAAGGATAATCGGTTAAAGGCAGTACTCACCGAGAATGGAATAGAGAGATGCCATCTGAGTACTAAACATCACCTGCACTCTGCTCCGGAGAGGTATGCACTGCTTTTCCGGAAGAGGGTGCAGATATTTTATCAGTGCTTGTCGCCAGCGGAGGAGTTCCCCATCCGGCTCCAGAATCGTTTTGACCCTCTCTCAATTAGCTTCTGTAAATAAAAAACCACTATTTAAATATTGTATATACTATAAGGCTTAAAAAGAAAAGACACAATATCATATAAAAAGCTGCCATAAACAATAATGTCAAATAGATTGTACACAGTTTTTGAAAAGAGTATTTAAATAGGTTTTGCAAGATCTCCCACATGAGGATTGTCAAAAGGTATCTGCTCCCGGTTATCATCCTGAACAATTTCTTCCACGGTACTGCCGGTCCACATAGTCATGGACGGTGTTGTCTTACGGATTGTCTTTTTGGCTACCGGTTTCCGATATGTGACGGATGTGATGGTGCACATCTTATCCTGGACATGGACGACCTCCCCGGTACCCTTCACAAATTCCAGATATCCTAAGGATTCCCCGGTATCCGGATCCACGATCTCGTGGTCGGAAAGAGAATATACCAGAAATTTGTCCCCTTCCTGCACCCCATTAATAGAACCAACATTAAGAGAAACATCACAATTATCATCGGATACATGTACGATCTTAATCTGTTTACTCATTGGAAACCTCCTGATTTAATATTTTATAGATATAAGGCACGATATCGCTTGTTATAGTAGGGCGCACAATAATGTTATTTTTATTGTCATTAATATAAGAGACAAAATCGGAAATTTCCGAAGCGGAGACTTGGTTCTTGTTCCGCATGTCACCGGGAACGATCCGAATCTGTGCGGTTTTTCCACCGCTGTTTATAGTTTCTACTAATCCAAATCCAATTAATTTTTCGAAATTCCCATCCTTCTTATAAAATGTAACAATCGAGTTGTATGTGATAAAATCATGTGTTTTACAAATACAGACATTGTGACTGCATTCGATGATGGATATCGTGGGAACAGCCTTATCGTTTTTGGATTCTAACCATAGCTTTGCACACATCCAGATGGCAATTAACAGAAAGAATAAAACAATAGAAAATGCCCAAAAGGGGACAGCGGCATCCGGAGGAAACAGGTAAAGTAGAATGGTGGGAATCAATCCGATGGCAAATGCAATCAGATTATATTTATCCATAATAAATTTCCGCATTTAAGATCAGGCTCCTTTCGGGATGTTTTATAAAAAGTATAACATTATCTAATGAGGGAGTAAAGTTTTTGACGGCTAAAGGGATTTCGATAAATCGAGGGAACTTAAGAATCGTGGAGCGGAGAATTGCAATTCATACCATATTATATGGAAAACGTAATTTCTGCGAATCAGAATTCCGGCACTTTATATATGAATAAATATTCCTCGAAACATATCTTGAAAGATACTATCATCAATGATATAATATGAAATAACAAAGTAATCAGGACCACAGAAGAAGGGTATGAATTATGAAAGAAAACGATATAAGAGAAGATATGAATGGCATAAAATCTGAAATTTTGCGAGATGACGAGGAGCGGAAAAAAGATCAGCTAAAAAGATTGCAGGCATATGTGGAAGCAATACAGAAAAAAGTGTCGAGTCATACGGATGAAGTTGTCAAGGAATTGGTGGCAGAGAGACATCGACAGGGTTTGACACAGAGTGATATCGCGGATCGTACAGGGATGAAAGCGTCTAATATTGCCAGACTGGAGAATGGCTCGGGAATTCCTACATTGGTGGTTTTGGAAAAATATGCCAGTGCATTAGGGAAACATATTGAAGTAAAAATACTGTGAAAGAAAGTAAACATAAGATGAAATTATATCATGGAACCAATTATAGTTCAGCAATAAATATAGTTAATCATGGAATCGATCTGAAATATAGTAAACCCTATCTGGATTTTGGCCCGGGTTTTTATACAACGCCAAGCTATGATCATGCAGCGCTGGCAGCAATAAGAACTACTCAGAAATATAATGCGAAAAATAATAAAAACGAGGAACCATACATTGTAGAAGTAGATTATAAACCGATAAGTGCAATGGATTTAGTAATAGGTTCCTATCCACGACATTCGGAAAGATGGGGAAAATTTGTCCTGAATAATCGATTGAAACCACAGATGCTGTCTGCGTACAATATACTAGAGCACAATCAGGATAGAAAATACGATATTTGCTATGGAGAAATTGCGGATGGCAATATAATTAATATAGCGTATAAGGTTAACGGAGGCAAAGTCATACCGGAAGACATTAATTATAAGGAGTTTTTGAAAGATAATGGAGAGGTATATCCGCAACAGTATTCCTTTCATACTTTAAAAGCGATATCTTGCATAAAAGTATTATCTTGTGATATGATAAATAACAAGAAGAAATATTTGAACGCAAGGGGAAGAAGGTGAATGGTATGACAAATGCGGAAATCAGGGAATTTAAGAGTTATGTACGGGATACCTTGGTCAGGAAGTATCATTTGAATGAAGTGGAAGCAACTCGTGCCGTTCGTGATTCTTATTTATCCAAGGCACTGGCAATGGACAAGGATTTTGTCGACCATGATACTGTTGAGGAATGGGCGGAATTTATTTATGATGAAATAAATCATGAAAGCCTGCTGATGATGTAAAACAGAAAATATTATAATACTTAAAAGATCTGCCGACAGGCAGGTCTTTTTGCTTCCTTTTTGTGAAACGCATACAGCGTACACCACACAAAAAAATTTTGTAAGAATCCGTCGATTTTTGTCATGTACTTTATAGAGACCTAAATAAATGACAAAGGCGGTAAAACAATATGTACGACACCAAAGAAAAATGCAGGGAACTTGCGGCAAAATTCAAACAGCTCTGTGCCGAAAGAGGCACGACACCTTATAAGATTGCAAGGCATTCGGGACTGTCATCCTCTACGGTAAGCTGTTTTCTGACCGGCAAGACAGTTCCCAGAATCGATACCATGATGATTCTTTGCAATCAGCTGGGAATCTCGATCACAGATATCTTCGATGAGCGGGAAATGGTGGAAGTACATGCACAGGAGGAAGAATTGATATTGCATACATATCGTAATCTTCCGGAGGATAAGAAGAAAGCGGTTTTGAAATATCTCAAAATGCTGGACCGGTATACGGAAGACTAGGGACAAATGCAACATTCTGTGGTATGATGTGATAGTGATAGGCCATATGCGGCGGAAAAAATGACGCAGGAGGCCTGAAAGAGAACATCGAAAGGTATCGTACGATTATGAATACTATGACACAGGATTCTTCCACCGGTCTTTGGAACAATAAAAACAGAAAAATTTTCTTCTGGAGCATCCTCGCGCTTGCCGTGATCCTGCGTTGCATCCGTTTTGCCACAGTGCCGGACGGTATCAACCAGGACGAGGCCATGGGAGCGGTGGATGCCTGGGCATTATCGAAATACGGAACCGACAGATATGGTACTTTTCTGCCGGTTCATTTTACTGCCTGGAGATACAGTCAGATGAGCGTTCTCCTTGCCTATTGCATGGTCCCCTTTATCAAACTGTTCGGATTCAACACGGTAACGGTGCGTCTGCCGATGGTACTGATCTCCTCCGGCGCGGTGGCATTGGTATATCTTGTGGGCAGGAAATTATTCTCTGAACGGATCGCCCTGGTGGCAATGCTGCTGACCGCTGTGAATCCCTGGCAGTTTATGCAGAGCCGTTGGTCGCTGGATTGCAATCTCTTCCCGCATATTTTCCTGCTGGGATTTTATTTACTGCTTCTTGGATTGGAAAAACGACGCTATTTATACTTGTCCATGGTCTTTTTCGGACTGACATTTTACTGTTACGGTATCGCTGCCTATTCCGTAACTGCATTTCTTTTTGTATTCTTCATATGGTGCCTGTGGAAACGCCGGCTGAAATTCCGGGAAGGATTGCTGTGCGCACTGATCTTTACGGTAGTGGCCCTGCCGGAAGTCATAGTCCTGGGAATCAATGCGGTACATTTCGGCAGAACCATAAGTACTCCGCTTTTTACCATGCCGTATTTTCCGGACAGTGTGAGAAGCGCAGATATTCTGCTTTTGAACTTTTCCTTTGCACAGTTGGGGAAAAATGCCTGGGCTCTGTTCAGCCATGTATTCCTGCAGCTGCCGGATATTTTCTTCAATTCGATTCCGGCTTTTGGCCCGTTGTATCATGTGTCGATCCCGTTTGTCTTTGTGGGGATCATTGTATTTACCATACAGCTCTTCCGGGAGAAAAACATTGAAAACAGACACGGATGCTGGCATTATGGGGCTTTCTGGTCACCGGGATCTGGGTCGGCCTGATCACTTATGAAGTTAACATTAACCGTGTGAATATTATTTTCTATCCGATCATCCTGTTATGTGCCTACGGAATCGGTCTGGCGGTTCGAAAATGGAAAAAGCTGTGGCCGGTGGTCGCAGCTGCCTATGGAATCAGCAGTATTCTGTTCTTTGGGACTTATTTTACTACCTATGCGGAAGAAAGCAGAGAGTACTATAACAAAGATTTCATGGAGGCGGTGGCGGAAGCGGATTCTCTGGAGGAATACGAAAGTCTGTACATCACCGGCAATCTGGGCTGGCAGTTCAACCGGGATGCCACGGAGATCCTGACCCAGTATGTCTGTAAGATAGACGCACAGTATTATCAGGGGAAGAGTAATGTCTCCAACGGAAGAGAGCTTCCGGCTTATGCGGACCGGTATCACTACATCTATCCGGAGCAGCAGGCCGCAGAACTGGTGGAGATGGTGGGAGACGGCCTGCTGGTATTGTATCAGGGAGATCTGCAATACATTGATTTTTCCTATGATGTAGTGGATACGGTAGGAGATTATCTGCTGCTTACCGTACAGAATTAAGAGAGGACGCTTATGAATATCATACTTTTATCGGGCGGTTCCGGACAGCGGCTCTGGCCCCTGTCCAACGAGATCCGTTCCAAGCAGTTTATCAAAATATTCCATACGGAAGACGGCGGCCTGGAGTCCATGGTGCAGCGGGTGTACCGGCAGATCCGGGAGGCGGATCCGGAGGCAAAGATCACGATTGCCACATCCAAGGCACAGATCTCTTCCATCCACAACCAGCTGGGAGAAAATGTCGGTATCAGCATGGAGCCCTGCAGAAGAGACACCTTCCCGGCGATTGCCCTGGCGGTGGCATATCTGCAGGATGTGCAGGGAGTGACGGGAGAAGAGCCGGTGATCGTATGTCCGGTGGATCCGTATGTGGAAAAGGATTATTTCGAAGCCTTGCACCGGCTGGAGGAGCGTGCGGCACAGAGTGCGGCACATCTGGTGCTGATGGGTATGGAACCGACGTATCCCAGCGAAAAATATGGCTATATCATTCCGAAAACAGCGGAGAATATCAGTCCGGTGGAAATGTTTAAAGAGAAACCGGACAAGGAGCAGGCAGCGGAATATATCAGACAGGGAGCGCTGTGGAACGGCGGAGTGTTTGCCTTCCGCCTGAATTATGTATTGCAGAAGGCTCATGAACTTATAGAGTTTACCGATTATGAAGATTTGCTGGCAAAATATGAAACCCTACAGAAGATCAGTTTCGACTATGCGGTAGTAGAGAAGGAACCTGAGATCGAGGTCATGCGTTTTGCCGGAACCTGGAAGGATCTGGGTACCTGGAACACCCTGACGGAAGCCATGGACAGTGCACGCGTCGGGGAGGCGGTGCTCAATGAGACCTGCCGGAATGTCCATGTGGTGAATGAGCTGGATATGCCGGTGCTGTGCATGGGATTGCAGGATATTGTCGTGGCGGCCAGCCCCGAGGGGATTCTGGTATCGGACAAAGAGCAGTCCAGCTATATCAAACCATATGTGAGCAGTTTTACCCAGCAGGTCATGTTCGCAGAAAAATCCTGGGGAAGCTTCCGGATCATGGATGTGGAAAAGGAAAGTCTGACGATCAAAGTGACATTGAATCCCGGACATAAGATGAATTATCACAGCCATGAATTCCGGGATGAGGTATGGACGGTGATCTACGGAGAAGGCCGGGCAGTGATAGATGGTGAGGAACGCAGAGTAAGGGCCGGTGATGTGCTACGGATGCCGGCGGGATGCCGGCATATGCTTCTGGCAGACACGGAGCTCCAGGTGATCGAAGTACAGCTGGGAAAAGATATCAGTGTACAGGATAAGAAAAAATATCCTCATCTAAAGCCTTTATAATTGCTGTGCCAAACAGGAAACGTCCCTCTTCGTTGGGATGAACGGCATCCACCAGATAGCAGGCAGCAGTTTGGGGATTCCATTGCAATGCCTCGTTGGTATTGAGAAAGAAAACGTTCATGGCCGCCGCGGTTTCTTCGGCACCGGTCACATAATCGTTCAGAATTTCATCCAGATCATTGTTGAAAGCGGTACCGTTGTCGAACGCTGTAATGAAATTCGAGGAAGCGATCAGAATTTCAGCATCCGGGTAAGCATCCTGCAGAGATTGCACCCCTGCTTGCAGACCGTCACGGTATTGCTCCACAGTATATCCCGTAAAATAGTCATTCAATCCGTAATTGATTACGAAACAAAGTTTTTTCTCCCCGGAGATTTCGGCAGTATCTTCCGATAAAAAGCGCTGTACGGCACTGGGGAAGGATTTGTCATCGGGGGTCAATTGTGTGGCGGAGGAACCTCCGATGGCACGGTTGTGAACGGAGGCCTTCGTCAGGGCACCGATAACGCCGGGGATGGAGGCAAAATCCTGATAGTTTCCGAATACGCTGTCACCGAAAAAGACGATGTCATAATCGGACAGATCGGAGTAGGAAGCAGGGGCATTAATGGCTGCCTGCACCAGGGTATCAAACTGTGTCAGACTGGAGTTATCGGCATCTATACCATGGTATTGCAAGGTGCCGCTCAATACCAGCAGCATGACGGAGCGGGCAGCGACAGCATTTAATTCCAGAGGAGTGTCATAGGCATCAGGATTGGAGATCAGCCATTCTTCTCCGCCGGGGAAGAACAGAGAGACATTTTCCCGGACAGACAGGGGAGCTGCCAGAACCTGCACCAGATTTTCGTAGGTTTCGGTGTCACTGCTGTGGGCCTGCCAGTATTTCAGAGAAGGACAGGAGAATACTATGGTAAATTCAACACCGGAATAAGAATCGACATATGCCAAAAGATCCTCATCGAAAGAGGCATAAAATCGACTGTTATTATGGAAATTGCTGTTCCACAGCAGGAAGGGGTCCAAAATGAGCAATACGTGAGTGACCTCATTTCCGGAGGAAAAAGCAGTTTCCAGATAATCGGAGATATCGGAAAAGGAAGTCAGGCGATGGGAACAGCTGACAGCATCGTAACCCATATAGGTAGAGTAAATGTCTTCCGGGAAAGCTTCCGGCGCATACATGGAGCAGAAGACCCCCTGATAGGATTCCTGCTGCAGGCGCCCAAGATCGGCGGAACGTTTTCCGGGTTCATATATTTTCACATAGAGAATTCCGGTGGCTGTTACGGCAAGCAGCAGAACTACAATAACGATACCGGAAAAGAGTTTCCATGAGTTTATTTTCTTTTTCGTATTTGAACTCATAAGGCGAAGAGATCCTTTCTGTGAACAGTAAGTATGGATTTATAACGGTTTTATTATACCGCAGCAAAGCGGTGGATGCCAACACCATTGTTGTTTTTCTTTCTTCAATATGATAAGATGAGTCAGTAAATAGGCAAAAAGTGACCAAAGGAGGACCCTATGGAAGAATTAGCTATTTTTGGAGGAAAACCTGTACGAGAGAATAAAATTTTCTACGGACGGCAATATATTGACCAGGCAGATGTAGATGCAGTGGCAGCAGTAATGACCAGCGACTACATTACCTGTGGACCTAAGGTAAAGGAACTGGAAGAACATTTGTGTGAATTGACACATGCTAAATATGCAGTAGTAGTATGCAACGGAACTGCAGCCCTGCATCTGGCGGCTCTGGCAGCTGGTTTTGGCGAAGGGGATGAGGTTATCGTAAGCTCCATTACATTTGCAGCTTCTTCCAACTGTGTATTATATGCCGGTGCAAAGCCGGTCTTTGCGGATATTAACCCGGAGACTTATAATATTGATCCGGCATCCATTCGGAAGCTGATCACCCCCAGAACCAAGGCAATTGTCGCAGTGGATTTCACCGGACAGGCTGTGGAACTGGATGAGATCAGAGAGATCTGCAAGGAGCATAACCTGATCCTGATCGAGGATGCGGCGCATGCCATTGGGACAACCTATAAGGGACAGCCGGTGGGAAGCCTGGCAGATATGACCTGCTTCAGCTTCCATCCGGTGAAGACAGTAACCGGTGGAGAAGGCGGAGCAATTACAACGAATGATGAGAAACTATATCGCCATCTGATGAGATTGAGAACGCATGGTATTACGAGAGATCCGGAGGAAATGGTACATCCTACAGATGCTCTGTGGTACAACGAGCAGGTGGAACTGGGCTTTAACTATCGTATGACGGATTTTCAGGCAGCATTGTTACTTAGCCAGTTAAAGAAGCTTCCTGCTTTTGAGAAACGTAGAAAGGAAATCCGCAAACGCTACAACGAAGCTTTCGCAGATATGCCGGAACTGATCCTGCAGAAGGAGATCCCGGAGTCTGACACGACCTGGCATCTGTATGTACTGCATCTGAATCTGGAGAATCTGAACTGCGACAGACGGCAGTTCTTTGACGCACTGTATGCAGAGAATACCTGCCCACAGGTACATTATCTGCCGGTATACTGGCACTCTTATTATGAAAAACTGGGTTATGAAAAAGGGCTGTGCCCGAATGCGGAGAAATACTACAACGAAGTCATGAGTATTCCTCTGTACTACGGATTGACCGACGAAGACGTGGAAGATGTGATCCATGCGGTGAAAAAAGTGGTAGCATATTACACGAAGCTGAAATAGGATCCGACTGTGAAACCTGGACGGATAGCGGGAAAAGGCGGCATGAGACAGAAAACAGCAGAAAACAGTACGGGAAAAAGAAATAATGTCGAAAATTTCATAGAGATCGTTGTGTTTGCCGTACTGGTGGGGATTGCTTCGGCGGTTACTCTCTGGCTGTTTTACCGGCAGTGCGTGGAAAGTATGTTGGGAACGGGACTGTATCATTCCGATATGAAGGCATACATTCTGGAAATGCAGGGACTGGACAGCGGTTACAGCTTTCCCTATCCGATCCTCTTCAAGCTGGCGGCAGTGATCCATCTGGTCACAGGCAGTCTGCCCACCGGAACGGAACTGGCCATGGCGCTGGCAACGATGTTGCTGAACAGCGCAGCGATGATCGCCCTGAAAATAATGCTGGACAGGCACGTGGGGGCGGAGTTGCGTAAAGCCATGCCCGGGAAAGCCTGGCTTCCCGGCGTACTCACAGGAACGGTAGCGGTATCCCTGTTTTTCGTATCCATGGTATATCCGCCAACGGGAATCTATCTGCCGGGGATCAAGTACAAGTATCTGGGAGTATTTACGGCAAATCCTTTCCATAACGCTACTTATATGGCGGCACGACCCTTTGCAATCCTGGCATTTTTCAAGTATGCAGAGCTGATGCCTCTGTATGAACAGGACAATGCCCACAAGGAGTATGGAAGAGATTATATCCTCTTTTCCGTTTATCTGTTACTGGCAACGATGGCGAAGCCGAGCTTTACGATCGTACTGGTGGGGGCCGCGGGAATTCTGATGCTGTGGAGAATGTTCCACAGCAAATTCCGGAACTTCATGCCCACCATTTGGCTGGGAGTATGCTTCCTTCCTACTTTTGCGGATCTGTTGTACCAGTTCCGCGGTGTGTTCGTCCCGCAGGAGGGACAGGAAGGCGGCATCGGTTTTACGCTGGGACATGTGTGGCTGCAGTATTGTAGTAATCTTCCGCTGGCTATCGGTCTGGCTGTCGGTTTCCCGATCCTGGTGCTTCTGTTGAACTATAAGGAGTTGTGCAGAGACAGCATTTACCGCTTCTCCTGGCAGATTTACGGTATGAGTTTTCTGATGGCGTTTTGCCTGTACGAGAAGGGATTCCGGGAGATGGATTTTAACTTTTCCTGGGGATATATGTACGGTATCTTTTTTGCATTTGTGGGAGCACTGTTGGTATTGCTGCGGGCTACCGGAAAGGCGGATACGAAGAAGAAAAAGGGACTGGCTGCGATACAATGGCTGGCCTATCTGTGGCATCTGGTGTGTGGATTGTATTATTTCTGGGGCTTTTTACAGGGTGCCATGTATTATTAGAAAATACTGTTTCCGTAGGATTTTCGTAAATAAGCCGTTTATAAGCATTCTCGTACAAAAAGTATGGTAAGATAGGATTTTTTGTACGAAATTTGTTCAAAATATTTTATTAACGAAAATAATAATTTTTTTAGGCTTGAAAAAACATATTTTTGTATTTTATTTGTGAATTTTGAGGTTTAAAATACAAACGAGAACTCCCGTGAACCGAATGGAATGTTATTTTATTCGATTCACGGGAGTTTTTTGCTTTTATGAATTTGAGTGACGTGTCAGCGTTCTGTTGCTGCGCCATGCTGCCAGACGCACCAGTCCATCATGGATCCCGGCGGCACAGTAAGGCATCAGCAGCAGGCTGTACACGAAAATATAGCGGGAATTGGCTTCCCAGATTGTGTGGAACAGGAAACCGCCCAGCACGGCGATCAGTCCCGTATAGGTGTAGAGGCAGATGTTGTGGAAACGGAAATCGTCGTTGGCTGCGGCATTCGCAGAGCCATTGCCGGGACGGCGCTTCCTGACTGTAGCAATACAGAACAACAGCATGCCCAGATACAACACATTCTGCCAGGCATTGCCCCATTCGATATAAGCAGAGGCAAGAGAACCTTCATAGACTTCCTTCAAAAAGTCGCTTCGCCCACCGTAGGTGGCCAGAGTGGCCTGCCGGCTGGCATAAGTACCGTCTGCCCATTGAGACAGATGCTTGTGGAGATAGAAGTTCACGGCATAGCCGGGATGCTCCCGGAAATAGGCTATACGATCGTTGATCGCCGCCCGGCTGATTGCATTGGCTGCATCGGAATTCATCCCGGCAGCATCATAGGTATCGATATTGAAGCCGTTGTACCAGCCGCATCCCCGGGAAGATTCCTGCATCCCCATGGCAAAATAGGACATGGCGGTGACACCGGAACTTAAGGTATTGCCGGCTTTTTTCTCGTAGCACTTCTGCACCAGCGGCAGGACGCCCACGGAGGTAATGGTAAGACAGACTGCCATAGCCATCAGGCCGATGCACGCCCTGCCGCTGCGTCCCGGACGCAGCGCTTCGAAGAACAGCACCAGCAGCACAGCAATAATGAGGATCAGGGAGTTCTTGCGCAGCATCACACTTAAAGTAAGGAACAGGATACTGCCAAGGGCGGTAAAGACCGTAACTGCGGATAATGCGTGGGAAGTACCCACGACGTGGGTGTTGTCCGGGGAAGTGGTCTCCACGGAATGTGCCGGAATACAGTCTGCCAACAGCTTTAACAGAAGAAATAGTCCCACAGAAAGCATTGCGAAGGAAGGAATCTCGCCATAGACGAAGGAACTGTACAGGATCATAGGCAGGTTACAGCATACCAGAATCAGATAACAGCAGGAGACCGGTTCCCAATCATCCGGCCACAGATAGCGCAGGGAACGGTACTGGAACAGAACGGCCACGCACAGCAGGCAGACATAGACCAGCTTGACAAAATGCCAGGCGGGAACGCTCAGCCCGGTGAGATTCCACAGGCGGAGCAGCAGCTCCAGAAAGGCCATCAGGCCGATCTGCTGTGGATAATAGGACAGATAAGAGAAGGTGGGGTGGATAATATCTTTATTTCCAAGGATCCATTCAGCGGCAGCATTGTATACAGATAAGGCGTCCGCAGCAGGAACTGTGCGGCCGAAGACGATGAGCATCCCCCCCAGAAGCAGGATCAGCCCCAGAGTAAAAACAAGCAGCCCGCGGCGGAATTTCACACCGGCCTTGCCGGACAGAGACAGACAACAGGCAAATAAAAGCCCGTACCCGGCAAGCTCCAGCAGATTCCACAAGGGATTGTCAAAGCGCAGAAGCACCTGCTGGGTCTCCATGTTTTCGGCATAACAGGTAGTGAGAAAGCTGCCAATAAACAGAAAAACTGCCAGCAGCAGTGTCAGGATCTTTACGATATTTACAGACAGACGATAAAACTTTTGCATGGGAAAAGTCCTTTCTTGCCAGCAAGCACCGGCGAGAGACAGGAAGTCTTCCGGAACTTTTGAGCGCTGCATTTTCACGCTTGATTATAGCATAAAAAAACAGTGGCTGTAAATCAATAAGCGTGGTACAATAGTTTTATATATGCAAAAGGAAAGCCCGATTTATCAGGCGGTTTTGCAAATTTATGTGATGCTCTGAATGATAAAATGAAATACGAGGAATGGAAAATGGATAAAATTGCGGTATTGATTCCCTGCTATAACGAGGAAAAGACCATCGCCAAGGTGGTGTCGGATGTGAAAAAGTTCCTGCCCCAGGCAGTGGCCTATGTATATGATAACAATTCCACCGACCGCACTGTGGAGCTGGCTACGGAGGCAGGAGCAATCGTACGCTATGAATATGCACAGGGAAAGGGAAATGTAATACGCCGGATGTTCCGTGAGATCGATGCGGAATGTTACCTGATGATCGACGGAGATGACACATATCCGCTGGATTGCGCACAGGAGATGGTAGACAGGGTATTGCAGCACCAGGCGGATATGGTGGTGGGAGACCGGCTTTCCTCTACTTATTTTACGGAGAACAAGCGCCCGTTCCACAATTTCGGCAACAGTCTGATGCGGGCGGGGATCAACAGCCTGTTTCATGCCAACATTAAGGATATCATGACCGGTTATCGCGCTTTCAGCTATGAATTTGTAAAGACGTTCCCGGTATTTTCCAAGGGATTCGAGATCGAGACAGAGATGACGATCCACGCGGTGAACTACAACATGCAGGTGGAAAACGTAGTGGTGGAATACCGCGATCGTCCCCAGGGCAGTGAGTCCAAGCTGAATACCTACAGCGATGGCTTCCGTGTGATCCGTAAAATGATGCAGCTGTACAAAAATTACAAGCCGCTGCACTTTTTCGGTATGCTGGCCCTGTTATTGATCGCTGTTTCCGCGATCCTGTTCGTACCGGTCTTCCTGGAATATCTGAATACCGGTCTGGTACCCAGATTCCCGACACTGATCGCCTGTGGCTTTATCCTGCTGGCGGGGATCCAGTCGTTTTTTGCCGGTATGATGCTGGAAGTCATGGCGGCCAAGGACCGGAAAGATTTTGAATATCGCCTGAATCGCGTCCATGGGGAGCATCAGGTGCGTAAAGGGTTGTAATATGCAGGAAAAGAAAATTCTTCCCAGACGCAAAGGCGTTGTATTGCTGAGTGTTCTGGGATGTCTGTTTGTATTTTTTGCAAAAACAGAAAAAGACCTGGCATCTGCGGGAAACATCCTGTGGACGGCAGGCTACATCGGAAGTACTTTGCTGTGGACGGTAGTGCTGGGGTGCCTTCTGGGATTTCTTGGAACCTGGGTGGTGCATCGACTTTGGAACCGGGCACAGACCGCCGAAGACACCGGGAAAAAGCAGGCTGCATGGTATGCCCGCCTTTCCGCCTGGCTGCAGCGCCGCTCCGGTGTGCAGATATTTTTCGGAAGTCTGTTGTTTCTGCTGTTGGCCTGGCTGCCGGTATATCTGGCATATTATCCCGGAATCTGTGCCTATGATGCACCGGTGCAGACGGGACAGATCATGGAACATTATTATTTCGATCATCACCCCATTGTGCACACTCTGTTTCTGCAGGGGATGCTGTGGCTGGGAAGTCATATCTTCGGCAGTGTGAATGCCGGAATGGCATTCTATACGGCAGTACAGATGCTGTTGCTTTCGGGAAGCATGGCTTATGGAATGTTGGTACTGCATCACCGGAAAACTGCCGCAGGGTGGCAGCTGGCCATTCAGTTACTGGGGATGTTTTTCCCGTTTCACTGGTATATGAGTGTCAGCATGACCAAGGACACGGTATTCAGTGCATTTTTGCTGTTGCAGCTGGTCAGTCTCGCAGATCTGCTTTGGGAAGACCGCAATGCCTGGCGGCCCGGGATCCGGGATCTGCTGTTTGCCCTGGGAACCGTTGGGATGATCTTATTCCGTAACAACGGAAAATATGCAATGATCGTATTGTTGGCTTTTACATTCCTGACCTTTTGTTTCGGAAAAAAAGCGAGGAAGCTCTGGGGGAGACTGCTAGTGGTATGCGGAGCAGCTTTCTGCGTAGGGCTTTTTGTGCTGTCTGCGGTATTTTCCGCCACGCATGCGGAACAGGGAGACCGCCGGGAGATGCTGAGCATGCCGATCCAGCAGTTATCCCGCTGTATGATCTATCACGGGGGAGTCAGCGTCCTTGCGGAGGATGACAATACCATGGATGCGGCGGACAAAGCACTGATCAATGATTTTATTCTGGATGAGGCGTATCGGGATTATGATCCCGGAATTGCGGATCCTGTCAAAAGACATACCAACACTTATGTGGCACGCTACCGTTCCGGTGAATTTATCCGGGTATATCTGCACCTGCTGACGCAGTATCCGGGAGATATGATCAATGCGGCACTGGCTACCAATGCCGGGTTCCTGTCTCCGTTTGATACGACCCATGCGGATGTGAACCGTGTGGAGGGCAGAGCAGGATTAAGCTATGTGCAGACCAGATGGGAAGAAGACACGCTGAATGACAGAGGGATCTACAAGGACAGCAAATGGCCGTGGCTCTTTGAACAGCTGGAGAGCTGGGCGGAGAACAACAGTTATCTGCGGACTCCGGTATTGAAATATCTCTTCGTGCCGGGAAGCTATCTGTGGCTGTATCTGGCCCTGGCAGCAGTGCTGGTGATCGTAGACAGGAAGCGGTTCTGTCTGCCCCTTGCCATTGTGGCAGGCTATTACGGGACCATGTTGTTCGGGCCCACCGTGCAGATGCGATATGTATATCCGGTGATGCTGGCGCTGCCTTATGTACTGGCGCTTGTCACCGGCAGGAGGAAAAATGGATAAACTGATCATCGGTGCGGGACTGTATGGCTTGTACGCGGCCCTGTACTGTGGAAAAAGAGGACAACAGGTAGAGGTACTGGAGATCGAACAGGCTCCTTTTACCAGAGCCACATATATCAATCAGGCCAGAGTTCACATGGGCTACCATTATCCCAGATCTCTGTCCACCGCTATGAAATCAGCGGGGTATTTCAAGCGTTTTGTGGAGGACTATTCCTTCTGTATTCATACGAAGTTTGAGCAGATTTACGCGACTTCCAGCCATTTTTCCTGGACAGACGCAACCGAGTTCCGCAAATTTTGTCAGGATGCGGGGATCCCCTGCAAACCTCTTCCGGTGGAAGAGTATTTTCAGCCTGGCTTGTGTGATGGAGCGTTCCTGACGGAGGAATATACGTACGATGCCCATATTTTGCGGGATTACCTTATGGAGGAGATTGCAAAATATCCCGGCATAAAGCTGCATTTCGGACGGAAGATCACGGAGATCGAAAAGCAGACGGACTGTTATGAGGTGACGGCACTTCACGAAGGAAAACAGGAGGTCTACCGGGCTCCCTTTGTCCTGAATGCCACCTATGCTTCTGTGAATCAGATCCTGAGGAAAGTAAAGGGCGCAGAGACTCAGGATTTCGGACTGAAATATGAACTGTGCGAGATCATTCTCTGCAAAGCCAGCGATAAGATCCGGAATATCGGTTTTACAGTAATGGATGGCCCCTTTTTCTCCATTATGCCGTTTGGAAAGACCGGTTATCATTCCCTGACTTCGGTAACCTTTACTCCTCATAAGACCAGCTATGATGCGACACCACAGTTTCCCTGTGTGGGAGAGAATGGCAACTGCTGTCAGGGAGGTTTTCTGGGGAACTGTAACGATTGCCCCGGCAGACCGGAGAGCGCCTGGGAGTATATGTCCACACTGGCACGGAAATATATGCGGGAAGAGTATGCGTTCAGCTATGAGAAATCTTTGTTTTCCATGAAGCCCATTCTGAAGGCTTCGGAGATCGACGATTCGAGACCCACAGTAATCCGGGCTCTTTCCGAAGATCCTGTTTTTATCAGTGTATTATCGGGCAAGATCAATACCGTATATGATCTGGATCCGTTTTTAGATTAATCGCGAAGAAAAAGGAAACATTATGGAGAAAGAAGCAATACAGAATAAAGAGAAAAATTTCGTATCCTGCGTGCTGTATCTGCACAACGATGGAAAAAATATCAGAGAGTTCCTGAAGACTGTCTGCGGAACCATGGAACAGAATTTTGAAAAATATGAGATCGTCTGTGTGAATGACTGCTGCATGGATGATACCATTGAGGAGATCCACCGGTATCTGGAAGAAAGCAATACCCGCCATGTGGTGAGCCTGATCAATCTGAGCTTTTATCAGGGGGTGGAAATGGCCATGAACGCCGGAAGAGATCTGGCTGTTGGAGATTTTCTCTTTGAATTCGACCGTTGTCTGCTGGATTTTGAACCGTCCCTGATCATGGATATCTATCATAAGGCATTGGAAGGCTATGACGTGGTGGCTGCGGCACCGAAGCGGGATGTAGCATTTACCTCCAGACTTTTCTATGCGGTGTACAATTTGGGAAGCCGTAATACCCATAAGCTGCGTCAGGAACGTTTCCGCATTATTTCCAGACGGGCAGTGAACCGTGTGAATCAGATGAATGCGTATATTCCTTACCGCAAGGCCATGTATATGAACTGCGGACTGCGGGCGGAGACCATAGTCTATGGCAATAAAGAGATGGCAAAGGGAACCAGGAACAGGGAAGAGCGGAATACCCGCAGCAGTCTGGCTCTGGATACGCTGATCATTTTCACGGATGTACTGGAGAAATTTTCCATGCTGATCAGTAGTATTCTGTTTGCAGTCATGGTGATCATGTTCGGGTGGATCGTTTATTCCATCTTCAGCACGGTACGCCCGGTGGAAGGCTGGATGAGCCTGATGACTCTGATTTCTTTTGGATTTTTCATGATGTCGGTGATGCTGACATTGATCTTCAAATACCTGTCCGTCATTCTGAATATGAGCTTTAAGAGACAGCGTTATGTAATAGAAGGAGTGGAAAAACTGACAAAATGATGTTTACGATAATTTTTCCGGTATTAAATGAGCGTCTGCGGCTGGAAAGCGGTGTGACACGGACGGTGGAGTATCTGCGCAAGATCGCATTTGAAGATTATGAGATCATTATTGTGGATAACGGTTCCGAGGACGAGACCCCGCAGATCGCGGAGATGCTCTGTCAGAAATATGAAAAAGTAAGATATGAGAGAATCAATGTCCGCGGTGTCGGTGCGGCTTTCCGCAGAGGTGTGGAATTGAGCCACGGTGACGTGGTGGGATATATGGACATTGACCTGTCTACCAATATCAAACATCTGGGAGAGGCAATCCATTTTTTTGAAACACAGCCTCAGATCGAATACATTAACGGCAGCCGTTTCGCCAGAGAATCCGATACAAAGGGAAGAAAATGGTATCGCAGGATCACGTCCCAGGGACTGTTGATTCTGTTGAAACTGTTCCTGCGGATGAAGTCCACGGATGCCATCTGCGGCTTTACCTTTGTACGCAGACAGACTGCTCTTTCCCTGATTGAGGGCTGCAGTCAGGATAACGGCTGGTTCTATATGATCGAATTCCTGTTACGGGCGGAGAAGCGGGGCGTGAAGATCCTGGATTACCCGGTGGAGTGGCAGGAAGATTACAATACTACCGTTAAGGTATTTAAGACGATCTGTAATTATCTGGTACAGATTGCAAGATTGTTTAACGAGTTTTATATTAAGAAGCATATATAAGATGCCAGGGGAAGAAGATCTAAGCCCACATGAACTCGCTCATAAGCGCGTAGCACGGAACAATCCGTAGGCATCAAGGTTGAGGGCTTTTGCCCCGGAAACGGAAGAAAGAAGGATAATACCATGGCACATATTAAAAGAATCGATCTGACAAGAGATGTGGAGGCGCATGCGGAAGCCTACCGGAAAGCCATTGAGAACGTATGTAAAGAGACCGCTTTTTCCGGCGGAAAATATGCAGATGCCTTTGACAAAGAGTTTGCCGCCTATGTGGGAAGCAAATTTGCCAGTGGTGTCAACAACGGTACCTCCGCTTTGCATCTGGCAATGCTGGCATTGGGTGTAGGCCCCGGGGATGAAGTGATCGTTCCGGCCAATACTTATATAGCAACTGCATGGGGGGTAAGCTATACGGGAGCGACACCGGTATTCGCAGACTGTACACCGGATACCTGGGAGATCGATCCTTCCGTACTGGAGGCTAAGATCACGGAAAAGACGAAAGGCATTATCGGTGTTCACCTCTACGGTCAGCCTTTTGACTATGCGGGAGTCCGCAAGATCGCAGACCGTCACGGACTGTTTGTGGTGGAGGATTGTGCCCAGGCTCACGGAGCAAAGTTTGAGGACAGAAATGTGGGAACGCTGGGAGACCTGGCCTGCTTCAGCTTCTACCCGGGCAAGAACCTCTACGCCTTTGGTGAGGGCGGCAGTGTTACCTGTCAGGAAGAAAAATATTATAAGCATATCGACCGTCTGAAGAATCAAGGCTGTGATGTGCGGTATTATCATGATGAGATCGGTTACAACTACCGGCTGGAAGGTCTGCAGGGGGCAGTGTTGAGTGTCAGCCTGAAATATCTGCCGGAGTGGACGAAGAGACGGCAGGAGATCGGACATCGTTATCTGAAGGAGATCACAAATCCGTTGATCACCATGCAGAGACATCCGGAGAACACCACTCCGGTCTTCCATCTGTTTGTCATCACGGTGCCGGATCATGAAGACTTTATCCGGTATATGGCAGAAAATGATGTGGAATGTAACATGCATTATCCGGTACCCTGCCATTTACAGAAGGCTTATGCCAATCTGGGCTATCAGCCGGGAGACTGTCCCAATGCGGAATATCTGGCCGCACACTGCGTGACCCTGCCGTTGTTCCCGGAGATGCGGGAGGATGAGATCGCCAGAGTGATCGATCTGTGCAATGCCTACAGACAGGCATAAGGAGTGAATATTATGCAGGATACCATGCGGACAGAAATAAAAAAGCGGATAGCGCCGGAACGGATTCCCGGAGTTTACCGGGATACCGGAGCAGGAATCTATTTACGGCTGATGACCCGTGAGGATACCGACCGGATCGTGGCATGGCGCAACAGTGATGCCGTGCGGAAAAATTTTATCTATCAGGCTCTTTTTACCAGAGAGTCCCATGAGAACTGGATCCGGACCCATGTGGAGACCGGCGATGTGGTGCAGATGATCATCTGTGATCTGGCAAACGACAAGCCACTGGGATCCGTCTATATCCGGGATATTGACAGACATCATAACAAGGCGGAATACGGTATTTTCATCGGAGAGGCCGATGCCAGAGGCAGAGGTGTCGGTACGGCAGCGGCAAAGCTGATGCTCCGGTACTGCTTCGAGGAAGAACAGTTGCACAGAGTGTATCTGCGGGCTCTGTCGGAGAACGGGCAGGCGATCCGCAGCTATGAAAAAGCGGGATTTCGCAGAGAGGGCCTGTTGCGGGACGATGTGTGTATTGAAGGCGACTACCGGGACATCGTCTGGATGGCAGCAGTGAATTCCGGAAATGATCAGGAAAACGAGGAATAGAACACAATTATGAAAAAAGTAAGTTTTGTAATCCCCTGTTATCGCTCGGAACATACCTTACCCCATGTGGTGAAGGAGATCCGGGAAAAAATGCAGGAACTCACGCAGTATGAATACGATATTTTTCTGGTGAACGATGCTTCCCCGGACAATACCATGGGAACCATAAGGGATTTGTGTGATAAATATGACAATATCAAGGGAATCGGCTTTGCCCGGAATTTCGGACAGCATGCGGCACTGATGGCGGGACTTCGTCATTCCGACGGCGATTACGTGGTGTGTCTGGATGATGACGGACAGACACCGGCGGATGAAGTGGACAAGCTGCTGGGCAAGCTGGAAGAGGGTTTCGATGCCGTTTACGCCAGCTACGAACATAAACAGCATTCCACATTCCGGAATATGGGAAGCAAGGTCAATGAGCTGATGACCCGGATGATGCTGGATAAACCGGCGGATCTGTATATTTCCAGCTATTTTGCAGTGAAGAGATTCGTGGTGGAGGATATGATCCGCTATGAGAATTCCTACCCCTATGTCATTGGACTGGTGCTCCGGGCCACCAAAAACATTACCAATGTGGCGGTGTGTCACAGGGAAAGAGAGGAAGGCAGTTCCGGATATACATTGAAAAAGCTGCTGGGCTTATGGTTCAACGGATTTACCGCATTCTCGGTGAAACCGCTGCGGATTGCCACTACACTGGGTGTGGGATGTGCCGGTATGGGCTTCCTCTATGGAATCTATACCATTATCAAGCGTCTGGTGAATCCTAATGTGCCCATGGGCTTTAGTGCCCTGATGGCAGCCGTGGTATTTTTCGGCGGCATGATCATGATCATGCTGGGACTGATCGGGGAATATGTGGGACGTATTTACATCAGCATGAATAATTCTCCCCAGTATGTGATCCGGGAAAAGATCCATCTGGGTGAGGAAGACCGGTAAATCGAAATAAAACAGAAGGGTAACAGGAAAACGGATGAAGAAAGAACGTTTTGTGGATTGGTGGAAACAGGACAAACGTTATATGACACTGCTGAAAGCGGTACTGATGGCAATGCTTCCCCTGCTCTGCTGTCTGGTACGGACGGCAGCGGAAGGAAGAAGCATCGGACAGGTGTATCTTCCCTCTTCGGAATGGAACGACGAATTATTCTATTTCAAGCAGGTGGAGGGAATCGTAAATTACGGTTTTCCCCGGGGATATTTCGGTTTTAACGAAAGTCATGCGTTGCAGTTGTCCTTTGCAGCATGGAGTCCGGTGCTGGTATTTCCCTGGATCCTGTGGGGACTGTTATTCGGCTGGAATCTGCTGTCTCCGGGGATCTGCAATATCGTGCTGCTGACAATCACCATGTTTGTATTTGTCTGGCTGGTGAAGCCCACCTGGAAACAGCTGGGGATCCTGACGGTATTGTTCAGCCTGTATTCCCTGTTTGTCAGATATATGCTGTCCGGTATGCCGGAGGTGATCTGCTTCAGCTTGCTGATCCTGTTCTACGGACTGGCCATGAGCTATCTGAAAAAGGAGAGCCGCGGGAAACTGATCGCCATGTTCGTGATCTCGGTACTGCTGACCCTGATGCGGCCTTATATGCTGCTGTTTCTGGCTCTGGCCTGCTATTTCTGGATCTGCCGTAATAAAAAGGCAGGGTGGATCGGATCGATTCTGATAGTGGCGGCAACGGGAATTACCTATGCCCTGATCAAACATTATCTGGGAGCGGAATATTTTACACCGCTGTTTTATACGGACTGGATCACTACCTTTTTCACTGATGGGATCGGCGCGGGCTTCCGCAACCTTTTCGGAACACTTTACTGGAAAGGACTGGAATTCTACAGACATTGTATCGAAGGGGGACGGAATGGTCTGGCTTCCGGAGCCTTTTTTGACGGTTATCTGTTGGTGCTGCTGATCCTGTTGGTGCAGAGTTTTCTGGACATCCGCACACTGCGCCGGGCGAAGCGGGTGGAACGGATCGCGATGGAGCCGGAGGATAAGAAGGTACGGGAGGCGTTGTTCGGACCGTACACACTGACAGAGGACAGAAAACGGGAACTGCACAACCAGCTGGTTATTGAAGTGCATTTTGCCCTGAGCCTTATCGCCATGCTGTTCGCACATTTGCTCATGTACAAAATGGTGGAAGGCAGCAAACATTTCCTGACCTTTATCGCAGCAGGCATTTTCATCGTCAGTATGCTGGAGACCAGATATTATAAGAAAGCGGTGCTTCTGGGAGCGGCTTTCCTGTATCTGTACAGCTTCAAGGCGGTGGAGCCCTATGACTATCAGATTCCCTATGTGACAGAGGAACGGCAGGCACAGGTGGAGTACTGGCGTGAAATCTTCTCGGAAAAACTGGCCATGGACACAGAACAGGTGCCGAATTATGAGAATGTAGTGATCTGGACCTTCGGAGATGAGACCCCGGAAGGCCATCAGAATCTGAAATGGCAGCTTTTGTACAGTGCACCGAAGGGCTTTGGCATCAGCTGCTGTGAACGGGAATATATTACGGAGCATCTGACAGAGCTGCAGAGCCGTTATCTGGCAACGGTGAGCGGTGGAGCCATCGATGAAATGTGCCGGACGGCAGGGTATGAAGAGCTCGGCAGGGATGCGGATATGGTGCTGTACCGGAGATACTGATAAAAGATCGAAAGATATGGAAAAAGATTTTGAAATCTGATATGTGAAAAAAGACAGAACGGGAAGGAACTATAGACGTAATGGAGACACAGAGAAGAAAACAGCATAATTTCACAGAGAACAATATGTGGGCACTGCTGTGGCATGGACTGCCGGTGGCGGCATTGCTTCTCTGGGGAGCCTTCTGCATTACCAACAGCCTCTGGTATGATGAGGCTTATTCGGCATCCATGGTATCCCTGCCCTGGAAGCGGCTGATCTATATTACAGCCACGGATGATCACTCACCGTTTTACTATGTGCTGTTAAAAAGCTTCTATCATCTGTGTGGGGGAGGAACCCATTTCTGGGCACTGAAGCTGATGTCCGTGCTGTTCATGCTGGGATATATGCTGCTGGGAAAATATTATGTGGCAAAATTGTTTGACCGTAAGATTTCAGTGTATTTTATGCTGTTTTCCCTGCTGATGCCGATCTTCAGTGTACAGGCGGGAAATGTGAGAATGTATGCGGTGGCCCTGTTCTTTCTGACGTTGACGGGACTGTCTGCCTATGACATTTTCAGAGAGCCGGCCCGGAAAAAATGGATCGTATTCTGCATCGCCAGTATCGGCACGGTATATTGTCATACCTTTGCATTGATCCAGACGTTCTTATTCTATCTGCTGTTTTTCGCGGTGATCCTGATCTGCCATAAGAAGGAGCTGATCAAGGGGTATTTTATCTCCGGATTTACGGTGGCGCTGGTGTTTTCTCCCTGGCTGGCGGTGACGATCCGGCAATTTGTCCTGCGGATGCGCTATGATGACGGTTCCACTGCGGAACTGGCAACGCTGTATTCCGTGATGGATTATTGTAAGGAATGGTTTTCAGCGGTGGAGACTCCCATCGGCATTGTCGTACTGTTGGGAATGGCATTATGTCTGGTACTCAGTTACGGAGCCGTGGACTGGGTGAGACAGAATCATAACATTGCACCGGCCATCGCGTTTGGCACATTTGCCCTGACGGGTATCGTGGGAGGCGTGATCTCCGCTACGGTCAATAACTGTTTTATGGGCCGTTATGCGTTCCCGGGCATGGGTTTTGTCATGCTGTGGTATGCCGTGGGATTTGCACAGATCACGGAGAACACAAAAGGCAAAAGCAGGAAAATATGGGCTGCAGGCCTTCTGGGAACGGCAGGTCTCTGCTTCCTGTTACAGTATACCTCCGAGATCAGGCTGGAATATGATGACGGTCTGGAAACCTACGAGAATTTCGTGGAGGAATACATGACGGAGAATGATGCGATCATCGGACCGTATACGCATACGATCTTTTTGAATGTGTATCATCCTGAACTGCATTACTACACGATCGCATATAAGCTGTACAGTCTTCCTTTTGTGAATACGGAAGCACTGAGCAGTTACAGTCAGCTGGACACTTATGATAATCTGTGGTATATCTGCTTCCAGGGGGGCTACCCCAATGAAATGGAAGATGAGTACAGCTATGAACAGGTATTGGAATTTCATTATATGTATTATGATTTTGCAATCTTCCGCCTGGAGAAGCTGGAGGAAGAGTAGCACAGTAATGGACAAATAAAAAAAGGAATGGATGAAAAGCATGGAAAAAGTGATGCAGAAATGGAAGAGCTACGGGAAACACTTCCAGCAGAACCGCCTGTATATGGGGATCCTGTTACTGACAGCGGTGTGTGCCTACGGCTATAAGGTGACAAATGCAACCATCGGCATCGATGATACGCCATCCTTATATTATTTTGAAGAAGGACTGATCGCCATTGTGGGGCGGTGGGTTCTGTTTTTGCTGAATAAGGTGGTATCGCTGGCAGAGTTTGTTCCCTTCGTGACGGATTTTGTGGCAGTTGTGATACTGGTGCTGGCAGCGGTCGTCTGGTCTGCATTGTTTTATTCTGTATTGGGAGAGAAGGTTCCGACGGCAGGCTATGCTTTCTTCGGTGCTGTCTTTCTCTCCAGTCCCCTGATCAGTGAAGTCTTTACTTATTTCCTGCATAACGGTATCGCCATTGGCTATCTGTGCTGTGGCATCAGCCTGTGCTGTGTCAGGGAATGGCAGAGCAGTACCCGGAAAATGCAAAAAGGATCCGGTATCCGGCAGAAACTGGGATGCCTGGCAGTGGCTAAGATCCTGACGGCAGCAGTCTTTTTATGGATCGCCATGGGATGTTACGAGTCCTTTATGATCCTGTGGCTGGCGGGGCTGATGCTCTTGCTGCTGACGGAGCGGATCGCACGGGGACGTCAGGAGAAGGACATATTTGTCACACTGGTGGCCGGTGCGGTGGCGGCGCTTGTGGCCATTGTGCTGCGTAGTGTGATGATCGTGGTAATGACGAAAGCATTTCACCTGGAATATCTGCGGGGAGAGGCGGTACAGCGTTCCGTGACGGAAATGCTGGGCTGGATGCTGCAGCCGGGGGCTTTCGGGGAGCTTGCCATGATCCTCAAGAGGACCTTTGTGCTGTATGGTGTGTTTGCCTATGCGTATCTGCCGATCCGGATTTTTATATTATCAGCGGCTGCGATCCTTGTGGTGACGCTGGTGCGGGTGATCCGCGGCAGAGATCTGTGGGCACTTCTGTTGTTGCCTGCCGCTTATTTGGCAGCGTTTTCTCTTCTGTTCATTGAAGGAAAAGCCACATTGTACCGTTCGGCACAGTTCCTGCCGGTCTTCTGTGGATACGGAGCGCTGCTTTTTGTGTATGGGATCTGGCAGCTGACGGGAACTTTAGCCCCAAAAGCGAAGAATACGGCTGGCAGAAAAATCTCTGCTGGTGTGAGGGCACTTGCAGTTCTGGTGCTGGCGGTGATCCTCTGGAACCAGTGTATGGATATGACCAGATGGTTCTATATTGACAAGAAAAAATATGATGCGGCAGTGAAGACCGTGGATCAGATTGCAATGGATCTGGAACGGGACTTTGATACTTCAAAACCGGTGATCTTCACGGGAAATTATGATATTCCCTATAGCATAGTTCAGGGTGCCTATGTGAGCTACAGCAGCCCTGTTTATTATAAGATGAAACGATTGGCGGATCTGGTGGACCCGGATCTGCTGGATAAATACAATCGTGGATCCAGAGGAGTGTGGGTGGCACAGACACCGGCACTGTCTGTTATCGACTGGGGACGCTATGCCTTTGATTCCGATGCGGAGTTGGTGAAATTTTTTGAAATGCACGGGCATCAGCTGGTGGCTCTGGAGGACATCAGCCTCTATGCGGCAGCGGAAGAAGAGTCTCTGGATCTGCCGGAATATCCGCAGGAGGGGTATATTGTAGATAAGGGGGACTATATTATTGTTCACTTCTGATGAAAAACCTGCAATAGGCAAACAGATCAACCGGTTCCTCCTGTGGCTGGACAGGATTCCTCTCTGGTGGACCGGAATTTTGATCGTGGTTGTATTTTTTTCCCCCTATTTTATTCTTGGGGATGGCTGCATCTTTGAGATCAACGACCAGCTGGATGAAAGCATTATGAACTATATGCTTCCCGCCAGACATTTATGGGACGGCAGTACGGTATATCCGGAGATGCTGGGCGGAGTCAATGCCAGCGGTATGCAGCCATCGGCCATTTTATTCCTGCCGCTGTATTGTCTGTTTTCTGCCAGGGTGGCGTTTCTTACACAATATATGATCTGCTTTGTGCTGGCGTTTCTGGGAATGTATCTGTTGGTAAAGGAGAGCACGGAGAGCAGTATTCTGGCGGTGATAGCCGGGGCATGTTTCTGTGTGCTGCCCTTATATCCGGTCTACGGTCTTTCGGAATTCGGCATTCCTTTGGTGGCATATGCCTTTCTGTGTCTGTGGAAACGGAAAAGAATCCTTCCCGCATTGATGTGTACGTTACTGTTCGGCCTGACCAGCCACCTGGTGTATACCGGTTATGTGGTGCTGGGATTGTGGCTTTTGGCACTCCTTGTTGCCTTCATTCAGAAAAGAAAGAATAAATGGCCGGTTCTGGGATTTGCAGAGTTGCTGGTGACTTATGTCATTGTCAACTGGTCACTGATCCTGGAGATTCTGGTAGGAGACAGCAGTTATGTCAGCCACCGGGAAGAAATGGTGTCTTCCGCGACTCCCTTTTTTGAGACTTTTTGGAGCCTCCTCCGGAACAGCGCACAACACGCACCGTCCTTACATAAATATCTGATCCTGCCGATTGTCATATTCCTGCTTCTGGGAGCATTTTGCAAAAAGGAAGAAACGGACAGAATGATATACAAGGCGGCTGTTATCAACTTTTTATTCCTGATCGGCATTGCATTGTTTTATGCATTTTGTCATATGACGGTGGTCGTTGATTTCAAAAACAGCGTCACGGGATTTTTACACTATTTTCAGATCCACCGGTTCTATTGGCTGTATCCTGCGGACTGGTATCTGGAGTTCGCACTGGCGGCAGCGGTATTGTGGAGAACGAAAGTGCCGCATACCGACAGCAGGATGCTGCCGGGAAAACTGGTGATCCTGGCAGTGTGTCTGTTGCCGACGCTTCAGCTGTTGAAAGTGAATTCCGGAATGTATCTCAATGTGAACCAGATCAATAACGGATCAGGAATCACGGGATATATCTCCTGGGAAAGCTGGTTTTCAGAGGATCTGATGCAGGAGATCGATGATGCGATTGGCCGGGACAAGAGCACCTATCGTGTGGCACATCTGGGAGTCAGTCCCGCACCGGCACTGATGCATGGTTTTTATACGGTGGACGGATATTCCAACAATTATCCTCTGGAGTACAAGCACAGATTCCGGGAAGTTATTGCACCGGAGATTGAGAAAAACGAAGAAGTGCGGGTATACTTTGATACATGGGGGAACCGCTGTTATCTGTTCAACAGCATTACCGGCAATTACATGCGCCTGCAAAAGGGAAACACATTGGTCTATGAAGGCCTGGAATTTGACATGGAGGCATTGCGGGAACTGGGATGTGAGTACCTGTTCTCCGGAGCTGAGATCGGCGATGCCGACAGGATGGGCATGGAACTTGTGGGATACTTTGAAACAGAAGACTCTTACTGGGGGATCTGGGTGTATAGATTGTAAAGGTTCAGCCGTTGCAACAGTTCAGCGCAAGGCCAATTCATAAAAGCGTCTGCTTCGCAGCCGGCGCCGCATCGCGGCTCATCTTTTATTTCATTGACCTTGCGTTCTGCTCATAGAATGACAGAATCGTTGCCTTGTGTGCAAGCACCCAGGCACCAATTCTGTCATTCTATGGCTGAACTGTTGCCCCAACTTTCTTAAAATTTCATAAGATTTTTTACTGGAAGAGAAAAGTGTGCTATAGTGTAACTATTCATGGAATCCGCATTGCAGCGATTCTGCGGATGGGGAGTGAATAGTTACTAAATTATACGGCAATAAGCAATAATAGAGATTATATATGAAAGACAGAATCTATATCTGTCACACATACTATCATGTATATGTGACTTTTTTAAAAGAACTGAAATTAAGGGCGGAGGCAGATCCTGCGAAGAAAGCAGGGGCTGCTACTTTAGTGCTGTCCAAAATGTCCAATAATTTCGAGAACCTGAAATCCCGGGTGGAGAGCACGGGACTGTTCGAAGAGGTACTGGAATTCGATGAGAAGCGTGAAGATTTCTTCCCGGAACTGGAAAAATACCGGGAGGACACCGGAAGCTTTCTGGGGAATCTGAAGAACCGGATCCGCTTTACGAAGGAGTACGCCAGACTCGAGGCTTCTTATGTGCCGGTAGATCTTCGGACTTACAAGGACATTTATGTCTACTGCGATTCCGATCCCATCGGCTACTACCTGAATCAGAACCATATCCGCTATCATGCCGTGGAAGACGGCCTGAACTGTCTCAAGAATTTTGATGCGGCGCGATATGACAACCGTGGACATTTTAAGATCAAGGCATTCCTGTCCATGTATCTGAACCTGATCTTTGTTCAGAACGGCTACGGAAAATACTGCATGGATATGGAAGTAAATGACATTTCCGCCATCCGCTATCCCTGTCCCCGATATATTGAACTTCCCAGAAAGCCGCTGGAAGACCGGCTGACAGCGGAGGATAAGCAGCTGCTCCTGCAGGCATTCGTGAGAAATAAAGACGAACTGGAACACCAGATCGAAGAGAGCAATAAGGTGGGAGATAAAATATTGATCCTCACGGATCCGGTATGCGCACTGGATGTGAGAGAACAGATCTTCCGGGATATTATCAAAATGTATGAAAAAGAGGGCACCATATTTTTAAAGCCCCATCCCAGAGATCTGCTGGATTACCAGAAGCTTTTTGCGGAATATCCCCAGTTCGATGCATCCATGCCCATGGAGATGCTGAACTTTTTCCCGAATCTGCGTTTTAAAAAGGTGGTAACCATATTTACGGAGGTAAAGGGACTTCCTTTTGCGGATGAGGCGGTACGCCTCGGACCTGATTTTATGGATGCCTATGAGGATCCACTGATCCACAGACAGAATGAACAGATATAAGTTTGGAGACCGTCAATGATACAGATCATCAAGAAATTACGTGTCCTGCTGGACAAAAAACAGAAAAGAACCATGGTGGGACTCATTATCCTCATGGTGATCAGTGCCTTTTTGCAGACTGCCGGTGTGGGAATGCTGGTGGAGGTCATGCAGATCGTCATTGATCCCGAAGCGGTACAACATAGCCGGGTGGCGGAAGCCTGCTATGAGATCATGGGTGTGGAGAGCTATCGTACGTTCTCCATTATTGTCATGGTGCTGCTGATTCTGGTATTTGTGGTGAAGAACCTGTTTACTTATGTACAGCAGAAGCTGACTTTATCCTTTGTCTATACGAACCAGTTCCGCACTTCCGAGCGCATGATGCGTAATTACCTGCGCAGAGGTTATGAATTTTATCTGAATGCGGATACCGCTGTGGTACAGCGCAGTATCACTTCCGATGTCAACAATATGTATGCACTGATCCTGGCACTGTTACAGCTGTTATCCGACAGCGTGGTTTCCCTGTTTGTCATCAGTTACTGCTTTATTTCCAGCGGTACCATGACGATCCTGATGGCGGTGGTATTGCTTCTGTTGATGTGGCTGATCAAGAGAGTGCTGAAGCCCATCATGTACAAGGCAGGTAAGGACAATCAGGACTATTACAGCAGTCTGTTCAAATGGATATCCCAGACGGTACAGGGTATCAAGGAAGTAAAGATTTCCGGCAAGGAGCAGTATTTCGTATCCGAGTACCGCAAATGCGGAAAAGGCTACGTGGATGCCGTACAGCGTTACAGCCTGTACAATCAGGTGCCGAAGCTGCTGATCGAGACAGCCTGCGTTGCCACTATGGTAGGATACATGATCTTTCTGGTGGCCACCGGTGTGCCTACAGAAAATATGCTGACAGTGTTCGGAACTCTGGCGGCAGCGGCACTGGTACTGTTGCCCTGCGTGAACCGTATCAACAACCAGATCAATTCCATCGCCTATTTTGAACCTTTCTTCATGGGTGTCAGCGATAATTTACAGGATGAGATCAACGGACAGAATATCGACATGTCCTTTGCTACCGATGAAGATGAAAAGCTGGATGTAAAAGAAAGCATCGAGATGAAAGATATTACTTATGCCTATCCCAATACGGAGCGTCTGATCTTCGACCATGCGGATCTGAAGATCCCGGTGGGTGCATCGGTAGGTATCGTGGGTACTTCCGGCGCGGGCAAGAGTACCGTGGTGGATATTCTGCTGGGACTGCTGGAGCCCAGTACGGGACATATCTATGCAGACAGCGTGGATGTAAAGGAACCGGGCAATTACCGGAAATGGCTGAAGAATATCGGCTACATCCCCCAGATGATCTTCATGCTGGATGACACCATCCGTAAAAATGTAGCCTTCGGTGTGCCGGAGGACAAGATTGATGAGGACAGACTGTGGGAAGTATTGAAAGAGGCACAGCTGGATGAATTTATCAAGACTCTGCCGGAAGGTCTGGAGACTGGCATCGGCGAGCGGGGTATCCGCCTCTCCGGAGGACAGAGACAGCGTATCGGTATCGCCAGAGCGCTGTATAATGATCCGGAGGTACTGATCCTGGATGAGGCCACTTCCGCACTGGATAATGATACGGAAGCAGCCATCATGGAGTCTATCAACCGATTGCACGGCCGCAAGACCTTGATCATTATCGCCCACAGATTGCAGACCATTGAAAAATGTGACATTGTCTATCGGGTAGAAGACGGCAGAGCAAAAATAGAACGGGGAAATCTGTAACGCCTATGAGTAAAAAACTGAGCATCATCGTGCCCGTCTATAATATGGCGACGGAGGGAAAACTGAATTATTGTCTGGACAGCCTGGTGGGACAGACCATCCGGGGACTGTACGATTATGAGATCCTCTGCGTGGATGATGCTTCTACAGACGATTCTCTGGAGATCCTGCTGGATTATCAGAAGCGTTATCCGGAGCTGGTCTGTGTCATTCCGAACCCTGTGAACTTAAGACAGGGCGGTGCCAAAAATGCCGGACTGCGGGTGGCGCAGGGGGAATGGATCGGTTTCATCGACAGTGATGACTGGGTGTCACCGGACTATTACGAGAAGCTTCTGAAAAAAGCGGAAGCAACCGGAGCGGATCTGGTGGGCTGCGATTACAGTCTGGTGGATCATCATACCTTTGAGGTCGGGAAGGTCATCGTCAACAATACACCGGATCAGACCGGGGATCTGACGAAGGAAAAGCATGAGAGACTGTTCATGCGTCCCGGCAGTATGGTGCTGAAAATTTACAAACATAGTGTGATCCGGGAGAATCATCTGGATTTTCCGGAGCATATTTTCTACGAAGACAACTGTGCAGGCCCCTTGTGGAGCCTGTACTTTCGACGTTTTGAGAGAGTGGAGGAACCGCTGTATTATTATTACCAGCATGCGGTGTCCACGGTACATCACATCACGGAGGAAAAATGCCGTGATCGTATGAAAGCAGCAGAACTTTTGTACACGGAATGCGAGAACAGAGGGTTTCTTGCGAAATACCGGGAGCAGATCGAATACCGTTTTACGGAGCTGTATTATGTGATCACTTTATTCTCCTATCTGTCGGGAGTGGAGAAGCCGAAGCTGTCTTTTGTAAAAGAACTACGGGAGGGGACAGAACGACATTTTCCGGAGTTCGACAGGAACAAATATTATCTGGAATATACCGGGCCGGAGGAACGCAAATTCATCGCCATGCAGAAAAAGAGCGATCTGCGGTTCTATCTCTATTACAGGATCCGGCAGTTTGTATGGAAGCTACGGGCCTGAAGGGCGGCCATGGGGCATGAGAAAGATGAGGTTAGGAAAATGAGCAGATTAGCGATTATCACCGCCAGAGGTGGGAGCAAGCGGATCCCGAAGAAAAATATCAGAGATTTTTGTGGAAAACCGATTCTGGCATATTCCATCGAGGCGGCATTGTCCAGCAGACTTTTTGACCATGTGATGGTATCCACGGACGATACGGAGATTGCGGAGATTGCGAAAAAGTACGGTGCAGAGGTGCCGTTTTTCCGCAGTGAGGCGACTTCCGGAGACTTTGCCACCACCAATGATGTGCTGGCGGAAGTGTTGGCGGAATATGAGAAGCGTGACATGCATTTTGATGTGGCATGCTGCATCTATCCCACAGCGCCTTTTGTGACAGCGGAAAAACTGAAAGCAGCGGTAGAACAGCTGGAAGCAAGCGATGCGGACACCCTGATTCCGGTGGTCAGCTTTTCCTACCCGCCCCAGCGGGCCATGGTAGTGGAGCAGGAACGGTTGGTATTTAAATATCCCGAATATCTGGACAGCAGATCCCAGGACCTGCAGCCCCATTATCATGATGTGGGACAGTTCTATGTCTTCCGTACGGACTGCTTTGCAGTGAATAAGAAGCTGATGGTGGGAAATATTCTGCCCCTGATCGTATCGGAACTGGAAGTGCAGGATATCGATAATCTGACGGACTGGAAGATCGCAGAGATGAAATACCGTCTGATGACGGAGGAAAAATAATCCCGGAGGAATCTGAGACTATGGCAACAGGCAGACTGGCAGTATTGTCCAATGTAAATATGAATATGGTGATCCGTATGTTACAGAAACAGGCGGAAGTCTACGATGCGGAAGGCTATGGAAATGAACTGGGAGCTTTGCTGAACCCGGCTTCCTCCTATCATGCGTTTCAGCCGGACATTACCTTTCTGATCATGGATCTGGCAGAACTGCTGGAACATGACTATGATCCGCAGACAGCAAAAGAGCGGATCGGAAGCTGGTTTCAGACGCTGGAAGGCTGTCTGCCGGAGCATGGTGTGTTCTATGTCTCCGATGCATATCTGTGGGCGGTGGAACTGGCTGTGCTGGCGGATCCGGAACGCAAACAGCAGCTGGAGAGCCTGTGGAGTATGGAATTGCAAAAGCTTGCGGTGAAGCATGCGAATGTGAGGATATTCCCCTATCGCCGGATCATAGAGCATCAGGGCGAGGAGAAGGCGTTTTCCCTGAAAATGTGGTATATGGGAAAAGTATTGCTGGGGATGGAGACCCAGTCTCTTCTGGCGGAAAAAATATTACAGCAGGCGGAACTGGAGGAACGCACCCCTAAAAAGGTGCTGGTTCTGGATCTGGACAATACCCTGTGGGGCGGTCTGGCCGGAGAGACGGATCACACACCGGTGCTTTTGTCGGAAGACCACAGCGGTCTGGCTTATAAAAATCTGCAACGGGTCATAAAGCTGATGCAGGAACAGGGTGTGCTGTTAGCCATAGCATCCAAAAATAATGAAGAGGATGCCATGGAGATCTTGGAACATCATCCCCATATGCTGCTTGGGCCGGAAGATTTCGCAGCCCGCAGGATCAACTGGGACCCGAAGCCGGACAATATCCGTAAGATGGCGGAAGAACTGAATCTGGGAACGGATTCCTTTGTCTTTTTTGATGACAGCGAAGCGGAACGGGAAATGGTACGGCAGATGCTGCCGGAGGTGACTGTGCCCGATTTCCCGGCAAGACCGGAGGAACTGGCGCCCTGCATGGCAAAGATTTATGAAGAATATTTTGCCCGGGCAGTGATCACGAAAGAGGACCGGGAGAAGACCGCACAGTACCGGGCCAATGCCGGCAGAAATGCCATGGCAGAGCAGGCGGTGAGCTTTGAAGACTATGTGAAAAAGCTGGAGATCTGTCTGATCCCGGTGGATCCGAAGGAACATCTGGACCGGCTGACACAGCTTTTGAATAAAACGAACCAGTTCAACCTGACCACCAGACGCTACACCAGAGAGCAGATGCAGCAGATCGTGGAAGATGCCGGAAAGAGAGTATTTCTGTATCAGGTGACGGATGCGTTTGGAGACAACGGAATCGTGGCAGCAGCCATCGTGGATACTGACGGAGAACTGCCGGAGATCACGGATCTGGTCATGAGCTGCCGTGTCATGGGAAGGAATATCGAGAATGCGGTGATCGACCGTATCGAGGAGCAGATGCAGGAGGAAGGATATACCGGACTCCGCGGCAGATATATCCCGACAGCCAAGAATAAGCCGGTGGAAGCTCTGTATGAAAAGCTGGGTTACCACAGGACGGAAAGTACACAGGAGGGCGGTACCTGCTATGAGATCACACTGGCAGAGAGACCGGAGAGGGTCTACTGGCTGAAGGAGACTTTATACGATTGACCTGGGGCTGGGTGACGGCTGCAGGACGGAAGACCGGACAGTGGTAAATGTTAGAAAAAATGAGGATAAGCAGAGGATAACCATATGAAAGAGAAGATCATAAAGCTGATTGAAGATGTATTAAAGGTTCCGGCGGGAACCATCACCGAGGATACCATGATCGAAGATGTGGAGCAGTGGGATTCCCTGGCGCATGTCATGATCATCGGACAGTTGGAGGAAGAGCTTGGTGTCAGCATTCCCTTAGACGAAGCCATTGATTTAAAAGGAATGCGTGAACTGTTGGAAAAGGCGGGCTGCGAATGAGTGTTACATTAAGAAAAGTGGCAGAGGGAGACCTGGAACAGATCATGCGCTGGCGCATGGATCCGGAGATTACCCGCTATATGAATACGGATCCGAAGCTGACTCTGGAAGGGCAGAAGAAATGGTTTGCCAAAGTGCAGCAGGATCCGGATGTGAGCTACTGGATCATTGAGATCGACGGCACAGCAGCCGGCGTCATCAATTACACAGGGCTGACGAATCCCACAGGAGATCTGGGATGGGCCTATTACGTGGGCGAGAAAAAACTGCGCAGCATCCAGACGGCACTGGCGCTGGAGATGAGTATGTATGACCATGCGTTTCTGGATCTTGGGAAAAATGCGGTATACAGTGATGTATTCACCCTGAATCAGGGTGTCATCCAGCTCCATAAGATCTGCGGCTGTGAAGTCGTGGAAGAGAAAAAAGCCCACGTGGTGAAAAACGGAGCTGCTTATGACGTGACATATATGCGCATGACAGCGGAACACTGGAAAGGGATCCGGGACAGCAAGAAGTACGAACATATTGTATTTCCTTAAGGAGGCACTATTATGAACAAAGAGATCATGATCGGGAATCATAAAATCAGTGAAGATTCTCCCACTTTTGTAATTGCAGAGATGTCTGCGAATCATCTGATGGATTTTGACAGAGCAGTGGCTATCATGCAGGCGGCAAAGGATGCCGGTGCGGATGCCATTAAAATACAGACTTACACCCCGGATACCATCACACTGGACTGTGATGATCCCTGCTTCCAGATCACACAGGGAACCATCTGGGACGGAACCACACTGCACAAGTTGTATGAGACCGCCTATACTCCCTGGGAGTGGCAGCCAAAGCTGAAAAAGATCGCAGAGGAGATGGGACTGGTATTCTTTTCTTCTCCCTTTGATCTGACCAGCATTGATTTTCTGGAAGAGATGGAGGTACCGGTGTACAAGGTGGCATCCTTCGAGATTAATGACATTCCTTTCATCCGCAAGATCGCCCGTACCGGCAAGCCGATTATCATGTCTACCGGAATTGCCTATCTGGCGGATATCGAGCTGGCACTGCGTACCTGTAAGGAAGAGGGCAACGAGAATGTGATCCTGTTGAAATGTACCTCCGCTTATCCGGCACCCTATGAGGATATTAATCTGAAGACGATTCCTTCCATGAAGGAAGTCTTTGATTGTGTGGTAGGTCTTTCTGATCATACCATGGGCTGTGCCGTGGCCGGTGCCGGCGTGGCGCTGGGAGCCAAGGTGGTGGAGAAACATCTGACACTGCGCAGAGCAGACGGCGGTGCGGATGCGGCATTCTCCATGGAACCGGAAGAATTCAAAGAGATGGTGGATCACATCCGCATGATCGAGAAAGCAGTAGGAAAGGTGACCTACGATCTGACACCGAAGCAGAAAAAGAGCAGAGAACATTCCCGTTCCCTGTTCGTGGCACAGGATATGAAGGCCGGGGATGTGTTTACTCCGGAGAATCTGCGGTCTGTGAGACCTTCCTGCGGACTGCATACCAGATATTATGAGGAACTGTTGGGTAAACGGATCACCAGAGATGCCAGGCTGGGAACCCCTATGGACTGGTCTCTTGTGGATTTCACAGAGAAGGAACAGCAGTAAGGAGCGGAAATGTATTATTTTCGTGCGGACGGCAGTGCTGTTACGGGGGCAGGGCATCTGATGCGTTGCCTCACGGTGGCACAGGAATTACAAAAAAGAATAGAGCATCCGGAAGAACTCTGCTTTTTGTGCGCGGAGCAGGCATCTGCGGAACTGTTGCAGAGCTGGAACATGCCGGTGAAGATCCTTGGGACGGATCCTGCCGACCTGGAAGGAGAGATTTCGGCGCTGGAAGGACTGATCCGGGGAAGCGGGCATGTTTTTCTGGTGGACAGCTATGCGGTGACGGATGCTTATTTGCAGGCATTGCACCGGTTTGGCAGGGTGTATCTGCTGGATGATATGCAGCAGCATGCATTTCCGGTGGACGGTGTGATCAATTACAATCTGTTTGCTTCCCGGGAAAAGTATCGGGAACTGTATGGCAGCAGTACCGGACAGTATCTCGGAGCTGCTTATGTGCCGGTGCGGCAGCAGTTCTGTGAGGCGGCAGCACAGTATATTTTGCAGGATGATGTAACGGATATCCTGATCACCACCGGTGGCGGAGACAAAGACAACATTGCGGGAAAAATCCTGCGGGAACTGTGTGAGCACAGTCTGGCGGGAAAAAATATAAGGTATCATCTGGTGGTGGGAAGGTTTAATCCGAACCGGGAAAAATTGGAGCAATATGCATCGGAGCACAACAGCGTGGTTCTGCATTGCGATGTGAAAGACATGGCGGGACTGATGACGGCCTGTCAGCTGGCGGTGACTGCCGGTGGAACGACAATCTATGAATTGTCAGTTCTGGGAGTGCCTTTTGTCTGTTTTTCTTACGCAGAGAACCAGGAAGGGCTGACGGAATGGCTGGGAAAGCAGGAAATTGCCGGATATGCCGGAAAATGGCATTACACACCGGAAGAGACAAGAAAAGCCATCGGCAGCTGGTGTCGGAATGTCTGTGAGAACAGGGAATTGCGGCAGAGAACCTATGAAGCGGAGAGAACCCTGATCGACGGGCAGGGAGCTGCCCGGATCGCAGAGATCCTGCAGACGGCGGGAATAGAAGAATAGAAGGATAATATCTGAGGTTTATGAAGAAAAACGGCAGCTGGAAGAAAAAAATTTTATATAGTGTGACAGCAGCTGTTTTGTTCGTGCTGCTTTTGGTACTGTTTTTTCCGGGGGACCGGGAATATCAGAGGATTCCTTATGATGTAGTGTTTCTGGGAGACAGTGTATATGGTCTGTGCCGGGATGAGACATCCATCGCGGCAAAGCTTCAGGAGAAGACAGGTTTAAAATGTTACAACGGTGGGCTGGGAGGAACGGTTCTTGGCAGAGCGGATGCGGAGAGAAGGCTGGGATATACCAAGGATTCCATTTCTGCGGCCGGACTGGTACGCTCCTTTGTGGTGAAGGATTTCGGTGTCCAGAGGACCGTGCACATCCGAGAAGCAGCCACGGATTATTTTGAGGATACTTTGGGAGATCTGGGACAGATCGATTTTGACCAGGTGAAGATCCTGTTTATCGGTTCCGGACTGAATGATTATCACTCCGGCACTCCCATCGAATCCACGGCAGATCCGTATGATGAATATACCTACTGTGGAGCTATCCGCAGTATTGTGAAGGAGTTGCGGGAAGCCTATCCGGAGCTGCGCATTATCTTCATCACCCCACCCTATACCTGGTATACGGATCCGGAACTGACCTGTGAGGAATATGATCTGGGCGGTGGTGTGCTGGAGGATTATGTCAATGCGGAGATCGGATTGTGTGAGGCTTTGAATGTAGAAGTCATAGACATCTATCATGACTATTATCCACATGACACCTGGGATGATCTGTATCTCTATACCGATGACGGCCTGCATCCCAATGAGGCCGGCAGAGAGAAGATCGCACAGACGATCGCAGAAAGACTAAATAAGGAGTGACAGACGGATGAAGACCCCGTGGGATTTTTTTCAATCTAGCAGAACAAAAATAAAAAATACATGGAAGATCGCCTTTCTCTCAGCGTTTGTACTGGGGATTCTGATCCATCTGCCGGTGATGCTTTCGGATATTCCGAATCATGACGGCCTGAGCAGTATGTATTTTAATCAGAATATGATCACTTCCGGACGATGGTTTCTGTCTGTGGCATGCGGCTTTTCTTCGTATTTTACCATTCCGTGGATCATTGGTCTGATCGGTCTGCTCTGGCTGGCGCTGACGGCGGTGGCATTGACGGAACTGCTGGAACTTGCAGACCCGTTGGTAATCATGGCAGTGAGCGGATTGCTGGTTTCTTTTCCGGCACTGGCATCCACTTTTGCCTATGTGTTTACCATGGATGGCTATATGATGGCACTGTTCCTCGCAATTCTGGCAGTGCTTTTTACGAAAAAACAGAAAAAAGGCTGGCTGGCCGGGGCGGTATGTCTTGCGTTCAGTATGGGGATCTATCAGGCATATCTGCCCTTTGCCATTCTGCTGTGCGTATATGTGATCCTGCTCTTTTTTATGGAAGAGAAGGGCTGGAAGACGAAAGCGTTCTATGTACTTCGTTACCTGGGCATGGGAGTTGCCGGAGCCGCATTGTATTACGTAATCCTGCAGATTCTGTTGAAATTACAGGGAAAGGTGCTGGATACCTATCAGGGGATCAATTCCATGGAGCAGGGAGGTTCCGGTCTGGGGCTGTTTGCAACGATCCGGGGAATGTATGTTGATTTTCTGGCATTTACGGTGCATGGAAATGTGCTGGTGAACAATATTTTCTCTTTTACGGCCTGTGCGGCACTGGTGCTTCTGGTGGCTTATCTGCTGGTGAGAAGCATGCTGCAAAGAAAATGGTGGAAGAATCCGGCATTTTTCGTTATAATAATTCTGTTGGCGGCGGGACTTCCGCTTTTGACCAATGTGATTCTGGTGATTTCTCCGAATCTGACCTATCATTTGCTGATGCGGTATCAGTGGGTATTATATCTGATCCTGATGCTGGCATTTGTGGACAGATATGCGTCGGAGGACGGGAAAACAGATATCGGGATCCAGTGGGTGGCATTACTGGCGGCCGGAATCCTGGTATTCAATTATGGAGTATCGGATAATATCGGATATTCCAATCTGGAGAAAAAATACGAGAAGACCTATGCGTACTGTGTACGTCTGTTGGACAGGATCGAGCAGACGGAAGGGTACTATCAGGGAATTCCCATTGCATTGGTGGGTGTCATCGGGTATGATGAATTCCCCACTACGGATATTACCGGAAAAGTCACGGACGGTATGATCGGTCTCAGCGGAGACTATCTGATCTATAAGGGAGCGGATTATCAGGCATTTATGCAGAACTATCTGGGCGCAACCCTGAATTTTCTGGATCCGGATACTGTGGGTGAGATTTATATGACGCAGGAATACATTGACATGGATACTTTTCCGGGAGCGAATTCCACCAGGGTTGTGGATGGAATCCTGTATGTCAAGACCGAGAACTGCGGAAGGGATTAGAGGATGTCATTATTATCGATTGTTTTACCGGCATATAACGAAGAACAGAATATTGCCAATACCGCAAAAGTACTGGGGGAACTGCTGGAACAGCACGGGATCGATTATGAGCTGGTATTTATCAGTGATGGTTCGAAGGACGGAACCTTTGAACGTATTAAGGAAGAATCGGCCAGGAATCCGAGAGTACGGGGAGCGGAGTTTTCCCGGAATTTCGGAAAGGAAGCCGGAATTTTTGCAGGCCTGGAGCTGACTACGGGGGATGCGGTGATCGTTATGGACTGTGATCTGCAGCATCCGCCTGAGGTGATTCCACAGATGTGGGAAAAATGGCAGCAGGGTGCCGAGATCGTGGAAGGTATCAAGGCCGACCGCGGTAAGGAGAGTCTGGGATATAAGCTGTCTGCCGGACTTTTTTACAAGATCATGAGCAAACTGATCAAGATGGACATGAATGCTTCTTCCGATTTCAAACTTCTGGACAGAAAAGTAGTACAGGTCCTGTTGGAACTGCCGGAACGCAATACCTTTTTCCGGGCGTTGACCTTCTGGGCAGGGTTCCGTACGGAGACTGTGGAATATGAAGTACAGGAGCGGAAATACGGACAGAGCAAGTGGTCCTTCTGGAGTCTGATGAAATATGCCATTACCAATGCCACTTCCTTCAGCACACTGCCATTGCAGCTGGTGACGATCATGGGCGGGGTATCCATCCTGTTCAGTGTGATCCTGGCGATTCAGACCCTGGTGCGCTATCTGATGGGAACGGCGGTGGAAGGTTTTACCACGGTGATCCTGCTGATCCTCATTATTGGCGGATTTATTATGTTAAGCCTTGGTGTGATTGGCCATTATATTGCCAGAATCTATGAAGAAGTCAAGGGAAGACCGAAATATATTATCAGTCATGTGACGGAAAATGTGCCTGGGACAGCCGTAGGAAGCTGGAAGCGGGAACATAGAGAAAGCTAAAAGACAGTAGAAAAGAGGATGTGTTATGAGAGAGATTGATATTAAGTTTAACGTACCGCCTTATGTGGATAAAGCAGCAGATTACATTCAGGAATGTGTAAAAAATCAGAAGATCTGCGGAGATGGAGAATATACGAAAAAATGTAATGCCTGGATCGAGGAGAGGACCGGAGCCGGAAAATGTCTGCTGACGACCTCCTGCACCCATGCGACAGAACTGGCAGCACTTTTGTGTAACATTCGGCCCGGGGACGAAGTGATCATGCCTGCTTACACCTTCGTATCCACCGCAGATGCCTTTGTACTGCGCGGTGCGGTTCCTGTGTTCGTGGATATCCGCCCGGATACCATGAACATTGACGAGACACTGATCGAGGATGCCATCACGGAGAAGACGAAAGCTATCGTTCCGGTGCATTATGCCGGTGTGGCCTGCGAGATGGACACCATTATGGACATCGCAAAAAGACATAACTTAAAGGTAGTAGAGGATGCCGCACAGGGTGTACTGGCATCTTACAAGGGAAAAGCACTGGGAACCATCGGTGACTTCGGTGCCTACAGCTTCCATGAGACCAAGAACTACAGCATGGGTGAGGGCGGAGCACTGCTGATCCGTGATAAGAAGGATGTGGAAGAAGCGGAGATCATGAGGGAGAAGGGAACCAACCGCAGCAAGTTCTTCCGGGGCCAGATCGATAAATATACCTGGGTAAATTACGGATCTTCCTATCTTCCCAGTGATATGAATGCGGCTTATCTCTATGCACAGCTGGAGATCGCTGATGAGATCAATGAGGCAAGACTTGCCTGTTGGAACCGCTATTATGAGCAGCTGCTTCCCTTAAAGAAAGCGGGGAAGATCGACCTGCCCACCGTACCGGAAGGCTGTGTGCATAATGCGCATATGTTCTACATTAAGGCAAGAGATCTGGAACAGAGAACAAGATTTATCAGCTATATGAAGGAGAACGGTGTGCTTACGGTATTCCATTATATCCCGCTGCATACTTCTCCCGCAGGACAGAAGTTCGGCCGGTTCCACGGCGAGGACCGTTATACTACCAGAGAGAGCGAGCGCCTGGTAAGACTTCCCATGTACTATGGGCTGACACTGGATCAGGTGGATTTCATCTGTGGACTGGTGAAAAACTTTTTTGAATTAGAGGAGCAGTAACATGCAAAAAATTGGCAGAGCGTCTGCACAGGTTGCAGGCAGATTTCTGTTCCTGGGTGTCTCCGTGCAGATTCTTCTGGGAATTTGCTGGGGCGTCAGATCCTTTGGAATTTTTCCGGAATTCGGCGATAGCTACACATGGCTGAAAGCGTCAGAGACACTTGTGTGTGATGACTACATGGGGATCGGCTACCCTCTTTTTCTGATGCTTGTAAAAGGGATAGAATCCATAAGTTCTATCCCTTATACTTTTTTTGTATATACGGTACAGATCCTGATTGCATTTTATGCCGGTGTAGTATTTTTACGGGCATGCGGAGTGACAGGGAAAAAGATATTTTTGTGCTGGGGAAGCCTGGCGCTTCTGACCTTTCCCTGTGCCATGCAAAGTCATCTGGCCGTATTGCCGAATTCTCCGGGATATTCCTTTTTACTGCTGGAACTGTCGGCGGTGATCCGGATCCTGCGGCAGGATGCTGTGGCGGAGGATGGTGAGACGACAGCGCCGGCCAGACCGTTACATGGTCTGTTCGAAGCCGGAATCTGGTGGGCGCTCAGTACACTGTGTGTGGTGGAGAATCTGTATCTGGGGCTGGTACCGCTTATTGTTCTGTGGCTGATACATCTGTGGCAGCTACGGAGCAGAAAGACGGAGAAAAAGAGAGTAGGACGGGAACTTTTGCTCCTTCTGGCAATGGCGGGAATTTTATTCACGCTGGTGCCCATGTGGCAGACACCGGGCAGCTACGGGAAGGCGGAGAATACGGTGAGCGCCGCCATGATGCGCCGGTTCAGCTGGACGCATATGAGAGAGGAAGAAGAATACGATGAATGGCCGGAACAGCTACGTACCTGGATGACCTGGAAAGAGATGAGGAATGCCGGGTATTATGCGGGAACCATGGAGTCCGGCATACAAAAGACGCTGGAGGATCATTTCGGCAAGGCGGAAGCACAGAAGATATTCAGAGAGTATGCCGGGTATCATCTGAAGACGTATACTTCAGACAATATCCATCAGATCGCCTGGGATTGCCTCGGATATGCCATGCCTACGGTACTGTTGCAGCTGCTGTTGGACGGCAGGGGATATGACTCCTTCTCTGGCAGAAATGTAGACATTATGATGACGGGAGATCCAAGGCTGACAGAGCTTTTGTTAAAATACAGCAGCTGGTGGTTCCTGTCGGGAATCGCTGTTGTGGTCGTGAGCGGCATGATATGCGGGATCATTGCCATGCTCCGACAGAAAAAAGAAAAAACAGTACCGGACAGAAGCCTGTTCTGGAAGATCTCAGGAGTCTGTGTGATCACTGCGGCAGGCATGATCCTGTGGTATGCCATGCGGGATGCCGGATGCCTGGATTACAAGAACGGATTGCTGCCGGGTTCTCTGTGGCTTGTGGGAATGATCCTCTGGACCGATAGGACCATAAGCGCCGGAGATACAGAAGACAACCCGGAGAAATAATAGAATTGTGACAGCAGAAACGCGGGAAGGAGGACCATGACGAAGATGACAACAAAAGTGAAAACGCAGAAATCAGAAAAAGTCTGGTTCTTTCTGGGAGCGTTGGCAGTATTTTTTATGGGAGTTCCGTATCTTGTATTAGGGAAGGACTCTGTGTTCGTGTATCACGATCAGCTGGACGGTGAAGTGATCGCCTATCTTCTGCAGGCAAGACATCTGTGGGATGGCAGCGGTGTATTGCCGGAATTCATGAACGGTGCAGCAAAAACAGCGCTTACCATGCCGGCCCCCGCCTGTGTGCTGTTATACCGGTGGCTGCCTGCGGAACTGGCACTGGCCTGTATGCAGGTGGCTGGCAGCTTTGCCGGATATCTGGGAATGTTCTGCCTGCTTGGATGGGCCGGAGAAACATCGGAAACACTGCGGAGAAGAAAAGGACTTGTCGGTTTTATAGCCATGCTGACCGGATGTATGTATGCGTATCTGCCGTTTTTGCCGGTGTACGGGCTGTCCCAGTATGGATTGCCGCTGTTAATGTATTGTGTACTGCGACTGGGGGAAAAGGACAGACCGAAGAATTTTAGGATTCTCTGTTATTTTTATGTACTGCTTTTCGGATGTAATTCTTCCCTGGTGTTATCCGGTTTTGCTGTGCTGGGAATCTGGGCGGTATGGGAGATCGTCACACTGGTGGACAAAAGGAAACAGTTCTCCGCCGGACAGGCTGCAGCCTGGGGGATTTTGCTGCTTACGTATATCGTTGAGAATGGTTCGTTATTGCTTCAGCTGTCCGGAGGACAGGGAGAAGAGATTTCTCACAAATCGGAATATCTGCTCAGCCCGGTGGACTTTTTCAGTCAGTTGAAAACAAACCTCCTGCAGGGAGGACAGCACAGTGTGGATTATCATGGACTGATCCTCGTGGTGCTGTTGATGACAACAGTTGTTTTATTTTTCCTAAATCGGGCAACGAAGAAGGACATAGCGGATAAAAAGAATGTACCTGAGGGCGGAGAAAAACGGTTATGGAAAGCCGTGGGCCTGTCACTGGCCGTTATTGCAGGCTTTGCGGCAGTGGCCGCACTGTGGGACAGCAGTATCGGAATCGCTATCCGTTCCAGTCTGGGTGCTCTGAAGGGCTTTCAGGCCAACAGAGTCCTGTGGCTGAGTCCCTGCCTGTGGTATTTTATTCTGGGGTGCAGCCTGTTATTGCTGACGGAACAGCTCCCGGAAAGAGACACAGGAGCGGAGAAAACAGGGAACGGACGCAGGAACGGTGTGATCCCGGGGATCATCGTAATGGCCGCAATGCTTCTTACCGTGGCAACAGCCGGGAAGATTTTGCTGGAGAGCAATCTGAAGCCCAATCTGCGAAAACTGGTGAACCGGAATTATGCAGCCATGAGCTTCCGGGATTATTATGCCGTGGATGTACTGGATCAGGTACAGGAGTACCTGCGGGAGAATACCGGGGAAGAACCACAGGATTACCGGGTCGTAAGTCTGGGGATCGATCCTGCTGCGGCATTGTATCATGGATTTTACTGTCTGGACGGCTATTCAAATAACTATTCTCTGGAGTACAAGCACCGTTTCCGGGAGATCATTGCACCGGAGCTGGAAAAGAGTGAATATCTGGAAGACAGCTTTGACCATTGGGGGAATCGTTGCTATTTGTTCAGCGCGGAATGCCCCGGCTATTATACGATCGAAAAAGGCGGCTTTTATTTTCAGGACTATACGATCGATGCGGAAAGTCTGAGGCAGCTGGGCGGAAGCTATCTGTTGTCGGCAGCCTATATCGATCACAGTGAGGATACCGGTCTGGAACTGATGAGGCCGGAGGCCTTTGAGACAGAGAACAGCTATTACCGCATTTATCTCTATCGGGTAATGGATAATGAATAATAACGGAGATGGGAAGATTCCTATGATTGGACAGGAAAAACGGGATAAATGGAAAAAAATCCTGCCGGAACTGCTGGCAGTTATATTGTGCCTGGTATTGATGGGTGCGGGAGCCAGCCGGAAGGAAGGCTATCACATGGACGAACTTCTGAGCTTTGAACTGGCAAATGCCAGGTATAATCCCTGGATCGTACCTACCCAGCCGGAAGGGCGTCTGGCCAAATTCGTGAACGAGGAGATCGAGGGGGACAGTGCGGGAGAGGTTCTGGAGAATCTGAAAAATACAGTAACAGATGTGCTTAGGAACCGGGGAAACAGCAAGCTGTTGTCTTATAAAGCAGATGTCTATGAGGAACCGGTCTGGATCACGGACCGGCAGTTTCAGGATTATGTTACGGTGGATCAGAAAGATGCCTTTGATTACCTGTCGGTTTATTTTAATGTAAAAGATGACAATCATCCGCCGGTACATTTTATGCTGTTGCATACCATGAGTTCTGTCTTTCGGGGAACATTGTCACCGTGGCTTGGATGCAGCATCAATCTGGTCTGTCTGGGAATTACATTGTGGCTTTTACTGCGGCTGGGGAGACAGCTGGCAGATGTGTTTTCCCTGGAAGGAAAGGGAAGACAGCTGGGGATCCTGGCGGTGCTTCTCTATGGAATGAGTACCGGAGCACTGGGTACGGTGCTGCTGATCCGTATGTATGGGCTGCTTTCCTGTCTGTGTGTCGCCCTGTTTTCCGTTCATGTGGAAAAATGGAAGAATAACGGGTTTGACAAGAAAAACAAGGGCCTTATCGCTATTACGGTGCTGGGTTTCCTGACACAGTATTTTTTCCTGTTTTACTGCCTTCTGCTGGCGGCGGTTACCGCAGTGATCCTGCTGTACCGGCACAGGAACAAAGAATTATGGTGCTATATCCGGTCCATGGTGATCGCTGCAGTGATCGGACTGGTATTGTTCCCTTTTGCAATTTCGGATGTGTTCTCCAGCGGAAGAGGGACGGAAGCTCTCGGCAATCTGGCCTCCGGATTTGCCGGTTACGGACAGAGACTGGCTGCATTTGGCAGAATTCTGGCGGATCGGACAGTGGGAGCGCCTCTTCTGACCGGCGGATGTGCCGCCGGCGCAATCCTGCTTCTGGGAAAGCTGTATCTGAGCTTCCGGGCCGGGAAACAGGAACAGAAAGGTGAAAATTCCGGAAGAGATGCGGCCTGGATGCTGATGGTGCCGGTGGCCGGATATTTTCTGCTGGCATCCCGCATGTCACCGTATCTGGTGGACCGCTATATTATGCCTTTGTTTCCGTTTGTGGCATTGCTGCTTGCTTTGCTATTGTGTCTCCTTGGAAAAAAACTGACAGAGATCTCCGGATGGAAAGAACAGATCGTGGGAGGCATGCTGGTGCTGTTGCTCGTGGTGGTACAGGGGCTGCGGCTTGCGGCCTATGATGGGGAATACCTCTATCAGGGATATGCCAGACAGGAAGCATTGGCGGAAGAATATGAGGAGTTCCCATGCATCTGCGTTTATGCGGGAGTGGGCTATTATGAGAACCTGCCGGAATTTATGCGTTACACCAAAACTTTGCTGGTAACGGCAGAGGAACTGAAGGAACGTAAAGATACGGAATCCGTGGAGGCACTGGACCGGGTGATCGTATTGATCAAACCGGGTGTGGATAAAGAAGCAACAGTGTCTGTGCTCCGGGATAAGTATGGTTATACGTCGGAGGAACTTCTGCTTTCGGAAGGCGTGCACGGAGATATGATATATATGTTTTCCAGATAAGGAATGAAATGATAAGAAGACAGAAATGAGGTTGAAACATGATCGCAGTTCGTTTGCTGTGGCTTGCTGTTCTGCTGGTAGCGATACCGGCATGGGTGGGAAATTGTTTTTTAAATGTGGATAAACCCTGTAGAAATCCGGTATTTCTGTGGATTAGCGGTCAGATGCTGCTATGGGCGGGATTTCAGGTGATCTGTGTGCCGGTGATCCTGTTGGAAGGCCGTATGTGGATGGTGACCGTAGCTTATTGCGGCTACATCCTGGTGCTGCTGGCAGCGGCAACGGTCCGGTATTTCCGGCAGTCCCGTACTCTGCGGGCAGTCCGGGAAGCAAAGCCGGAGAAAGCAGAGATTATTTTGTGGGTGCTGGCTGGTGTGCTTTTGCTGGTGCAGCTGGTATTGGCAGTGCTGATGGTCTACGGTGATGGTGACGATGCCTATTATGTGGCAATCTCCGCAGCGGCAGAGGAATCCGGCAGGATGTATCAGAAGATCCCTTATACGGGAATGCATACGGAACTGGATGTGAGACACGGGCTGGCACCTTTTCCCATCTGGATCGCATGGCTGGCCCAGATGACCGGCATCACTACGGTGATCGTGGCGAAGACTCTGGTGCCGGTCGCTCTGATCTCCATGACTTACGGAGTATTCTATCTTCTGGGAAGCAGGGTATTATTCGCAGGAGAGGGCGCATACCGGAAGAAATGGGCGTTGCCTGCATTTTTACTCTGTACGGAAGTGCTGGTGCTTTTCGGAGATTATTCTTATTATACTGTAGAGAATTTTATGATTGCCAGGAGCAGACAGGGGAAGGCTGCATTGGGAAGTATCCTGATCCCCATGATATTTTTCCTGCTGCTGACACTGCTTCGAAAAATACAGGAAGAACATAAGATCACTGTCGGTTTCTGGGTGCTGTTGGGATCTGTGATGACGGCCTGCTGTCTGGCCAGTACCATGGGAGCATTGCTGGCATGCATGCTGGTGGGAACGGCCGGGCTCTGTGGTGCGGTCAGTTACAGAAAATGGAAACTCATACTGCCATTGATCGGCTGTTGTATTCCCTGCATTGTGTATGCCGGAATGTATTTGCTGTTGGGATGATAGGACCGGAGGAGAAGAATGGATGCTTTAAAGCTGTTTCAGGAATATATGGGGACCGGACTGATCGTTCTGTGGTTCCTGGTGAGTCTGCTGTATCTGTGGCTCACAGAGAAAAGAAAATATATCCGGGTGATGTTTCTTTATGTGCCGTTAGTATTGCTGCTTGTCTTTTTTAATCCGCTGGTGGCGAAGATCGTCTCTCAGATGGCGGATGGGGAAATCTATTACCGGATCCTGTGGTTGTTGCCTGTGACACCGGTGATTGCTTTCGGTACGGTGCAGCTTTGTGGAAAACTCGCCGGTAGAAAAAGATATGTGGGGATAACGTTGGCTATTGTGCTGTTTACGATATCCGGCAGTCTGATCTACAGGAATCCCAATTTTCAGAAGGCGGAAAATGCGTATCATGTACCCCAGAGCGTTGTGGATATCTGTGATACCATTGAGGTTCCGGGCAGAGAAGTCATGGCGGCATTCCCGGGAGAACTGCTGCAGTATGTGAGACAGTATTCCAATGTGATTTGTATGCCCTACGGCCGGGACATTATGGTGAGCAAGTGGACGGTGCAGAATGATCTTTATGATGTTATGGAGCAGGAGGTCATTGATGCACAGGAGCTGGCAGAACTGGCCAGAGAAGAGGCCTGTGCCTATGTGATCCTGTCGGAAGATAAAAAACTGGTGGGGAAGATGCAGGATCAGGAATTTGAAGAATTCGGAAGAATGCACGGATATGTGATCTACAAAGATTCCACAGTGGATCTGTATTACTTTATGAAGGAATGAGATTTCAGGGAAAAACAAGTGGCTCCCGGAGCAGCAAAGTAACTGGCTGCTTCGGGAGCCTTTTTTGACCGGAATTATTTTTCCTGGGATGCATAATCCTTGGAATAGTAATTCAGGAAGTATTCAAAACGTTTGGCGATGAGCTTACGTCCTTTTACATTCAGGTGCAGATTGTCGACAAGATATTCATCGGCATTGTCTTCGGTAATGCTGCCGTACAGGTTATCCATGAAGGATACGCTGTGGATATTGGCGGAGTAACATTCCTTGATCACATAAGTGGATAAGACATCACGGCCGTTGTAAATATACATATCGGAGCTTACATAGTCGCCGTTCTCATCCACAGCATATGCATAGGTCGGAGACATAACGATAATGCGGATCTGGGGGTAATAGTTCTGCAATACTTCAATGCTGGCCTCCAGATTGCCGGTAAACTGCGTGGGATCCGTGGGATTCTCATCACTGTACATGGCATTGCCGGACAGATAATCGGTAGCATCATACATAATGGCAACGGTGTCGATCGTGTTGAAATCCAGAGTTTTCAGTGTGTTGATTACTTCCTCTGCTTCGGCCGGTGTCTTGTCGCCCAGAGCATTGGCTGCATCGGTGTAGTAGCCATCCAGAGGAACCCCAACGGCCAGGTTCACCAGCCAGTAGAGACAGTAAGCATCCATGGGGGCAACGGTGGGGTCGTAGTTTAACTGCTGTGCAGCAAGGTAACTTCCGCTGATGGAACAGTTATAAACGGTGGTATCGGTCTCTTTGGCGATCAGATTGGCCAGATTGTCGGAAGAGTCCCTGTCATCTGCGAAGGGAGCATTTCCGAAGACAACGATATTGGAAGCATCATTAATGATCATCTGACCGTTTTCGTCGGTCAGGGGAAGGATGGAATCCCAACTGTCGTCGTAGGAACCCTGTCCGTCCTTGAAGATGTCGGACTGACTGATCCTCTGTCCCCAGTGTGTGACGCGGTATCCTACCACGCCGACAACAATAAGAAGCACGAGAGCAAACAGTACGTGAAAATTCAGAAAGCGCCGGATACCGGCAGGGGCCGCAGACTCTTCGCCCTCAGGGATTTCTTCATCGGCATCTACGTAAAGGTCTTCTATGTCGTCATCGGAATCGGTATGGAAATTGTGCACAGAACCGGAACGAGTATTCCCGGAATGAAAATTACCAGAATCTGTGTCTTGCATTGTGTCGTTTTCCAGATCTACAATCTCAATATCCGGCATGTCATTCACAGAAGATGCGTGGATATTATGGTTGTTATTGTTTCGTTTCATGTATTCTCTCCGTTTCAGGTAATTCAATAATGTAGTGGTAAAAAGAGTTATATTGATTTTACTATTATACGAAAAGAAAGTCCATAATATTAGAAAGATTTAAGAAATTCTGAAGAAATGGGTGAATGCCTTGATGTGGGGAAAATACAATGCTATAATGTTACGGAATTATTACACCGAGAATTATGAGCAGAAGGGATAGATCAGATGAAAAAATTATTTAACCATACAAAACGTCCGGACCGTAACTGGGAAGAAGACGTACAGGATGGTTACGATTGGGACGAGGAAGAATATACCGGAGAAGACGACGGCGAGGAATACTATGCCGACGAAGAAGAGTATCCGGAAGAGACTGACGGCGAAGAGTACTATGCCGATGAGGAAGAATACACCGGAGAAGACGACGGTGAAGAGTACTATGCCGATGCGGAAGAGTACACCGGAGAAGAAGACGGCGAAGA
>ENA-OPXX01000107-OPXX01000107.1-human-gut-metagenome-genome-assembly--contig:-NODE-107-length-81620-cov-3.720910_pt1 | contig 81620 bp, 120 predicted proteins | sample MGYA00241771_ERZ502046 | MGnify/ENA primary metagenome ERZ502046 (study PRJEB25962, sample SAMEA2042006) | human gut metagenome | biome: human gut; feature: human-associated habitat; material: faeces...
TGGTTGAATTTTATTTTTATATCATTTTGTTTCACATCATTGACAAATATACATTTTTTAATAAAAATAAGAAAAAAACATTGGTGCAAAAAATTACACCAATGTTTATAACTTAACATTCTTTTATACTTTCATTTTCATTCCTTTCAAAAGCTTCAGTTATCTCCTGAACTGATATTATGCCTTTCTTCATAAGAAGATTTACAATGATATCAAGTTTATCCTTATTCTTGGTAAGGAATTTCTTTGTATCATCATAGACCTTTTTCATGATTTCACTTATTCTATCATTTACTTTATCAACCGCTGCTGGACTCATATTATGTCCATTTGAGTTATAATCATAAAGACTGATATTAGTATAGATATCATTATCCATGCCCATTTCAATTATCATACTCCGTATAATTGATGTAGCATTTTCCAGATCTGAAGAAGCACCAAAGTCCCAATCTTTAGAAACAAACTCCTGTGATACACGACCTGCTAAGCTCATAGAAGCTTTTTCCATAACTGCTTTTCTTGTAACAGGAGCAAAACAATCATTTGGCTCAGATATTGTCGCACCAAGATAATCAGATGTTGGAATGATAGATACAATTTTTAAATCATCCCTTAAATTATACTTTGACATTAACTTGTATAAAGCGTGACCTGCTTCATGATATGCTGTTGATAACTTATCTTTACGCTTCATGCTTTTAAACATGTCATAATTTGCTTTGAAAACTTTATCAACATCAACACGCTTAACAGCTTTTCTTCTTGCAAGTTTTGCCATAGCAGAAGCTCTATCTACAAGATCAATAGTTAGATCAGGGTTATTACCATAATAATTCATTGCCTTTGCAGTTATTATAGCGTAATTTAATACATCATCATCCATGGATACCTTATGGTAATCCGTAATGGATTTTACCCTTAATGCCACCATATCTTTGACTTCTGAAAGTTTTGGTTCTTTTACTGATATTTTTTCAAATCTTCGTTTGAAAGCAGGATCAACAGCAAAATACCTTTCATATTCAATATTTGTTGTTGAACCAATGAATACAACATCATCACGAGCCAAAATAGGTTTTAGAGAACCACTTAAATCAGGTCCGCTGTTTTCTCCACTACCGGTACCAAGTATTTGATGAATTTCATCGATAAATATTATAATATTACTTGTTGTCTTTAAAAATTGAATGAGATGCTGAATCTTAAGTTCAAACTCACCCCTGTACTTTGTACCAGCGACCATGCCAGTCAAGTTTAATGACACAACTTTATAGTTCTTAAACTCTCTTGGACATTTTCCATTTACAATTTGAATGGTAATTGCTTCAACAATTGCTGTTTTGCCGACACCAGCATCACCAACCAAGATAGCATTTCTCTTTGTCTTTTTAGAAAAGATATTCCAGACCTGCTTAATTTCTTTGTCACGACCAAGGATCTGACATTCCTCACCCTTAAAGTACTGCTCATTTAATATTTCACAACAGCTCTTAAGAGTTTCTGGAATAGAAATGGTATTATTTTTATTTAGTTTATAAATAGTTGCGTTCATAGCTAACATATTTACAAGCTCCGAAATATCAAATTCAAATTTTTCTAAAAGACGCTTAAAACTGCAATCCTCTAAAGTTAAAATCGAATAAAGAAGATTTTCTTCATCGATAAAATTCTGCCCATTTGAAAGGCATCTTTGATATGCATCCTCAAATGCATTTTCAAGATTTGAAGAATATGGAATATTTTCATATCTTACATTATCTTGTATAAATGCTGATTTATCAACAAAATAAATTATCTGTTTTTGAATTTGTGTATCAACACTTTCAGAATTAGATAAGTTTTTTTCATCTTCCTCAACTTCATTTTGAGTTTCTTCTGTATCAACTTCTTCTTCGGCAGGATATTTTTTACCAGTTACATACTCAAAAATTTCATCATTTCCGAGGATTTCATATACAATATTTTCGCAAGCAAATTCATAACCTGTTTCAAGATATAATTTTTGCAGACAACATGACCTATCCATAAGGATTGAAAGGCCCATATGAACTGTACACACTTCATCACTTTTGAAGTCTTCAGTTAAATATATAGCCCGCTCAAATGCCTGATTTAATTTTCCTGACATATTATACATTTTACTCATAATAATGCCTCCTTATTTAAATTTAATTAAATTTAAATATCATTTTGCACAAAATGTTTGAGCAAATATATGATATTTATGTAAATATCATACACTTTTTTTTATCAAATGTCAAGAAAAAGATAATACAATTGCTGTATTATCTTTAAATTAATTAGAAATATTTGATAAATCAACCTTACCAAATTGATCTGATTTTGTAATATTAATATCTGAAAAGAGGTAATCTTGATTTAGCGAAACCTCTTTTAACTTACTAAGCTCTAGCATTCCAAGGAAAGCAGTTGCAACTTCTATATTACTACAGCTATCAGGGTTAAATACATTATTAAATACCATATTATCATTTTGATCCAAATAATTTACTATTTGTTTTACTTTATCTTGAACTGTAATTTTTTCATAAATTGCAAGTTTTTCTATTTCCTTTGCTTTACGGTTGATTTTATTTGCATTTCTGGTTAGTATACTCGTATATATATTAAATATCTGATCTTTTTTAAAATTATCACCAGTATATTTTACTTTACTTTTAAATTTTATCTTTTCAAATGGTTTAGAAAATGATCCAAAATTATTAGAATACATCTCACTTATTGTACCAGATATTTCTTTATATTTTTTGTACTGAATAATTCTATTTATCATTTCCTCTTCTGTAATATGTTCTTCATCATCCTCTTCTGGCTCTAATTCTGGAAGTAATTTTCTTGCCTTTATATCAAGAAGCGTTGAGGCCATTACTATAAAAGAACTGGCTATATCAATATTTTTTTCAGTCATATCATGTAAATATTCTATATATTTATCTGTAAGCTCACTCAAAGAAATATCAAATATATTCATTTTATTTTTAGTTATAAGGAAAAGTAATAAATCTAAAGGTCCTTCAAAATTCTTTATAACCAAATTATATTTTTCTGTATCATTATTTAAAACTTTTTGCATTATATTCTCCTATTTTTCACATTCATATGCTAAATCTAAAGCTGTTCTTATCATTTTATCAAGTCCTATTTCTCTCTCATTAGATGATATTTGCTCACCTGTAATAGGGTTGTCTGATACTGTATATATTGCAATTGCATTTTTTCCACTTACCTTAGCATTTGCATAAAGAGCCAAAGTTTCCATCTCTACACCTATAACATCTTTTTTTGAACGTTCTACTAGACTTTCTCTAGATGAATAAAAAACATCAGATGTAAATACTTCACCATATTTTAGATTTAAATTATTTTTTCTATCAATTTCTAGTAATTTTTCCAATAATACATTAGAGCACTCTGGAAAAATTGTATCTTCAATACCACAAGATATTAAATAATTAGAATCGCTATCTATTGTTTTTGCAACAATTATATCTCTTACATTTACTTCATTTGTAATTTTACTAGCCTCATTATTTGCAAGTGAACCAGCACTTCCTATTCTAATTATGTTTTCTACTCCATATCCTTCAAAAAGTTCTTTTGAATATATTCCCATAGAAGGAACTCCCATTCCACTTCCTTGAACAGATATTTTTAATCCTTTATACTCACCTGTAAATCCAAACATATTTCTTACTCTATTATAGCAGTGTACATTTTCCAAGTAAGTATCTGCTATATATTTAGCTCTTAATGGATCACCAGGCATTAACACTGTGCTAGCTATTTCACCAAATTTTGCTTCATTATGAACTGTTGGAACATCTATCTTCATTACAAATCCTCCTCATACAATTTTAATCCTCTCCTATATAAATATTGTTTTATTTTTATAGGGTCCATATTTTTACATTTTGTAGAAAGTAATTTCTCAGTTATTTTTTTTTCGTAATCTGTATCATATAGAAATGATATTTTCTCTTCAATTATATCTTTTTTTATTCCCTTTTGCAATAGTTTTTGTTTTATTTCAAAAATAGAATAATTTAGAAGTCTTGTACATTGCCTAATATATGACTGGGCATAATCATTATCATCAAGATAGCCTATATTCAAAAGATAGGATATAACCTTATCAATTATATCTTGGTTATATCCTAATCTATTTAATTTCTGTTTTACTTCATATATTGTTTTTTTGGAAATTCCTATGTATTTTATAGCTTTTTGCTTTGCATCTTCAAAATTCATTATTCTTCTCCATCTTCATCCTTTTTACCATCAACTTCTTTTCCCATGCTATTTTCAAATGCTAAATTAAAGTTTGATTTTACTTTGGCTTCTATTTCATTCATAATTTCAGGATTATCTTTTAAGAATTGTTTTGCATTTTCTCTTCCTTGTCCAATTTTTTGACCATTATATGCATACCAAGCACCACTTTTATCTACTATATTTAAATCTGCTGCTGTATCCAAAACACATCCTTCATTAGATATTCCTTCTCCATAAATTATATCAAATTCTGCTTCTCTAAATGGAGGTGCTACTTTATTTTTAACAACTTTTACTTTTGTTCTATTTCCTTTAAATTCTCCATTTTGTTTTATAGCTTCTTGCTTTCTTACTTCAAGTCTTACAGAAGAATAAAATTTCAAAGCTCTACCACCTGGAGTTGTTTCTGGATTTCCAAACATAATACCAACTTTTTCACGTAATTGGTTTATAAATATTGCAACTGTCTTTGATTTATTAAGCACACCTGTAAGTTTTCTTAAAGCTTGTGACATAAGTCTAGCTTGAAGACCTACATGTGAATCTCCCATTTCGCCATCAATTTCGGCTTTTGGAACAAGTGCCGCAACAGAGTCAATTGTTACTATATCTACTGCTCCACTTCTAATAAGTTGTTCTGTAATTTCAAGTGCTTGTTCACCTGTATCAGGTTGAGCAACAATTAAATTATCTACATCTACACCCAAATTTCTGGCATAAACAGGATCTAAAGCATGTTCAGCATCAATAAATGCAGCAATTCCTCCCTGTTTTTGGGCTTCTGCAATTGCATGAAGCGCAACTGTTGTTTTACCTGAAGATTCAGGTCCATATATTTCAATAACTCTTCCTCTAGGAAAACCTCCTACACCTAAAGCAATGTCTAAACTTAATGCACCACTTGGAATTACATCAACATTTACATTACTTAATTCACCTAATTTCATAACAGAACCTTTTCCAAAGTTCTTTTCTATTTGAGCCATTGCTATGTCTAATGCTTTTTTTCTTTCTTCTGATATCATATTTCTTCCTCCTATAATACATAAACTACAATTATAAACGTTTGTTCGTAACTGAATTATATCATTAGGTTACAACTTTGTCAATATATAATTTTAATTTTTATAATATTTCTTCTGTTTCTACATTTGCTAATAATTGTTCTATTTTAGGTTTTATTATGCTAATTCCTTCTTCTGGTACAGCAAAATAACTTCCTTGAACATATTTTGCTCCAAGTTTTTTTACTACATATAATTTTTCTTTTGTATCTATACCACCAACTACAATCTTTGTGTTTGATGAAATAGAGTAAGTTATTAAATCAGATAAAAATCTTTGCTTTTCGATATCATTTTCTATATCTTTTATTAAAGACTCATCTGGTATAATAAAGTCTGGCTTTAATATATTTAAATCTTCAATTTTTAGTGAGCCTATTCCAAAATTATTTAATGCTACACTTCCTCTATTTTTATGAATTGTCTCTATTGTTTCTTGAATAAATGCAACATCTTTTTTCTCATAATTAATAAATTTGATTACAATTTTTTGTTTTGCCATATTATCATAAAGTCTTGGTTTGTTTATATATTTTGAATAACTATTTAAATCAGAAATAATAAATATGCAATTAGATTCCTTATTTGAAATACTTTCAAATTTTTCCATTCTATCTATAAGCAATACTTGTTGAACTTTATCATAAAGCTCCATATCCCTTGCATGATGAAAAAGTTCTAACATATTAACTTTTTTAGATGATTTTATTTTAGTAGTTACCTCATAACCAAAAACATTCTTTTTAGAAATATCAATAATTGGTTGATACATTGATATTATATCTTTTCTAAGAATAATATTTTCAATTATTCTATCCATTTCTACAACACTTATTTCATCATTTTGCACAGTAGATGTTATAGACTGACTATTTTCAGTATTAGTTTCATTTTTCTGTTCTTCACCTATATTATCACTTTTATTGTAAGTAAAAAATGTATTTATGAACTCTAAGTATTTAGCTTTTACCAGTTTATATTTATTATATACGTCAACATTTTTTGCTCTTGCGTCTGCATCCTTTACCTCTAACAACATGTAAAATAATTCTTTATTATTATTTAGTTCTGATGCTAAAAATTTCATATTATCATACGTTATTTCGCCCTCATTTAAGAACCTATCATGATATTTTATTAAAGTTAAAATTATTTTCTTTTCTTCTTCTGTAAAATAAAATCTATCTAATATTCCAGCTGCAAGTTCAACTGATTTATCATCGTGACCTGCGAAACTATCTGTTCCATCTTCATTAATTTTTTTTACATATGGCTTTCCAATATCATGAAATAACATAGTCCATTTTAATAATTTAAGTTGCCAATCTCCTAATGGAATTTGTTGTGAAGTTCCAACGGTTTCAATAGTGTGTAATATATGCTTAAAAACTCCATACTTATGATATTCTGAATTTTGTTGACAATTAATTACATTCTCACCAAATTCATTTTTTTCATAAAATTCAGGAAAGTGCTTTAAAAAGATCTTGTCCTGACTTATCTTAGTCAAAATAAAACATACATTATCTTCTAGTAATATATTTGTATATATATTTGTAAGTTGTTGCACATCATTATCATACATATATAATTGAGATATCATTTTTTTTATTCTTGCTGTTTCCTTTATATCCATTAAATCCTGCGCAATATTATCTGTATTTGTGAATTCAAATTCATCCATTGTATCAATCCTCTCTTATAAATACCTTTTTATTATTCACTATAATAATACAATAAATACAATCTTTTTTCAATAGTTTATTTTGTGATTTTTTAGTTATAAATATTTGCATAATTTAAGTTTTTTTACATAATTTATTGACTTTTAAGATATTATTATGTATAATATATGGGTATCATGTAATAAGCATAACTAAACCCCGGAAAGTTTAGCTTATTATTAAAAAATTAGGAGGAAATTCGAAATGAATAATACTACACATAGCGTAAAAGCTAAAGAAATAGAAAGAAAATGGTATGTAATTGATGCAGCTGATAAACCTCTTGGAAGAGTGGCTACAGAAGTTGCAAGATTATTAAAAGGAAAACATAAACCAACTTATTCAACACATATGGATTGTGGAGATTTTGTAATTGTTATAAACTCTGATAAAATTGTTTTAACAGGAAATAAATTAAATGATAAATATTATAGACATCATTCAGGATATATGACTGGACTTAAAGAAATTAGTTACAAAGACTTAATGGCAAAAAGTTCTGATAAAGCATTAACTTTAGCTGTTAAAGGAATGCTTCCAAAAAATAGTCTTGGTAGATCTATGATAACAAAATTAAAAATATATAAAGGTAGCGAGCATAATAACCAAGCTCAAAAACCTGAAATATGGGAATTTTAGTAGGAGGATATAAAAATGTCAAAAAAAGAATATATATACGCAACAGGAAAAAGAAAATCATCTATTGCTAGAGTAAATATAATTCCAGGAACTGGTAAAATAACAGTAAACGGAAAAGATATGAATGAAGTTTATACTCTTGATACTTTAAAAGCTATTGTATTAAAACCTTTTAAAGTAGTAGATATGATTGAAAAATATGATGTTGAAGCTAACGTTCATGGTGGCGGATTTGCAGGTCAAGCTGGAGCTATTGCTCATGGTATTGCTAAAGCACTAGCAACAACTGATCCAGAAGTTCGTACTACATTAAAAAGAAACGGATTACTTACAAGAGATTCAAGAGTTAAAGAAAGAAGAAAATATGGTCTTAAAAAAGCAAGAAAAGCACCACAATTTTCAAAGAGATAATATTTTTAAATTGTATAAATTTATTAAAATCCTACAACCAAACACGGTTGTAGGATTTGTTTTATTTTTAAATTTCAATTCATTTGATAAAACTGATTCATATTTAAAAAAAATTATTAAATAATATTTTTAATTTTCACTATTTTTAGCCAGTAGTATATAATATGACATACTACTGGCTTTTTTTATTTACAACTTTTATCCTATTTATTACATTTTTAAAATATCTTTAACAATTTCTCCAGCAATAGTAAGTCCTGCTACTGAAGGAACAAAAGAAACGCTTCCTGGAGTATTCTTACCTGTTTTTGTATCTATATTTTTTACTTTAATAGGTTCTTCCTTAGAGTATACAACCTTTAGTTTCTTTATATTTCTTTTTCTTAACTCTTTTCTAATTACTTTTGCAAGTGGGCATACACTAGTTTTAGATATGTCAGTTATTTCAAATTTTGTATTGTCAAGTTTATTGCCTGTTCCCATACTTGAGATAATTGGAATATTTAGCTTATCTGCACGAACAGCAAGTTCAATTTTTGCCGTAACGTTATCTACTGCATCAACAATATATGTTAAACTTTTATCAACTATTCCTTTTGTTTCAGGTGTAAAGAATTCTTTATATATTTGTATATTTATATCTGGATTAATATCTAAAGCCCTACTTTTAGCGACCTCTACCTTAGGTTTACCAATTGTTGAAGTTGTGGCAATTATCTGCCTATTTATATTTGTAATGTCAACATCATCTTTATCAACCAAAACAAAATTTCCTACTCCAGCTCTAACTAATCCTTCTAAAACATATGAACCAACTCCACCAATTCCAAATATTGCAATCTTTGCATTTTTTAATTTTTCTAGAGAATCTTTTCCAATTAAAACTTCTGTTCTTGAAAATCTATTTAACATTTTCCCCTCCTTAAATTATATCTTTTACCTCAAATCCTATATCTTCAATTACCTTTTTTATTTCATCATTATTTATACTTTTTGTTAATGTTATACTTGCCTTTTTATCATCTAACTTAACAGCTACATTTTCCACTCCATCTATACTTTTTAAAGCTTTTTCTACACTCATTTTACAATGATTGCAACTCATTCCTTCTATATATACATTTTTTTCATATATTTTCTTTTCCATTTTTCTTTCCTCCTCATATTTTACCTTAAATTTATTTATTCTAAGGGCATTTGTAACAACACATACTGAACTTAAACTCATAGCAAGTGCTCCTATCATTGGGCTCAATGTAATTCCAAACTTTGGATACAAAATTCCTGATGCTATAAATATTCCAACAGAGTTATAAAAGAAAGCCCAGAATAAATTCATTTTAATATTAGATATAACCTTTTTACTAAGCTTTATACTTGTAATCACTTCCATTAAATCATTTTTCATCAATACTATGTCAGCTGATTCTATTGCTATGTCTGTCCCGTTTCCAATTGCAATTCCAACATCTGCTCTTGCAAGTGCTGGACTATCATTTATTCCATCACCAACAAATGCAACTTTTTTTCCATCATCTTGTAATTTTCTTACCTCTTTTTCCTTATCATCAGGTAAAACATCAGATACAACCTTTTTAATTCCAACTTCTTTTGCTATAGAATTTGCAACATATTTATTATCACCTGTAATCATTACTGAATCTATTCCCATTTTATTTAAATTTTTAATCATTAAGTAACTACTTGGTTTTACAACATCCTTTACAGCAATTATACCTATTATACTGCTCTTATCTGCAACATAAAGAACAGTTTTAGCATCGTTTTGTAAATTATCTACTACTAATGATATTTCATTATTTACATTAACGTTATTTTCAGCTAAAAACTTTAAATTTCCACATATATATTCTTTTTTTAATATTTTGCCACATATACCCTTTCCTGGTATTACCTTAAAATCACTTACATCTAATGTATCAATTTTTTCTTCTTCTATTTTATTTAATATTGCTGTGGATAATGGATGTTCAGAATTTTTTTCTAAACTTCCTGCAATTTTTAACAAATCATTGTTATTAGTAAATGAAATAACATCAGTAACTACTGGTTTTCCATAAGTTATAGTTCCAGTTTTATCTAAAACAACTGTATCTACTAAATGAAGTGTTTCTAAACTCTCAGCGGACTTTATCAAAATACCATGTTTTGCACCAACTCCTGTTCCAACCATTATAGCTACAGGAGTAGCAAGGCCTAATGCACATGGACACGCTATAACTAGAACACAAATAGCTATATTTAATGCAAATTCCAAACTCTGTCCACTAATTAGCCATAATATACATGAAATAATTGAAATTCCAATTACAATAGGTACAAAAACTAGACTTACCCTATCTGCAAGTCTTGATATTGGTGCATTTGTACTACTTGCTTCCTTTACTAATTTTATAATATTGGAAACAGTTGTATCCTCTCCTACATTAGTTGCTTGTATTCTAATCATTCCATGCAAATTCGTTGTTCCTGATGTAACTACATCTCCTATTACTTTCTGGACAGGTATACTCTCACCTGTTATGCTTGACTCATCTACTGTAGTAGTTCCATGAACCACAATACCATCAACAGCTATATTTTCTCCTGGTTTTATTACTAAAATATCATCCTTTAGAGCATCTTTAGTATCTATAACAATTTCATTATTATTACGTATAACAGTTACCTTCTTTGGTACCAAATTAATTAATTTTTTAATAGCATCTCCTGTTTTTCCTTTTTGCTTTTCTTCTAAATATTTTCCAAGTGTAATTAAAGTAAGAATTGTTCCTGCTGATTCAAAGTAAATATTCATAGAATATCTATGGACTAATTCATGATTTTGTGTACTAATTCCATATCCTATAACATACATCGAAACAAGGCCATAAACAATACTTGCTGTACTTCCTATTGCAATTAAGGAATCCATATTTGGACTCTTCATAAATATTTTTTTAAAGCCACTAGAAAAATATGTTCTATTTATATACACAATTGGAATAAGGAGCAAGAATTGTGTAAATACTTCCGTAAATATATTATCATCTCCATCAAATATATTAGATATAAAACTTGGAGTTGGTAACATGTGATGCATAGCAATATACATTAACGGAATTAAAAAGCATATTGACACTATAAGTTTTCTCTTAAGAAGTTTTAAATTATTTTTTTCATTTTTATTTTCAGTATCTTTATTACTTTCTTTTTTATTACCATCTAAACTTGCACCGTATCCTGCTTTTTCTACAGCCTGAATAATATCATCACTTTTTAGAATTTTATTATCAAACTCAACTTCCATATTATTTAAGAGAAGATTAACATTTACATTTTTCACACCTTTTAACTTACTTACTGCTCTATTTACATGTGACGCACAACTACTACATGTCATTCCACTAATGTCAAACTTAAGTTTTTCCATAGCACTTCACCTCTTTATTTTAATTTTTTGATTAAAAGCATTACATCATCTATTATGTCTATATTTCCAGCTTTAATTTCATCTGCCACACAAGTTTTTAAATGTTTTTCCAGAATTTTATTTCCTAAGCTTTGAAGAGACTTACTTACTGCAGCAATCTGAATTAAAACATCACCACAATATCTGTCATCTTCTATCATTTGATTTATTCCTCTTACTTGTCCCTCAATTATATTAAGTCTAGATGTTATATACTTTTTATCATCCTTACTCCTATGAGTTAATCTTTTTTCTTCACATTTTTCACAACTCATTTTTTCACCTCAAATACATTATATACCCCTATAGGGTATATGTCAAGTAAAAAAAATCCTAATTATTAGTTTTTAATAATTGGATTCTTTTCATTTAAAATTTATTCTATAACAGCAAGTGTATCTTTTTTATCTATATTCTCTACTCCATTTATATTATAATACGATGATGGAGTATCACTAACAATTATTGTTTCTGCTATTACAACACTATTTGTATATTCTTGTATTTCTGATACAAAAGGTGCCAAAACCTTTACATCTGATGTAACTTCAAAAATAAGACTATGCCTTGTTTGATTTATTCCAGCACTTTCAAACTTTGATTTTATTTCACCTTTTACATCTCCTAAAGGAAAAGTTTTAAGAGTAATCTTTGGACCGTATCCACTCACAACATTTTCACTAAATATTATACCAAGGGGAAGTGTAATTTTTCCTTCTTCGTAATCTTGCAAATTTTTTTCAACATCATTTGTTATACTTGTTGTTAATTTGTTTATCTCAAGGGAATTAGCACTAAGTGAAGTTACCTTGCCATTATTATCTTTATTAATTGTTACTAAATTTTCATACTTTACATTTTCAATATTTTTATATACAGCATCATTTGTACATTTAACTGCAATATTTCTTGCACTATTTTCTGATACCTTTAGTATTGCTGGCCTTATTTTATTACTAAACGTATAAAAAATAACAATTAAAAGAAATATAAAAATAAATAAAAAGACAAATGGTTTTTTAAAACTCATTTGTCTTAAAGTTAAAGCATAATACTTTGCTCTCATTTTACCTTATTACAAATATTTTTTGGCCAACGTTAATTTTATCTGGATCTAAAATATCCTCATTGGTCTTTAAAATCTTCTCAACGCTAGTTTTATATTTTTTTGCAATATGCCATAGTGTATCTCCTGGTTTTACAATGTATATGTTCATACTATCTAAAGATGCTAAATCTAATTTATCACCATCTATTTTATCTATAATGTTTATATTTGCAACATTTTCAACATAACATCTTGCCATAATATTCATATCAATATCTATATCTCTTCCGCTTTGTGTAAGATTTATTCCATTATTTGAAATATCAACTGTTATCTTAGCATCAGATGTAACATTTTCAAGAGTTACATCTGCATTTACTAATACATCAACTTGCTTTGTTTCTAATTCACTATTTTCCGTATTTTGAGTTATTATATTTACTTTTGCATTTCCTTCTATATGAACACTATTATCTGGATTTATAGTTGAATTAATAGAGTTAGAATCTAATGTATAGTCAACAACGTTAGTATTTTCCGGTAATATATTAGAAAGATTTTCTCTAAGCTCAATATTTTTAACTATAACAAAATCTTTTTTTACAACATTTAATTCTGTTCTATCATAATTTAATTCACGAGTTTGACTATAAAAATCATCAACATATTCTATTTCTTCATCTTCAAACATTGTAACATCTGCTTCTATTCTGTAATCTGCACTCATTGTTTTTGAACTTTCAATATCAGATTTTTGTTTTAAATCAAAGTTTTGTAAATTATATTCAATTTCAAATTTAGATCTATCATTTATATTTTCAAGTTCAATTATAGCAGAAAAAGGAACCATAAGTTTTGTCTTTTTTACCTTTTTTTCTTCTGAATCTGGAAGGTATAACATACAAGCCTCAATATCTCCTTTTACCATTATTTTGTTATAACTTTCCTTATACTCTGTATTTTTTATTTTTGTATTTAAATCTAATATTTCAAAAAAATCTTCTGCATCTTTTGGAAGCATTACATCATCTTTTGATGCTATAATACTTTTTTTATGTTGTAATATATTGCTAAAATTTCCTGTACACATTTTGCATTCAATATTTTCTTCTGGATCAAAAGAATTAATTAAATTTACATTTATTGTACACTTTCCCCTTACCCTAAAACATACTTCAGCTTTAACTGATATTTTTCTTTCATTTGGAAGTGCATATATTATATTTTTAACACTTGGAATTACTGTTACATTCATATCTTTAGAAATTCCTTTAACTTCTAAATTTTGAGTAAAAGGATAACTTGCAAAAAGCCCCCTAGTATTAAATTTTTCATCATCTACTCTATATATAACGAAATAATTTAATTTACCAACTAGTTTTAGCCTATCCTCCATAACTTCTACATCAGATACATATGGTGTAACATTTACGTATACTATTTTTAATGCATCTGGTTTAGTATCTGGCACTATAATATCTTGCTCCATCCATTCACTTACACTTTCATTTATGCAGCATTTATTTAGATTTAAATTCTTTTTTTGTGATGTTATTTGCATATAATTTCCCCCTCATATATTTATACTACACTATATGTAAGTGAAAAAATTATATGCATTCTATTCACAAATTTTATATATTTAACATACTATATATTAGTTGAATATTTACTATTCAACATTAGATATTTATCTTTAATGATAAACATAAACTATATATATAATCTCCTTGAGTTTTCAGGCTTACCACTTTATAACTTAAATGGTAAGCCTTTATATATTTTTATTTATAAAGTACTTTTTATGAGGACATTTTCGCCACTATATTTTTTGCATCAATTCTCTTAATATATCCAGAAGAAATTTTACCATTTTTTAAATTTCCCAAAATACTTATATACACTTTACAAATTCCCATTTGCTTAGAAATTATTCCATCTCTTATATTTACATTTTCAATTTTTTCATATCGTATAATCTGTAATCTTTTTAAAAATATACCATTTATTACACATATATATTTATCTAAAATAACAATTCTTTTTATTAAATATATTATAAACGTTAATATAAGTAATGAAAGTGAAATAAGTAAAGCTATTTTTATATTTATATATATACATGGAATTACTAACATAAGCATTAAAATAATAATTTTAGTACCAAATACAACTAAACTTTTTGAAGCTTGATTTTTATTCTTTAAAGGAATTTCATATTCAGGTAAAATCAATTTTAAAATATTTATACACTTCTTCTTTTTCATAATTGGAAAAAGCATTGAAAGTTTATTTTTGCTATCACCAATTCCTGATGTTATAACATTTAGTTTATAACATCCAAATATAGCACAAAGTAAAGATACATCTGCTATTAGTCCATTTATTTTACTTACTGGTATAATATACAATTTCTTTGTAAAAATACCAAATGATACATATATATTTTTATTTTTTCTTTTTACATAGTAATTTAAATATTTTATTAAATTTTTAGCGACACTATATATTACAGGAAATATGAAACCTACTAATGTAATTATTAAGCCTAAAAAATTATATGAAATTTCTTTTAATAAACTACCATTTTGAAACATTGTAAATAGCAACATTATAAAGTTTATAATAACAATAATAGATGAAATAGGAATACTTAAAATACTATGTTTTACAATATCTCTTATTTTAAATTTAATAAAACTTTCTTCTGCATTATTTGTATATTTGAAATCATTATCTACTAGAAATGGTAATATGTATCTATCATAATTTTTTCTATTAAGTATTACTTCAAAATCGCAAAAAATTTTATTTTTTTCATTTGCATATATTTCTATTCTAGTTAGTTTAAATATTCTTTCAAAAATATTTTGACTTACGCAAATATTAGCTATATTTTTGATTAATATTTCTTTTCTGTCTTTTACAAATATGTTTTTATAAGTAACTACCATATCATTAGTTATTTCATATCTAGAAATCCTATATATTACTAAATAGTATATAAAAACTACAATTATAAATAAAGATAATGAAATAATAAGCAGTAAATTTATATTAATATTTAAATTAAATTCATTTATTTTTTTAACTATTATTGCAAAATTAGTTATAATAAGAAGAGAAGCAAGCCATGTAAGTTTTAATGTATTATCAAAAATACTAAGAATACTTAGTCTAAATTTATTATCTTCCATATATAGCCTTCATTCCTTTTTTTACAGTTTGTTCAATATCATAAGTCATACTATAATCAACATATTTTAAATTAACACATCCCCCACTACTATAGAATCTTACACTTGCAACTTTAAAAATTCTTCCTATTATTCCTCTTTTTATCTCAATTTTATACACTCTATTTACAAGCATTATTTTTCTAGATATTATTATTGCTCCACTTATAACTTCAATTTTTTTATTTGTCACTGTAAATTTATAATTTTTTATAACAATTATTGAAATTAAAAATGCCCATATATACAAAAAAATATTAATTGTTAAAAATATAAAATTTAAAGTTAATTTAAACTTTACTTCAAAAACTATATCACTTATTATAACCAAAAATCCCAAACATATATTTAAAATAATTGCAATTAACAAATAACATGTAATAATATATCTACTAGAGTTGTTAGAAATTTTTTCATATTTCATATACAATACCTCAGTATTATTATTTTACTTTTTTTACAAAAAAAACGCCATATCAAAAAAATTGATATAGCAAAAAAAAAACGAACGAAAAAAATTCGTTCAGTTCCCTCTTATATTTCGCCTCTTATAACCTAGTATACTTTGGTGTCGAAAAGTCATAATTTGTAAGTGATTCACCTGTAGGTAGACTAAGTTCTAGATTGTTAGTAACTAAATCAGCATAACTATATGATAACTTACTAGAAGTTTCATTTTCTTTAAACACAAATAAATTTGGATATGTGCTGTCAATAACCCCTTTTCTACACACACACTTATTTCTTCCTACATTAGCTTTAATAAGTATTTCTTGACCAACATAGCTTTCAACATCTTGCTTTACTTTAAGTAATGAATCTTTTGAAACCATATCCTATCACCTATATGCCTCTCTATGCCGATTATACCACTTCATATTAATTTTGTCAAAGTAAAAAAACCAATATAACGGGCTTTTATTTCATAAATATGTAAACACATTCATGAAATAGTTAGTCCGTTATATTTATCCAAATTATTTTCATGTTAATATGACATTTTTGTTACATTTATTTTTTAGAATTTATATATTCTATAGCTTTTATAAGTTGAGTATCTTTATCTCTTGGAACACTTGAAGATTTTTGATATTCTTCAGGTAATTCTACAGTAATATTTGGTTCAATACCATTTTTATGTATTTCCACTCCACTTGCAGTATAATATTTTGCAACGGTAATAGATAATGCTCCTTTTCCATCTAATTGTTGTACTTCTTGTACTATACCTTTTCCATAAGTTTTAGTACCTATCAAAACTCCAGTATTAGAATCTTTTATTGCACTTGCAAGTATTTCTGATGCACTTGCACTTCCAGAATTTACAAGAACTGCTACAGGTATATTAATTTGATTTTTTCCATCACATTTATATACTCTTTCGCTTTCATCTTTATATACTAATTTTACAATATCACATTTTGGAAGCATTTCTTTTAATATTGATACTGTATCTGATACAAGTCCACCTGGATTATTTCTTACATCAATTACAAGTCCTGTTATATTTTTACTTTTTAATTTCTCATATTCAGTTTTAAATTGTTTATACACATTATTATCAAATGACCAGATACGAATATATCCTATATTTCCATCCATTATATCTGATTCAACATTATTAGGAATTATTTCTTCACGTTTAACAGTTTTTTCAAGTGTATCATTATCTCTCTTTATTATTAGTTTTACCTCAGAACCTGCTTCTCCTTTTAATTTATCTACACACTCATAGAATGATTTTTGGCTTACAACAGTTCCATCTACACTAAGTATTACATCCCCTATTTTTAAATCTGCATCTAATGCAGGTGCATCTGGCATAATTCCAAGAATTATAATTCCTTCAGATTTAGTATCATAAGTGATATGAATTCCAAGGCCACCATATGTTTCTGTTCCACTATTTAACATTTGGCTATATTCTTCTTCATCCATATATCTTGTATATGGATCACCTGTTGCCTCAGCAATACCTGCAACTGCCCCATCAACAAGTTTTTCAGTATCAATATCATCAATATACTTACTTTTTACCATCTTTATTGCATCTTCTATTCTTGTCATGTATTTTGATATATCTTCACCATTTGAAGTCTTCGTATTTTTGATTAGAGACATAGCAACAAGTGTCATTGCACCTATTACAATTGCTGAAAATACAACTATTATTGAAATAATAACAGCCTTATTTATAAACCTTTTTCTTTCATTTTTGTATTCTTCATTCATTTTATCTACCCTCTTTAACATTATAATTATATATTAATTGTAATATTTAGTCAATTAAAATATTATCTTTTTTTATTTTTTTACACTTGTTTTTCAATTTTTTCTTATGTTTACTTGACATATGTTCTAAACTATTGTATAATTTAATAGTAAATTTTTAGGATATAAAACATTTGTGTTAATTATCCAATCGGAGGGAGGGAAACAATATGCCAGGAATAAAAGTTAAAGATAATGAAAGTTTAGACAATGCATTAGCAAGATTTAAAAAACAATGCGCAAAATATGGTGTCCTTGCCGAAATACGTAAAAGAGAACATTACGAAAAACCTAGTGTTAAAAGAAAAAAGAAATCAGAGGCTGCCAGAAAAAGAAAACATTAAAATATAATAGAGTTATATTTTATAAATATATTAAGGTCATATGTATAATGCATATGACCTTTTTATTGACTTTTTATGTAATCAGTTGTATAATATTCCTACATAAAATTTTATATACAAATATATTAATATTATTTTGGAGGGAATCATGAATAAAAAACCTGATAAAACAGCGACACAAGAAATATATCTACCACAATCAAGAACTGATTATGGAGACAATTTCGATGAAAGTCCACTTAGAAATGATACCAAGCGGAAAAAAAGTAAGCCCAAATTAGCTTTTTACAAGAAGATATCAAAAAAACAGCTTATTATTATATCTTCTTGTGTTTTAGTTGTTATTATTGTAATTGGTATTATTGTTGTATCACTTTCTTCATCAAAAGTAGAAAAAAAACAAGAAACAACAATTTCATCTACAACGTCTACAATTAAGGAAGAAAAAAAATATACAACTTCTATTAACAATAATTATTACAATGAGGATAGTCAATCTAAGTACTCTTACACTGAAGGAAGTACAACTCAAGCTCCTTCTACTGAAATTGCCACAACTATGCAACCAACAACACAAGTTACAGAAACAAGTAAACAAATTGAAACAACAGATCCTCCTACTGTATCGTTTGAAACAGAAGCAGAAACAGCGACATACATGGAAAAAATATTATCTGTAGATGATATTTCTGTTATTAAAACAGGTGATAATGTATTCTTTTGTACAGCCAACGGTACATTTGATGGATATTCTGATGAAGAATTGCTAAACCTTGTTTCTATATCTACCACATCTGAAACACCAATTATATCATCACCTAGCCTAAATGGTTCAACATTTTCTTTTTATATAAACTTAAGTGATGAATGTGATGGTGAATTATGTATTCATTTTGGGAACTATGACTATTATCAGCCACTAAGCTCAATGAGTTAATTTAAATGCTCTCTTTTAATAGAGAGCATTTTTTATTATAAATTATTATTTTTAATTATATTTTTATCAAAATATTTATAACTGCCTAATTTTAACTTTCCAAGATTCAAATTTCCAATTTTTGTTCTTTTTAAATTAATAACATTAAGTCCTACGGCATTACACATTTTTCTAACTTGTCTATTCTTTCCTTCAGATATTACGATTTCAAGTTCATTTTTTTCAAGTATTTTTCTTACTTTTGCAGGTTTAGTTACATACCCTCCTATATCTACTCCTCTTTTTAACATTTCTATTTTCTCATTTGTTATATTTCCACTAACTTTTGCAATATATGTTTTTTCAATTTTATTTTTAGGATGCATCATTTCGTTTGCAAAATTTCCATCATTTGTAAGTAGTAAAAGGCCCTCCGTATACATATCTAATCTTCCTATTGGATATACACGTAAATTTGTATCAATCAAATCTAATACACTTTTTCTCCCAAATTGTTCCTTGCTTGTTGTAACATATCCTTTAGGTTTATTTAACATTATATATACAAGCTTATCTTCCTTTTTTATTATTTTATTATCAACTGCTATAGTATCAGATATTTCATCAATTTTAACTCCAAGATCTGTAATAACCTCTCCATTTACACTTACTTTTCCACTTTGAATAAGAGTATCAGCACTTCTTCTTGAACATACTCCACACTCAGAAATATACTTATTTAACCTAATCATTATCCACTTCCTATCACAAAGCATTATGATATTTCATATATTATATTATCATAAGCTTATGTTTATATATTATATAAATGCTAGCATATTATTGGCTAGCATTTTCTTTTTTTTCTAACTTATCAATAATATTTAAAAATTCATTTGGTAAATTACTTTGAAATTCAACATATTTACCTGTTATAGGGTGATTAAAGCCTAAAGTTTTTGCATGTAACATTTGTCCTGTAACTTTAAATTTACCATCCTTTTTTCCATACACTTCATCTCCAACTAATGGATGATTTATATATGACATATGCACACGTATTTGGTGAGTTCTACCTGTTTCTAAAGTTGCTTTTACAAGAGTTACGTTTGAAGCATAAAATCTTTTTAAGACCTCAATATGAGTAACAGCCTTTCTACTATTTTTATTCGTTACTGCCATCTTTTTTCTATCTTTTATACTTCTTCCTATAGGAAGATCAATTGTAAAATTATCTTCTTTAACTATCCCTTTAACTAATGCAATATATTCTCTTTTTATATCATGTTCTTTAAATACATCAGATAGTTTTTTATGTGCTTTATCATTTTTAGCAACAACTAAAATTCCTGAAGTGTCTTTATCTATTCTATGTACAATTCCAGGCCTTATTTTTCCATTTATCCCTGAAAGCTTTCCTTCATGAGAATACATTAAAGCATTTACAAGTGTACCCTCGTAATTTCCATTTGCAGGATGGACAACCATCCCCTTAGGTTTATTTACAATTATAATATCATTGTCTTCAAATAATATATCTAAAGGAATATCTTGGGCCTTTACATCTAGTGGTACATCATCTTTTAAGACAACATTTACAACATCTTTTTCCTTTAGACTATAGCCTGATTTTTCTATCTTGCCATTTACTGTTATATTTCCATCTTCTATTAGCTTTTTAATATAGCTCCTAGTTATTTTTAAATCTTGCTCCAGAATAAATTTATCTAGTCTTTTTTTTACATTACTTTTATCTATAATATATTCCATATTTTTACCTATCTATTAAATATCTTTTTTATATTTTCCTCGTTAAATTGATATTTTCTATTACAGAAATTGCATTTTACTTCTATAATACCATTATTATCTTTTAGAGCATCAATTGCTTCATCATATCCCATAGAAATAATTGCATTCTTTATTCTAATATCATTACAATCACATAAAAGTTTAGGTGTGTTAGTATAAACTTCTTCTATCTTTTCATCTGCTGTTATAAGTTTTGCAACATCCAACATATTTTCTAAATCCATCATCATAGATGTTACACTTTTTATACCAGTATTTGCATTTTCAAGAATATCTATAACTTTATCGTCTGTATCTGGTAAAGGTTGTATAAAATATCCGCCAGCCTTTAAAACATTTCCGTCTTTATCTAAGTTTACTCCTAAAGACACAATAGATGGTGTTTGTTCAGATTTTAAATAATAATACGCAAAATCCTCTGCAATTTCTGATGAAACTAAATTACACTTTCCAATATATGGTTCTTTTAACCCTATATCTTTTATAACTGTTAAAATTCCTTTTCCAATTGCTCCAGCTACGTTATATTTACCATTTACATTTTTTAATTCAATTTCAGGATTACTTACATATCCTTTTATCTCTAAATTTCCATTTCCGCATGTAATTATATTTGAAATTGGCCCATCACCTGAAATCTGTATACTTAATCTATCATCTTTTTCATCTAACATTGAAGACATGATTGTAGTTATAGCGAGTGTTCTTCCAAGAGCGACAGTTGTAGTATTAGATAAATTATGAATTTCTCTTGATTTCTTTACCATTTCTGTCACATCACAAATAACTACTCTAACACTATTTCCATGTGCTAAATATTTTTTACATATATCTTTATTTTCCATTTTTTTCTCCTTAAAAAATACAAGTATATTATATCAAAATATACTTGTATCTTCAACTTTTATTTATATTTTATAACAAAATATTATACCTTTTTTATTTTTATACTACTTTGGATTTTTTCTTTTTTATTCTTCTTGTAAGAGTAACTTTAGTGCCCTCATCTTTACTTGAATCTATTAGTACTTCATCCATAAATGTTTCCATTATAGTAAATCCCATGCCTGCATGTTCTAATTCTGGCTTTGATGTATATGTAGGAAGCATGGCAGTTTCTATATCCTCAATTCCCACTCCTTTATCTTCTATTTCTATTTTTATAACATCATCATTATCAGAATAAATATATGCTTTTACAATCACACATTTATTTTCTAAATCATCTACTTCATCATATCCATGTTCTATTGAATTAGTAACAGCTTCAGATATAGCAGTCTTTATATCCATTAATTCATCTATAGTTATATCTAATGTAGAAATAAAGCTAGAAATTGCTACTCTAACTATTGCAACATTTTCAAGCACTGCTTTTATTTCTATTTTCATTCTATTTATTTCTTCCATTAATCACACCTCACAAGAATTTTATCTGAAACTTTTGATAATTCTAGTATTCTTTTTATACTATGTGTTGGATTTAATACTATCATTTTAGAGTCCATAAATTTTATTAAATTATATCTTCCAATTAAAAGTCCTATTCCACTACTATCCATAAATTTAACATCACTTAAGTCTATTATAAATTCACGTGGTTGATATCTCATTATATATCCATCTATCACCGTTCTTAGTGTTTTACACGCTTTCATATCAAGTTCTTCATCCAAATCTATTTTTAAACTTCCATCATTATAATTATACCTCATTTGTACCACCTCACCAAGAGTATATCATATTAAATTAGAAAAAAATGTTGAAATTTATGAAAACAAAAAAAATATCCCACAAAATTAATTGTGGGATATTATATATACAGAATAACTGAAGGGGAGAGTTATTCTGCCTGATTATCAGTAGTAGTTGTTTTTGTATTAGATGATCCTACTACTGTGGAACTGTTGTTGCTTCTAGGAGTTAAGGGAACTGTAGGAGCCTTGTTAATTTCCTCCTGTGATATTGTTGGAGGAAGAGTATGTTCTTCTTCAAACTTTTTCTCAGGAGATGGGCTTTCCTTTTTTGAAGAAATGCTTGCACCATAGCCTTTGTTACCTCCAGTGATGCCTTCATCTTTCTTCGAATCCTTATCACTACTCATGTCTTTATCCTTTTCATGAGTATCATAATTTGAAACAGTTTTTCCACTACTATAGTTGCTATTTCCGCCGCCTTTACCAAATTTACTATTACCACTACTATAATTGCTATTATTGCTATCATTATTAGTAGTAGCACTACTTTCCTTTTTGGTTTTAGTAGTGGTTGGCTGAACTGTTGTACTCTCTGTTGCTTTTGGCTTTGTTGTAGCTGCTACTGTTGTTGCCTGGGTACTGCTTGATGATGTGGAAACTGTAGTTTCTACATTACTTGACGGGTTACTGTTGTTACAGCTGTGAACTGCAAAAACAATTGCAAAAATAACAATAGCTATTACTATAGCCCCTGAAACAATGTTGCATATAAGCTTATGCTTATCGCACCATTCAAGTAGCCGCTCTTTTATATTTTTTTTCTTTTCGCCTTCAGGATGAATATAAAGAGGACATTCCTTAGTTATTTTTTTACAAGTATTTGTTGGTACAAGTCCAGTTTCTTCTTTTTTATAACTGTATGTTCCATCATATTTATTCTTCTTTTTCATAATTATAATCTCCTTAATAAATATTTTAATGTAATATATATGAAAATTTCCCCAAAGTATCATGTCTCCCCACATAATTATCTGGAAAAATCATTATCTTTAAATTTAATTTAATAATTTAAATATAACTCTACAACTATATTATAGCATACTTTACATAAAAAATCAAGAGCTATACAAAAAAACAGGTTTTTACCTGTTTTTTATATTATTTAACTAATTTTGCTTGTACAACAAACCTACCATCATCTACAGAATAGTCACAAGTTGAAAGAGTAAGGATTGTATCATTTGAGTTAACATCAATATCTGTATTATACATACTTTTTCCTTTTAAACTATCTAAAAATGTTGAATACTCTGTTACTGTATCAAAGTTTACATCTATATAGAAGAAATCTGGCGTTGTCTTGTAAACAGAGAATATTTGCCATTTATAATTTCCATTTATAGTAGACATATATATTGTTTTATGATCTTTAAAGAAATCTTCTTTTTCATATTTGAATAAATCAGAAAAATACGTTGTATCTTCTGGGTTATGCCCATAAATTATAAAATGTGCCATATTATCCATATTATTTAAATTACATCTGTAATCCATGAAAAGTTCACCATATTTTTTTTCTTCACTATCTCTATCTTTAGCAAAGTAATCTTCATTGGTAAGTCCTTTAAATACAGGTGCATCTATTGATGTATCTGGAATTTTAAGCCAAGCTACAGCATCTGTATATGTTGCATTTAAAGCTATAATCTCATTTTGTAAATTTCTGTTTGATTCAACATCATATTCCTCACTTGTTTGTTCATTATTTTGATCTTTAGATTTATTTTTTGAATTCCAATATATACTTAAACCTAATCCAATTATTGCAAGAGATATAACTACTACAATACAAATTATAATTATTTTATTTTTGCTTTTATTATTTTCACCCATTAATAGTAATACCTCCTTTATTAATATTTACCTGTCTTTGGATTTGGTACCCAATCAGCTGGTTTATCTTTATTTTCCTCATTATTCTCTTCTTTGGTTTCTTCACTTGCAGAATCGTTATTCTGATCACCATTTCCATTTGAATTTTGACCTGAGCTAGATGAACTTCCTGATGAATTTACTGCACCTCTATTTACTAATTTAAATGGACTAGAATTTACACCTATTGTCCTATTTCCGTTATAGTCGGAAGCTGTGGCAGCAACTATGGAAATATACTTACTTCCATTTGATCCTTGTATGTTACTTAATGTGATTTTTCTCTCTACTACTTTTGAATTTTCACCACTACCACTAATTGATACATTAGCTGTAAATCCTTTTAGTTTTACTGAATTTTGATATAAATTTACATTTGCAACTCCAGATGCATCAGTATATCTAACAATATATGTAACTGTACCACCATTATTTACAGAAGATATATTAGGCCCTATAAGTGAAATACTTGGTGCTACTGTATCATTTGATCCAATACTAAAAGAGTTGCTATATGTAGTTGCTGAATATGCTGATCCAAGCCCATCATTTGCTATTGCAGCACCTGATCGTATCTCAACATAATTTCCACTTGAATTTCCTCTAACATTGTTAAGAGTTACTGTATACCTACTATATGTATTTTTTATTACTCCAACATTTGCGCTAAAGCCATGAACAGTAACATATGAAGCATTAAAAGGAATTCTTCCACCGTTTACTAGATTATTTCCAGAAAATTCTACAGAGAAAGATATACTATCTCCTTGAGAGCAATTTGAGATGTTTCCTATTCTTACTGTTGGTCTTGCTGTTGCCTTTACAAATCCTGTGCATAAAAAAGTAACTAATACACAAGACATTATTACAATGACAAATATTATTTTACTACGTTTTTTTAAACTTGTCATATTTTTACCTCCATTTCAATGCATTTCTATTATACCATACATTACATAATTAGTCAAACTAATGTATAAAGTTCCAGCTATTTTAATATAACTTTTTTATTTTTACTATATTCAAATATAATATATCATTAATTTGAATAATAATCAATGCATTTTTAAAACAAAATAAATTAATGAATTATAATCATATTTTTTACTTAAAGTAAGCACAAAACAGGGAAACAATCTAAAAATTAGTTCCCTGTTTTAATTTTATATATTTCATTTACTTTAAAGTTCATCTGCTCTTGGATGAGTCTTCATGTACTCATCTTTTGTACCCATATGAGCTATTTGTGTATAAAGCATTGTTGATGCTACATCTGTATGTCCTAATAGCTCTTGTACTGTTTTTACTTCTGCACCATTCTCTAACATATGTACTGCAAAAGAATGTCTTATTGTATGAGGAGTTATCTCTTTATCGATTTTAGCTTGATCTTTATATTGTTTTAAAATTTTCCAATAACCTTGTCTAGTCATTTTTTGACCATTTGTATTTATAAATAAAGTTTTTTCATCTTCACTACGAATAAGTAATGGTCTAACATTTTCCATATATTCCTTTAAACATTTTAAAGCTAATTTTCCTAAAGGAATATGTCTTTCTGAGTTTTTCTTTTTAACTTTTATAAACCCATTAGTTAAGTTAACATCTTCTGTTCTAAGTGAAATAAGTTCTGTAACTCTTATTCCAGTTGCATATAATATTTCAAGCATTGTTTTATCTCTTTGTCCTTTAAGTTCACTTGTATCAGGTTGTTCAAGTAACTTTTCTATTTCACTATCTGTTAAAATCATAGGTTCTTTTCTGCTAACTTTTGGAAGCTCTACATCAGTTGCTATATTTACTTCAGCAAGTTTCTTACCTACTAAATATCTATATAAACTCTTTACTGAAGCTGCACTTCTTGAAATTGTAGAATTTGATTTACCTTCAGCAATTAGATGATTTACATATTCTTTCATATCATCTTTAGTTAAGTCAAATATTTTTTTACCTTGTGCTTCAAAATAATCATTGAACTGAATAAGGTCTCTTTTGTATGATGCAAGCGTATTTTGTGATGCTTGTCTTTGTTCTAAATTTTCAATAAATTCGTCAATAATAATCTTCATGATTTGCTCCTCCATCCATCATGTATATTTTACACTATTTAGTATAATTTTGCAAGGGTTTTAGTAAAAATTATGTAATGTTTTTATACATTATAATCTTTTAACTATTTAAGGAGACAAATCATGACATCTACATCTTTATATACATATGTATAACACCTAAAGAAAGTAGTTGTTCTATTATTACAGAAAGTGCTATTACAGAGAATCCAAGAATTAATTTATACATTTCTTTTATTGTTATTTTAATACCTCCCCCATTTTCCTTTGCCTCAATTAATTCATAATGAAAAGAAACTGAATTTATTGATAAATAAATAAATGCTGGTATATATATCAAATTTGGAATTATTACAAGTAAAAGTAATGCAATTATTCCATTTCCAAAGCCAAACACATAAAATAATGTCGGAATGTATAGTCCAATAGAAAAGCCTTTAAATATATTTGTCATACATACAAGCCCAGGTGCAATTAATGTTATTGATGAAAAATATAGTATTAAAACTAAAATACCATTCGATATCATACCATTTTTTATTACATTTATCCCTTCAAAATTTTCACTCTTTGTACTACTTAATGTATTATTTAATGTCTGTATAATCTCTGTTTTTGTACCACCTGGCATAAAGTTAAATGTAATTATTCCTACAACAAGTCCAATAATTAGACATGAAAAAATAAGGACAATGCTTTTAAAATTATTATTATTATACTCTTTTATATAATCTAACATACAAAACTCACCATACAACATATTATGCTTATATGATGAGTTTAGAACTTGTTTATTTTACACTTTTACTTTCAGCGACTGCCAATTTATCACATCTATTGTTATATTCATTATCAGCATGACCTTTTACTTTTATAAATTTAACATTGTGAAATGATATAAGACGTATTAATTCTTCCCATAATTCAATATTTTTTGCCTTTGTTTTGTCTGACTTTATCCAATTATTCTTTTTCCATGAATATACCCATTTGTTATTTATACTATTTACAACATATGCACTATCAGAATATACTTCTACATCACATTTTTCCTTTAACACTTCTAGTGCTTTAATTACAGCCATCATCTCCATCTTGTTATTTGTTGTATTTTTTTCTCCTCCTGATATTTCTTTTTCTTTTCCGTTATATATTAATATAGCTCCATAACCTCCAGGCCCAGGATTTCCGCTACATGCTCCATCTGTATATATAGTTACTTTCTTTAAATTTTCCAATATTCTCTACCTCTTTACTTGAATTTTACATTTTACTGTGCTAAACTTTATATATATATACGTGTACTATACCATAATATTGTACATTTTTCAATATAAGGAGAGAGATTTTTGAAAGTTTTAGGAATAATTGCAGAATATAATCCTATGCATACTGGTCATATATATCACATATCTAAAGCAAAAGAAATTACTGGTTGTGATACGGTTATAGTAATAATGTCAGGAAGTTTTACACAACAAGGAAATATAGCAATAATAAATAAATTTGAACGTGCAAAGCAAGCTATACAAAATGGTGTCGACTTAGTAATAGAAATTCCAAGTGCATTTGCATCATCTGACGCAGGAAATTTTGCATACAAATCTGTAAGTATATTAAATGATTTAAATGTTGACGCAATATGTTTTGGCGCAGAAACTGACAATATAGAAAGATTAAAATTAATTTCAGAAACATTAATTTATAAAGATAAAGAAATATGGATCGAAATAAAAAATGAATTAAAAAAAGGTATTTCTTTTGCTAAAGCAAGAAATAACTCACTAAACAAATTTCTAAATGAAGATGATATAAATATAATATTATCTCCAAATAACATTTTAGCACTTGAATATTTAAAGACTTTAAAAGTTTTAAATTCAAACATTATTCCTTTTGCTATACATAGAGAAAGTAATTTTAATAGTCATATACTTGAAAATTGTTATACAAGCAGTACAAGCATACGTAAAGCTTTAGAAAATAAATGTAACTTAAATGATATACAAAAATACATTCCTGAGAATGTATCTAAATATTTAAAAAATAATAAAATAATATTCAATAATGATTTTTTTGAAATATTAAAGTATAAAATAATATCAATGAATGAAAATGATTTAAAAGAAATAAATGGAGTAAGTGAAGGTATTGAGAATAAACTAAAAAAAGAAATTTGTAATTCATATTCATATGATGAATTTCTTTTTAAAATAAAATCAAAAAGATACGAATTAAGTAGAATTAAAAGAATACTAGTTAATATTTTGCTTAATATATCTAAAGAAGATTTTAACTTACTTAAAGAAAACAATTCTAATTATGCTCATATTTTAGCTTTTAATCATGATAAAAAAGATTTATTATCACATATATCAAATACTTCAAATATACCTGTTATATCATCTTTAAATAATAAAACTTTATCATATTTAAACAAATATCAAAAGCTATCACTTGATATAGATATATATGCTTCTAATATTTATAGTATGTTAATCAATCAAAAAATAAACAAAGACTATACAAATTTTATTTAATTTGTATAGTCTTTTCTATATGTTACTTATAAATTAATTAATTGCCACGCTTGTAACATCAACAATTTTTGAACTATTTGATGTGCTTAATCCTAATATTTTTAATAAGCTTATAGGATTTACATCTACATACACTTTATCTTTTCTTGAATATATTACTAAATTTTCAATGTTATTTTTTATAATTTCTGTATATTTACTTGTATTATTTTTTATATCTGAAGCATTTACAATAGCACCTGTAGAATCTGTATAAGTCAAATCAGCAGATACTTCAACAAGTTTATTTACTACAGCTTTACATACATTATCAACTTTTACTTCATATAAATCCAATACATCAGAATTTTTTACATTTTCTTTAGTTTCAATATTTACATTTACTGCATATGAATTTTCAGAAATAACTGTATCTGCTTTTTTTACTGTTTCCTTTGTGTATACTGATAAAATACCTTTTTGGGCATTTGTTCTTACTATATTTGTTTTCTTATTTCCACTTTCAACTTTTAAAGTTTTAAATTCATCTTGTTTACTAGAAAATTTAGCTGTTGCATCAGATTCTACATTTTTAAATGTAACAAGCTTTAATCCACTCTCGTCATCTTTGGCAACACTTACATAATCGTCTACATTATATTCTTTTGAATATATATCAACATTTTCTTTATTTTCCTCTTCTACTTTAGGCTTATTAAATTTTAATGCATTAAAATCAAATTTAATAACACCAAGTTTTACTCCTGCAAAGCCAAGTCCTCCAATTATTAATAACATTACAAGGACTGTAACTATAACAGCAATTAGTGAATTTCCTTTTTTCATATAATTTACCTCCAATTAAGCTATACATATATATTAGCAAAAATAAAAACATTTTTCAACAGATAATATAAAAAATAGTGTAAAACTTTAACATTTTACACTATTTTAATATAACTATATTAGTTCTATTATTGCCATTTCAGCTCCGTCACCTTTTCTTGGAACTAATTTAACAATTCTTGTATAACCACCTGTTGCTTTTTCATATTTAGGTGCAATTTCATTAAATAATTTTTCTGTTAAATCAACAGTATTACCATTGAAATCACTTATTTTATTTAAATTTCTAAACATTTTTTTTCTAGCAGCAAGTTTTGATGGTTTATCAACATTTTTATTTTCTTTAACTACTTCTCTTACTATTACCTCATATTTTTTTCCATTTTTAGAAGTTTTAGTTTCTTTTACTTTTTTACCATTTTTATCTAATTTTGCTCTAGATACTGTTTTTTCCTTAACTTCAAAGTTATCTTTTTCTTTTATTGCTAAATCTACTAAGCTATCAGCAATAGGTTTAACTTCCTTTGCTTTAGCAAGTGTAGTTTCTATTTTTCCATTAAGGATTAAAGATGAAACTAAATTGTTAAGCATGGCGCTTCTGTGAGAAGTTACTCTTGAAAGTTTTCTTGTTCCTGGCATTTTGCTTATCCTCCTTTAATTACTCGTCCTTATTTTTAAATTCAAGTCCAAGTTCTGCAATTTTATTCATTACTTCATCTAGTGATTTTTTACCTAGATTTCTAACTTTTATCATATCTTGTTCAGATTTATTTACTATATCTGCAACTGTATGTATACCTGCTCTTTTTAGACAGTTATATGATCTTACTGAGAACTCTAAATCCTCAATTGATGTTTCTAAAATTTTATCTTTCATAGATAATTCTTTTTGAGACATAATTGACATATTTTTAGCTATTTCAGATAAATCAATAAACATTTCTAAATGTTCATTTAAGATTTTAGCAGCCATACTTAAAGCTTCATATGGTTCTATAACACCATTTGTCCAAATTTCAATAATTAATTTATCATAATTTGGATCTTGACCAACTCTTGTTTTTTCAACTTGGAAATTAACTTTTTTAACAGGTGTAAATATTGAATCAATTGGTAAAACGTTTATAGCATCTGTTGAATCTTTTTCTCTTTTTCCTTCAACATATCCTCTACCTTTTACAGCAGTCATTTCAATATCTAATTCTGCTCCATCATCAACATAAGCAATATGTAAATCTTTGTTTACAACTTCTATTGTTGAATCAGTTATAATATCTCCAGCTGTAACCTCACATGGTCCCTTAGCTTTTATAGTGATATCTTTTTTATCCATATCACTAGATTTTAAGCATACTTGTTTTAAATTAAGTATTAAATCTGTAACATCTTCTGTAACTCCTGGTATTGTTGTAAATTCATGAGTTACTCCTGCAATTTTTATTGTATTTATAGCATACCCTGGTAGTGATGAAAGAAGAATTCTTCTTAGTGAATTACCAAGTGTAATTCCAAATCCTCTTTCAAGAGGCTGTGCCTCAAATCTTGCATAATATGTATCAGCGTTAACTTCAACACATTTTATTTCAGGTCTTTGCATTTCAACCATTTTAATTCCTCCTTTAATACGCTCTGATTACACGTATTATATATAACTTAATTAAATGATTTAATTAGTTCTTAGAGTATAACTCAACGATTAGACTTTCTTGAACTTCAAGATCAACATCTTCTCTAGTTGGTTTTCTTAAAACTTTTGCCTCTGTTCTATCTTTATTTAATTCTAACCATGCTGGTACTGCTTTTAATTTATTAGTTTCCATTACAGAAACTACTGTTTTATTATCTTTTTTAGCATCTCTTAAAGAGATAACATCTCCTACTTTACAAATATATGAAGGGATGTTTACTTTCTTACCATTAACATCTAGTACTTTATATCCTACTAGTTGTCTTGCTTCAGCTCTTGAAGTACCGATTCCCATTCTGTATGCTACGTTATCAAGTCTAAGTTCTAATTGTTCGAATAAGATATCTGAAGTTACTCCTTCACGTCTGAAAGCTTCTTCATAATATTTTCTAAATTGAGATTCTGAAACCCCATAATATTCTTTAGCTCTTTGTTTTGCTCTTAATTGAAGACCATATTCTGATAATTTTACTCTATTTTTACCATGTTGTCCTGGAGCATAAGATCTTCTATCAATTGCACATTTATTTGAATTACATCTTGTGCCTTTTAAGAAAAGTTTTGTACCTTCTCTTCTGCACTTTTTACATACTGCATCTGTATATCTTGCCATTTTATATTTACACCCCCACTATACTCTTCTTCTCTTTGGTGGTCTACAACCATTATGTGGTATTGGAGTAACATCTTTTATCATGTTTATTTCCAATCCAGCTGTTTGAAGTGCTCTTATAGCTGCTTCTCTTCCAGAACCAGGTCCTTTTACAAACACTTCTACACTTTTTAATCCATGCTCTTTAGCTGCATTAGCTGCTGTTTCAGCTGCTTGACCTGCAGCAAAAGGAGTATTTTTTCTTGAACCTTTAAATCCAAGTCCACCAGCACTTGCCCAAGATATAACGTTACCTTGAGAATCAGTCATTGTAACAATTGTATTGTTAAATGAAGATTGTATGTGAGCTGCACCAGTTGAAATATTCTTTTTTACTTTTTTCTTTGGAACTGATTTTCTTTTATCTGCCATTTCTAACTATACTCCTTTCTTTCCTGCTATTGTTTTTCTAGGACCTTTTCTAGTTCTAGCATTAGTTTTTGTTCTTTGACCTCTTACAGGAAGTCTTCTTTTATGTCTTTGTCCTCTATAGCAATTAATTTCCATTAATCTTTTGATGTTTAAAGATACTTCTTTACGAAGATCTCCTTCTACTGTATAATCTCTATCGATTATTTCTCTTATTTTTGCTTCATCTTCTTCTGTAAAATCTTTAACTCTTTTTGTTGGTTCAATACCTGCTTCTGCAAGTATTTTTCTTGATGCAGAACGACCAATTCCATATATAGATGTTAGTCCTATTTCTGCTACTTTTTGTTTTGGTAAATCTACTCCAGCTATACGTGCCATTTACTCTTACACCCCCACATTAACCTTGTCTTTGTTTGTGCTTTGGATTTTCACAAATAACTCTAACTACGCCATTTCTTCTAATCACTTTGCACTTCTCACAAATCTTTTTTACTGATGGTCTTACTTTCATTTTAATTCCTCCTTAAAATACTTGTTAATAAATTTAACAAAAGTAAGTTATATAATAAACATGAAACTAAAATAAAAGACATTTAAGGCCATGCCTTTTACAGCCGCTCTAGTTTTATGCTTATTGCATGATTTTAATATAATAGGATTATTTTCCTCTCCAAGTTATTCTACCTTTAGTTAAGTCATATGTTGAAAGTTCAAGCTTAACTTTATCTCCAGGTAAGATTTTAATGTAATGCATTCTTAGTTTTCCAGAAATATGAGCTAAAACCTCATGACCATTTTCAAGTTTAACCTTAAAATTAGCATTAGGTAAAGCATCTGTAACTATTCCATCAACTTCAATAACATCATCTTTAGCCACTATTCATTCCTCCTATTACAAAATTTTTACTCACTTTACGCATATAAAATAAGCAAAAGTTAACATATACATTATAACTTTTTTAACTCTAATTGTCAACATTTTTTAATAATTTTATTATTTTTTCCATGCATTTATTGAATTTTTTAAGTATATATTCTATAATAACAATATATATGCTATTATAGCTCAGTTGGTAGAGCAACAGATTCGTAACCTGTAGGTCGGGAGTTCGATTCTCCCTAATAGCTCCATTAAAAAACATTAATATCAAGCCTTTCATAAAGATTAGCTTGGTATTTTTATATATTATTTTTTACTATTTTTTCTTGTTTTTTGATAGTTTTTTCTAAAAAATTACGACAGAATTACGACAAATTTTTGTTGTAAAATCATCCCTATTAATAGTAAGAAAAAATCTTACTATTTTTTTATTTTTTTGAAAAAAGTATTGACATATACCGTACGGTATGCTATAATATAGATGTAGTTAAGAAGAGGCTACAAAAAAAGGAGAATGTAAACAATTCCCGCAAAGAACAAGTTTACAAACTCCACACAACACACTCTTACAAGTGTAAATAAATTATACATTATAATTTAACACTTGTCAAGAGGAAATTAATCTTCTAGACAGGAGGTAAATTATGAAAGTATTTAAAAAGTTTTTAATCTTAGCGTTTTTCTTAATATGTTTTGCAATTATAGCTAAATTAGATAATACTGATACAAACACAACAAAATCTGAGATTGAAAATGCAAAAGCACAAAGAATAATTAATATTAACTCACATAAATAAATTAAAAAAGTTTGCTAGTTCTTTAAAAACTAGCCTTTGCGGGAGGTTTAAAATGGAAAAGAAAAAATTTGAATATAAAACAAAATATCAAAAAGAAAAACTAAAAAGAATATATGTTGATGTACAAAAAGAACTTGGAGAAGAATTTGATATTAAATTAAAAGAAAAAAATATGACAAGGTCAGATGTAATTTTACCAGCAATAAAAAAATTTTTAAAAAAATAAATAAAAAACTATTGACATATACCGTACGGTATGTTATAATAATATTAACAAAGAGATAAAGTGCAGTGAAGCACAAAGAAAAACACTATCGACATGTTTCGACAAATTTAAATGTTATAATATAAAAAAAGGAGTGTTTAAAGTGAAAGAGAAAATATTTGAAGTGAATGGAATAAATTATAAAGTAATTGAAATTGAAAAAGGAGCTATTTACGAATTACAAAGACAAAAAGAAAATGGTATGTTTTATAAAGTATCAAGATATAACGATAAAAGTATTGAAGAAGCAATTGATTATGCAAAAAAATACAAAATAAAAGTAGGAATAGATAGCATGAGAACATTAAAAGTAAAAGAAATATTGGACATGACAAGTGAAAAATTAAGAAAAATGATGTCAGGAGATCAAATTGATAGAATGCTAGACATGGGTATAGAACATGTTTGGAAATTATTAGAATTTCTACAAGATGGTGTAAGAGCAGCACAAGAAAGTTCAGATTTAAAAGATGATGATGATTATGTAACAATTGATGAATATTTAGATTACTTAGAAGAAATGTCAAGTGAAGATTAATTTTAGATAAATATAAAGAGCAGAACTAAATCTGCTCTAATTTATTTTGTAATTCATCTATTTCTTGGCTTAAATGTATTATCACTTTACTACTTAATTTCTTTTTTAATACAAGTTCATTTAATTTATTTTTCTTCTTATTAAGTGATAGTAGTATATTATATTTCTTCATTTTATCACTTCCCATTTTTATTATATCATTTTTATGTATACTTGTATATATCTTCGACAAAAGTAGACAAATTTTAAACATTAGTATTAAAATCTATATTTTACCAGCAAATCCTTCTTTTAAATATGTTCCATCACTTAGTCTTAAGAAACCATTTTCTTTTCCTACAACATTTATGATTTCACCTTTTTTTGCAAGTCTTACAACTCGTGAATTTAAATTTGATTTTGCCCTTATATTTGGATATTCTGAATTTACTCTATATCGTTCTGCACCATTATTTGAACTTTGTGTATTCCCACCACTTGTTTTTTCAGCGTATCCTATTCTTAAATAATTTCCATCATTTAATTTATAAAAATCATTTTCAGTTCCAACAACTGTTACTATATCTCCACTATTTTTTTGATATGCTACACCATATCCTAGCCCTGGACCTTTTCTTATATTAGTTCCATTGTATAATACTCTATAGTTTGAACCTGATTGTACTGCAGCTGAGGATGTTTTATAAGCATAACCCATTCTTATATAGTTGCCATCATCAAGCTTGTAGAATCCATTTTCAGAGCCTACTACATGTACTTCTTCACCACTATTTTTTTGATATGCTACTGCTGAATTTAAAGAAGATCCACGTCTTATATTTGTGCCATTGTAGCATACTCTATATGTGTCATAACTATTGCTTGTAGTTGGTGGTACATTAACAACTTGTTTTGTATAATTATTTCCTAATTTATTTGCTACATCCGCTTTTAATTGTTCAAAAGCATCTTGATGTTCAACATAATATTTAGGACAAACTTTACCAGTTGCATCATAATGTCTTATTATATCATTTTGATTTAATCCATATTTTTTACATAAGTATGTAAGTAGTTCAATCAAGCTGCTATATGTTTTATCATTAAATTTACCGCCCCAATCTGGATGACAATTTTCAATTCCGATGGAATTTAAATTATAATTTATAGCATGATAAGCCACCTCATCCTCGGGCATACAAGCAATTATCTCTCCATTTAATCCGATGATAAATTGTGAACTGGCATATGTTTTTTTATATTTTAAACTTTCAAAATAATTTCTATTTCCCATTGCACTTGAACCAGCATTTCCTACCCAATGTATCACTAATTTTTTTGTTGCTTGTCTTTCAATACCTGGTCTTGAATATTGATTAATACTTAAATATGCATTTTGTATATTCATTATTCTTCAGCTCCTTTTTCACCATGTTCTGTGAACTCATTGTAATCTACTATATCTTCGTTTCCCATGTTACCACTCCTTTTTTATTTAACATAATTAGTCTCTTAAAATCGATTTTAAGCCGTTTTTAAAAGCAAGGTATAGTAATTACACCTTGCTATTTTTCGTTATTTTCTTGATTTTTAGTTTCTACATTTTTCTGATATTGTGTTCCAAAATAAAATGCAATTATTGTTGTAAATATTGTTAGAAATTGTTCTGCGTTTATTATTTTTCTACACGCTAGTACACAAAATACAAGTGTTAATGCTAATGTTACAATACTCTTAACATCTAGTAGTTTTTTCATACTATCACCTCTTTTCTTTTTCTAAAACTGTTATTCTTGTCTCATGATCATTTATTTTTTCATCATGTTCTTTTATATCTGCTTGACTTTTCGCCATGTTTCTATCTAGACTATCTATTGTTGCGTTTAATTTTGTAATAGAACTATTTAGTTTAATAATTGGCGTCATTACTGAAATTAAAGTTACAATAAAACCAAGCAGGAGTAAAATTGAATTGTCATTCATTTTGTTTACACCCCGCTTTCATCTATATTAATATCTTTGTTTATCATATCAAATCACTCCTATTATGTATTTTTTGTGTAATATATAGTAATTTCACCTGTTAAACCAGTTCTATCAGAACCGGTGTTTATATATAGGCTACCATTCACAAACATTATTCCTATACAACTTGGCAATTCCGGATAAACAAATGGAAGTGGTATTTGTAAACTTGAATCTCTTGCAATTCCATGAATTTTTGTTACTTTTACATTAGTTAACCCGGTTCCTACTATTTTTCTTGTAGCGTTTGGCAAAGAACCAATATCAATTTTTTTAGCGAATACTTGTTTACCGTCTTCATATTCATTTGTTGCAATTTCTTGCCCTGTCACTATATTTGTTTTTAATTTATTATCAATAGCTTTAGCACTATATACATTAGTTGTACTTGCTGTACCTGTTTCTTGTATTACATCACCTTTTACGACTACTGTATTTTTTGCTTTTATGATATAATTTAGTGTTAAAGAAGGTTGTAAGTTATTATGTGCTTGACCTCCACCCGTATTTCTTGTAGAATTATTTTCATCAGTCATGTTACCAGTTCCCTTTAAAGACGGTGACCACGCTCCACCAGAACCATTGTTTACGATTTTATTTTCTATATCTCTAAGATGATTATGGCTAGGCATTTCAGATACTGTTAATGTATGTGTTTTTTCTCCGCTTGTTTTACCTAATTCGTTGAAATCTGTGTCAGTGCTATCTTTTCCAACGACTGTCTTTCCTTTTACATTGGGTAAAGGGAATCTTTCTTCATCTAGCCATTCAACTCCATCTTCAACATAATTTAATCCAATTGCATTAAATAATTCAGAGTATGTTGTTCTACTCACTACACTACCATCACACAACAACCAACCGTTTGGAATTGTATCAGAAGCAAAAGCTACTATTGAACCAATTGGTAACGTGTCGCCGCCAGGTTTTAATACTAGCTCTTTATATGTTTGTGTTGTTTTATCCAATATTTTCATAGTTTAACCTCCTATTATGTATTTTTTGTATATTTTAATATTCCCCAACCTGATTTTCCTTTTGGATATCCATAATTTTGATTTATATATAATCTTTTTGTATTGGTATTAAAATAACAAGAAATTGCTTCGTTATTATAGCTGTAAGGAATATCATATTCTTCATTATTAACTTTAAATCTTAATTCTTTATATATAATTGTATCTACTGTATTATCTAATTGTGCAATAGATTCCCATGTGCCTAATGTTGTAGGCAAAGTAAACTCAATTCTTTTTAAATATACTCTTTTTCCATCTACATATTCATTTGTTGCAACTTCTTGTCCTGTTATTATGTTTGTTTTAATACCATCATTTACAGCTTTCACGCTTGGTACTGTATTTTCACTATTGCTAGTTAAGTTTTGTTCAACTTTTGCTAATTCAACTGAATTTTCTCCATTGAAATCACTATCTTCTATTAATATTACTTCTGTTCCTTCTAATTGTTCATCAGCATATCCTACTTCTTTTTTACCACTTCCATAACTTTTGAAGTCAGCTCCATCGTAATAATACAATTCTTTATGCTCTAAGTCTGCGTACAAATATAAATTGCTTGGATTTTCTCCTTCTGTTCCCCATGTATTAGTTGCAATTGCTGTATATATTTTTGATGTTGTTGTATTGTAGTATTTATCACCTTTAGCACATGTCAAAGGCGCTGTTGATGATACTGTTAGTAATTCAACTGTAGGTTTTCTGTTTTTTATAGCTTTTGCAGCATTTTGTTGCATTTTATTTAAATTTTCAGAATTTATTGGCGTAGTTTTGCTTGGTAAATTTTCAAAAACTATTACTTCCATATCATCCATTTTTATTTATCCCCTTTCGTATTTTATTTTTAAATCAACATTTCCTCTTTTTTCAAGTGAAATGGCTTGTAAATATTGAGCTCCAGTATCTTTAATTACTAATTTTCTATCATTTATAACATCTTCATAAGTTGCATCATCTTCGGCAACTTTTTGAAACAATTTAAATTTTAATATTAAATAGTTAAAAGATTTTAAATCCGGATATAAATCTTTGCTTGGATATAAATCATTGCTTGGATATAATCCTTTGGGTGACCATATGTTTTTTATTGAAAATACATTTTCATTTACTTCATAATTTCCATCAATATCATATTCCAATTCTATATTTTCAGGTGTATTTCCAAATCCAAAATTTGTTAACTTTGCATATGAATTATTATATATCGTAGTGCTTAAGTCTCCATTTGTAAACGTTTGAGCCGGAAGTAAACCAGGTATATTGTTTGGATATAAATGAACAGGAGCTTTTATTTTTTCATGTAAACTTGTAAAAATCGCATCTGTGGATATTTCATCTATTCTTGTAATTCTTATCTCTTCGCCGTCTTGTATGTATATATCGTAATTAGATACATCTAAAACAGCTAAAGTTTTTACTGCGTAAGAAAATGTTGCAGAAAAACCTAGCCAATGTATCTTTTTTCCGTTATAATCACTTATTTTTATATTTTGAGCAGTTTTTTTATTATAGTCATAAATATAATTATCTTCTGTATAACAAACATACTTGTTTGTTATTTTATTTTTTGAAGCTACTGTTTCAGCTGATGTATTAAGAATACAAATATCAAATTCACTATTCATAATAGTTGAATTTTCATTAATATTTTTAAAATCACTAAATTTTATTAAGCAATGAGATAAATTCTTTGAATAATTAAAATGTTTATATTGATTTATAAGACTTAATGCATAATTCTCAAGCAAAGTATTCAAAATAAGATTTTTAAAGCAATACTCTTTTTTCCCTATTTTTATATTTACCATTACATTTTTTATTTTAGCCATTTTGTGTCACCTCATGGATTTCTTTAATTTTTTCTTCTACATATTCTGAAATAATTACAGTTTCAACTTGCTCATTATTCTCTTGCTTTTCTTTTTCTCTGAATAAATCAATAAAATTTTCTAAAACATCTGAACTTCTTAAAGTTATATTCCAATTTTCAACGTTTGAATGTGTAAAAGTTATATCTGTTATAATATATTCTCCCTGTGTTAAAAACTTAGGCAAATCCACTCTGATGATGTCACCAATACTTAAATTCTTATTTTTATCAAATTCTAATTTTAAAATATTGGTTTGATTTGAATTGTTATACATCATGCTTCTTACTTCAGAAACTAAATCATCTGCAAAAAACCATCTCTCATTCATATCAACAGTTTTTTCTATTACACCAGATTTTGTAATTTTTCCTTTGTTTGACTCGATTTCTTGAGAATTAACAAATTTCATTGTCTTATATTCTAAAGCAGTTTCACTCTTTAATGTTTGTATTGTAACTTGTTGATCTCCATTGTAAGTGAGCCCTGTTATTAAATTTTTAAAAAAATTATCTCTTTTTAATGTAATTATCTCTTTATCATTTTCAGAAAAACTTATTCCTTTAGAAATTTTATATTCATTTTCAATTAAAGCTATAGAGTATTCTTTATTATTGCTTAAAATAATGTCAAAATTATAATATTCAGTTGAACGTGAATGTGTATCACTTTCTTTTATTTTTCTAATAGTTTCCTCCGATATATCAATAGGATATTTAAAATCTATACTATCTCCTTTTTTCAAAGTTTTAGCTTCAAAAAGCGGTTTATTATTTAATTTTGAATCATAATATGAATAATACCAGCTACTAAAATACACTCTTGCATTTTTCACATTAATTACATTTGCATAATTTACTGCTTCTACACAAGGTGTTATACTTAACAGCCCTTCTACTTTTTCATCATGTGTTAAATTCATTTTAGGTAATAACCCAAATTGATAATCAATAGCATTTACATGTATACCTTTATTTTCGTCTATATACCACCACAAGCTCTCACTATTAGATAAGCTATTCATAACAAACTCGGTTGTTTGCATTAAAAAATTAACTGTTTTTTGACCATTTCGTACATTTAATTCTTTTATCTCAAATCCATCAAGAATAAGAGGGCTAAAAGCCCTCTCTATTACATCTGTTAATTTGTATGTACCTGTTATTGTAACAACTTTATTTGTAGCCATTTGCATAGGTGATAACAAATTGATTTCAAGCTCTCTAAATTCATTATCACTTTGTTTCATACTAGGCAGAGTAAAACTATTAACATATCCAGTATAAATTACTGTATTATTTTTTTTTATTTGTACTTCTTGGTACTTAATAGGTAAGTCATTTAAAGTTTTATCTGTAAAATCTATTGTCAAATCCGAAAATGTTACTTGCCTACTTGACGTATTTAATGAATATTCATTTAATATTTTAAACTTCTTACCACTATATTGTAAATAAGTCATATTATACCCCCGAAACTCTTAAAGTTTGCGACATATATGGTGAAACACTTTGTCCTACTTTTCTGCCATCCAAATACACATCTGATTTAGTTTGATTTAAACTTACATTTAAGTTTCTATTTACATTTGCTGTTGTACTTAAGTTAGCACTTAATCTTTGTGTTTCAAAATTAACTGCAGAACTCATTTTGTCATATATATTTGATATATCTAATCCATTTGCAATTTTTTCTGATAAATTCTTGCTCGCATTGTATAATTTAGGTGAACTTGCATTCAAAGTTTTTGTTAACCCTTTTACCATATCAGGCATCCAAGTCTCATATTCTCTCAAAGGTCCTTTATCCGGTCTAGAAAAGTGTAAAAATTCTTTTATTTTACTACCTACATTTTTTGCTGCGTTTCCTATATCACCAAGCATGGATTTTATTCCATTTATGAATCCTTGTATCATATCTTTCCCCCACTGCAAAGCTTTACCTGGTAATTCTTTGAGTACATTCCAAATTGCTTGAATTATTTCAAATGCAGCCTGCGCAATGCTAGGCAAACAATTTATAATTCCACTTGCTAATTTTACTATCAATTCCCATGCAGCTTGTACAATTTTGGGAGCATTTCTTATTAAAGCTTCTAACAATTTTTGAATTATAACAGGAGCCTTTTCTATCAAAATAGGTAAAGCTTGTATAAGTCCATCGGCTAATCCGCATTATAAGCTGTATTGCTGCATCTATAAGTAAATCTATATTATCTAGTAGTGTCTCTACTAAAGTAAATATACACTCTATAGCCATCGGTATAAGTGTTGGTAACATTTGTGCTATACCTAGAACTAATTGCGTTAACATTGTAATTCCTGCTTGTAATATTTGTGGTAAATAACTCAATAATCCTGTTATAAAGGTTTGTATTACCTGCAAAGTTACAGGTATTAATTTTGGTAGTATATTTATAATTCCTTGTATCAAGCTATTTAAAATATTGCCTGCACTTTCCATCAAACTTGGTAAATAAGTTATTATACCTACTATAATGTTATTTAATAGCTCTTGACCTAATTTTAATAATTCAGGTAGAGCTTTTGTTATATTTTCAATTATAGACGGTATAGCATCATTCACTATTCTTACTACATTTTTAACTACATCTGTAGCAGTATCAACCACTTGACTTAAATCTCCTGAACCACTCAGAAAATTATTCCAAGATGCTTTCATTGATGCAAAACTTCCTTGTAATGTTGAAGAAGCTTCTTTTGCAGTTGTTCCAGTTACTCCTAATTCTTCTTGAATAACATGTATTGCAGTATATACATCACTTAAATTATTTATATCATATTTAACACCAGTTAGTTTTTGTGCATCTTTTAATAATCTTTCCATTTCGGTTTTAGTTCCACCATAACCTAACTTAAGATTATCAAGCATTGTATAATTTTGCTTAGCAAAACCTTGATATGCAAATTGTATAGATTCCATTGATGTCCCAAACTTATTTGCATTATCTGACATGTCTTTTAATGCCATATCTGCAACATCAGCAGCTTTACTTGTATCTCCACCTAAGCCTTGTAGTAAACTTGCTGAAAAACTTGTTACTGTTTGCATATATTCTGACGCACTCATACCAGCAGTTTTATAAGCATTTTCTGCATTTTTAATTACTTTACTTGCATTATCTTTAAAAAGTGTTTCTACACCACCTATTTGCTGTTCAATTTCTCCTCTAGCATTTACACTTGCAGTTACTAAACCAGCAAAAGCAGTACTCACCGTACCTATTGCAACAGTAACACCTTTTAAAGCTGTTCCTGCTATATTTCCAATTTTACTTAGTCCACTTTTTAGTCCATCATTGTCCAATTTAGTATCAATTGTAATTGAACCATCACTTGCCATATTCTCACCTCATTTCAAAAGATAAGTCAGGCTCATAAGGCTCAATTTAAAGACTTTTTATTTTTATTTCTATTTCTTTTTTACAGTTTTTACACAAAAAAAAGATGCCTTTAGAACAAGCATCTTCATTATATTTTATTATTTTTTTCCCACAGTTAGGGCATTTATACCATTTTTTCATTTTAAACTTTCCAACTTTTTCCGCAATTTTGACATACTGCCATTGAACCATTTTTCACTTTAGAGTTTTCTTTTCGACTTGGAACTAAAAGCCATAGCCCACAAGTACATAATATTAACATTCCTCTTGTAATTGCATGCAATATACCAGTATGATTAGTTTTTATTTTAGTATTTACTACCTGCACATTTACATTTTCACTTCCACATTTTTGACACTTCATAATAAAACAACTCCTTTACAAATATATTAATATATTAGCACGTTTTGTCACAAAATGTTGTCAAATTTTGTCGAACGATATATTTTTACCACAATTCTTCTGCAAAATCTGCTTCTTTTTCTTCTTCTGTCCTCATGTCAGATAAGTTATATAATCTTTTTAATTTTTTATATCTAGCTTTTTCCTCTTTATCTTTTATTTTAGATAAATCAATTGCTCTATATCCCATTATTTCTACAAAATGTGTATTTTTATTTAAACTATTAAATAAAGCTTTAAATTTCCACCAATGCAAATATTTTATATTATTTAAGTCTATTTTATATTGCTCCATGAATGCACTATAAATATATTCATCATCAAACTCATAGCTATAAATTTGTTTTTTTTTATTCTTTCTATCTTCACTATTATAATATTGTTTTATTTCTTTTCCACATCTATAAAACCATAAAATATCATCTATTGCTTGTCTTATATCTTTTATTTTATCTAAATCATAATAATATAATCTTAATGCCTGCATTATTTTATCTTTTTCATTTATTTTCCTATCTTGCATTAGTAGTTCAAATTTAATACTTTCTCTAAAGTCTGTCCTTATTTTTAATCCAGTTTGTGTAAAGCAAGGTAATTTATCTAATAAAATATTTTTATTCATTAGTTCCTATTTCCTTTATGATTTTTACTATAACGTCTTTGTTCTCTATTTGGTTGATATCTATCATATGTAGCTTGTAAACCTTTTTGTTGTTCTACTTTTTCTTTTATTACTTCCTCAAAAACTTTTATATGTTCCTCTAAATTATTTTTATTTCCAAATAACTTTTGAGAAATACCTACTCCAAATACATTATCAAAAAAATTATTAATTATTTTACATTCTTCTCTTATACACTCGGCTAAAGACATCTTTTGTTTCCCTTTTTCTTCACATTCATGTTTTAATTTTTCAGCTTCTTTCTCAAATCTTTCAATATCATCAGCGTCTAATAAATTAAACTCTACTTCTATTCCTTTTATTTTCATTTTACTACTCCTTTATACAAAAACAAGTGCAGATTTTATTCTGCACTCTCTTAAGCACTTATTGTAGCTGTTTTTCCATCTTCGCTTATTGTTGCTGTTACTTTTTTAAAAGCACCTTTTGCTTTTAAAGAGCCACTGTATGTGTAAGCTTCTGTACTATCTCCATCAGAATCCGGTACTACTGCATAGCTTCTTACTCTTGCTTCATATCCTCCACTCGTTGCCTCTTTAGACTTGTCTACGACTAATACTTTTACTGTAGCGTCATCTCCAGTTAGCTCATCATCAGTTATTTTAGCAATTTTTTCATGAACTGGATTTCCACTGTATTGGTCAAACGCATATGATTTTTCTTCAGAATAACCTGTTACATCAGTTGTTTCACTTTCTTCATCGACATATTGTCTACTATATTCTTTTGGATTTTTAGATGTAGATATTTCAGTAAATTTACGCATTCTTTGAAAATCTTCTGCTTCTGATGTTCCTACATCCATAAAAGCAATTTTATCACTTCTTTTTACTATTTTTTCTGACATTTTTGTTCCTCCTATTCTTCATCATACTATTCTTCATCATATTGACAATTCATTTGTATAATATAAATTGCCGTAGTTTCAGTTTTTTGTAATAAGTATCCGTGGACTTGTACAAGTCACTTCTCTTATTCCATCAATTTTAGGTAGATTATCTAAAACATTTTGTTCTTCTACCCATTTCATAAAATCTTCACAAAATTTAGAATTTGCCAAATTAATTATTGCTTTACTTGATAGTGGGGCTTGTACAGAAAAATCAAATGCAATTTGTTTGACTTTGCTTCCATCAGTATATTTCTTTACAATTGGATTAACTGGTGTTTGATCTATTGAATAACTTTGTGGTTTATCTTTCAAATAATCTACATTTATTTTACCGCCATTTAATGAAGGACATATTTCAATCCACTCTTTTATTAGTTGCATCTTAGATTTTTCCATTATATACCTCCTTTTTTTATAAAGTTTTTTGTATTTTTACAAATTTCTTTTCCTCTATCATTCCACATACGTTTATCCCATTTTGCACCACGTTTAGGTGCACCGCTATATTTTAAATTTTTATTAGTAACTTTTTTTGGTGCTTTTCCAACCATAACTTTCCCGTGGTATTGATAGCGTGAATATGGAGAATTATATTTTATAGAATGATTATTAGGATGACTTTTATTATTTTTTAAAGCGCTCTTTCGAAAAGGAATATAAGGATCAGAATAACGTTCTACTTCATTTCTTAAAAATAAATTAACTGCTCCATCTTGTTGTAAACCATGTCTTTTAAGGATTTGATCTATTGGATTTAGCTTTATTTTTACTTTAAAATTTCCACTCGCCATTATTCAACAACTCCTATTTTAAAATGTTGTAATTTTCCTTTTCTATTATCATCTACACTCACAACCTTAAAAACTTGATATTTTTTCATCAGACTATTAAAATCAAATTCATCATTAATTACTCCTTCAATTATATAATCATCTGTTTTAATATCTATATTTTCCGTTGTAGGTATGTAAATTGTTCCTGTACTAGCTGTTTGGACACCTTTATCTATCTGATTATTTTTTTTATTATGCCTAAAATAGACTTGCTTAAAATGTATTTTAGAAACACTCTCATCATCTTTAAAATGATATACGGTTATTTGATGTATAAAAAATTTCTTATTCATAATCACTTACCTCGATATAGTAAATAATTACCATCTTTTCCTACTACATCCCATAGTTGCTCTTTTAAAACAATCTCTTTTTTATTAGCATATTCTTTTTTTATTTCATCAGGTGTAGAGTATGTTTCACTCCATCCTTCTATATTTTGCGATTTTAAATTTCCTATTTCAGATAGTTTTACATTTTGCTCATTAATTAAGTCAATAATTAAGCAAGTAGCATATTTTACTTGCTCAGGAATATTGTTTATATCAATTCTTCCAAAAGTTCGTATATTAATATAACTACTTGCCTCTATTACTAGTCTATTAAAGTCATCAGGTATGCTATCAGCACCTAACAACTTAATATATTCTTTTTCGTCTATGTATTTAAGCATACCTTATCAACTCCTTATTCTCTTAAGCAAAATCTACTAATAAATCTTTATCAAGCTCTTTTATACCATATATAATATCAAAAGAAACTTTATCAGTTTTAGTTTTAGAATCATAATCAAATACAACCCTAACTGCTAAACCATTAGCAGATGCGATTGCAGCTTTAGCTGCTCCTTGTGGAAGCTCTAGTTGTCTTGTTACTAATGCAAGACCATTTCTATGGAAACCAAGAGAATGAGCTTTATTTACTATTGTAGCATCAACTGCAGTAGTTATACCAAAAGGTATTTTTTCTGTTATATTTAAAGTTCCAGCACCACTTGCTAATGTTACATCTTCTGCACATTCAAATAAATATCCATTAACAATAAGTTTATCTCCAGTTTTTATTGTTCCTGTTGCTGCACTTCCATCAGAAATTGTAAATTTAGTATCACCTTTTGTACAAGTTACTTTATAAGATTTTACTGTTCCTGCTGTTTCAGAATTATTTTGAGGTGCATTTTGGCTCATAAATGAGTTCATTGTATAAACTCTTCCGATTTCTGATTCTTTTAAAGCTTCAGAATCTCCTTTATAACATTGTTTAGCAAAGTTGTCTAAAGTATTATATTTATATAGTGTATCTACTGCTAAAACAAGATTTCTTTGTTTATCTCTTGGTGCTTTTTTATTATCTAATGCTTTAGCAACATTAGCAATATCTTTTATTTCAGGTGTTGTAGATACAGATACCTTTGAACCAGCTTTTTCAATACCCACTGTTAATAAGTCAACATCTACTGCTTGAGCAATAGCTGATAACGCTGGTGTAATAACTTGTTCGCTAAAATCTTTTATATCTAAAGTCATTTCTTTAGATGATACAGGAACTGTTACATCTCTATATCTATCCATTTTTACTGGGACTGAACCTTCTGAAATTTCTTGTTCTTCTGTTTCTCCTATAAAGTTTTTAGCAACAAATTTTGCAGGCTTTCTTACTGTTATAGTATCACCTACATTTACAAACTCTTTTGAATAATCTCTATGAACTAAATTAGCCATAGTTAAATTAGATTCTAAAACCATTAATGCTTCTTTAGCAATAATTTCTGGTGTTAATATTTTATTTCCCATTTTTATACCTTCTTTCTATTAATTTTGTTTTCTCCAAGCTTTATATGTTTCGTAGTCCATTTCATTAGGATCACCTGATATAATGCCTGATTGTGAACCCGGTGTTTTATCAGCAAAATTTGGCTTTGGTTTTGTATCTGTAAAAGCCTCAGAATATTGTTCTTTAAAACCTTTTACTAATTCTTCTCCACCAAGTAATGTATCTCCATCGAATTTTAGTTCTTTTTCTTTAATTCTAGAGATAACTTCTTTTTTGTAAATATCATTTTTTAAATTTAATGTATTTACATATTTATCGAGCTTATTGTTATATTCCATTTCTGAAATTTTTGCTTGATAATCTTTTTCTGCCGTTTCAAATTTTGTTTTGTAATCTTCAGCAGATTTTTTGATAGCATCTATATCCATAGATTTATAACTATCAATTTCTTTGTTTGCATTAGTTAATAATTCTTTTGTATTATTAACTTCAGCCTCGAGAGTTTTTACTTTTTCATTTGCCTTGTTGATATCCTTTCCATTTTCATCCATTATTTGGTCAATTACAGTATCTTCAAGACCTAATCCTTTTAAAAATTCTCTTTTCATAATTTGATCCTTTCTTTTGCTACACTTTATTACGCTGGTCGTATCAGCTTGCTCACGTAGATTTACGTCATTGCGGACAAACAAAAAGAGACTAGAATTTTACTTCTAATCTCTTAATAACTATATAAAAAAAGAACTAGATTTTACTCTAATTCAATTTATCCTTAATATTATTATACCAATAACTAGACTTATCAATATCACGTTTTGGGCAATCATACTTTTTCGCATATCCATATTCTTTTGGTCTATCTCCATATACTTTACATTTAAATCCTTCTTCAAAATTCTTACATACTTTGCATATTGGTGTTATAACGTCAAAATGTGGATCATTTTCTATACTCATACTATTACTTACTTCTTTTTTCATTCTAATGCCTCCATATCAAAATAATATTTGCCATCTTTATAAATAATATTATTAACAAAAAATTTTGTATTTCTTTTTAATAAAACTTCATCTTGATATTTATATTTTTCAGTTGCATAATCTTTTATTTCTATAGCTCCTTTATATCCTTTAGGTAGTTTGATACTCATGATAATATTTCTTCCTTGATCTTCTGCTTTAATTTTACTTGTTGATACAAAAGCTCTATCACTTATAATCTGATTTTTTAAACCTAATATTACCGATTGATCTACACTTTTGTTATTTTCAAACCCTTTCAAACTTTGAATTATTGTTCCTCTATAAACATTTGTTTCATTCAATAAAGGCTCTGCTTTTTGTATTACAGAATCAAGAATATCAATTTTACTTTGAATATCTGAAGTTATATTATTAAGTCTTATTGCTTTATTTATATTTGTAGCATCAAATCTTGTATAATTTTTGATAGTATTTTTCTCTTTATCTGTAAGTATTATATTACTTTTATCATTAATTTTCAACTCTTCCAATTCTTCATCGGTATATACTCTACCCATACCTTCATAATACGGAAACATTGAATGTCTACAATTCCAACCACCTAACCCAGGACCTGTACCATAGCCAGTAACTTTAACTAAACTAGGATATTTTTTACTTTTACCACTCCTACTGTATATTTTTCCTTGCCATTCAGCATGTTCAGGTCTAGCTCCACTATGTGCTGTAACTTCTACTAAATCACAACCGCATTTCTTCTGCTCTTAATTCTTGCATTTTCAAACAAGTTTGATTTACTCCAGTCATAACGGCTCTTTTTACTGCACTCTTTATATTTAATCTGTATCCACTATCATATTCTACTTGTACACCATCGCCAAATTGCTTAATAGCTTTTCTTATAGCTGTATTATAATCAAATGCACCACTTGATATTTGCATATATGCATCGTTGCACACTTCAATAAATTTTTCTTGACTAGTATTTGCAGTTGTAAGTGTTAAATTATATAAACTACCATTTGTTTTATTCAAAGTATTTTTTAAGAGATTTAACATTGTAGTTTGTTGCTTTATAGGTATAGGATTTAATCCTTGCTTTTTATATATTTTATCATCATATTTTAAAGCCTCAATAGCACTATTTTCAAATGTTTTCTTTACTATTTTTTCACTTACTCCACTATATTTTGCTGCTTTTTCTATAATATCATCATATAATAAACCTGACTCTTGAGCTATTCGTATTTGAAATCTAGCACTTTCTGTCATTTCAAAGTCAGTGTTTTTTAATCTTCTTACTACGTCTTTTATAATTGAATCTTCTAATTTTGAATATATATTTATAGCATCATCTGCTACATTTTTTAAGTAATCAGGAGTTAACATCTACATCACTCCTCGTCGAATATTTGATTTTCAGACTTTTCTTGTTTAATCCTATCAAGCTTTTCTTGTGCTTGTTCTTCAGTTAAACCGTATCTCCATATCAAATAGTCTATTTTACTTCCTAGTCCCAAATTAGTTTCTTGTAATCTAATTCTCTGTTCTGTTTCAGTATCAACGATAATACTATCATCCCATTCAGCAGATACCTCATATTCACCTGCAGGTGCTAATTCATATAAATCACAATATACATCTAAAATATATACAAGATGTTTCAATGCTTTCTCTAAGCTATTTTGCATTTGTGATACAGAAGCATAAGAACGTTGCTTACTTGCATTTATCTCTGTAGCTGTCTTATCAACTGTATTTGGGTCAGAAATAGTTCCATATGCTAAATTGCATTGGAACTCAATTTCTTGTTTTATTTTATTTTCTCCTCTTATAAATCCTTCATCACGTAATTGTGGACTAAATTCTTTATAAAAGTTATCTTCATCTGTATTAAGTGTTTTAACAATTTTATTTCTTATAGGTTTTCCTGTACCATCGTTCTTTATAGCCTCAATGTCAGCATATACACTTCTTTCAGCACTTTCATATTCATAATCAAGTCTGCTTGCTTGTATATCAGCTTTTCTTATACTATCAATTGCTTTATGATACACAGATGGTCCTAAACAAGATTTAGTATCTATATTATTACTTAAAGGTACCTTATAATAAGCAAATAAAGGTCTTTCTATATTTTGTATAATTGTTTTTTCAGATAATTCACTCCATTCTGTAACTTCAGATAAAGAACTAATTCTGCCTAACATAGTACTATTATAGCTTTCGGTTACATATACTTTATTCTCTATAATATAATCCGTGCCTTGTAACGTATGTGTTTCAAGCCTAGTATATATCTTATCCCCTTTTGTAATTTGACTACTAAATACCATGCTTGTTATATTACCTGCACTATCAAATTTAAGAGGTTTACAATCTGTTTGGGGTATATAATCTATGTAGAATTTATTTGCCTTGACATATGGCTTGAAAAAGCCTCCGCCTACTGCGTTAAACAATGCTAATTCTGATTTTAAATCTTCTAATACTTTTTGATAATGTTGATTGATATAATCTGCCCTTGTACTGCCTGTAACTTCAGATTTCATTTCTAAAGTAATAAGTCTTGCAAATTCTTCAGCTATACTTGCTCCTAATTGCAAACTTCTTACTTCTTCATTTAACCAAGGAGCATTATTTGTAAATATCTTTAACCATAAATTCATTGCTGCTTCCATTTCAAAAGAAACTGCTGTTTTAACTTTTAACGCTTCTTCTACTGTAGACTTACTTAACATTTTGTCTATCCCCCTTAAAAACCATTTTTTTACTTTTTCAAACATATATAACACCTCACGCTACTTTACTTGTTGCATACCTTGTATATCCCTTTATATGCTTTTCAAAACTATATTCAAATGCATCTAATGTATCTATATCAGATGTGCCATCGTCAAGTCTCTCATCTTTTCCTTGCTCTTTGGGTTTATCATTCCATACTGCATTTTCAAATGCATCTTCTAAAGTTTTACAATTTCTAGTCATAAAAAAAATACCACATGCCATAAGCATTGTAGTACACCTAATTCTGTCTATTATTTCATTTTTTATACTGTTTCTAACAATAATATGTGGAAACTCTTTATAACACATTTCTTTTATTCCATTTATAAGTGTTTGTTCTGCACTATCTGGATAAATATAATCTACTTGACCATATAAAAATTGAACTTGTATTATAAACTCTTTTACTATTTCTATTAATTGTTTAGGAGTTACACCTTGAGCTGGTATTCTTTTACTTATTAATGATGTAAGTTTAGAATAATTCCTTTTTATTCCACTTGCAACTAAAGTGTGCGCAGAGCCATTACCACCAAAGTCCATTCCAATTTGTATGAAGTCATAATCAGGTTCATCAGTATAAAAGCGTTCTTTATTATTTATATACACTTCATATATAGCGCCCTCAGCTGTACACCATAAGCCTAATATATTACGTTTAAAGAATACACCTGTAAACATTCTTTTATATCTATCTTTTACTGCCTCAGATAACGTTAAATTGTCTTCCATAGTAAAATGTAAATATAAAAGTTTCTTTTCTTCTAACTTATCCACAAATTCTAATTTAAACCAATGTTTTGGATTTTTAGGGTTACAGTTAAACCAAAATTTAGAACCTTCTACAGAACATCTTGCTAATCCTTGATCTACAAAACTATATGGCATTAAAGCCACTTCATCAAAAAATATACCAGCTAATGTCATACCTTGTATTAAATCTTGACTAGCCTCATCTTTTCCACCAAACAAGTAAAAGTAATTCGTTTTTCCATTTTTACTGACTATTAATAAATTTTCATTTCTTTTATGTTCATATCTATATTTAAGTGAATGCAACTGTTTTTTTAAAGTATTTAGTACATTTCTCTTAAGTGACCCTATTGTTTTACTACATATAGCAAAATCACATTCATCAAAATTTTCCATAGCCCACATTACAAAACTAGGAGCCATTACAACTGTTTTTCCACTTCTTACCGCACCATCTGCTATAATACCATCCATATCGTGGAATGGTGATTTATCATTCCACCAAGTCCATACTTTCATTTGCTTTTTAGAAAATGCTTTCCATTGGAAATTTCCCTTATTCTTCTTCATTCCATATTTCCTCTACTTTTCCATTTAAAGCTTCCATAAAGCTATTATCTTCTTCATCTTCTTGTTTTTGTGGTATTATATCTTTTAAATCTTTAAGTGCAGATGTAAGTTTCTTTACATCACTTCTATCTACTATACTTGTATGTGTATTACCAAACATATCAACATGTATATTTAACTGATTTGTAGCTTCCATTATTTTTTTTAATAATTCTTCTGCTACATCATTTATTTTTACAGCAGTATTAGCATCATTTTCAGATTGCTTTTCAATGACTTTTTCTATTGTTTTTGTTGCTTTTTTGTCTTCTTTTTGTCTCTTTTTGTCTTTCCAACCTGATGTACGTTTTCTCGTTGTGCCATTATTATTTATTCCTTTATCTTTTAGAAATGCACTTACACTTTTATAATCACTTAATATATATTCTTCTTCTAATGCTATCCAGTCATATTTTGCCACGCTCCCTCACCTGCTTTATTTTTCTCCAAAGTCACAAATATCATATATAAAATTAACAAAAGTTGTTATCATCCAATTTAATATCCCCAATATTATTGCTATACTAAAAAATCCTGCTATTAATATAACAGGGCTCAGTATTATTAATATAATTATTGTCCACATTGAAATTCACTCCTTATACTTTTACTTCTAAATCTACATTTGTAGTATTTAGTGAATACTTACCATCTACCATATATCTGCTTTCTTGTCGCAAATACACAGTGAAATCTTTTACCTCGTATCTATTACAAAATTTTAATATTTTCTCTTTAATTTCTAGTAATTCCCTATCCATAAAGTTCAATCACTCCTCATCTTCATTTGGTATTGTAAATCCTATAGCGTTTGTATGTTGTTGTTCTTGCTGTTTCCTCCTCATATAATTAATACATTTCTCATCTTGTATATTTAATCTACAACGTATTGTATTACGTTTTTCACAACTCTTACATTGTGTTTCTTTTATCTCTTTTTCATTTATTAAAAAGTCTTTACTTAAATTTTCTCTTAGTATTTCATTATATATATAACTTTTATATTGTTTTGATTTTTTACTCATTTGTTTATCACTACCTTTTTATTACTCATTTTTTTAAATAAGCATTAAAAAAGTAGCCCAATCTTGGACTACAAAGAGGTTGATTATAAAAAACTAAGGTTTCCCTTGTCTGTATTCTTTTTTTGGTGGGAAATGTAAGAATTGAACTTACTCTTAAAGTGTCACAGACTTTCGTGCTACCATTACACTAATAACCCCATTTGGTCTAGATGAAAGGACTTGAACCTTTAACCTCTGGTATCCAAGACCAGCCGTCTACCATTTGACACTACATCTAGATATATAATATTATTAGACCTTCGCCTTACAAAATATTATCTTCTTAATTATTCTGTCACTGTGAAAGTAAGTCTGAGTATTTCGGAGCGACCTAATACTTCTTACCCTTGTCAATGCACATATGAGATTGATTACTCATAAATTTCACCCATCATTCAGATGTTTGTAAGATAATTGCTAATATCTTTTAAATATCCTGTAATTATCTCGATTGAGCTACTTTAACCTAGTTATGTCTTATAGTGTATTTTACTACACATCACGAGAAACAGCCTTATTATAGCTTTACCTACATTGGTTATACCTTGCTACAGTACACTTATAGGCTTATTACACACTGTGTCGTCTATTATGGCTGCGACAACTCTAGTACATTATTAAGCGATTTTATTTTGCACGTTACCCTTTAATTGATTTTTACATCTCTTGCATATATATTACTATACATACAAAGTTGCCTTACAAAAGTATCCTTGTGCTTGACAGCTCTTCTGAATAACTCCATGATACATGATATTGTATTTATACACATGGTTAATAATATGGTGGTAGTAATTAGCATACTACCAATGCTTTTTTATCGGTTAATTTCCTAGAAAAGAGTTTTCCGATACTCTTCACTATACTAATTATACCACTTGACAAGGTTCAAAAACTATCAATTTTCTATCAAATAAAACCCAATTCTTCAGCTAAGCTATAAATAATCTTATTTTTATATCTATGGAATGTAGCTTCTCCAATGTGCATTTCTATACATACTTTTGTTTTACTTTCTCCTTTTTCAAAATGCCTTACATATAATTCATATTGTTCACCGCTTAATCCTTCCAAAACTTTATGTATCTTTTTACACATTGCTTGTAATCTAGTTATCATTTTATTCGTAATTAAATTATAAACCTTAGTAGTTTGTCCTTCATTTCCTTTGTTAGGACTCCCAGGCACACCCAAGGTGATTTTAGGACATTCTTCTATTATATCTAATCTTAACTCTTCAATTATATTTTTATTATCTTTATAATCTTTTAATTCTCTTTCTAAATATCTTCTTACCTCAATGCTAATTTTTTTATCCATATACCTACCTCCATTTTTTTATTCAACTTCAAATCTAGTATCTAAATTGTTTGGTATATTGTAAGTGTCTATTACACTTCTAAAAGCGTTATTTTCTTCTTTTAACTCTTTTATTTCTTTTAGTAAGCTTGTCTTTTCTTCTTGTAAATTTTTATATTCATTTGCTACATAATCAATTTTCTTTTTATCTGCTACTGAACTTATAATACTTAGTATTGTAAATATAATTAATACTGATATTATATAAATGTATTTATTCATATATTATTCACCTCTATCTATCTTTAAAAAACTTCTTCATTTTTTCATAACAGTTTAAACATATATCTTTATTTAATAAACGGTCGCATAAATTTTCACTTTTATCAATATCATAAATTCTAACACGTTTACTATTTTCATGTTTAACTATATTACCGCATGCATCACATTGTGTTACGCTTGCCATTTTTATTCCCCCTTTGTTTCTATTGTTTCTATTAATAGTTTATGTAATTTCTCATTAATTTCTCTTGTCTTTTCTCTGTAAGCCCTTACTCTTACTTTATCAATACCCAATAATTCTCCTGTAATATTCTTTTTTTCTTTATATTTTTTAGTCATATTTATATCATCTTGTTTTAACTCTTCTATTAATTTTTCTATTTTTTGAACTGGAATATAATTTTTATAAATTATTTGTTTTGCTTTTTGTTGCTCTTCTGCTCTCCCTTGTATATAAGCATCTTGTCGAATATTTATATATTCATTTCTTAATTGTTGATTTTCTTTTTTTAATTCATAATATCTTCTATATATTTCATCTGAATCTGGGTATAGTAAATTAGGTTCTTCTTTTCTTCTTTCTTCTAAATATTTTTTTCTATAAGTTCTTTTATCAAATATGTCTTGTATTCTCTGATATTCTAAATTATCTGATTTTAATTCTTCATTCTCCTTTTTTAATTCTTTAAGTTCTTCTCTAACATCTTTGTATGTTTCTTGATATTCTTTTCGTTTTAATTCCGATTCATCTTGTAATTTAAAATATAAATTCTGTAAATCACAAAACTTTCTATCCCACTCTTCATTCTCTTTTTGTAATTCTTTAATTTGTTGTTTTAATTTTTGTTTTGTTTCATAACTTCCTCGTTCTAAATTATTCCATTCTTCCCAGGCTTGTTCTTTTTCTTCCTTTAATATTTCATTCTCTTTTAATACTCTTTTATAATCTGATAAAATATGTTCTAACATTCTTGCTAATTCTACAATTTCTTTATTGTAATATCCATGCCAGCCATTTTCTTCTTTATACTCTTTATCTGTTTTTATAGAATTTATAAAATGTTCCGCATTTTTTATATCTTCTTCTATATTATTTTCCACTACTCGTCCTCCTCTTCTAGTTCAATAATTTCTCTTATTCTTGACCCACATTCTGGACAATAATTTATATTGTTATCAGTTGGAGTACCTTCTTCAATGCACCAATCACATTTACATTTACTACAATGCCATATATTATAGTCATCTTCTATTTGTTCATAAGTACAAGTATTTTTATTTACTTCTTCTATAATTTCTTCTAATGCATTTTTGTACCTTCTATGTAATTTTGGAACAATTTTATTATCTAACAATTCATTTAATATATTAATATCTTCCTGTATATTATTTTCTTTCACTTAAAACACCTCCTCATTAACACTTTTTCTCCGTGTTTTTCGCAATAACTTTCACAAAATATCGGCAAAAATCTCCATTTTATAAAAATATTATTTCTTTCTCTTTCAACTGTTTCTTTACATTTTGGGCACTTAAAATATATTTTGTTTGTTCTCACTTAAATACCGTCCCTTTCCTCTAATTTTTTCTCATTTTCTTCTTGTAATTCACATTCTTTTCTTTGAAAGACGGGGCAATCCTCATCACATCCCCAAGTCATTCCATATCTTTCACATTCAGTCATATTAGGATAACTCAAGCCATTATCTTGACTGCAAATTAAATTTGCAAAATCAATTTTTATTTTCAGTATATTCTATCCACCCCAATTCCTTACATTTTTTATTTATTGCTTGTAGTTCTTTCATTGTTATATCATCACACATTTCATCGTATTCTCCGCTTTTACAAAAACTTTTATCTTTTTCATCAAAATATAATATGTTATCCTCATCTTTGTAATATTTTATATTCTCAAAATCGTGTTTTTTATTGAATTTTTTATATCCTAATTCTTCAAAAAGTTCATCAGCTGTTTTCACTATGTATCACTCCTCTCTAGCTCATGTTCATATGCTTTTTTCAAATCTATTTGCCCCATAAAATCACAATCTTGTACTGTTGCTGTATACTCTGCATATATTGCAGCATTATCTCCATATTCTCCTGTTTCAAACGTTTCTAATACATAACCTACATCATCATTTTGACTTAGCCCAAATCTTATTACAACTTCTTTTTCTTTATCATATTTATTCAATTTTTGTATTAATTCTTTAACTTTCATATCTTATTTACTCCTCTCCGAGAACATTTCTTCATCTTCTCTTATTTCTTTAAAATCATCATTCAATTCCACTTTAGGGCTACTTTCTACTAATGCTGTTCCTATTCCCCATTGGTTATTCATTATATAATTACTTATAAAAAAATGAATATTATCTTCTCCAATAACATAAAAGTCATTAGTCTTAGTTCCCATTCTTTCTATTGCATAACATACTTCTGGTAAACTTTTATTTATATCTCCATACTTATATGTTTTGTCATATCTAAAGGTTAAACTTATATTTTGAATTATTGTTCCTGTATTTTTTGTTCTTTTATTGTAAAATGGTATATGATATAACATTTTTATTTCTTTTAATTTACTTATGTATTCTTCTTTTGAAGATATTTTATTTTGTATTTCCTCTTCGACTCCTTTTCTTTCTACAGTGATATATCCATAATTAAAAACTACATCGCTTGGCTTGTCATTAAATGGATATTTCTTATTATCTTCATTTTCAAAATCATACTTGATTCCTAAAAACTCTAATATTTGTTCCATATTAAAAAAATTATATTCTTCCATATCTTATTTACTCCTTTTCTATTCTATAAATATTTTCAAATATTATCTTATAATTTATTCCCATACCCCTTATGTCTCTTTCATGATATACTCTAATACCTTTCATTATTTCCGCTATGTAATTATCTTTTCTGTCTTCTAGTTCTTTTTTAAAATTATTAACCTTTTGTTCTATTTCTTCATCTATTTTTTCTGAAACAATTGACTTTATATTTTTCTTTAATATTTCTTCTAAAATCTGTTCTTCCATACCTTACTCCTTTACCACTAAATCTGCTTTGATTAAATCGTATAATTCATAAGCAATATACAACTTAGACCAACTACTATTTCTACTTCTTCCACTTATTTTTCTGTTTTTAAATATTAAAGTGTTAGGCTTAATATATTGTCCTTTACTATTTAATTCAAAACCATATTTTTCAAGTTCTTTTAAATCTACATCATCTCTTATTTTTTACATATCTATTCTCCTCCTATCCCATTTTTACTATTGTTATTGAAGGTATTTCTATTCGTTCTTTTTCAAAAACGCCCATGTAATTTCTATCATAAACACTACATATATTTTGTTTATGTATCGGTATTTCTATATGTTGTCTATCTCCAATTTCTACTGTTCCAAATTCTTTTAATATGTTCATTACCCAATCTAATAATCTTTGATTTTCTTGCATTGTATTAGTTAATGCTTTTTCTAAATTATCTATTTGTTTACTCCAAATTCGTTCATTTTTTATATATCCTTCTATATCGCTATGAAGTTCATAATTTTCTTGTTCTAACTTTTTTATCTTTTTTTTATTAAATAAATCTAATTTTTCTCTATTCATCTTCTCCTCCTACATTAATTGTCAAATCACTAATTATCATATCACTTATATTAAAGCCATGATTTGTAAAAAGTCTAATATATTCGTTTGAGTTTTCACAATCTATATTCATTCCATATGCCTTTTTGTTTTCTAAATGAATTACATCGCCTTCCCAATGACACCAACCTATTTTTTCACCTTTTGAATTTTCAAAAACAAAATCATAGGATTTGTATCCATTTTTACCCCAAAATCCGATTATAAGGTTTATATGGAATTATATATATACCATTTATTTGACATGTTGGTTTTGTTTTTAGTTCTTGTAATTCTTTTCTATATTTTCTATTCATCTTTTCCTCCTAAAATGGTGATTGCCATGTTCTCACTTTGTCAATAGGAACTATTTTACTTTTGTTATTTCCATAAAATACTTTTGCTACTTGTATAGGCTCCTTTAATTCTGTATGTATAAACTCTTTTCCACTTATATCGTTTACACAATCTACATATTCTCTTTTTGTATTTTTAGTAAATATTCCAACACAAGTTCCTTCAAATTCTTTTTCTACAAATTCATAAATTTCTTGTTCACAGCTTCCACCTTGATTTAATGTTATTGAGACATCATCTTCTATGTACTCATCATCTATTGTTGAATTATATACATATTTTGTTTCTTTTTTCTTTAAATATCCTTCGCATATAACATTTCTAAATAGTAAGTTCTTCATCTTACCCTCCTACTTTTTTATAGCAATTAGCCATATAACTTTCTTCTGTTAGTATTGTTTGTATATCTTTTTCTCCTATATATTGTGCTTTATTAAATCCACCTTCTATTTCAAAATATAAGTTATTATCATCTTCTCCCCATATTTCATTAACAACTCTATGTCCATTTACGTAATCACCAACTTCTATTAAGTCTATTAGTTGTTTGCTATGGTTTACTATTTCTTCTTCACAAGTAAAACCATATATAGTTGTCTCCATGTCTACATATTGTTCTTTATATCCCAAATTAAAAATATTAGTGCTTTCATCAACTCTTGTTATGTATCCATTTTTTGTTCTCACATATTCTCCAACTTCAATTTCACTCATTTTTTCCTCCTAAAGAGTTCACTGCTCTTATTAATTCGTTAATTTTATTTTTTAATATTCTAAAATTCCAATTTTGTGCTTTTTCTGTAAACTCATCAGAATATTTTATTGTGAACAATGAATTTGTACCTATTTCTTTTATTTTTTCTGTATCATTTTCTAATATTTCAAAATAAGTATTCAAGAAACTTTTAAGAGGATATATATTAAAAATAGTCACATTACTCACTTTATGTTTTAATTCCTTATTTTTAAATACATATATTTCGTTATAACCATCTGTGCATTTTATTTCAGTTTCCTCTTGTATTCTTCCATCTATAATCATCTGCATCAGTTCAATTCCTTTTACTTTTTTCATTACTTAATTTCTCCTTTCTTTTTTATAACAATCTTTTATATTACTTTCGCAAGTTTTATATAATAATTTTTTATTTTTATATATCCCATATAAATTATATTTTTCATATTCTTTTATTAATTTTTTCTCAATCATATTCTACCTCTTCTATTTCTAAAATAACTTTACTTGATTTGCCATATTCAAAATCATCTCTAAAGCCTTTTACAAAGTTTCTGTTATCGTTTTTTAATTTTCCTGCTTTTACCATTGAATCTAATATAAATTTTTTAGCAAAACATACATTATCTAAATCACGTCTTTTGTTTTCTTCTACCCATATGAAATGAATTTTAATTGGATTTTCGTATGTAGGTAGTAAGTTTATATACCAGCATATATCTTTTTCAACATTTTTTTTCATATTAGCTCCTGCATATTTATTTTTTCTACATTCATTTATATAATCGTTTAAACTTGGTAATTTAAGTGGTATTTCAACCTTATATTTCAAATTTTTTCCCCCTTATAAATAATTTTTTCCATATCTGTCTTTAAAATCTTTTTTATTTTTTTTATAATATTTACACCATCTTTTTTCTGCTATTTCTTTTACCTTATTCCAAAATTCATAATCTTTATGAATTGCTTTGGGACTAGTTCTGTGCATTTCAGGTGTTAAAAATATAACTAATCCGTCTTCTATAGATTTATCTCTATTTCCTGTTCGGCCTTCAAAAACTTCATGCCTTTCACTTCCATTAAATCTTGTCGTCGAATAAAGATTACTTTTTGGCATTATACAAAATTCTTCCTTTTTTGAACAACTTTTTCTATTTTTTCGGGTGTTTTTCTCATTTTTGATACATTTTGTATCTTTTTTTACTTTCTTTTTATCTTTTGGTTTTGGAAATGCTAACATACTGGTATCCACTATTTCCAAGCCTCCTTATATCTTGCTATTTGCTCTGGTGTATCCGTTGGTATACCTTGCAACTTACAATCTTCTACTATACTATCTATAAGTCTACACATTTGTTTACTATCATAAGTAGAACTTCCATAATATGCTTTTACGTTTGTATATCCATCTATTTTGCTATTTCCTATTACTTCACATGGCCATCCAATTCCATTTTTTTGCCATGCTTCAATAAATTTTTCTACTGCTGCATTTTTTATTGGTAATACTTCGTATACTCCTATGTCTTTTATTTCCATCTTGTATATTTCTTCAGCCTTTATATTCATTTTTTCTGCTAATTTACCAAGTAACACCCAACAATATGCATTTGCATCTAGCGACCTTTTATTTCTATGTTTCTTAGCTTCTATATCTAATAATTCAACGTTTTCTATTTCTTCTAAACTACTTATTTGATTATTTATTAAAAATGTCAATTTTGGCTTTCTTGTTTCAAAATCTATACTTATATCTGCTAGTTTTCCTTGTAGTTTCATATTACACCTCTTTTTACAATATAGGCACTCTATACTCCTTGTTGCTGCGTATAAAGTGCCTTTTTATTATTTAAATTTTCTTACTATTTCTGCAAATTGGCTTTTCTTTAATTTGCTTGTATTTTCTATGTTGTAGTTATCAATTAAAAATTTAACTACTTCTTCATTTGTTTGTAATTTTTTTATAAGTGCTTTATATATGCCTCTAGCCTCTGTATCTGTTACTAATCCATCTTGTATTGCTTCCTCTTTTTTGCCAGTGAAAGTTTTATTTGTAACTTTCTTGTTTTGAATTTTTTCTTCTTGACTTGGATTTTGATCTGGATCTTCTCCGGTAATAATTTTATAAGCCTTCATCAATGCATATTTATCAGAATAAGTCATTGCTTTGCCTGCCCCTTTGTCTTGTGTATCAATTCCTTCCGCATAAGATATTATTTCTATATATTCATCAGGTTTCTCAACATTTACAAATCTATATGTTGTTTTTATTCTGCTAAAAATATTATTTTTTTCACCATATTGATTACTTGTTGTATACATAGTGCTTTCAAGTATTTCTCTGTCAGCCGGATAACTATATACTTTATGTTTAAATTCTAATTCTTTTACTGCTTTTAATACATCAGCTTCCCCAACTGCTTTGTACTTACTTTTTCCTTCTCCAACTGTCAAGTTTTTATTTACATTTGCTATTTCATTAGTTATATTTAACATTTTTTCATAAATATTCATATCAGCACCTACTTTATTCTTAAGCTTGTCTTATCTTCAATAAGCCTTGCACCTTGTACATCTCTTCCAGAATTAATTGCATTTTTTATAGCTGTTTTATCTATAGTTACTGTTACTTTTTCTTTTTTATATTCATCAGCTATCATGCTTTCGTCATATACTTCTACACTGACTGGATTCTTAGCTACTGATAAAGTTCCAAGTTCTGTTTCTACCTTAAGTGTTCCTAAGGCTTCCATGCTATTTTTTACATATTCTTTAAATCTATTGTTTCTATTATCTACTGCCTTTTTCATAGCCGTTAATCTATCAATTTCATTTTTTATTGCTTCACTTGTTAAATCCAAATTTCTAGAATATCCTATTGATGCTGTAAGTTTTGATTTATAATCTATTGCTAAAGTATTACCCTGTTCATTAAATTCTTCCTCACTTAATTCCCCATTTTCTTTTTTCTCAAACAACTCTATAAAATCATTTGTTATATTATATAAACTTAATTTATTTTCCATTTTATTTTCCCCCTAATTTAATTCATATTCTTTACTTTTGTATTTTTCTAAATCTATGTTTGTAGGCAATTCATATTTATCACAAGTTCTTTTTGTTATTATTGCCAAATGTTTAATATATTGTTTAACTGTCATAATTACCAAATCCTTTCAAAAACGTGTATACTTTTTCTTGACTTGCACGCACGTGATTGTCACTTACACTATCATTATCACTATCATGTACACTATCACTATCACGTTCATTATCATTATCATTATCACTATCATTATCGGTATTTTTGGTATTTTTTGGTATACCATTTTTACCAGTGGTATTTTTTGTATTTTCTTTATTCCATCTTTTTCGTATATTTTTCTTATTTCTTTCTACAACCTTTTGATATTTTTCTTTATTTCTATCTAATGCATTTTTTATAGGTATAAAAACTAAATTTAAAGTCTTACTTAGCTTAGGAGATTGTCCTGTGCTTTCATATTCAAATATAGCTTTTATAAGTTTTCCTGCTTCGTTATCAGATAGAGTTTCAAATATTTCTTTTTGTTCTAAATACAAAATAAAACTATCTTTCATTTCAACCTCCCTTGACATATGTGATATAATGTAAATATAAGTATTTATCAAATTGTATTTATATGTTAGAAGCTGTTTTACTTGTCACAGTAGCTTCTAATTTTTTTGAGCTTTTTATATTATTTACTGCTTTTTTATTTCTTTCTTCTATTAAATTTGATATTACATTATTAAGCTTTTCTCTATCATTTTCCCAAATTTTTTCTCTATATTCGCTTTCTGATAGTTTTCTTTTTAATTCTTCTATGCATTCATTTTTATAATCTATTAGTTTATCAATATTTTTACAAGTTTCTTCTAATTCACATACTCTTTGTCTTAATTTTCTATTATTTTCTCTTATCTTTTTATTAAACATCTTTACTTACTTCTCCTTTCCATTTTTCTATATTTTCTTTTGTCTTCTCATTTAAGTAATTATTGTATGCTTTTTCAATTTTTTCTGATTTTTGTTCATAATACTTTTTATCATTTAATGCATATACTGCTACATTTCTTTTTGTCTTTTTATCATATCTTTTACTTATAACTTTAATTTCATTTTTTCTTGTCAATTCAGTAAGCCTCGGTGCAACATAGTTTCTTTCTTCACTTCCCAATTTTTTTGCTAATTCTCTTGCTGTAAGTCCATTAATTTCATTTTTTAAAGCATATCTTATTTCTTCATATCTCTTTGTTTTATCTAATTCATTTAAGCTTTCTGCTCTTGTTTCCTTAGTTATCATATAATCCCCTACCCTTCTAATACAAATTTTTCTATTTCATTATAAATACTGTAGCCTTTGCCTCTTATTTTTTTAGTAATTTGATATACTACTGTTTGTACAACACTTGCAAATATAAGTGCTATTGCTACAGCTCTTACACTTGCTATTAGTATTGCTATTATTAGTTCTCTATTACTTATTAGATAATTGTACATGTTCTCACCTCCCTTATACTACATATTTTCTTTTTTTATTACTCTTCTGATATGAAATAATATCAATATTATAGTGTTTATTTTTTTGTATAAAATTTTCTATATCTTTTCGTTGATACATTCGCTTTCCAGCTACTTTAACATAAGGAATATTAAGCGTATAGCATACTGTTTTTTGGCTTACTCCTAATATTTCACTTACTTCTTGTGATGTTAATAACCTATCCACATTTTCCACCTTCTTTCTTTTTCGACATATTTTGATATTTTTTTACTTTTTTCTATGTTATAATATCACCATGAAAGCGAGGTGATATTATGAAACTTAATCCTGATTGTATAAGAGATATTTTATTTGCTATTGAAGAATTATCTAAACCTAATTCTTTACTAACATCAGAACAATTGTCTAAAACTAAGTTTTTAAGTAAGTACTCAGATGAAGAAATTTTATACCATTTACAGCAACTCGATTGGAGCGGTTATATTATGACTCCTAACAGACACAAAACTTTAGATGGTATATTTATTGTTAATGATTTATCTCCTTTAGGTCACGAATTTATTTCAGACATTAGAAAAGATACTAATTGGAATAAAGTAAAATCTATAAGTAAAGAAGTTGGTAGTGAAACTTTATCTTCAATTAAAACAATAGCTGAAAATGTAATTTCAACTGCAATAACAAAATCAATGGGAATAAATTAGTCTCCTATAGTTTTAAAATTTTCCGCTGGTACAGATATGTTAAGTGTTATGTCGATTATATCTGTGCCTCTTTTATAGCTATACCCTGTTAACCCCTCTATCTTGTTATGATTTAATCTAATTTCTCCAATTCCGTTCCTTTCATATAGTTCTATTTTCATCTTCTCACCTCTTTTCTATTTCCTTTATTCCACTTCTATTTTGTTATTGTTTTGTTAACGGTTTGAATAAAAAAATAATCTTCAAATTGTTTGTTTAGAAGTTCACACAATTTTATTGATATATCTGGATTAGGATTTCTAACTCCTGATATTATAGAACTTATATAGGATTTAGTGTATCCTACGATTTCACCACATCTTGTTATAGTGCATAAGCTCAATATATCTTCTTTTAGTTTTTGTGGTTCTTTTACTACAATCATTTTATCACCTCTCTTGTTAACTTTCTGTTAACATTATATATTATTGTTTTCACTTTGTCAACACATTTTCAAAAAGTTTTCAAAAAATATTTACATTTGTTAACAAACGTGCTATAATACTATTAAAAGGAGATGTAAAAATGTTAACACAAAAAGAACTAGGAATATATCTAAAGGAATTAAGAAAAAGTAAAGACCTAAGTCTTAGAAGAGTAGACGAGTTAACAGATATAACGTACAGTCACTTAAACATGATAGAAAACGGAATAAGAAAAGTTACTCCTGCATTATTAAAAAATTTAGCAACACTCTATAATGTTGATTATTTAGACCTATATGAAAAAGCGGGTTATATAGATTTAATTGAAGACGATAAAAAAAATAAAATAGACTCTAAACCAAAAGGCATAAAAGTACCAGTGCTGGGATATATAAAAGCTGGTATCCCTATTAGTGCCATAGAAGATATTATTGATTATGAAGAAATAGATGAAACACTTGCAAAAAAAGGACAATTCTTTGCTTTGGCCGTTAAAGGGGATAGTATGGATCCTGATATAAAAGACGGCAATATTGCTATAATTCTACAACAACCAGATGTTGAAAACGGTGAAATAGGAGCAGTTATATTTAATGGGGATAATGAGGCTACACTTAAAAGAATATATAAGGATGAAACTGGTATAACATTAATTCCTGATAATCCTAATAATAAAGATGGTTTCAAACCTACCCATTATACTAATAAAGAAATAAAAGAAATTCCTATTACAATTGCAGGCAAACTAATGGAAGTTAGAAAAAAATATTATTAAGGATGTGATTTTGTGAATTTTGACTATATAGACACAAACAATTTGTATATTATTAATAAAGTACATGATTATAGAACAATAGAAAATTGTCTAAGAATATGCAGAGATTGTGCAGAAATAATAAACACTACTAAAAATCCTAAAGTATTCTTTGAAAGATATAATTTACTAATCAGTATAACTAATGAATTAATAACAGTTGAGAAAAAATACAAATTTAATTCTGAAAAACCAAGTCAATTTAAATACAAATTAAAAGAAAAAGAAATATACACTATAAATGATTTTATAAACAGATATTATAATAGTATAATTAATAAAATAAATACTCTTAAAACAGAAAAAGGAAAGAATAATACTGTTAAAAAGTTTATAGACGATATTGAGATATATTATAATTATTTAAATAATGAAAATTTAACTCTTATAAACAATTTATATAATTCACTAATAGATAATTATAATCTTAATTTAAGAAAAAAAGGATATTTATATTGTATATATTGTGGAAAACAAATTCAAAACGATAGCAAATTTTGCATATATTGTGGAAAAACTGTATAAATAAAAAGATAATGTACAACATCTTGGCGGACAAGTACATTATCTATCAAAATACACTTGAAAAGTGATTATAAATATATTATATAGTATATTTATGCTCTTTTCAAGAAACAGATGTTTGAAAGGAGCTGATTTTTATGGCAGGAAGTTACAGAAAAAGAGGAGAAAAATATTTATTAGAATACATGTACAATGGAAAAAGATATAGTAAGACAATTGCTTGTTCTGATAAAGAAATAAAGGAGGAGTTAATGAGATTTATTATATCTATTAAGGATAAAGTGTCTCCTACTTCTTCTATAACATTGGTCAGCTATTCCCAAAAATGGTTAAATGAATATGCAAAAATAAAACTAAGAGAAAGGACTATTCAACTATATAAAGATTATTTAAATGGTAGGATATTGCCTTACTTTGGGAATATTAAATTAAAAGATATAAAAGCATATAACATACAAATGTTTTTAAACAGTTTAACTTCAGAATTATCAACTGTTAGTATAAAAAAATATAAAGCTTTACTTTCAGTTATGCTTAATACAGCTGTAAAATGGCAAATAATTGAATTTAATCCATGTGCATATGTAGATATTCCTATAGGATTAAACAACAAAGTAAAACCTATTTTTTTAACAAAAAATGAAGCAAATGAACTATTGAATTGTTTAAAAAATGAAGATTTAAAATATCAAGTAATTGTAAGATTAGCATTGCAGTGTGGTATGAGAAGAAGCGAAATACTTGGTCTTACTTGGAATGATATAGATTTTTATAATAATACAATTAATATAAATAAAGCTTTGTCATACATTAAAGGCCAAGGGCAAATTATAACCAATACAAAAAATAAGTCATCAAATAGAATAATATATGCTAATTCTGAATTAATAAAACTTATACAAGCTCTTCCCCACAAAAGTGAGTACATATTTAATAAAGAGCATATTGACGACGTAACAAAATGGTTTAACAGGTTTTTAAAAAGGCACAATTTAAAGCATATGAGATTTCATGACTTAAGGCATACACATGCTACCTTGCTAATTTCAAGCGGTGTAAATATGAAAACTGTTTCAACAAGATTAGGTCATTCATCTATAAATACTACATTAAATATATATACACATAGTTTAAATGAAGATGACAAAAAAGCAAGTGAAATAATATAATTACGACAAAATTACGACAAAATAGTCACAATTGTACTTGTATAGCATATTTCCCATTGTTTCGTAACCTGTAGGTCGGGAGTTCGATTCTCCCTAATAGCTCCATTTGAAATCAACTTACGGACTTAATTGTTTGTGAGTTTTTATTTTATGCAAAAAAGAGGAAAAATTATCAAAATAATTTAATCCTCTTTTTATATTTTCCTTATTTTGGGAGTAATGTTCTTGTCTAGCAAGCACTGAATTTGTATTCCCGAACAAATTCTATTATGGGAATTCCCATACCCTTAAGAATCATAATTTAATTATTTTTAATAAATAAAAAATTAAATGAATCTTTTCTACCTGTCATATTTTTGATAATAGTATCATACTCAAATGGAACTCCTAATTGAGTATCACCTATTTTATTAGAATTAATCACATAGAAATTATTATTTTCATCTATATCACTAATTACTAAATAATGTCCATTTTTAGAGAATGTTAAAGGACTTATTTCAGATGGACCTACATGAATGATAGCCATATTTCCTTTTTTTACTAAGTCAATAATTTTTTCTTTTTGATTATTTGGATTTGAAAAATCTATTTTTACTATTTCATAATCAATATTCATTTTATCTTCTTGAATTAACCTATCGAGACAATATATTAGACCTTTATCATTGATACCTCTATTTCTTAAAAATTTTTCATCAAATTTTCCCTGTTCATCAAATAATATCTTTTTAGCCATATTTACAGGTGTAACATCATAACCATAATTAGCTAATATATTTGCAATTGATGTGGGTCCGCATCCAAATCTTTCTAAACTCCAGTCTAAATCTGTAAATTTGTCTATTTCATCTAAATGAAAATCTCTTTGCTTATATCTTATTCTATTTGTATTCATGTAAAAATTCCCCCTATATATTATTTGCTGGCAATATAGTAAATAACTGTCATTGTATAATATAATTCTTCCTTTTTAAATTCGTTTCTTAACTCATTTAATAGGTCTTCCATTTCTATTTTTACTTTTTCTGATATATTCTTTTTATTTATAGCACCTCTAAAACCAATAGAACTATCAAAAAGACTTAATCTTTGTTCAATTGTTTTGCCAATAGTATCACTAATAGAGTAATATGATTTAATATTATTATAATTACTTTTAATAAGATAATTATATACTTTTTTACCTATATATCGATCAGTATATTTTGTTATATTTTGTTTTTTCATAATTTCATTTTCATACAAATTAAATATTTTGTGTAATAGGTCTTTTTTATCTGGATAACAAAATTTAAAACTATCATCTGGTACTTTTATAATTATTATTCCTCTATCAGTAAGCATATTTTTTAATTTTTTTAAAACTTCTTGTGGTTTTTCTAGATGTTGTAAAACATAGGATAAATTTATTATATCGTATGTTGAATTGTTATCTAGTTCATTAATACTTTTTAATTCAAATTTATATCTCTTATTTTCTTTAAAGTTTGCTGTTGCTTCATTTATTGCACTATTATCAATATCTATTCCTGTAATATGCGTTATATTATCATATTTATCAAATAACATTTTAGTTTTAAATCCATTTGAACATCCAATGTCTAGAACATTTAAATTTTGGTATTCTAATATTCCAGATAGATTTAATATTTGATCATCAAAAATTTGATTTCCAATTGCTTGTTTTTTTAGTTTTTCTAAATTCCAACTATTGTTCATGATATCCTCCTTACACTATGTATTAATTATATACTAAATTTTCAATTTTTCATATACTTCCATTGAAATTTAATAATAATTCATATATAATATTTCTAGAAAGAGAACAAGGTTCGTAACTTGTTGTTTATTCGCTCCATTTGAAATTTGTACTCCCACATAGGGAGTTTAAATACGTAACGCGTCACCACTGGGGACGCATTTTTAGGTTAGTATAAATACTGATTTCAATAATTTACAATTTAATATAGTATATTTAAAATTTATTAAGCCTCTTTTAGACTATTTTCATTGAGTAAAAAGTCATAAATACTGATATAAATTATACCACATTATTTTAAAATATTTGTCGAAATTTATCCATCATCTCATTTTTTTATGTTGTCAAAAAACTCCATCCCCATTGTCATATAACTAATCCTCCAATTCAAACTCATATCCATCATTAACAATAAATATATTTTTTAAATTCATTAATTTTAACTTTTCTCTAGTATTATCTCTAAAATGGGTTGGAATAATTTTCAAATTTTTGTTGTACAATAGTAATTCCTTTATATTATCAATTCCCATGTGATACTTATCACCAATTTCTCGTGAACAATCACATATCATAATATCACAATTTTTTGAAATAAATTTTATATTATCACATAAAGAACTATCACCAGTTACACCTAATTTAGAATTAATTATAAAACCATATGCTTCAATCCCCTTATGTGCTACTTCCTTAACTTTTATATTATGATTTTCAATTTCAAAATCATCAAATATTTCAATAAAATTTAAATATTTATCAACAAATTCGTCAAAATAATCTCCATACATTAATCTAATAAATGTTAATAGTTTTTCTTTTGTAGTTTTGGGTGCATAAATATCAATTTTATGTTTTATTTCCAAAACTTCAATATTAACAATAAATGTAGGAAAATCTAAAATATGGTCTGAATGTAAATGTGTTAATAAAATTGTATCTATTTCTTTTAAATCGTAATTTTCTTTAATTAATTGTTTGATTGTTCCCGGTCCAATATCTATTAAAATATTATTCTCAATTATCAAACTAGCACAATTTGATTTTGAATAGATGGAACCTGTACCTAGAATTTTTACTTTCATTTCATCACCCATTGTATTTTACTATAAAGCAAAAAAAATTTCTATAGTATGGTTCTAGACTTTTTATTTATTTCTATTGTTTTATTTATTTTTATATTTTCTTTTTTTATATTTTTTCTAAATCTTCTTTTTCTAAATTATTTCCTTTGTGTCCTTGTTGACCTCCTTACTTTTTTGATTTTTTCTTCTATTTATAATTCTATCCCCAATTTCATATAAATTTTTATATAATCTTTTTTTGAAAAAGAGTGTTGTAGATCGTAAGCTGTTGCTTAACTGCTCCATTTGAAATCAACTTACGAGCTTATAAGTTCGTAAGTTTTTATTTTATGCAAAAAAGAGGAAAAATTATCAAAATAATTTAATCCTCTTTTTATGTTTTTCTTAATTTGGGAGAAATATTCTTGTCTAGCCAGCACTGAATTTGTACTCCCGCACAAATTCGTATATGGGAAATTTCCATACCCTTAGGTATCTTTATACAAATAATTTTGGTTTATTAAATTTTATATATAACCTTAAATAAGTTGCTCTAACAATTCTATCAATTCCACATACAAAACTTAAACCTATTAATCCAATATTATATTTTTTGATCAAATAGCATAAAGGTACTCTCACACATATCCCACCTATAAAAGCCATCAAACTTATAGCTTTAGTATTTCTGTTAGCAGATAAATATGCTTGATAATTACATCCTGCTACAGTTGCTACAAATGCTATTGAATATATCCATATATATGGATTACAAAAAATCCAAGGAATACTTTTCCCTAAAAGTAAATATAGCGGATATATAAATAGTGGAACAAATATTATCGCAAAGAAATTACCGTATAATCCAATCATATCAACTTTTTTTAGAAGATTATTTGTTTTGTTATTAATGTCATTTGAATATTCTACTAATAGGCCAGAAAAGTATCCTTCAATTATTTCACATAATGTATCAACTATTGTTTCACATACGCAATGAATAGCATAAATATTAGTACCAAAAGAACTTGCTACACTTGTATAATATATATTAACTATTCTTTGAATAATTTTATTAAATATTAGATCCTTTGCAAAACATAATATTTGTTTTATATAGTATAAACTACTGCTATACCATTTATATTTAGAAAATAATAACAATAATAAAGTATTAATAAATTGAGATATTATTGTTGCTACATATATTCCGATTTCATTATATCCTAATTTTATGCTTATATAATCTCCTGCTATATTTATTAAAGAAGAAGTAACTATAGAGATCCATATTTTATTTGTTTTGTTATTAATTTTTAGTATATTTTTAGGAACATAGCTTATTGCTAATAAAGGCAACTGTATTGCTTTTAATTTTAATATTATAGTTAATATTTCTCTTGCGTCATTTTCTAAATTATAAACATATGTTATTTGTCTTGAAAAAGTAAAAATTAATACAGAAATTATAAAAGAACTGATTAATTCTATTAACATTGCAGAACTATTAATTCTTTTAGAATTTTCTTTATCTCTAGCTAGCACTATCGCATGAGCATTACTTATACAAGCTTGAATAGTATTAATTGCCCAATTTAAAGTAATAAAAGAAGAAAATACAATTATAGCAGTTTTTCCTATAGAATTAGACATAGACTTATCTATAGTAACTAATAATGTATTTGTAAACTCAACTAGTATATATGGCAAAACAAATAAGAATGTCTTAAAAATATTTTTATTAAATTTTTGTTTCATTTTTTTCTCCATTACATGTTTTTATAAACTCTTCAAATATTTTATTATGATCTTTATTAACTTTGTATAAGCTTTCTGGATGAAATCTAAAGGCCACATAAAAAGTTTTATCAGGTGATTCAACTCCATCAATATACCCATCTTCACATATACAATTTACTATTAAATTTGGATGTGTATCTATTGTTTTTTTATGTCTAGAATTAACTTCAATTTCTTCTTTTTCTATAATTTTTGAAAATTTTGTATTATTAATTAATCTTACAGAATGTACATATAAATCATTCGTATTATGTTTTTCAGGATTTTCTATTAGTTTAGTTGTTTCTCCTAGTGCTCTAGCCATAACGTTTTGACCACAGCAAATACCAAGAGTTGGTATATTATTCTCATAGCAATATTTAGCTACTATCATTTCATAATTGTCACAAGCTCCTCCACCTTGAAATAATATTCCATCACATAAATTTATTTAAGCGATTAAATTATTATATTCATCTTTATATAAATTATTTTTCCATTTATCTTCAACATCAATTTTTTCATCTTTTGGTAATATTATACCTATTGCTATACCTCCATTATCAAAAATAGCTTGCTTTATTTCATCTCTTATAAACATATTTGGTCCTATTTCATCTTTTAAAAAATGTTTTGAAACTATACCAATAATTGGTTTTTTATTTAAATTCATATTTACTCCACCTATCATATAAAAGTAATAACTTGGTTTAGTATACAATAAAATACAAAAAAATCCAATATTTTCTTGAAAAAAGTATAATAATTCATATATAATATTTTTAGAAAGAGACCTTAGTTCGTAAGCTGTATCTTAACCGCTCCATCTTGCGTGATGTAATACGTTTTATGCGTAGGGGGCGGACGATTCTACATACATTCAGAAATCATAGAAATTTATCTATCATCTCATTTTTAATGTTGTCAAAAAACTCCGTCCCCATTCACATAAGTTACAAATTCATTACTATATTGTTCTACTATCAAATCATAATTTTTTGAACAGATTTTCTTTTATCAAAGGAACTTTTGGTAATATCTATTATTATATCTCCTTTAAAATTTCTTCAAAGTTTGTATAGCCGGTTTCTGCATTAATATGTCCACCATTTTTTATAATATATTGTTTATCAGTAAGTTTGTCAGCAAATGCTTTTTCAACATCATATTTAACATATGGATCATTATCAGAATAATAGCAAACTATATCTTTGCAATATTTTTTTACATCATCAAAGTTATCAATAAACATTGGTTCATTAACAGCATCAAAATCAGAATCAATACCTAAATAATTGTTAAATCCACATACAAATATTAACTTCTTTACTTTTATCTGATTCGTTATTAGATATTTGCATACAAATATAGGTGCTATGCTATGAGCTATAATAACTGTATTTTCATTTATATCTAATTTGTTTAAAACATTAGACCAATTTTCAAAATTTTGATTTCCTACACCAACTGGCATTTGCGGAATCAATACTTTTTTGTTATTTTTTTCTAATTGTTCTTTTAACCATGGAAACCAATTACCTTCATTCGAACCAAAACTTCCATGTAATATTAAATAATTTTTTTTCATTTTTTCTTTTTCCTCCACTTCTTTCCTATATTGTGCATATATAATATTTACAATATTATCAAATTTTTCTTTTGACTCAAAATTATGATAATAATTTTTGGAATATTCTTCAAATTTTGTAAATTCTTCTGTTGTAAATTCATAACCATAAATGGTTACTTTATTATAAAATCTAACTTTTGCCATTGCTGCTTGAAGTTTACATAGAGGTATAAAATCATCTTTTAAATAATTAAATAATTCCTCATAAGTCATTTTACCGTTAAATAAATTTGGATATTTATTATTTAAGTTTAACATTTTTCTAGCATCCCCATATTTCAATTCAATAGCGCCTTCTTTATAGACTGCATCATCTGGAATTAATTCATTTGGAATATTTATAGAAACTTTAAATGAATTATTTTTTCTAGCATATTCTATTAAACTTGGAATTTGAATATGTACATTATCCAAATATTCTAACAAAAATAAGTAAAAAGAATATAATGTACTTTCTAAACCACTATCTGATCTACCAAGCAAAGTATTGGAACTTGGAATTAAAGTCACTTCTGTTACATTATTTTTTTGCACATTAAAAATTAATCCTTTATCCAAAATGCAAATAATAGAAATTTGATGTCTACCATTAATATTCTTATTTAATTCAAATAGTTTTTTTTGAATTTGTTCTAACGAGCAAGTAGAAGTATATGCAAATACAAATCCCAAAGGATAAACATTATCATATTGATTACGGATGATATTTCTATTAGGTAATTTAATAAGATTTCTTACACTTTCTACATTTTTAACGCTTTGTTCTAACGTAGAATAATCAAGTGTAGATTTAACTTCAATTGTTGCATAAACACTTTCAATAGGTAAAATTGAATTTGATTCTGTCTTAAAAAAACTTGGACAATTAAAAGCATCGTGTATTATGAAATCTTGTTGTTTACTTTGCTTTTGGTTATTATCGATAATTATTCCACTTGAAATAGAATATTTTTCTGGCAATAACTTTTTTAAATAATCTTTTAATAAATCTTCTCTTGCACTTCCTTTTACACCATTATGTTGGATTTGTTTTGTTATTCCTTCAAAATCAATTTTTAATTTTTTGGCTACATCTTCTAAATTGTAAATAAACACTATATTCCCTCCGTTAAAATAATACGATATTATTATACTATAAATGGCAAAAAATTTCCATACTTCCTTGAAAAAATATGGAGATTACTATATAATATTTTTAGAAAGAGATCATTATGGTTCGTAAGCTGTAGTTTAACCGCTCCAAAAGGTAAAGTCGTCGCACCAAGTGACGTTAATAGATTAAATCAACTAGAAAAAGCCCATTATATATATTCTAGGACTTATATCATAAATAAACTGACTTGCTAAAAGTCCTAATGTTCCCCAATAACTTGTGATCTTTCTTCTTCAATAAAACAGTATGGTTCATACTCTTTATTTTGAGTATTCATTTTTGTTCTTGATGAATATTTTATTCCGGATAAGGTTCCAGATATTAAAGTAAATAAATATATTGTATAGACATTTCTACATTGAGAAATTATTATTCCCAGGCAAAGAAATGCTATCAAATGAAATATATGATATTTTTTATAATCTACTTTTAACGCAAATTTTGCTATAGGTTTAACTCCCCTTGAAATTAGTCTTGAAAATTATAAAACTATTGGTATAGAAACTGCAACCCAAGGAATTACATTTTGTGATAGAAGATATATTACTACAATTTTTATAAAGTAAAAATTCGTAAAGGAATCAATTATACAACTCCATCTTATTAAATTTATATAATCTTTTTTAGTAGTCATTTTATTTAATCTCCTTAACAAATATTACATTTGTACATTTACAAGGTTTACACCCACATTCTTTGCACCAATCATTAGGAAATTTATAACCCCAATACTCTTTAATTCTAATAACTTCTTTGAAATCATATTTTTTCATTATATTTTCAATATTCATTTTATTATTTACTAATACTCCCTCGCAAACAATATTTGCTAATTGAAGTGATTTTGAATAATCTATAAAATAATCCATAAACATTGACCCAATATGATTATGTTGATATTGCAATCTTATTACAATAACTTGAATATAAAAAGCATCTCCTACTCTTTTACCGTATCCTATACCTACTATATCATTTTCTATTTTTGCTAATTTTATATGAGTATATTCTCCTATTTTATCACGAATATCTCCTGCACACCATTTTCCCCATTGTTGTTCTTCAATTTCATTTATTATATCTACATATTTTTCTTCATAATCAATTAAAACTACTTTGTTTTACATATCTTACCACCGTTTATTAAATTATATATATCATACCAATTATAAACTCTATAAATATTTTTGCCTTTGCACTCATTGTTATATCCTGCGTGAAAACATATTACAGGTATTATACTTGATATTTTATTGATATTATCTACTTTATCCTCTATCATAATATCTATATTATATTTTTTACAATTTTCCTTTTTATCTTCTGGGCTAAAAATTATTTCATCATAATCAATCTTTTGTTCTGCAAGCCAATTAACTACTATTTTTCTCATTTTCTCTCCATCTTCATTGTTTCTATCAGTTAAATATCTTGCCGTTACTATATAGATTTCATTACCATCATCTTTTAATTTTTTAATGACTTCACTTGCATATTTTCTTGATGGTTCTTTTGTTACATATTCATATAAGTATTCATTCCAAAATTGACTATCTAACTCATCTGAAACATTGAATATTTTTGTTATTTCATAACCATCTTTATTTAAAACACTTTTATTAAATCTTGAAAAAAATTTTCCTCCCACATCTAATTGCCATTGTTCAATGTCAGTTAACACTCCATCTATATCAATACCTATTCGCATTTTGATTTCACCTCCAATTGGACTATAATTCAATCTATTAAATTATATCAAAATTTATAGAAAATAGCTATATTTCTACTTGAAATTATCATAATATCTGCTATAATTAATTTGTAGTTGATTTAATCAATCTTGGGAGTATAGTTTTTAGAATATAAGAAAAGTTAAGGATCCAACGACGTATCTGTTCGAAATTTATATAGAACAGGTGGATATGAAAATCAATCAGTAAAATGGTTGATTTTTTTCTTTTGTGAAAAAATCATCCTAAATCTAAAATGGAGGGATGGTGTGAAAATGAATATTATCAAAGAAGAATTACAATTTGAGGAAAGCTTAAAGAAAAGACTAGAATTTATATGTAAATTCTCTATGGTTACTCCTACTTTATTAATAGCAGTATAAGAAAAATTGAGAAGACAAATATCTCATATATTGAGCCACATAAGGTAATAATTAAAGATACTACATTTCTAGTTTTCAATTATTCCAATGATGTTTATATTTCTAACCTTACTGAAAAGATAAAACTATCAGAATTAGAAGAATATCTGAAAAGCATGTAAACATCAGCAAAAATTTGACATTTCTATAAATCGTGATATAACATAGGCAATTAATTATGTATATTTACTTGCCGAGAGATAAATATAGATTTATGAGTACTTTGAAAAATTTATATTATATTGCAATTATATTGTATTTTACTATGCAATAAATGTATTTAAGAGATGTCAATGGTACTCGTGTGTACTTTGATGTCTCTTTTTTGTTAGGAGGTTTTGAAAATTGAATGAAGAAAAGAAAAAATGTGGCTTATATATGAGAGTATCAACTGAAGACCAAGCTCGTGAGGGATTTAGTCTTCCAGAGCAAAAAGAAAGATTAGAAGCTTTTTGTAAATTTAAGGGATATGAAATAATAGACTACTATCAAGATGCAGGAATACACTTTGATGAAGTCTCTCCTCATATGCATTTAGTTGAAGTGCCCATAAAAGATGATTATAAACGAGGTATGAGAAAACAACCTGCAAAGTCAAAAGTATTTACAAAAGAGTCATTAACTAAAATACAAGATAAAATGAGATCTTGCTGTATAAAATCTTATAATAAGGTCTATTCGGAGCATTTTCTATTAAAACAAAAGAAAAAAGTCAGAAATAGAGATATAAGTGTTAAAAATATGAATGGTTATGCAGAAATAAAAAAGAACATTCAAAAGAAAAAGCAAAAACTTGCTGAAGCAAATAAACAAACTAAAGCTCTCGATAATGAAAGTAATGATATAAAGGAAATACTAGATAATTTAAAGCCATCTAAACTTAATAAAAATAATATGCTTATTTCAAGCGAAAATATTGAAAAAATCAAAAATTACACTTCAAACGTAAAAGATGCTACTCAAACTATTAGAAGTGTAAATGGCCTAAATATCGCTATTAAAGATTTTGAAAATTCGGCATTAAAATAGAAAAAGAAAATCGTTACCTAAAATATGAACTAGAACTAAAAGATAATGAAATTAATGATTTAAAAAGTGAATTATCTTACAAAGATAAGATTATTAATAAACTACGAGCTGAAAGAAATAAAATAAAAGAAGATTTTAATAAGTTTAAAGGCTTTTGGCTTGGCATTTGAGCATCACAATAAAATATGTTCCCTCTAATTTCTCCTGTTTCATAATTTATTTCAAAAAGTTGTGGCTTTGCAAATTCTGAACCTCTGTCTGTAAGTAATAAACCAAATAATTTTTGATACATATCATCTGGCAAAATATCTTGAAAATAGTTAAGAGAATCAGCCATTTCCTCAGCCGTTTTCTTCTGTTTTAATAGTCCAATCATAAAGCCAGTGTTTTCAAATATAAATGTTTGAATATATGGACCATCTTGTTGGTTATAAACTGTATCCATTTCTGTTGTGGCAGAACAAGTGTTATTTTTAATAAATTCTAAGTAATCATCGTATTTCCTTCCTGTATAATCTGCTGGTTCTGCTCTTTTCTTAATTTTCTTGTTACTTTTCTTCTTAATTCAAGATTGGTAGCACCCCAATCTTGAAATAATCCCATTTCAATGTATGTATAAATTGTTTTCTCACATTGTGTAATTTCCTTATGATTTTGTAAAATTGTGTAAATTGACTGTCCTTGTTTGATTAAAGGACATATAATGTGTGCTAATTCATAAAGTTCTGTTGTGTTTAAATTAACACATTCTCGAGAATCTTTTAAAGTGTATTCATAATTTTTTTGCACTACATTTGCATAATAAAAATATTTTGCTTTTTTACAATGTTTTATATCTGGTCAACAATTACAAGCACCAATAAATCTGTCTCTTCTAAAACATGGTATTTCTTCAAAGTCACTGCATCTGCTTGTACAAATTTTACATTCATTAAAATGTTTACACATCCATGGAGCATCTTCTCTAATTGAATATCTACGTTTTCTGTTGTTTCTAATTTCTTTACCTATTGTTGATTGACTTTTATTAAGTTCTTTTGCAGTTTCAAATTTTCTTAATTCTTTGCAAATATTTTGTTCAATAATTTTTCTATCTTCTAAGGAAAGATGTTTACCATTAAAATTCATATTTTACCTTCTTTCTTAAGAAGTATCTACAATTAAATTATACCATTATATTTTAATCTTACAATATCTGTTAATGTATAATTTAAATTTATTCTAGTTAAATTAAATATAATTTACTTTTTTAATTTACTAAAAATAAATAATTATGCAAGTAGTGAAAATAACTAGAATTTTAATAGAAAATGTGGTATACTTAAGTCATTACAATAAAAGAGCTAGGAGGGAATATCTTATGAGAGCACCATATCAAATTTTAACAATCCTATATAAAAGAGAAAATAATAGAATCCTATATGGTATATTTTATAGAAATTCACACCCTATATGGCAATTTATATCAGGAGGGGGAGAAAATAATGAGAAGCCTCTTGAAACGGTGATTAGGGAAATAAAGGAAGAAACATCATTAATTGTCGAAAAAAGAAAAATAGAACAATTAGATTCTAAAACTACTATTCCAGTATTAAATATAACGGGAGAATATACTTGGGGGCCAAATGTATATGTTGTACCAGAATACTCATACGCTATAGAAATAAAAGACGAGGATGGTAATATCCAACTTTCAAATGAGCACAAAGAATACAAATGGGTAGAATATGATGAAGCATTAAAAAAACTAAAGTATGATAGTAATAAGACAGCTTTATGGGAATTAAATGAAAAACTTAATAAAAGAACTAAAGCATGTAATTAATTATAATAAAAAGGAGAATTGATAAAAAAAATGAAAAGGTATTTTATTGTTGATGAGTATTTTGGTTCAAGAGTTTATGATTCAAAAAATACATCCATTAGAACAATTATGCTTAGAATTAAATATCGAACATAAAAG
>ENA-OPXX01000129-OPXX01000129.1-human-gut-metagenome-genome-assembly--contig:-NODE-129-length-76142-cov-6.886314_pt1 | contig 76142 bp, 99 predicted proteins | sample MGYA00241771_ERZ502046 | MGnify/ENA primary metagenome ERZ502046 (study PRJEB25962, sample SAMEA2042006) | human gut metagenome | biome: human gut; feature: human-associated habitat; material: faeces...
GAAACTTTTATAGCAAAGAAAGTTTTTACTTTTGTCAATTCTTAATTTGGAGAATGTATTGCCTGAATGTGAATAGGGCATTAATTTAGAGATTGAATGGAACAAAAATATGTAATGGCTGCTATCGACGCGGCTTTAAAAGCAGGTGAAAAGATTCTTTCTATTTATAATGATCCGGCATCGGACTTTGAAATAGAGAGAAAGGCCGATAACTCTCCGCTAACTATAGCAGACAGAAAAGCGCATGAAGCAATTGTGGCTATTCTGAATGATACTCCTTTTCCTGTTCTTAGTGAAGAAGGGAAGCATTTAGGGTATGAGACTCGACGTGAGTGGGATACTTTATGGATTGTAGATCCGCTGGATGGAACGAAGGAGTTTATTAAGCGTAATGGAGAATTTACGGTAAATATCGCTTTGGTGCAGAATTCTGTGCCTGTGTTCGGTGTTATTTATGTGCCTGTGAAAAAAGAACTTTATTTCGGGATTGAAGGTGCAGGGGCTTATAAATGTTCCGGTATTGTCAGTTGGGAAGGTGACGGCGTGGCATTGGAAGAACTGGTTGCGAAATCGGAACGGTTACCTTTGAAGGAAGTGCACGATCATCTGATTGTGGTTGCTTCACGTTCGCACCTGTCGCCTGAAACAGAATCATATATTGCAGATTTAAAGAAGAAACACGGCAGTGTGGAGTTGATTTCGAGTGGAAGTTCTATTAAAATCTGTCTGGTTGCTGAAGGAAAGGCTGATGTATATCCGCGTTTCGCTCCGACGATGGAGTGGGATACGGCTGCAGGGCATGCGATAGCCCGTGCCGCAGGGATGGAAGTATATCAGGCTGGCAAGGAAGAACCTCTACGATATAACAAGGAGGATTTATTGAATCCGTGGTTTGTTGTTGAGCCAAAAAGAGAACACTAAATAATGTTTATATGACATTTGAAATTGTATTTGTACTATTATCCCTATTAGGAATGGTAGCGGCTTTGGTAGCAGACAAGATGCGTCCGGGCATGATACTTTTTTCGGTAGTGGTTTTGTTTCTGTGTGCCGGCATTCTGACTCCTAAGGAGATGCTGGAAGGGTTTAGTAATAAAGGGATGATTACCGTTGCTCTGCTGTTTTTGGTGAGTGAAGGTATTCGTCAGTCGGGTACACTGGGACAAGTGATTAAGAAGTTGCTTCCGCAGGGAAAGACAACGGTGTTTAAAGCACAGTTGCGTATCTTGCCTTCGGTGGCTTTTATTTCTGCCTTTCTGAATAATACGCCTGTCGTGGTTATTTTTGCTCCGATTATCAAGCATTGGGCTAAATCGGTGAATCTCCCGGCTACGAAGTTCCTGATTCCTCTTTCTTATGTGACTATTTTGGGAGGTATCTGTACATTGATCGGTACTTCTACTAACCTGGTGGTGCATGGAATGATATTGGAAGCCGGATTTGAAGGCTTCTCCATGTTCGAACTCGGAAAGGTGGGAATATTCATCGCTATTGCCGGAATTATTTATATATTTCTTTTTTCCAAGCGTCTTTTGCCGGATGCGCGTCCGGACACGGCTGTGCCGGATGAAGAAGTAGAAGAGGGGGAGAAGTTGCATCGGGTAGAGGCTGTTTTGGGGGCTCGCTTTCCCGGTATTAATAAAAAGCTGAAAGATTTTAATTTTCAACGTCATTATGGTGCCGAAGTAAAAGAAATCAAGACGCGTAATGGACAGCGTTTCGTAACAAATCTGGATGATGTGGTGCTTCATGAAGGAGATACGTTAGTTGTGATGGCTGATGATACATTTATTCCTACGTGGGGTGAGTCTTCTGTGTTTGTCTTGTTGACGAATGGAAATGAACCGGATACTACCGGAAAGAAAAAACGTTGGTTTGCTTTGTTATTGTTGGTTCTGATGATTGTGGGCGCAACGGTGGGTGAGCTTCCGATAACAAAGGAGATGTTTCCGGGTATCAAGTTGGATATGTTTTTCTTTGTGTCTATTACTACTATTATTATGGCATGGACAAATCTGTTCCCTGCCCGTAAATACACTAAATATATTTCGTGGGATATATTGATTACGATTGCTTGTGCATTTGCTATCAGTAAGGCGATGGTGAACTCCGGTGTGGCGGATAGCGTTGCGAAGTTTATTATCGGATTGAGTGATGATTATGGTCCGCACGTATTGCTCGCCATGGTATTTATTATCACGAATTTGTTTACGGAATTGATTACTAATAATGCAGCAGCGGCTTTGGCTTTTCCTTTGGCATTGTCAATCTCTGCGCAATTAGGGGTAAGTCCGACGCCCTTCTTTGTGGTGATTTGTATGGCTGCATCTGCCAGCTTTTCAACGCCTATCGGTTATCAAACGAATCTGATTGTGCAAGGTATCGGTAACTATAAGTTTACGGATTTTGTACGTATCGGTTTGCCGCTTAATATTATAACTTTCTTAATATCTATTATCCTGATCCCATTGATCTGGAACTTTTAATAAATAAATCTGTAAATGGAAGAAAAGAACCATATATATCCGATATTTGACCGCATGATGACGCGGCAGGATAAAGAAGAACTTTTAGGGCAACACAGTGTGATGATCTGGTTTACCGGATTGAGCGGTTCCGGAAAGAGCACGATTGCTATTGCATTGGAACGTGAACTCCATAAGCGCGGATTGCTTTGCCGTATCTTGGATGGGGATAATATCCGTAGTGGAATTAATAATAACCTGGGATTTTCCGAAACGGACCGGGTGGAAAATATTCGTCGTATAGCTGAAGTGTCTAAGCTGTTTTTGGATAGTGGCATCATTACGATTGCTGCATTTATCAGCCCTAATAATGATATTCGCGAAATGGCTGCGAATATTATCGGTAAGGATGATTTTCTGGAAATTTTCGTTAGCACTCCGTTGGAGGAGTGTGAGAAACGTGATGTGAAAGGCTTATATGCGAAGGCACGGAAAGGGGAGATTCAGAATTTTACAGGAATTTCCGCACCATTCGAGGTTCCGGAACATCCGGCTTTGTCACTGGATACTTCCAAATTGACTTTGGAGGAATCGGTGAACCGTTTGTTGGAGCTTGTTTTGCCAAAAGTGAAGAGTATAAAATGAAGAATGAGGAATTAGGGATGAAGAATTAGTATGCGGTTATCAGCAAATTCATAATTCGTAATTCATAATTTTAAAAATAATGGAAGAATATAAATTAAGCCACTTGAAGGAACTCGAAGCCGAGTCTATTCATATCATCCGCGAGGTGGCGGCGGAATTTGAGAATCCGGTGATGCTTTACAGTATCGGAAAGGATTCTTCGGTGATGGTACGCTTGGCTGAAAAAGCGTTTTATCCGGGTAAAGTGCCATTCCCATTGATGCACATCGACTCGAAATGGAAATTCAAGGAGATGATTCAGTTCCGTGATGAATATGCGAAGAAGTACGGATGGAATCTGATCGTGGAAAGTAATATGGAGGCTTTTCATGCAGGGGTAGGACCTTTTACGCATGGAAGTAAAGTGCATACAGACTTGATGAAGACGCAGGCATTGCTTCATGCGCTGGATAAATATAAGTTTGATGCAGCATTTGGTGGGGCCCGCCGCGATGAGGAAAAGTCACGCGCGAAGGAACGTATTTTCTCTTTCCGGGATAAATTTCATCAATGGGACCCGAAAAATCAGCGTCCTGAATTGTGGGATATTTATAATGCCCGTGTGCACAAGGGGGAAAGTATCCGTGTATTCCCGATTAGTAACTGGACAGAGTTGGACATCTGGCAGTATATTCGTCTGGAGAATATTCCGATTGTTCCGCTTTATTATGCTAAGGAACGTCCGGTGATTAATTTGGATGGTAATATTATTATGGCAGATGATGAGCGTTTGCCTGAAAAGTACCGGGATCAGATTGAAATGAAGATGGTGCGTTTCCGTACGTTGGGCTGCTGGCCTCTGACTGGGGCAGTGGAAAGCGGAGCTGCTACAATCGAAGAGATTGTGGAAGAAATGATGACTACCACCAAGAGTGAGCGTACTACCCGTGTGATTGACTTTGACCAGGAGGGTAGTATGGAACAAAAGAAACGTGAAGGATACTTTTAATTGTAACTAGTAATGGCAGATAATAAATTAGATATAAAAGCTTTTCTGGACAAGGATGAACAGAAAGACTTATTGAGACTGTTGACGGCGGGTTCGGTGGATGACGGAAAATCAACATTGATCGGACGCTTGTTGTTTGACAGTAAGAAATTGTATGAAGATCAACTGGATGCACTGGAACGTGATAGTAAGCGTGTAGGAAATGCAGGTGAGCATATCGACTATGCGTTATTGCTGGATGGTTTGAAGGCTGAACGTGAACAGGGAATTACAATTGATGTGGCTTATCGCTATTTTTCTACTAATGGTCGTAAGTTTATCATCGCGGATACTCCGGGACACGAACAATACACACGTAACATGATTACCGGCGGATCTACGGCAAACCTGGCTATCATCTTGGTGGATGCCCGCACGGGAGTGATTACCCAGACTCGTCGTCACACTTTTCTGGTGTCTTTGCTGGGGATCAAGCATGTGGTATTGGCTGTCAACAAGATGGACTTGGTGGACTTCTCGGAAGAGCGTTTTAATGAGATTGTGGCTGACTATAAGACGTTTGTTACTCCGCTGGGTATTCCGGACGTAAACTGCATTCCTCTTTCTGCATTGGATGGGGATAATGTGGTGGATAAGTCTGAACGTACTCCGTGGTATAAGGGGATTTCTTTACTTGATTTCCTTGAAACGGTTCATATCGACAATGACCACAACTTTACGGATTTCCGTTTCCCGGTTCAGTATGTGCTTCGTCCGAATTTGGACTTCAGAGGATTCTGCGGTAAAGTGGCGTCGGGTATTGTTCGCAAAGGCGATACAGTGATGGCACTTCCTTCCGGAAAAACATCTAAGGTGAAGAGTATCGTGACTTATGACGGAGAGTTGGATTATGCTTTCCCACCGCAGTCTGTGACATTGACGCTGGAAGATGAAATCGACGTGTCACGTGGTGAAATGTTGGTGCATCCTGACAATCTGCCGACTGTGGATCGTAACTTTGAAGCGATGATGGTTTGGATGGATGAAGAACCGATGGATATTAATAAATCGTTCTTTATTAAACAGACTACCAATTTGAGCCGTACGCGCATCGATACAATAAAGTATAAGGTGGATGTGAATACAATGGAACATCTGTCTCTGGAGAATGGTCAGTTGACCAAAGAGACTTTGCCTTTGCAATTGAATCAGATTGCCCGCGTGGTATTGACTACGGCTAAAGAGCTGTTCTTTGATCCTTATAAGAAAAATAAATCGTGCGGTTCCTTTATCTTGATCGATCCGATCACCAATAATACTTCTGCGGTAGGTATGATTATCGACCGGGTGGAAATGAAAGATATGAGTGACACGGAAGATGTGCCGGTATTGGATATGACGAAGCTGGGAATTGCTCCGGAACATTATGAAGCGGTAGAAAAAGCAGTGAAGGAGTTGGAACGCCAGGGCTTGGCCGTACGACTAATAAAATAGATTGTTAAACAATAATTTGGAAGTTGGAAATGATGGTTTTACTGTCATTTCTAATTTTCGATTTTTAATTTTTAATTCATAAAGTGGGATTACTCGAATTTAATAAACTTCCGATTAATACATTGGTAGGTGCCGACTGGAAGACATTCAAGGCTATTACTGCCGGTCGTGAAATTGATGCAGCCTACAAGGGGAAATATCGATTGACCAAGGCTGTGTGTCGCTTGCTTTCTCCATTGGCGTCATTGCAGGACAAGCGTTACGAGAAACTGCTCGCTAATCAGCCGTTGGAGCATGACCCGGTATTTATCCTAGGACACTGGCGAAGCGGAACTACGTTTGTACATAATGTATTCTCTTGTGATAAGCATTTTGGGTATAATACTACTTATCAGACTGTATTCCCTCATCTGATGATGTGGGGACAACCTTTCTTCAAAAAGAATATGAGTTGGCTGATGCCGGATAAGCGTCCGACGGATAATATGGAACTGGCAGTGGATCTTCCCCAGGAAGAGGAGTTTGCTTTGTCGAACATGATGCCTTATACCTATTATAATTTCTGGTTTCTGCCGAAGTATCAGCAGGAGTACGCTGATAAATATCTTTTGTTTGATGACATAACGGATGCCGAATTGAAGGTATTTGAAGAGGTGTTCACTAAATTGATTAAAATTTCTTTGTGGAATACTCATGGTACTCAATTTCTTAGTAAGAACCCTCCGCATACCGGAAGGGTGAAGGAATTGGTGAAAATGTTCCCGAATGCTAAGTTTATCTACCTGGTGCGTAACCCGTATACTGTATTCGAATCTACACGCAGTTTCTTTACAAATACGATTCAGCCGTTGAAGTTGCAGGATGTCAGCAATGAACAATTGGAGGAAAATATCCTTTCTATCTATGCAAAGCTTTATCATAAGTATGAATCGGATAAGAAGTTTATTCCGGAAGGTAACCTGATGGAAGTGAAATTTGAAGATTTCGAAGCGGATGCGATGGGTATGACGGAAACTATTTATAAGTCTCTTTCTATCCCCGGATTTGCTGAAGCACGTAGCGATATAGAAAAATACGTGGGCGGAAAGAAGGGATATAAGAAGAATAAATATAAATATGACGACCGTACGATTCAATTGGTAGAAAAGAACTGGGATTTTGCTTTGAAACAATGGGATTATAAATTATAAGAAGAAAAAGAAAGGAAAAGTATTGATGATTCAGAAAAGCATTCATCGCCTGTTGATGACAGGTTTCGTTGCATTTATTTCTTCCTTGTCTTTGATGGCGCAACATAAAGTTGAGGTAGTTCCTTTCGGGGACATGGATCAATGGGTGGACCGTCAGATAAAGGAGTCGAGCATTATTGGTGGGAATACTAAGAATGTATATGCGATAGGGCCGACGTCGGTGATCAAGGGAGATCAGGTTTATAAGAATATGGGTGGTTCGCCTTGGGCTACTTCGAATGTGATGGCGAAAGTGGCCGGTATTACGAAAACTAATACTTCGGTCTTTCCGGAGAAGCGGGGAGATGGATACTGTGCCCGTTTGGATACACGCATGGAAAGTGTGAAAGTGCTGGGATTGGTTAATATTACAGTGTTGGCGGCAGGGTCTATCTTTACCGGTTCGGTGCATGAGCCGATTAAGGGCACTAAAAATCCGCAGAAAATGCTGCAGACGGGTATTCCGTTTACAAAAAAACCGGTTGCTCTTCAGTTTGATTACAAGGTGAAGATGTCTGACCGGGAGAATCGTATTCGTGCTACCGGTTTCAGTAAGATTACGGATGTGCCCGGAAAAGATTATCCGGCAGCTATCCTGTTGCTGCAAAAACGTTGGGAAGATGCCAATGGAAATGTGTATGCGAAACGGATAGGGACAATGGTGACTTATTATTATCACTCTACGGACTGGAAAAATAATGTGACTTATGAGATTATGTATGGTGATATAACGAATCGTCCGGAATACAAGGCGCACATGATGCGTCTGCAAGCAACCGAAAGTTATACGGTGAACAGCAAGGGTGAAAGCGTGCCTATCCACGAAGTGGCCTGGGGAGATGAAAATGATGTTCCGACTCATATGTATATTCAATTCACATCCAGTCATGGAGGAGCTTATATCGGTTCTCCGGGAAATACATTATGGGTTGACAATGTAAAACTGGTATATTAACAAAGTATATAGACAAAGAAGAAAAATAGTCAGTGATATTATTTATCATTGACTATTTTTTTTGTTTTAATTCTTTTGTCACAAACCCTTTCAGATGCCTTCTGGAGTTATCTAAGACTTTTATCGCTCTATAAAAATCTATGAATGAATGAAAATTTACGTGTTTTTTTGTTTGTGTTATATTAAATATCTATATTTGCACTAAATTTAGAAAGAAGAATGACGTTTATTGTCTCTTAGTCAGGTGTAGAACATTTGGGTTGTGTATCTATCCTGTAAGACAATTGAAATATATTATTTACTAAAATAAATTGAGATGAAAAAGGGTTTATTGTTTATTTTATTGGCAGCAGCATCTGTATGTTTGCCTGCACAAGAAAAAGAAAATGCAGCAAAGAGTTATAGAGTGGAAACTAACCGCTTTGGTGCTAACTGGTTTATTAGTGGTGGCGTTGGCGCACAAATGTATTTTGGCGACAATGATGGTAAAGCCGACTTCGGAAAACGTCTTGCTCCGGCACTTGACATTGCTGTAGGTAAGTGGTTTACTCCAGGTATCGGATTACGCGTGGCTTACAACGGTCTTCAGGCTAAAGGTGCTACTCCTTATGCTAACGGTCCGCTTGTAGACGGAGGACAGTACTCTAATGGTTACTACAAAGAAAAATGGAATGTTGTTAACCTTCACGGAGACGTATTGTTGAACCTTACCAATATGTTCTGTGGTTATAAAGAAGATCGTCTGTACTCATTCATTCCTTATGTAGGTGCTGGATTCGTACACACAGGTAAAGGTCCGGGTTATGATGAACTGGGTATCAATGCCGGTTTGATCAACCGCTTCCGTCTCTCTTCAGCTTTGGATCTTAACGTTGAATTGCGTGGACTTTTGATGAAAGGCGCATTTGGTAACTCAGGTCCTGAAGGATTGGCTGGTCTGACTGTAGGTGTTACTTACAAGTTCAAGAAACGTGGTTGGGATGCTGTTCCTACTGTACCGATGGTTCCGGAAAGTCAGTTGAACGACATGAGAGACAGAGTAAACGCTCTGAAGGGTGAAAACGAATCTTTGAAACGTGACTTGGTTGAAGCACGTAACAAAAAACCGGAAGTGATCGTTAAGAAAGAAGCTGGTTTCATTCCACGTTATGTTGTTGTATTTAATATCGGAAAGAGCAACATCAGCAAGAGAGAGTATATGAATATCGAAGCTATGGCTAAAGGTATCAAAGCAACTGATAAAGTATTTACTGTAACAGGTTATGCTGATAAAGGTACTGGTTCTGCTGAATATAACATGAAATTGAGTAAGAAGAGAGCTGAAGCAGTTCGTGACCTGATGGTTAATGAATTCGGTGTTCCTGCTTCTCAGTTGAAAGTTGATTACAAGGGTGGCGTAGGCAACATGTTCTATGATGATGCTAAGTTAAGCCGTGTAGCTATTGTTGAAGAATAATATACATTTTAAATAATAGAATAAAAGAGACGTTTCCTTTCACAGGAAGCGTCTTTTTTGTATTTTTGTACCCCATGAGCAGAATAGTAGCAATAGATTATGGAAGAAAGCGTACTGGGATAGCTGTGAGCGATACTATGCAGCTGATCGCAAACGGATTGACAACAGTGCCTACGCATGAACTTCTGAACTTTATCGGTGAATATATGGCTAAAGAACCGGTGGAGCGGATTATTATTGGATTGCCAAAGCAAATGAATAATGAGGTTTCGGAGAATATGAAGAATATAGAACCTTTTGTTCGTTCGCTGAAGAAACGATATCCGGATCTTCCGGTCGAGTATGTGGACGAACGGTTCACTTCTGTTCTTGCGCATCGTACCATGTTGGAGGCCGGTCTGAAGAAAAAGGACCGCCAAAACAAAGCATTGGTGGATGAGATAAGTGCTACTATTATTTTGCAAACATATTTGGAAAGTAAACGTTTTTAATAGAAGATATTGAATAACTTAATTTTTAGTAGAGTATAAAAATATGATTTTACCTATTTATGTATATGGTCAGCCTGTATTGAGAAAGGTTGCAGAGGACATAACACCGGATTATCCGAACCTGAAAGAGTTGATTGAAAACATGTTTGAAACAATGGTGCACGCCGATGGCGTAGGACTGGCTGCTCCGCAGATTGGTTTGCCTATTCGCGTGGTTACTATTACGTTGGATCCGCTTTCGGAGGAGTATCCTGAATTTAAAGACTTCAATAAGGCTTATATCAATCCCCACATTCTGGAAGTCGGGGGCGAAGAAGTGAACATGGAAGAGGGCTGTCTCAGTCTTCCCGGTATTCATGAAACAGTGAAAAGAGGTGATAAAATTCGCGTGAAATATATGGACGAGAATTTTGTGGAGCATGAAGAAGAGGTAGAGGGTTATCTGGCTCGGGTGATGCAGCATGAATTCGATCATTTGGATGGTAAGATGTTTATCGACCATATCTCACCGCTTCGTAAGCAGATGATTAAAGGAAAGCTGAATACGATGTTGAAGGGAAAAGCACGCAGTTCTTATAAGATGAAACAGGTGAAATAAAGATAAAAAACGTTTATATCCCTGTTAAGTAAGCGAAAAGCATTATTTTTGCTTCGTTTACAAGCATAAAATATCAATGGTAAAAAGAATCTTAACAGTTTTATTACTGTTCCCAACGCTGGTGTGTGCTCAGATAAATACGGATCGGGTGATGACTATTGCCCGAAACGCTCTTTATTTTGAGGACTATGTACTTTCTATTCAGTACTTTAACCAGGTTATTAACGCTAAACCTTATCTGTATGAGCCCTATTTCTTCAGGGCATTGGCAAAACTAAATCTGGAGGATTTCCAGGGTGCTGAAACAGACTGTGATGCAGCTATCCAACGCAATCCGTTTGTGGTGGGTGCTTATCAGATTCGTGGTTTGGCAAGGATTCGTCAGAGTAAATTTGATGGAGCGATTGAAGATTACAAGAAAGCATTGCATTATGATCCGGAGAATATTACCTTATGGCATAATCTGACATTATCTCATATCCAGAAGAAAGATTATGATGCTGCGAAAGAGGATTTGGAAAGTTTGCTGAAAGTATCTCCGCGTTATACCCGCGCTTATTTGATGAGGGGGGAAGTGTCCTTGCAACAGAAAGATACGATTGCTGCTTTGAACGACTTCAATAAGGCTCTTGAACTGGATAAATATGATCCGGACGCATGGTCTGCAAGAGCGATCGTTAAATTACAGCAGGCTAAGTATGCGGAAGCTGAAGCGGATTTCAACCGTGCTATTCCTTTGAGCGCTAAGAATGCGGGAAATTATATAAACCGTGCATTGGCACGCTTTCATCAGAATAATTTGAGAGGCGCTATGAGCGATTATGATCTGGCGTTGGATATTGATCCGAATAACTTTATCGGTCATTATAACCGTGGTTTGTTGCGTGCTCGGGTAGGAGATGACAACCGGGCTATTGAAGATTTTGACTTTGTCATCAAGATGGAGCCGGATAATATGATGGCTGTCTTTAACCGTGGATTGCTACGTGCCCAAACGGGTGATTATCGCGGGGCAATACAAGATTACACAACTGTTATCAACCAGTATCCGAACTTCCTTGCCGGATATTACCAGCGTTCGGAAGCTCGCAGAAAGATTGGCGACAAGAAAGGAGCGGAGCAGGACGAGTTTAAAGTCATGAAAGCTCAAATAGATAAGCAGAACGGTGTGACGAATAAAGATGTAGCACAGAATAAGGATAAGGAAAACGAAGAGGAAGGCGGAGAGAAGACCCGTAAGAAATCAGATAAGAATATGAATAACTATCGTAAGATAGTGATTGCCGATGATTCCGAAGCTGAACAACGCTATACAAGTGATTATCGTGGACGTGTGCAGGATAAGAACGTAAATATAAAACTGGAACCGATGTTCGCTTTGACTTATTATGAGAAGATGAGTGACGTGAAGCGTTCGGTGAACTTTCACAAATATATTGAGGGTTTAAACCGTACAGGTATACTTCCGAAACGTCTTCGCATCACGAATATGGAAGCTCCGTTGACGGAAGAACAGGTGAAAGTGCATTTTGCCTTGATCGATACACATACATCGGCTATTGTGGAAGATGATAAGAATGCCTCAAAACGTTTTGCCCGTGCAATTGATTTTTATTTGGTGCAGGACTTCTCGAGTGCGGTCTCTGATTTGACTCAGACAATCTTGCTGGATGGTGATTTCTTCCCGGCATATTTTATGCGTGCATTGATTCGTTGTAAACAGTTGGAATATCAGAAAGCGGAACAAGCTGTCGAAACAGATGTTGTTCCTGGCGATAATAAGCGTAAAGAGATTACCGCAGTAGATTATGAGGTGGTGAGAAAAGATTTGGATAAGGTGATAAATCTGGCTCCGGACTTTGTATATGCATATTATAATCGTGCCAATGTTTCTGCCATGTTGAAAGATTACCGGGCTGCAATTGTCGACTATGATAAGGCGATCGAGCTGAATCCTGATTTTGCAGACGCTTACTTCAATCGTGGACTGACTCATATTTTCTTAGGAAATAATAAGCTGGGTATTTCTGATTTGAGTAAAGCCGGTGAGTTGGGGATTGTTTCTGCTTATAATGTTATCAAACGTTTTACGGATCAATCGGAATAACATTTTTTTGATAAAAAATAGAAAACTCAAAAGATTTAGTTACTTTTGCGTTCAAATTATGAAAATATAACATCATCATATTATGATAAAGATAACATTTCCCGATGGCTCCGTTCGTGAATATAACGAAGGAGTGAACGGTTTACAGATTGCTGAAAGTATCAGCTCGCGTCTGGCACAGGAAGTGCTGGCATGTGGAGTGAACGGCGAGACTTATGATTTAGGACGTCCTATTAATGAAGATGCTAATTTTGTTCTTTATAAATGGGATGATGAAGAAGGTAAACATGCGTTTTGGCATACAAGTGCACATTTGCTGGCGGAAGCTTTGCAGGAACTTTATCCGGGTATCCAGTTTGGTATCGGACCGGCTATCGAGAACGGATTCTACTATGATGTGGATCCGGGTGAAGCTGTGATTAAAGAAAGCGACCTTCCAGCCATTGAAGCTAAAATGTTGGAACTGGCTGCAAAGAAAGAAGAGGTAGTCAGAAAAAGCATCGCAAAGACAGATGCTCTGAAAATGTTTGGCGATCGTGGCGAAACATACAAATGTGAATTGATCTCTGAACTGGAAGACGGACACATTACAACTTATACCCAGGGTGCATTTACTGACCTTTGTCGTGGTCCTCACTTGATGACGACTGCTCCGATCAAGGCTATCAAGTTGACTTCAGTGGCTGGTGCTTACTGGCGTGGTCATGAAGATCGTAAGATGCTGACCCGTATTTATGGTATCACGTTCCCGAAGAAAAAAATGCTGGATGAATATCTGATATTGCTGGAAGAAGCGAAGAAGCGTGACCACCGTAAGATCGGTAAGGAGATGCAGTTGTTTATGTTCTCCGAAACTGTAGGTAAGGGACTTCCTATGTGGTTGCCAAAAGGTACTGCATTGCGTCTGCGTCTGCAAGAGTTCTTGCGTCGTATTCAGACACGTTACGATTATCAGGAAGTAATCACTCCGCCAATTGGTAATAAATTGCTGTATGTGACTTCAGGTCACTATGCAAAATATGGTAAGGATGCATTCCAGCCTATTCATACTCCGGAAGAGGGTGAAGAGTATTTCTTGAAACCAATGAACTGCCCTCACCACTGTGAGATTTACAAGAACTTCCCACGTTCATATAAGGACCTTCCATTGCGTATTGCAGAATTTGGTACGGTTTGTCGTTATGAACAAAGTGGTGAGTTACATGGTTTAACTCGTGTACGTAGCTTTACACAGGATGATGCGCATATCTTCTGCCGTCCGGAACAAGTGAAAGATGAATTCCTTCGTGTGATGGATATCATATCTATCGTGTTCCGTTCTATGGATTTCCAGAATTTTGAAGCACAGATATCCTTGCGTGATAAAGTGAACCGTGAAAAGTACATCGGTAGCGATGATAACTGGGAAAAGGCTGAACAGGCTATTATTGAGGCTTGTGCGGAAAAAGGCTTGCCTGCTAAGATTGAGTATGGAGAAGCAGCTTTCTATGGTCCTAAACTTGACTTTATGGTGAAAGACGCTATCGGTCGTCGTTGGCAGCTGGGTACGATCCAGGTTGACTACAACTTGCCGGAACGTTTTGAACTTGAATATATGGGTTCTGACAATCAGAAGCATCGCCCGGTAATGATTCACCGTGCTCCGTTCGGATCAATGGAACGTTTTGTTGCCGTACTGATTGAACATACTGCCGGTAAATTCCCATTGTGGCTGACACCGGAACAGGTAGTTATTCTGCCAATCAGTGAGAAGTTCAATGAATATGCAGAGCAGGTGAAGATGTATCTGAAGATACACGAAATCCGTGCGATTGTAGATGATCGTAACGAGAAGATCGGCCGTAAGATTCGTGATAATGAGATGAAACGTATTCCTTATATGCTGATTGTCGGCGAAAAAGAAGCAGAAAATGGAGAAGTTTCTGTTCGTAGACAAGGCGAAGGTGACAAAGGAACCATGAAATTTGAAGAATTTGCTAAAATTTTGAACGAAGAAGTTCAGAATATGATAAATAAATGGTAACTTTGCAGCCGTTTCAGAATAAAATATTTAGTATAACAATAAAAAGATCAAACTAGGAAGTAAACGTTTTTAATGAAGAATGACACTCTAAAAGGGCAATACAGAATCAATGAACAGATTCGTGCCAAGGAAGTTCGCATAGTAAGCGATGATATTGAACCGAAAGTATATCCCATCTTTCAGGCTCTGAAAATGGCTGAAGAGAGAGAATTGGATTTAGTGGAAATTTCTCCTAATGCTCAACCCCCTGTTTGTCGTATTATTGATTATTCTAAATTTCTTTATCAATTAAAGAAACGCCAGAAGGAACAGAAAGCGAAGCAGGTTAAGGTTAATGTGAAGGAAATCCGTTTCGGACCCCAGACAGATGACCATGATTACAACTTTAAGTTGAAGCATGCTAAAGGATTTTTGGAAGATGGCGATAAGGTGAAGGCTTATGTATTCTTTAAAGGTCGCTCCATCCTTTTCAAGGAGCAAGGTGAAGTGCTTTTGCTTCGTTTTGCAAATGACCTGGAAGACTACGCTAAAGTAGATCAAATGCCGATACTGGAAGGTAAGCGCATGACTATTCAGCTTTCTCCGAAAAAGAAAGAAGCTTCTAAAAAGCCGGCAACAGCTGGAACACCGAAACCTGCTGCTCCTGCACAAAAAGCAGAGAAGCCGGAAACGGGCGAAGAATAAGAAAGGATGCGTAACGCGCAGGTATAGTGCGTTGCCATTATATATTTAATAATTTAAAAACAAGTAAGATGCCAAAGATGAAGACTAACTCCGGTTCTAAAAAAAGGTTTACCCTTACCGGAACAGGTAAAATCAAAAGAAAGCACGCTTTTCACAGTCACATTTTGACTAAGAAAACTAAGAAGAGAAAAAGAAATCTGTGCTACTCTACAACTGTTGATACAACAAATGTAAGCCAGGTTAAGGAACTCTTAGCAATGAAGTAATCAAAAGCGTAAAAGTATTATTAAAGTATTAACCGAATGCATTAGCCTGAAGTTCGCTGCGTGAAGTAGCGGCGCTAACATTCAAAAAAAGTAAAACTATGCCAAGATCAGTAAATCATGTTGCTTCAAAAGCAAGAAGAAAGAAAATTTTGAAATTAACCAGAGGTTACTTTGGTGCAAGAAAGAATGTATGGACCGTAGCTAAAAACACTTGGGAAAAGGGTTTGACTTACGCGTTCCGTGACCGTAGAAATAAGAAAAGAAACTTCCGCGCTCTTTGGATACAACGTATCAACGCTGCTGCACGTCTTGAAGGAATGTCTTATTCTAAATTGATGGGCGGTCTGCACAAAGCCGGTATTGAAATAAACCGTAAGGTTTTGGCTGATTTAGCTATGAATCACCCGGAAGCTTTCAAAGCTGTAGTTGCAAAAGCAAAAGCTGCTTAAGCATCAATAGTTTACGAGTTACAAAGTGTCAGTTACTAAGCTAGTAACTGACACTTTTCTTTTGTTAGGCAGATGAAAGGGAATAAAAAAAATGTTAGTTGGCAAACAAAATCCTTTTTTTTCTTGTTAGTTTCATGTATTCTTATTACATTTGTGATACAAAAATATTAGCCGTATCGACTGGATCGGGAAACTCTTCAAATTAATCTGATGCACCGAGAAAGCTTCGTTCTTCAATGGCGGGCCACATCCTTCGGGACAGCTTTAAGCCGGTGGATTACAAAGAGGGCGAGCGCTCAAATCTTGTTCTATCAGAGTTTCATCACATCGTCGATGCGGCTTTTTTATATACTTTTCTATGATATTCTATTTCTCCGGTACAGGTAATTCTAAATGGATTGCAAATCAGCTTTCCAAAGAGCAAAAAGAAGAATTGGTTTTTATTCCCGATGCGTTAAAGAACAGAACGTTTGAGTTTTGTTTGCGGGAAGATGAAAAGATCGGTTTTGTATTTCCTGTCTATTCGTGGGCGCCTCCTGCAATCGTACTTAATTTTATTCGGCAACTCTCTTTAAAGGGGTATAAAAGACAATATTTGTTTTTTGTTTGTTCCTGTGGGGATGATACCGGGCTTACGCAGCAGGTGCTGGAGAAGGCTTTGAGTCATAAAGGCTGGAAGTGTCATGCAGGCTTTTCTGTGACTATGCCCAATAATTATGTATTGCTTCCCGGTTTTGACGTAGATAAGAAAGAGCTGGAGGAGAAAAAACTGGCAGATGCTATTCCGGCTGTCAATCAAATAAATGCTTCGATAAGTAGGAGAGAGGAGTTGTTTCTTTGTCATGAAGGGAGTATTCCTTTTATTAAGACGAGGATTATCAATCCTTTATTTAATCGCTTTCAGATGTCTCCCGGGAATTTTTATACTACGGATGCTTGTATTGGATGTAAGCGTTGTGAGAAGAGTTGTCCGGTAGGGAATATTATGATGATGGGCAGAAAGCCTGTTTGGGGGATGGATTGCACCTCATGCCTGGCATGTTATCATGTTTGTCCACAGCATGCGGTGCAATATGGGAAAAGAACGAAAGATAAAGGGCAGTATTTCAATCCTAATTAATCTACTCGCCAATTAATCTACTCGTCTTTGATTTTAATGCAGCAATTGGATAAATCTTCAATGATAGCTAGGCTTTCTACTCTGACGCCTTGCTCCTCAAGTTTTTTACGCCCATTTTGGAAGGCTTTTTCAATAATGAATCCCATTCCTACCAAGTTTGCTCCGGATTGCTTGATGAGGTCGATAATGCCTAATGCGGCATTGCCATACGCGAGGAAGTCATCCACGAAAAGAACATTGTCATTTGGAGTGAGGAAATCGGCACTGATAACGACTTCATAATCACGATCTTTGGTGAATGAGTGCACAGTGGTGCTTAGTGCATTCTGGATGGTTTTAGGAGACTTTTTCTTTGCAAATACAACTGGTAAATCCATCAGGTAGCCTGTCATGATAGCCGGGGCGATGCCGCTGGCTTCGATTGTCATAATCTTATTTACGTTTGTGGCTGCAAAACGACGGACAAACTCGACTCCGATTGATTTCATCAGGACAGGGTCCATTTGATGATTAATAAAACCGTCTACTTTCAGGATACCTCCTTCGTAGCATTTTCCGTCTTGCAGAATTCTTTTTTTAAGTAATTGCATGCTGTATGATATTAATTAATAATGTGCTAATATTCCATCCCGCATGGTGAAAACGGCGGTTGGTATATTAGCACATGGATATTTGAATCGTTACTTGTTGTCTCTTAAGTCTTTCACCCGGACGGCTTTTCCTTCGCTTTGAGGGAGAGAGCCTTTCTTTACCAGTTTAACTTTAGGAGTCACCAATATTTCATCCTTCAATTGACGGGTAATATCCTTGCGGATCTTCTCCAGTTCAATATAATTGTCGGTAGAAAGGTCGCTTAATTCTACTTCGACGATCATCTCGTCTTGGTTGTTGACAGTTTCCAGCGTAATCAGGTAGTTGCTGCCTAATTCGGGGAATTGTACCAGAATCTTTTCTACCTGCATCGGGAAGATGTTTACTCCCTTGATAATGAACATATCATCACTACGTCCCTTGATACGGTCGATACGGATATGGGTACGGCCACATGGGCATTTTCCGGGAAGAATACGGGTTAAATCGCGGGTACGATAGCGAATTAACGGCATCATTTCACGATCGAGAGTCGTAAGTACTAATTCTCCGATTTCTCCTTCCGGAACAGGTTCGCCTGTTTCCGGATCGATAATTTCTACCAGATAACAGTCTTCCCAGAAGTGCATTCCATTCTGTTCCTTACATTCGAAGGCAACACCGGGACCGTTCATTTCTGTCATGCCGAAGCTGTTGTAGGCTTTTACACCCAGCATTTTTTCTATTTTCCGGCGTTGTTCGTCGGTATGGGGTTCGGCGCCGATAACCAGGGTTTTCAGTGTGGTTCCTTTGGGATCGAGTCCTTCTTCCTGGAAGACTTCTGCAAGGCGGATGGCATAGCTGGGGATAGCATGTAAAGCGGTAGTCTTAAAGTCGTTGATGAATTTAATCTGTCGTTTACTGTTTCCTGCAGCGGCAGGGACTGTCAGGCAGCCCAAGCGTTCTGCACCGTATTGGAAGCCCAAACCTCCTGTAAACATACCATATCCGGAGCTGTTTTGGAAAACGTCAGTCTTGCGTATTCCTACTGCATACAGACAGCGGGCTACCAGGTTGGCCCAGGAATCGAGGTCGTGCTGTGAGTGAACGATAACAGTCGGGTTTCCGGTGGTACCACTGGAAGAGTGAATACGTACACCATCATTGCTCATATCACCTGCCACCAGTCCGAACGGGTAGTGGGCGCGCATGTCAGATTTGGTAGTAAAAGGTACTTTGCGGATATCATCCAATGACTGTATGCTATCTGCTGTGATGCCATGTTTGCTGAAAACTTCTTTGTAATATGGAGCGTTCGCAGCTATATTAATTGTTTTTTTAAGCCGTTGAAGCTGCAATTCCTGCAACTTCTCCCGGCTCATGGTTTCTAATTCTTCTTCCCAGTATTGTGTACTCATGGTAATGCCTTTTATTGCATCAGCTTTTCCGCAATTTCTTTGCCGGCTGCCAATGCTTTAAGATTCATTTCTACAATTGCTTCTCCCTTACGCAGGAAGATTTCGCGGATGCTGTCTTGCACTTTTTCGTAATCAATGCCCAGGAATGGGATTGTTGCTCCCAGTAAGACAATGTTGGCAACGCGGGCGGAGCCTACTTCTTTTGCCACTTTGTCTACGTTCAATACTATCTTATGAGGCAGTTTGTTGATTTCTGCCATCACTTTGTCTGTTTCCGGATAATTGGGGATGTTGACAAACGGAGTTTCGTTAGTCACCAACCAGCCGGTAGGGCTAAGGTAGGGGAGGTAACGCAATCCTTCCATCGGTTCCAATGAGATGATGAGATCACATTTGCCTGATGGGATCAGGTCTGAAGCAATCGGCTGGTCGCTGATGCGGAGATTGGATTGGACATCTCCTCCGCGTTGGCTCATTCCGTGTACTTCCGCTTGTTTCATGTATAATCCTTCTTTCAAGGCAGCTTTGCCGATTACTGTGGCAATGGACAGAATTCCCTGTCCGCCGACTCCTGATAATATAATGTCTTTTTTCATGGCTTACTTACTTCTTTTTTTGCGTGCTAATGTCTGGATACACTCTCTGCGTGGGATAATGACAGATACACCACGATATTCGATTTCTTCGCGAATGATTTGCTTCATTTCCTCATAGTTTTTCTTCAATGGAGTAACTACACGGATATGGGCCGGATCTACTCCGATACCTGCACAGATCGCTTCGATGCGTCCGGTTCCGGCAGAATCCTGTCCACCTGTCATGGCGGTAGTTTCATTGTCGGAGATGACGATGGTTACACTGGCGTTCTCGTTCACGCAATCTAACAGTCCGGTCATTCCTGAATGGGTGAATGTTGAATCGCCGATGACAGCTACAGCCGGGAAAAGACCTCCGTCAGCGGCACCTTTTGCCATCGTAATGGAAGCACCCATATCCACGCATGAATTAATTGCATTGAAAGGAGCATTTGCACCTAATGTATAACAGCCGATATCGCTGAATACTTTATGAGATGGATATTCTTCTTTCAGAACTTCGGTCAGCGTGATATACATATCGCGGTGTCCGCAGCCTTCGCAAAGTGCAGGCGGGCGCATTTCTACAACAGAAGGAATACCGAATTCCGATTTATTCTCTTTACCTACGGCACGGGCTACAGAGTCCGGATTTAACTCTCCGTCCTGTGACAGAGTACCGTCGAGGCGTCCTTTTACTTTAACGCCGATACCCAGATAACCTTTCAATTGTTTTTCTACAAAGGGTTGTCCGTCTTCCAGAACTAGGATTTCGTCACAAGACTCGATCAATTGATGCAATTGTTTTTTAGGCAATGGATATTGGCCGATCTTGAGTACCGGATATTCGCAACCTTCCGGATAGTTTTCCATCAGATAATTGTAACCGATACCACAAGCTACGATTCCCAGCTTTTTGTTAGGACCGTCTGTGTATTTATTATAAGGTGATTCTTCTGAAGCTTTGATAAATTCGTCTTGGCGGGCAAGCAATACTTTGTAGCGTTTGCGGGCATTTCCCGGCAACAAGATGAACTGACGCGGATCTTCGCTGAAAGAGATGCTGTTCTGCGGCTTTTGCTCTTTGCGTTCTACTCCTGAACGGGAGTGTGCCAGACGGGTTACCATACGCATCAGGATCGGTTCGCCTACTTTTTCAGAGAATTCGAAACCACTGTATACCATATCATACGCTTCCTGCTGATTGCTTGGTTCGTACATCGGTATCAGTGAGAAATCTCCGTAGAAACGGCTGTCCTGTTCGTTCTGCGAGGAGTGCATACTGGGGTCGTCTGCGGCTATCACAATCAATCCGCCTTTCACGCCTGTGATGGCAGAGTTGACGAAACAGTCGGCAGCTACATTCATACCTACGTGCTTCATACAAACTAATGCCCGTTTACCTACGAAAGACATACCCAACGCAGCTTCCATCGCTGTTTTTTCATTGGCACACCAACGGTTGTGTATATTCTGTTCGGTCGTTATAGGGGCCATTTGAATATATTCCGTAATTTCAGTTGAAGGAGTACCCGGATAGGCATAAACGCCTGAAAGTCCGGCATCCAGTGCAGCTTGTGCAATGGCTTCATCGCCAAGTAAGAGTTGCTTGCTCATATCTATTTCTTTTATTTAGTGTTGATCACAGTTTGTTAATCTATCGGGCAAAGATAGGCTTTTCCGTTCGTTTTATCACAAATTTACTTGAAAATCTTTCTTTCATTCAGGGCTTTCCAGTATTTTCTTGCATTTGCCATGTGGTCGGCGTAATTGGAGGCAAAGTTGTGGGTTCCGGAAAAATCTTCTTTGGCGCACATGTAGATATAGTTATGTTTGGTATAGTTCAACACGCTGTCTATTCCCTTTTTAGAGGGGATACGGATGGGTCCTGGAGGTAATCCGGTATTTATATAGGTATTGTAGGGAGAATTGACTTTTAAATGCTCGTTGGTAATTCGGCGCAGGCCAAAATCCTGCAGGGCAAATTTGATGGTGGGATCTGCTTGTAAGGGCATATCTTGATGTAACCGGTTGATATACAATCCGGCTACCATTGGCTTTTCTTCGTTGTTGTTGGTCTCTTCTTCAACGATGGAAGCAAGTGTGCTGACTTCTTCCGGTGTCATGCCGATGGCGGTAGCTTGTGACAGGCGATCTTTATTCCAGAAGCGTTTGTGTTCGTCCTTTATTCGTTTAAAGAATTCGTCTACGCTCATATCCCAATATACCTGATAGGTTTCCGGTATGAAAAGGCTGGGGAGTGTTATGTTGGTATATCCCATTTGAGCTAGGAAAGTAGAGTCGAATAGTTGGCTCGCGATTTCGGCAGAGTCTATCATGAGCTGCTTGCCGATGCTTCGCGCCAATCGGTCTAATGTCCGGACGCTTCCGATAGTAAGGTTCATAGGTTCCTGATAACCTCTGGAAAAACGGCTATATACATGATAGACGTTGTCATTGGGGCGAATGGCATAACGACCGGTGTGGATATTCTGATTGAAATCCTTGTATTTTGCCATCCACTGGAATCCGGTGAACTTATTGACATGCCCGAATTCTTTTATTTTATGGTAGATAGAATCGGCAGTATCATCCCGGTCTACATAAATATATACGGTTTTAGATGGGTGAAATTGGGGGGCAAACAGATAATAATAAAAGGTGCCTCCGGCAACTGCACAAAGGAGGAATGCTCCGATTAGAATTGATAGTAGAATATTTCTCTTTTTTTTCTTCATCTTTTGAGGTGTATTTAAAAAGTTCGTCAAAGATAAAAAGAATTTGGATAGGAGTGTTCTCTTTTTAGGATGAATCATAAGGCGACTACATCAAAAGTATATTTTTTTCGGTGCGATTGTGAATTCATTCTTTCACGTTACGTCTGCCTTGCTTGATTTATTCAGCTGCTTATTGTGCTGCTTGGCATTCATTGCAATTATCTTTTTGTTTCCAGCGTAGTTCCATTATTTCCATATATTGTGGGACTATTTTCCTGCAATATATGGGAATATTTTCTCATAAAATAAGAGAATACTTTCCCACAATATGTGGGAATAAGACAATCTCTTGACGTTACAATGTGAAACCTTGAGAGTAATACAACAACTCCCTTTTATTGAAGTGAGAGTCTGTTTGTAACTAGAATGCCATTGGCACAGGGAAATGAATTCATTTCAGAGAAACGAGTTTTGCTACTTAATTAGGCCACAGGGAGTAATTAATATCTGCTTCTATTTTGTTTTCTATCTCATCGGGCAGAGGTGCGAAGAAATCCATGTTAGTCAGGCTCTCGATGCTATCTATTGTTACTGCATAGGATGATAGAGGTTCTACTGCCTGTTCATTATTGAATAAGAAACCGATAGCTCGTATCGGCTTGACAAAAGGAGAAAGGACTACTTTAAAAAACTTTTGAGGTACTACGACTTTATTCTTTCCGATTGTTTTGGGATGTTTTTCAATAATAGGGCCACATATAATAATGATGGCGCTGTCTGCTATGGCCCAATTCCGGATCTTTTCTTCCAGATTTTTCCATCCTCTTCTGTTTAGTTGTGGATGTTGCGGACACATATTGCTGAAATAAAATGATTCTTTCATGGCTTCAGGACTCCATTTCATATCTGCGGCGGGAGCCATATGACCTTTGTCATATCCTGAACGGGTATAGTCGGCATTTGTGGCAATCGGACCTGTCACTAGTGGATCGGTAATAAAGCGATTACCTCTTTTTTCTTTTCCTTTGGTTTCTTTTCTTGTTAATTCGTAAGAAACCCAGTTGGGAATTTTTAAATCTTTGTTGTATGATACCGTATATCCGCTATGGCGGATGATTTGTTCTTGCCGGGGAACTAGTGATATAGGTGTCTCCAGATCTTTACCGGGTGGAATTTGAAAGGAAGTATCAGTTTGCGGTTCGTTATTTTTCTGGATATTAATCTGCTGGCAATACAAATAAACACCAAAAAGAATAGGAATGAGCACAATAATGGCGATGATACATCCTAATCTATTATTAGAGTGTGATTTATTTTTGAATAGTTTTCTGTTTTTACCTTTTTTATTTCGATTCATTGATTGGCTGGTGATGACAGGTTTGTTTTATTCTTCTTTTCTCATGCTGAATTCGCAACCGCAATATTGTTGGTTGTAAAAGTTATATTCTTTAATGATGGCAATACGTCGTTCGCTAAGTCCCCCTTTCCGCCAATTCTGTTCCCAGTACGTAACATCCGGGTAAGAGGCGGTAGCATATTGTCCGGCTTCATTGATCTGCTCCAGGCTTTTCCAACGACTGGAGGCAAGTGTCGTGGTAATTACAGAGAAACCATGTTCGTGTGCGTAACGGGCTGTCTCCAATAAACGCAGTTTAAAACAACGCAGGCAACGTGCTCCTCTTTCAGGTTCCTGCTCCATTCCTATTATGTGACATCGCCAGTTTTCATGATCGTAATCAGCATCTATAATCTCCAATCCCAATGATTGGGCATAGCGCGTACATTCTTCTTTTCTTATCATATACTCTTCCTGCGGATAAATATTAGGATTGCAATAATAAATGACGGGGGTGATATGATGTTGCATCATACATTCAATAATGGCTGATGAACAAGGAGCACAACAAGTATGAAGCAAGACTTTATCGGCTCCTCCCGGAACTTCGAGTTGGAATTTCTTTTTCATGCTGTAAAGTTAGTACATATTTACGATACGAGTCAATGGTTTATGTTTTATTCAGAATAGTTTTTTTAGTATCTTTGTCCACTCAAGTTTATAACAGATCAATAATGAATGAATTAAATTGCGGGCAAGAAGAGCAATATGCAGGCCCGGAGAAGAAAAAAAGTACCTCGAAAATTGTAAAGAGAACTTTAGTTGTGGCTGCATTAGCTTTGGCGGTATATGTTGTATATTCCGTAGTTTATTTATTTGTTTCGCCTGATCGTAATATTCAGCAAATCTATCTGGTTCCCGAAGATGCTGCGTTTATCATTCAATCATCGGCTCCGATTGAAGATTGGGAAAAGTTTAGTGGAAGTGAAACATGGCAATGTCTGAAGAAAGCGAAATCTTTCGAGGAAGTAACGGAGAGTGTAGAGAAGCTCGATTCGGTAGTCAAAAGTAATAAAGTGTTGTTGTCGCTTGTTGGTGAACGGGATATGCTTATTTCGCTTCACAAGACTCGTGCCACAAAGTGGGATTTTCTGCTGATTCTGGATATGCAGAAAACATCGAAAATGGATTTATTGAAAGATCAGGTGGAAACCGTATTGGTCATGAGTGGTTTTACTGTCACCAACCGGATGCATAACGGCATTAATATCCTTGAAATGCGTGATCCCGAAACAAGGGATATTTTCTATATTGCTTTTGTGGATAATCATTTGGTAGGATCTTATACGTCCGGGCTTGTCGAATCGGCTATTGATTCGCGTAATAAACCCAAAATCGGACTTGACCAGTCTTTTATTGAAACAGAGAAGTTGGTTTCCGGCAAGGGGCTTGTCAGAGTCTTTATTAATTATGCGCGCGTACCTCAATTCATGTCTATTTATCTGGGGGCAAGAAACGAATACATTGATCTGTTTAGCAATTCTATGAATTTTGCCGGACTTTACCTAAATACGGATAAGGAGCGGATGGAAGTGAAAGGATATACGTTGAAAAAAGATTCTGCCGATCCTTATGTCACTGCTTTGTTGAATTCGGGAAAACATAAAATGAAAGCGCATGAGATTCTGTCCGGGCGGACAGCTCTTTATACGAATATAGGTTTCAATAGTCCGGTAACTTTTGTAAAGGAATTGGAGAATGCACTGTCGGTTCACAATAAACAGTTGTATGATTCTTATCAAAGTTCCCGGAAAAAGATAGAAGGGTTATTCGGTATATCTTTGGAAGAAAACTTCTTGAGTTGGATGTCAGGAGAGTTTGCTATTACGCAATCCGAACCAGGTTTGTTAGGGCATGATCCCGAACTGATTCTGGCTATCAGGGCTAAAAGTATTAAAGATGCCCGTAAGAACATGGAATTCATTGAAAAGAAGATTAAGCGACGTACTCCGGTTAAGATTAAGACTGCTAATTATAAAGATTTCGAGATTAATTATATCGAGATGAAAGGCTTTTTCCGCTTGTTTTTTGGGAAGCTATTTGATAAATTTGAGAAGCCATACTATACTTATGTTGACGATTATGTAGTTTTTAGTAATAAAGCTGCTTCTTTACTTTCTTTTGTAGAAGATTACGAGCAGAAGAATTTATTGAAAAATAATCCGGGTTTTGAAAATGCACTGTCATATTTAAAATCAAGTTCTACTATTTTCTTATATACAGATGTGCGCAAGTTTTATTCCCAGTTGAAACCGATGATGAATCCTGCCACATGGAATGAAATACAATCAAACAAAGACGTTTTGTATTCATTCCCTTACTGGACTATGCAGATTATAGGAGAGGATCACTCGGCTTCTTTGCAGTATGTGATGGATTATAGCCCATATCAACCGGAAGAGGTTGCCGTTGCTATTGCTACTGATGAAGATGATAAGGAAATGAACGAAGATGCTGAAACCGAGAAAGAGCAGATGAGCGAACTGAAACGTTTCTATGTCGAAAAGTTTGAAGGGAATGTGTTGCGGGAGTTCTATCCGGAAGGCGCATTGAAGAGTGAAGCGGAAGTAAAAGAAGGGAAACGTCACGGCCGTTACCGTGAATATTATGAAGATGGTACCTTGAAACTTCGTGGAAAGTATGTAAATAATAAACCGAAAGGTACATGGAAATATTATACCGAGGACGGGAAATTTGAGCGCAAAGAAAAGTTTTAGATTACGTCAACAAAAGTTGATTTAAAAAATAAGCTCAAAAAATAATCGGATTCTTTTTGTTTTCTCAAATAAAGCTGTAATTTTGCACGCCGTAAACGAGAGACAAACGCCGCTATAGCTCAGTTGGTAGAGCAACGCATTCGTAACGCGTAGGTCGCCAGTTCAAGTCTGGCTAGCGGCTCTCAAATAAAACGCTGATTATTAGTTGTTTAATCAGCGTTTCTCTTTTCTGAAAATTCAATTCCGAATAAAAAAAACATAAATCTGCGTATATATTTGCACAAAATTGTATAGTAGAATTGTGTTTTGATTATTCGACTATGGCAACAATCAGATTAACAATTTTAAGTTCCATTAAGGAACATGATGGCAGGCTCCCTATCTTAGTCTGCATCTCCCAAAAGAAAGAACGTGCCTACATCAAAACAGAGTTTCTGTTAGATGATATTGCAGAATTCGATAACGGTAAAGTCGCTTACCGGAAGGATGCGAATGTCATGAATAAAAGGCTTGAATTTGTGTTTTCACAATACAAAGAGAAGTTTAATTCTATTGAATGCATAGACTATTTTTCTGCAATTCAGATAAAGCGGATTATAATGTCCAAGGAACGCCCTTCACATATTTCGTTTTTGGATTTCTGGAAACAGCGCATAAATGAAATTAAGGAAGAGGGTAGGGAAAGCTATGCCAAAATGAATGAGGAGACTGTACGGGTGTTTGCTAATTCGGAAGGAGATGTACCTATTCCTGCAATTAATACTTTATTGGTAGAGCATTTTAAAAAGTGGATGATAAAGAAAGGTTATGCTAATGGGAACATCGGATTGAGATTGACCCATCTGAAAGCCCGGATAAACGAGCTGATAAAATCAGGTGTTCTGAAAACGGATGTGCACCCATTTGCGTACACGAAAATACCAACAGCAGAACCTAAAGAGTGCGATCTTTCAATAGAAGAATTTCAGAAAATACAAAGGGCGGAAGTCGAAGGAAAACGGTTGAATTTAGGTCGGGATATGTTTTTACTCTCTTTCTATTTGTGTGGTATCAATCTGAAAGATTTATTATCAGTCGATTTGTCGGTGAATATACTTTCTTTTGAAAGAATCAAGACTGTTCATGCTAGGACAGGGAAATCAGTTATAACGATACCCATACACAGTGAAGCGAAAGCAATTATCAGTAAGTACATAAATAAAAGCGGATTTTTGGATTTGGGGTATTCTTATACCTATTCTAACTTGCAAAAGTACATCAATCTTTGCATGAGGGAACTAAAAGAGCACTTGGGAATCAAACAGACATTGTGTTTTTATTCCGCCCGTAAGACTTTTGCACAATTCGCCTCTGAACTTGGCATACCTGATGGAGTGATAGATTATTGTCTCGGTCATTCGGATAAGAGTAGGGGAGTTATTCGATATTATACACGCACTAGAGCTATACAAGCTAAAGCAGCCGTAGAAAGGGTTATTGATTATGTGAATAACCCCGATAAATACAAAGATGTTATAGAATTCAGAGAAAGACTTATTCTTCTACAGCAGTAAGAAACAACAGCCTACTTGAAGTCATGTTTCCCAATCTAGATACTTTAAGTAGGCTGTTTCTCGTCATACTCCCATCTAAAGCCATCGTGAACCTCGACTTTCTTTTGTAGACATTGCAGTAAATAATATCTTGAGATGTTGAATTGCTTCAATATGGATTTAACACTATCCCATCTTTTTATAAGGTTACCTTCCTTGTCATATTGATTTATTGGTCTCATATTTTTCTTGCATGGCTTATATTCTGGTACCTCATTCTTGTTATATGACCATAGAAATCCGCCAGCGGTTATTTGGTGGGCATATCTATTACAAGCTGATGAAATGTGCCCACAATAAATATTCAATTTTCTACCAGCTTCGCTTGCACTTTCATGTTCAGCAATGAAAGTACCATCTTTACTAAACTGATAAACTTTTCTAGGAGCATTTTTCGCTTTATTACGAACTAATGTAGAGAGTTTCTTCGCAATTGCTTCTTTAGAGGAGGAATTCTGTTTATTCCTTTTATGAGTAATTGGATTGTTTGAATTTTCCTTATATGTAACCCATCTTAAATTGTCTATACTATAATCTATTCTTATAGTATTTATATGATCTACGCATGGTTTATTCTCTGGATTTGGAATAAAGGCTTCTGCTATTAATCTATGTAATGGAATATTTTGATATTTTCCCTTTATGTGAAGTCTGACTGTTGGATAACCTTGAGTATTAATTTTATGTGAAATTAATGCCCCTTTTCTAGTCATGGTTCTCCCATTTACCCTAATAATAACACAATCAAGTGAACGAACCCTACCTAAATTAGATACTTGGTAAAAGCCTTCATATCCCTTGATATCTTTCCAAATTTCATCCATGCTTTTTTGCTTTAAAGTTAATAAATAAAAGGCAGTCTTCAAAGGTCGTGCTAAGACTGCCTTTCTGAATAATCGTGTAAAAATCATACTGTGAGCATATCAATACACGCAGCATGATGATTCACGCCCTTATAATGCTGAGAAAACTCTCTAAATTGGTCTAACAGCCCCATCTGTATGATAAAAGAATATAATTCACTCTTAGCTTCTTTCTCAATATAAAACCGCTTTTGTACTTCATTTAAAAAGTCGCTGAATACTGGTATTGAATGTGTATTTGAACATTCAATTTCAATTGTTGCCATATTTTTCTTTTTTCATAATCGTTATATTTTATGTGTTTATACTTTAAAATCCGGCTGACGGTTCGATTTCAGTGCGTGCACTCACTTAATCGCTATTGCCAACGTCTAAGACTACCACTTTCGGACTATATTAGAAATCACAAGACCACGAATATTCTTTTTTCAGTTTATCCAGTGCCTTATCAGTTACATAATAGACATGACCACCACAGTTTGCACGGCTGATAGAACGGCTTTCTTTCAGTTCAACGGGCTTGTTAAAGCTGATTGCACTTCTGTAACCACATGAGATAATAAGAAAATCTGCGTTCTTCTTATATGCATCCAAAGATGTCTCTTTATACTCACCTCTCTTTTGAGCTTCTTTTGTCATTGCTATTGTTGCTTTCATAATTCTTTTTATTTAATGTTTATTCTTTATTCATTTCTATATTCTTTTGCTTTAATCACCGCAGTATTGAGAGCCCATATAGCCTTTACTATTTGAATTGTAACAGTCAGACCAAGTTAAGCTATCCGGTTGTGCCGGTTGGTTCTTTCTTTCATTATGAGCAGCCCAGCTTGCTTCAACCATAGCTTGTAACTTGGCTTCTTTCTCTGCACGTACCTTTACAGCATCTTTCGCCCAACGCCAAGCAGCTTGCAGACATTCGCCCCAAGAGCGACCTTTTCTCTGATACTCATTATTATATAATCTATGAGCATCTTTCATGATTTGAGATAAGTTGTAGCGTTTCATAATCGTATATTTTTAGCGTTTATACTATTTTGTTGTACTTTGATGATGCAAATATACTATTTAAATAGTACGCATGCGAACAAAAAGAACTATTTAATTAGTATATTAACCTTATTTAATACTATTATAATAGTATAAAATGAGAATAAACGTACTTTTGTAAAAAAATACATGCTTATGAACCTAAGAATAACCGAACATTGTAAATCGCAAGGTATTACCCTGCAAGATTTAGCTGACAAAATGGGGGTAGCCCGTTCTACATTAGCTAATACGTTGTCAAAAGGCAATCCCACTATTGAAACACTTTCCAAGATAGCCGATGCTCTTGGAGTGGAAGTCACAGCTCTATTCGAGAAGTCTTCCGACGAAGTAGTCGGAGCCATCCGGATCGGGGACAGCACTCATGTTGTGAATAGCAAGGAGGATATTAAGAAACTGGCGGAAAACCTTTAAAAATAGCAAAAGAATGGAAAAAAAAAGAGCAAAAGAACTTATTATAAAGCAACAGAATAAAATCGATTCACTCAAAGTATACGAAAACTCTTTAGTTAAACCTTTTCAGTCTTGGAGAGAGCAGACCCAAGTCGTGATAAAAGCTATTTTTGGAATTAATTCCAATTATTATAAAAGATTTGATGCTTTAGCTTTTTATCCCCAAGTACAATTAATTAGCCCATCAATGACTCACAACACCAAAATAAAGGAATCATATTTAAGAGATTTAGATAGATGTGCTACAATGATGGATGGCATGATCGCAGAAATAGAAATTAGGGAAGATGGTACTAACATCGACTCTAATGATACAATTACCACAGTGCAAAATATCTGTAATCGTTTTCATCAAATATCACGTCAGCTAAAACAACGTCATGCAAACCGTTCAACTATCGAGATAGTGGATGAATATGATGTGCAGGACTTACTACACGCACTTCTTCGTTTGCACTTCGATGATGTACGCGCAGAAGAGTGGACGCCAACTTATGCAGGTGCTGCTTCTCGTATGGATTTCCTTCTAAAAAAGGAGAAGATTGTCATAGAGGTGAAGAAGACTCGGAATAATTTAGGAGCCAAAGAAGTAGGTGAACAGTTAATGATAGACATAGAGAGATACACCGCACACCCTGATTGCGATACTCTAATTTGTTTTGTTTACGATCCTGAAGGAAGAGTTGCCAATCCGGTAGGAATAGAACGTGACTTGAACCGAGAAACAGATGCACTAAAAGTAATGACCATAATTACACCTAAATAATAAATCTCAATTTCACTAATAATTAACCTATTAACCACCAAACGCCCACATCCAGTTTGCCGACCGATGCGAGCGTTTTTTATACGAAGGTAAAGCAAAAGCAAGCGGAAATAGCCATAAACAGGGTGATAGACTATACCAACAATCCAGAAAAATATACTGAATATATAGAGATGAGAGCAGATATTATGCTGATGAAAGGATAACCGAACCTTTTTCTTATATTTGCTGGAAAATAATCTATATGACATTTGAAGAAGCAATTGCTCTCATTGAGCGAATAAAAGACCAGATTGTCGGTGCTCCAGTTAAAGGTAGGCTCATTGAATCTTTGTTCATTGGGCCAACCAACTGGGATGAAATGCATGTCTTTATGAATATCAGTTTGCAAAAAGGAGAGGATGAAGCTATCAACGAGTTTATTGGCAAAAGTTTTTCTGTGTATGGCAGGTCAGTAACTTATATTAATCCGGATCTTCCGCGGTGGGATGTAACCGTGTTAGACGATTGGGAAAAGACGATATACAATTAAAGAGGTAGCTTATTCGGCTACCTCTGTTTATATCGGAACCAAAGGAGAACAGTTTTCTCGGTTTACAACTATATCACGCATATTAGGCTTATTATTAAAATTTCGAGATATATTTTTTATCAAATCGATATAATTATCTGTCCTATCTTCGTACTGTCGATAAAAGACTTTAATAGATAGGCAATTGTCATGCTCAAATAAAGTATTTAATAATGTCCGATCAGAGTTTCCACATGAATGCCCCATTATAAAGACCTGATATGGCCCTAATGCAATAAACTCCAAAAGACTTCTATAATTTTTGGTTTTATGGTATCTTATAGATTTAATATTCTCTAGAAAATCATTATTCTGTAATCTCTCTATTCTTTCATAATCATCATCTAGCTCATCACCATATCCGAATATAATGGGATTATTTTCATTGTTAAGCTCTCCATGAATATTAATAATCTTGTCATTTCCATTTTTAACATATAATTTTTCTGCCGTTTTTGTATAATTAAAATTTAGAATCAAGGTGTTTGGTATAAGATTCTTTTTTTTAAAATTGTCATTATTAAGTTTCTTATCAATATAGTATCTCAGTTCTTCATCCTTTGTCAAGCATTCATTATATGAAAGATCTCCATGACGGTCAATGTCAAAATCAAAACGTATATCCATATTAGAAAAAAAAGAGTTAATAAATGCAGTTTGCTTACAAGTGGCAACTTCTTCAAATTCTACATAACTTGAAAATGCATCTTGTATAGATTGATGTTTTTTCAGTTCTGTGTTTTCAGTAATCCTAGTTAAATATTTTTCTAGCAATCTTTTTACACTATCAAACTCTTTATTAAGCGTATGGATACTTTCGTTTTGCTTTTGGTAATTTTCTTCTTGAAGTAGCTCTTTCAATGCCTTATAATATTCATTTTCTATATCTACCCAATTCACAAGAGAACATTGATGAGATATACGTTCAAAAAAATGATTTGTGAACGTTAAAGTAACTGTCACATTAGAACTAGGATCATTATTATGCTCATCAATTAGTGTATGCAATTTCCATAAAGGACTATCTTCTTTATAAGAAGAACAAGCTTTATTAACTCCGGTTTTATCATATTCTTTTCCAATTTTTATAAACTGATCTTCATAGTCATTAAGAGGGTGTTTGCCCCCTCCATATTGTTGGTCTAACAACCGCCAGTATTTATCATAAATCCTTTCTTCAACAGTATCCCAATAATCATTTATAAAATCTTTATATCCAGTCTTTAAATTGTGAGCTAAATCAAAACCGTTACCAATAATTATAATTCTATTCATACTGGAGACTTATTTAAGTTAATAACAAAAACATCATAATTCAAGAACGAAGTTATGATCGCATTTATTTCCCATATTATATTTTTAAACATTCAATATTATTATTGTTTACAAAATCTTCAAACTCACCTTTCAATTCCCTACTCAATTTTAATTCGCTATTCCAAAGAGGTAATCTTTTATTTTGTATAACAGACTCCAATATTAAACAGTATTCTACTAGTAACGGATTGTCATTTTCTGTATTATACCAACATATTTCCAATTTGCAGATAGATAGCGCACGCATTTTTTCAGGCCACAGTTTCCATCTAGGAGTCCTTTGCTGCTTCCCAATTATTCGTCTTTTTAGCCCTCCTTTGCGATGCACTGTCTTTCCATTTTCTATATGCCCTGAACTTCCAATATAAACTGGAACCTTCGTCCCTTTAAAATAACCGTATACAATATACACTCCACAACAATCATCAGGAATTTGAGCCTTCTCGCATTTTCTATTCAAATTGTCATCAATAGCAAATTTTAAACATCCCTGTTTATTATAGCGATTTAATAAATCAAACATACCTTTCCAAATGTTTTTTTATAATTTCTGCCATCTCCTTTAACATATCATCCTTTACATCCGCACTTAGCTGACGAGTATGGATTACAAGTTTTCTACCACCGGCATCATGATGAGTATAAAACCAATTCCCTTTATTAAACAAAAATCTACCGACATCATCACCATCATAAGTGACACCAAAAATCTTATCTATCTCGCGAATATTGTCATTATTCTGAATATAATTAGAACATGCCAATATAATCACAGGAAAACTTTGAATAAAGGAGGATACCTGGAATAATTCTTTCCGTGAGGAAATTCCACTTTTATCGGCTTGAGCAGTTCGGAGGCTAGGGGCATCATTTATCTCGGTAGTAAATATTTGAGTTGGGAAATCAACATACCGATTGTGAAATCCTTCGCTGCCATAGATATAATCTTTTAATCTCTGATACTTGCTCCAAGTATTTACACCCCACCCTTTTGCTACGTTAACATCTTGTTCTACTTTATGACATAACTCCATAATTGTATCATTACTAACATGATTATCCCACATAGATGCATTGCTGTTATAAAACTCATCAGGTTCTTCCATTGCAGACTCTTTACCCACTATTAGTATTTTAGAGTTAGGGTTTCCCCAACCAACATATTTACCATTTTGATTACAGTAATTTACAAATTCCTTAAATTCATCTAAGTATTCCATAGCATATCAATTTTATTTGGACAAATATATATGATTATTTTATATACGACAAATAATAAAAAAAATCCCCGACTACATAGCCAGGGACAAACACAAAGTATAACTCTTGAAGGTTATTTGTTAACGATTACCGGCCTTCTACTTTACCGGATAAACTTAGTACTTAGAATTAATTAATGTATCATTTTATCCTCCTTTCCTTTAAAACCTTTTTCCGTAGGAAATTGTTATATAAGTGAAACTTAAACTTTTCATACCGGAAACGGTCTGTGAAGATAGTGCCGGTATTACCATATAAATAAGTTATAACTAACCCCAGCTCCTACGTACCAACCACCCGGATAACTATATCCTGCTTGTAAACCTAATCCCCAGCGTTTCTTCTTCTGTAAAGGCGGGAAAGTAATAATTTTATTATCCCTGTATATTTCCATAGAATCAAGGTTGGGATTATACCCACTGACTACCGCCCGGTAATCATCGGTCTTATACTCCTTACTTGTAATCGGTATTAGTACCGGAATCGAATCGCCTTCTACGGTTCTATCGGTGGTAGTATCTATCAGGATCGGTAAATATACCGTATCGGTACGTTTTAGAGCTTCCTTTACCGGTTTGGGTATTGTGTCTCTTATTGTGTCTCGGATACGTACAGTATCTCCCTTAATGTACACCATTGACGGATCGTGCGGATTACACTGCATCCACACGATCACGCCAATCAACAGGCAGACTAGCATCCAAGGAAGGGTTTTCATAGAATACTATCACTTGAAGACCACTCCGAACTTGCCAGCAAAGTATTCAGCTTTTCGCCCTCGTAGACCGGATAAGGGTAAACCGGCTCTTGCGGAGTCTCCTCTTCGTCCAGTAACGGCAGAGTCATGATACTTGGAAACAACTTTTCATAGTGATCCAATTTCATAATCACCTGTGTACCGTCAACGCTCTTTCTCGGAACCAAGTGCAGTTCATCGAGTACCTCCTGCGGTATCTCGTTCAAATTTTCTGTGGGGAATGTAATGTATTTCATAATTGCTTACTGTTTAATTACTTATCAGACTATTATACTTGCTCCCAAGTAACACTCCCATCCTCATTGAAAATAAGTTTCTTGTTTCCAAGTAATATAACCTCTGTCTGTGCCGTCGAACCAAGAATCATCTGACCGTCTTTTGACGCCTTAGTATTATTGCCAAGAAGGATTACATCATTTAATTGATTAACACTACCTCCATTATCAGCACCAACCATAATATTGTTACTTCCCTTACAGTACCTACCTGCCTTATAACCTATATAAGTATTTTTTTGATTACCATAAGCTCCTGCCTCATAACCAACAACCGTACACCCTTCTGTTTTCACTTCACTATCTACTAAATTTTGACTCGCATTATGTCCAATGACAACACATTGAGAAGAACCTGCACCCGTATAAAAACCTAATACCCCAGTTCCGATACCGACAGTTTCATGATGCTCTGTCCCTCCAAGAGCTGATCTTCCAATTGCAACATTACTATTACATTCTTTTCTACATGGATAGAGAGTATCAGCCCCTATCGCAACATTATCCTTACCACTCGGTATATATGCAGTAGAATAGGTACCAATTGCAATATTACGAGAGCCGGAAATAAGTTCAGAAAGTGACATTGTTCCTATGCCAATACATCTCGTTGAGTTTTCAGATTTCCCAAGCGTTTTATAGCCTAATGCAACATCCCACCAACTTGATATATCATTATCCCCTATATTAATATATACATTTTGCCGACCGTAAGATATGAGTTGGCTGGCGGATGACTTATCAACCACTTCATATAACTCAACTTCTAAAGTTGACGCATATTTAGCCGATGGGAACACCTTCAAAGAACCACCATCGCTAATCATTCCAATATAGGCTATCAGTTCACCATTATACGTATCTATCGGTGTCTTATCTCCGATACCTACCATAATGGAATTTTCAGAACCTTCTATACCTTTTGTTAATTTGGCAAGATATTTTTTCCCTTTGCTAGTAGTAAGTGTAAAAGCAAGGGCATTATCGTATCCGCTTGCATGGGTATATATACCATTTTCATAGCTCCATCCTTCGGATAATTCTGCTGACTGTGTAATCAGATTATCTCCGCATGGAATCTTATCTGCTAATAGGAACTTTGCTGTATCATCAAAGTTTCCATCAATCGCAGTAGATAAAGTGCCCCACGATTGTTCACTGTCTTTTGCTATATCAAATATCTTTTCCATAATATCATTCGTTTTTAATTAATGTTTCATTTGAAATTAAAGTTGAGTTGCTTAACATTGTCAAGTAACTGGAGATAACAAGGTTTATCTTTTGAGGGGATTTGACTATCTTTCCCGTAATCTCGTAAACGCCATTGTCACCGGATATGGATATATCACTGATAGCATTGCACGATACCTCCATTAGCTTATCAGAGGTATTTGGCAACGTTACAGTGATGGTAACCATGCTATCTACAGAGATATATTCTCCGGGATTAACAGAATAGGTTATGGAAGAATAAGGTAGATTACTCTTCACTATCGGTCTAAACTCCACCATATCCGGATACAGCGTACCCAGCTTATGCTTCTTCAACTGGCGCTCTATCAAGAACTCGGACATACTATATGGGAAGGACATGAGAGAGTAGATAGCTCCGTTGAAGAAACGGCTATCATTATCTCGTATCGTGCCTAACCACATATCAGTTCCATCTTCTGCTGCACCTGCTGTTATAGATTGCCCGCAATAAGAGTATTTAGATAAATAAGATATACTTCTAGTAGAAATAAAATTTAGACCAGAAGTAGCTTGACCAAAACTATAAACACTATTTCCGGCAGTTTCCACAAATGCCCCCGGATTATTCTTTGACAATATAGCTCCAATATTAGCAAATATTTCTCTATCGGTTACTACCGTATAATCCTTGTAAATCGGCATCCCTGTCACCTTACCGAAGTCATTTACTCCGTCAAGCCAGAGAGCACCTGCGTGGGAAGGGATTTGGGTGATGGTAACACTATTACCCATACCCGGATTACCAAAACCACAAAATCGACCAGAGCCACTATACAAAGTGTTATGTGAAGCTGGTAATACATTCACCCCATCTACAATTTTAACTGATTTAGGCGACCCAGTTTCATCAATATAGCTATAATCAATATCGGCTCCTGTTTTAATAACCTTAAACGAAGGAATGTCTGGATATTCTTTACTCCCTACGCTATAATACAGTAGCATAATATGACTTATAGCATTTTTACAATCTATCTTACTACTCGTTATAGTTGAATTACTACTGTTCCATATACTAGAATCGAGAAAATCAACCTCATACTTCCCAATACCTGAATCCCCCTTCCAAGCTAGATTGTTCAACTGAATATCCCTACCGTTACCTGAAAAGTCAATCAGCTTGTCGCCAAACTCTGCGTGATTCTCGTTGGTGATTCCCTGTTTGATAGTGTTACACAGTATATCAGGTTTAAGAGTTCTATCCAAGTTGAAGTAAGCGATTACTTGGTTGATTTGGTCGGTAATCAGTACCTTGTTGGCGATGATTGTCCAGTACCAAGCAATAGAACATAGCTCTAAAGGATTTGAATTATTATTGTAATAATAACCTTCTACGGAAAATGGAGCAACGATACCGTCTAAATTACCTTCTGCTGTACAATCATTCTTGTCCCCTAAAATATTGTTTATGGTTGTTACTCCATTTTTGTATGTATAACCAAATATACCACTCTTTCCTATTTTAGAAATTGAGTTTCTAATGCTTCTCGTGTCTCTTCTTATTTGATTAATTCTACATATTTCAGGTGCATTTGATTCTCCTTTTATAAAATGAGCCATACTCACCACCGTAATCTCGTTACTACCTCCCAGCATCTCCTGTACGGTCTTGGTGGAAGTAATCAGGTCGTCGATTCCGTCGGTGACGAAGGCACCATAGTAAGGACTATCTTTATCTGCGTAGCCACTTCCTTCAGTGTAAGCTGCGTTGCTAATCACAAACGGATTGTCAGGGTCCACCAAGTTCTTGACTATAGCTCTATCAGAATCATTATTAGTCTTATTGCCAACTATAACTACAGCTTTAAGAGAGGCTAATACTTCTGGGTCGATGTAAGAACGGTCGGAACCGGAAGAAGAGCCACGGGAGGGCGAACCGATCCGGTTTAATCCGATCCGGTTAAGCCCCACTACATTTAAAGACACCCTGTTAAGCTTCATTGCCGGATTCGGTTACTGTTCCACTTAATACTTCGCTGTCACTTTCAACACGAATTGTCTTTGGATAGACTAATGCCGAAAAATCACAGTCTATGGTTGTCCCCGCATTGTACGCAAGACTTCCAGGCAAAACAACGGGTTCAAAATTCCCCTCACTTGTCGTCCGTTGAAGAATATTCACCCGACCGTAGTTGTTGCGTTCCAAATGAATATTGAAATCAGAATTTACCTGAAATTCCGCATACCATACGCTACTGTTCTTTTTGAACTCCAAATTTATTGTTGCCATGATTGTTCCTCCTATTGATTAAAGTTTATAATAAATCCCATCCGGCTTCTATGTCAGCCATAACAGCCGGAACTCCATTCTCAACACGTGAGATGGCGGCAGCAAAAGCGCACATGGTTGCTTTGTCGTTGATGTCCGGAACGTATGTGTTCGGGACTTGCATTTCGCTACATACACGGCTGATATATCCGGCTGTATTGTTCTCGTTCTCCGGTGCCCACCGCTTGATGAAGTCGGCAATCGTCTTACAGCCGTGTCTTTTACGGTAGTTTTGCAAGGTTCGGATAAGGGCACGGTAACCCCATTTCATTTCCGTAAACTGGAAGAACGATTTGTCCTCCTGCTTTTCTCTCAATCCCTGCCATTTATCTTTTGTGATCCGAATGTTACCCGGATTATTGTTTCTCAAACCTCTTGGTAAACTCATGTTTATTTCCTCCTATAATATCAATGTTAATACTCCCAATGCCAGACCTACGCAATCACAGATGATGTCTTTAATTGAAAACTCTGTTTTCTTGCAGTACTTGTCGTATACTTCCTTCAGAACGAAGATTACGACGGTTATAATGATTGCTAACCACAGTGGCGTATATTTCGATAGCCACATTACCAAGTTCTGGCACACTATAATGTGAGCCATGCCATCTATGCCGATCTTGGATAGAAGCTTGCTGGCTAAGGCGCTGATTTTATTTATTTGATTCATGTATTTCCTCTTTTTCGATTATATCCTTCACATCTTCCTTGTCAACCTTAAACACCTTCTTACCAAACACGCCCAAAGCCCCGATAAGATTGATGTTAATCCCCTTTGGCTTCAGTATATTCCCGACTATCGAACACCCCTCTATGAAGCATACCAATAAACAGGAATACACATCTATAGGATATTCATTGTGACTTGCTACGCTAATCATGCAGACCATGCAGACGAAAGCGAAGTAAGTGACCATCTTCCCCATAGTGGCACGGATCGCACGTGAGAATCTGACCTTTTCGCCCATTAGCATACTTTTCCTCACTCCGAATAGGAGATCACAGAGGATTACAGCACATGAGACAATCAGCCATGGAATCATATTTTGCAATGATTCGGCAACAAATGCAGTGGCTATTGCGGCAAATCCTCCGGTTGTGGTATGTACTATTGCTTCTTTCATAGGATACAAGTCAGATAAACGGTTAACAACGAAATTACCTCAATCCAGAACATAGGCTTTCTCTTTATGAAGTCAGAGATGAAATTGCCTGTCCAGTGCTTCTTCATGGAGATAACCATGTACGCAATGAATCCAACCCATAACAGTAACCAATACCAAGAATTGCAACCTACCCATATCTGGGAGAAGATCAAAGACATGGCAGCGCCGATACAGTGAGGAACTTTTTGTTCTGTTCGAAAATTAGGAGATACCCCCAATACAATCATCCCGACAACCGAAAGGAATACAAGAAACCGGCTGTTTTCCGTGCTTGCTTCAAATGCTGCCGGAAGAAGCAATACACCGGAGCCGATCATACATAAACCGAACCAGAACTTATGCGTCAGGGCATAGTAGGTATCACTGATAGAATAAGGGATTTCTTTCATCTTCTTTATCATTGCAAAGACGTAACCGGCAATGAGAATGAACGACATTAATACTAGTAGAATCATAGCTTTATCTGTTTATTGTTTATAAATTTAAGAATAGAAGTAAGCAATGAAATCAGGCATCAGTGGATACATGCTTTCAATGGGAACACTAATATCCGTATATCGGTCAGTGATAGTAAGCCAATTATTTCGATAGGTATCCCGGATACTTTTTTGCATTTCTGTTTCTTGAACATCACCGCGCAATACTGCTTTATCGTACAAATCTACCGCCTCTAATTGGCGTTTTCGATCGAACCGGGCTTTAGACAGTTCCGATTCCAAGGTTATTACACCATCGGCTACAAGCTGCTCACGTGTTTTCTTTACGATAGCACCATCCGAAATAGTTTCATTTGCGGGAAGGGATATTATTCCCCTTTCATACAGTTCTATTCGTGTGGCTTCACGTACATACTCCTTATCTCCGTCTTGTACGTAGGTGATATAATGTGGAAGATCTTCTCCGACAAACTCTATTGCCTCACCCCCAAAATATGCCGGATAATCCTTTACCGGATGATCTTTGGCTGCAAAAACAAGGGCTATACCTTTCTTTGCGTTTTCCCTGTCTAAATAAATATACTTTTCCATATTTTTTTATTTTAATATTACGATTTTCTTTCCCATATATGGACCTTGATATATGGCGGAAGGATGCTGAATTCCTGTCCTTCTCCGGCTGTGGCAAGATTTCCGCTTAGTCCGTGAGAGTGGGTTCCGTTTTCAGACGTGGTCGGATTTGTATAGCTGGTATAAGGGGAAGCACTACCCGTGCTTTCACCTCCTGCTGCACCTGATTGTCCCCACCCGTTTCCGGATGCCGCCGATTCCATACCGTAGTTACCTCCATTAGGCGCAAACAGGTAGTTTGGATTGCCACTGTCGTTTCTATCCGACATCTTAACACTATGCGAGTGTGACGGCTGTGTGTGGCTATGGCTGTCTACCTTATGACGGTGATTACCTGATGTATGGGTATGGGAACCGGATTCATCTGTTTTCGCAGTAAGTGCATGAGTGTGGGCAGGCATATTCTCAACGCTTAGCACAACCGAAGAGCTGCCACCGGTTGCACCACTTTCCTCCTGCCCGGAGGTACCATAAAGGAAACGACCCTCCAACTTCTCCCAAGTTGTGCCCGGATAACGGACGGCAGGGTTGTCAGTCAACTTAGTTATAAATATCCCGCCCACGGGGACAGGGCAAATCAATATTTTATTAGCATGATCGCCCGTTACTGTAAATATGTATTTTTCTTCTGCCATAGTTTATATTTTTATTCTGATGGATTAAAATCCTCATTTGCAAAATCTTTGTAGTTTTGTATGTACCAGAAACTGAAATCTCCAAATGAAATACATCTCAAAATAATTTCTTTATCCGAAACACGTACTTTTGATATTTGTATTGGGGAGCCTGCTACTGGAATATATCCGGGGTAGAAGAATATACCGTTTTCTTCTATTGTCAGATCAAAGAAGCTTCTGGAAGACCTTGTTGTCATAAACCCGGAATAAATTCTAACTTCTGAACCATTATATTCCGGACTGGGAGCGGGAAGCTCTATGATTTGATCGCCATATATATTTCCGTAACGTACTACAAAGTATCTCCCCTCCGATAAATCCATAGGTGTCGGAGTTGAATCCGCATTTATTTGAAACATCTTATAAGGTAGAGACAAAGACGCCATCAGGTTAAGATTCCCAAGTTCATCCCAGACAAGATTCTTTGATGCAAGGAATCCGCTTCCGTCTTTCTTGAGCGCCCATTTTTCACCGTTTGATAATAGCTCATCGGCATTTATATTATCAGCTTTAAGGCGTGGCTTTCCGTTTTCTCCTATTTCAAAGACGGCAATCTGATTACCATCCCGATCTTTTATCATGAAATTATCGGTTGAAACGTCAATTTCGGCACCGTGTATTTTCAAACCGGTTACAGGGTCAAACTGAATGAATGCGTCTTTATCCCGTGTGCCTGTATAACTGCGTCCGTATGTATTCGAATAGAACTGTTGTGTCTCCTGGTCGAATCCTTCTTCTTTCACCGCCTTTCCATCCAAAGAGTAAGAATCTATTCTCTGCAACATCTGTATGGTAGGAGCAGTAAGTCCGTAGGCGGACAGAAGTATCGCATTCTGACGTGCCGGGTCTGTACGGTTTCCCAGTTGGATTATCTTATCACCCGCTTGCGGAATATCACTGCCTTCAGCACAATCATCTACAGATAAATCAATATAATTTTCGCCTACAGCCAGAACATAACGCCAGTAATAACGGTTGGATACATTTTCATAAACCCCTTCTTTAATGTTGAACTGCCTGCATTGCGCCATGTCTCCGGCTGCGAATTGGTTGATAATGGCTTTCTCACCGTCATCAGTCGTAAAATAACAGCGGTAGACACCTCCAGTTGCTATGGATGATAATAATGCTTTCCCATCAACATCATAAAGGCGAAAGCCGTTTGCATCATAAAGAAGCGCTTCTGAAATCTTTTCCACTTTCGTGCATTCGATACTAGCCAATGTCAGAAGAACCTCACCACCTACCGATTGAAGCTCCTTGATTGTTAAAGACTCAAATATTGCTTTCAGTCTTACATACAGCTCATCAACCTCGATGTATGACCGTCCGGTCTTTGGATCGCGTTTGATGAGGAATCCTGAACCAAGTGCACCGGGAATAAAGTTCTGGGATTCTATATTGTCGGTAATAATACCGCCTAACAGCTTGATAAGAAACTCCATTGTCTCCTCCTGCGCCTTGTTCAAGAAGGTGGCAAGTGATCTCTTTGCGGAGAATACGTTTCTGTCAGACGGGATTGTCTTGTCATTAACCCCAATAACATACACACTCGTTCCACCACCTCCGACAGCAGAGCCGGAATAGGTTTGTCCCTTGTAAGTAAGGGGGTCAAGCTTACTCTCTATCTCACCGATACGGGAATATGAAGCCGTCTCACCAACTGTATAAATCGGGTGATCGTAAGGAAAATCCAGAGGCCACTCGAAACCGATTATTCTTGATTGTCTGCCTTCCGGGAAAAATGCCTTATTTATCAGGTTGACCTTAGCCCCGACTTCGTATGTACGGATATTTCCCTTATTGTAGATGAAATCAGCGGCCATCTCACAATCGTAGGTGGACGGGTCAATCATGGATTTCTTTACGTACTCTTTTGCCTTTTTGAGTAGATTCTGCTCTGCGTCCGGCAACATCTGTTCGGAGATGTATGCGGTATCAAAGCCGTAAAGGATATAAGTATTAGAAGCTTCCGGATAAAGAACATCATCCGGAAGAAAGCGACCGTAATCCTCATTACGGACTATTTCAAAGGTTGTTCCGGTGCTATCGCTCTCTACAATGTTGATAGCAAAGTCCATCCCGGCAAGCTTACCAGTCTGGAATATCATGTGAAGTTCTTCATCATCCAGCCTGAAATCTTCTGTAAAGTTCTTCAGTCCTGTATCTTTGAATTTGTAGATCGGATATTCCTTATCGTTATCGTCTACCTTATCATCGTGGCTTACGCTGGATATTGTACCCTTGTATTGCGGATATTCATCTTCGAATATAACAATCTCTTCGATTGCTTCCTCTTCCGGCATTTCCACGTTATCCGGATCATCGTAGTTTTCATCTCCGATGTTGATACGTTCACCGGTCGGGCTGTATTTATAAGCGTCTACATAAGAAATACCCTCCGGAAGCATAAGACGTTTCTGAACAACTCCGTTAAGGGTCATTTCCTTGTCATCCTTGCTGAAGTAGTTATCGGGAACTTTACCTTTGATGATGTTATCAATGGTGTACCGGTTACCTAAAGAGGCGGTTACACCTTCCGGTAACTGGATAACGTTTGCTGCGTCACCGGTTAAAAGGTCGGGATTGTAAACAGCATCAAAAGTACGTCCGACATTTGCACCGGAAAGGAATGTTACGGAAGTCGTTGCAGAAGAACCGCCATACAGGTTAATATCGTATGTTACATACGCCTGAAAAGTCGATAACAGCTCGGAAGAAGCTGGAGCTGGTACGTGAACGTATACCCTTACTTTTAAATCAGAACTGTTTTTGTCGATAACCAACGTGTCGGAAACCTGTATTTTAGACACAATCTCATATTGTTGATTTTGGGCTAATGAAACGGTCTGATTACCAATAATCACCTCTTTTGATTCCCCGGAAACATTATAGATATATGACGCCTTCAATATATAATCTCCTGCCGGGAGCAAAGCACGGTTCCCTATTTGCGGGACGGCTGTTGATATATTGATTGAAATTCCTTCCGAAACAACTTTATAAGAACCACCCTTGGCTGATGAAGCTAAAGCTTTGTCAAGTGTCCATTCTGTATAAGAGGGAGTAAAAGGTCCGCTACCTTCGTTGCTACTAGCGGTATAGTCTTCCTTATATGTAACTCGTGACGGAAAGTAGCTTATTTTGAGCGGTCTTGACGTATCGGATATATTACGTCCATTAACCTCTTTTACGTCGAATATCAAATCTTTCCGGTAGCTGGAAGGAATGTTGCGGGTGGAGCCGAAAGCGTAGATACGGGTCGCATAAGTGGTCTGGCTGTCGCTGCGTGTCATGCTGTTGACATTCACATTTTCTGTGTCTGTCAAGTCACCGGCTTTGAAATCAACAGGTGAGCTGTATTCGCAACGTCCGAAGCAAATCTTATGATTCTCTATCCACCATTCACACTCCCAAGTCTCCGCCATCTGTGTGAGAGCGTCGATCAGATTTACGTTGTCATAGGAAACAAGCTTGGAAGTGTTTTTTACCGTACTATCGATGTCCCAAGTAAAATCCAGATCCCTGAATTTATAGCCAAGAGCTTTCAGGTTATCCAAAAAGACTTTCAAATGCGTGTCAAGGGTAGCGGTGAGATTCCATGCGGCTTCGCGTCCGGTGGTTTCCGGTGTATAGAAAAACTTCTTGTTCTTCCATTTCCAGTAATAAGCATCAAGGCGGAGTTCGTAGTCGTATGCACCTGTCGTTGTATTGTAGGTAGGCTTATACAGGTCTACAAGCTCGAATATTCCCAACTCATTGTCTACGTAGTCACCTAGTTTGAAATAAACCGGATTGAAAAGGCTAAATAGCAAAGTGATATAATCTTCCTGCATCAAAAGGAAGTGTCTTTTCGAACCCTCATTGATAGGAGTCGAAAAGCGAATGTTGCCGGATATGTCTTTGATGTCTACTGATTCCATAACACACCAAAGTTCGGAGATAAAAGAAAGAGTACCCAATTTTGGGCACTCGCATATACGACAATGAAATCAATGTCGTAAATTAGGTCCTTAAACTCGGGTTTGGTTCACAAAACTTCATTGAGCATTTACCAAAAGTTCTGTCTAAACTCTGCGCATAGGTGATACTTTTACCTAAATAAATCAAGTGATAAATGTCACTGCTGTTAGCTGGAATCTGAATATCAATCACACCTTTGTATAATTCTTCAAAAAAAGCCCTTTTTTTTGCTTGATAATCAGATTTAGAATTGCCTTCTATGGTAAAAGAGAGCGTTATTTCCCGTTCATCAATTTTGGGATTATTAATTATTACACGTTTTCCATGTTCTAATCGGGATTTATTTTCAATAAATTCTTTCATAGGTAATGATGCACCAAGCACATCAAGGAATTTATCTCCCATTCTTACACCCCAAGTCTTGTAAGCATCTCTACCATTTATTAATAAATATGCCATAACCATTTATTTTGTTGATAATCCTTTGGTATTGTTTTTAACTTCCGCCATATCCTTCTGCATTTGCTGGATGGGTTTTATTATTGCTCCGGTATTTTCGGAGATTTGAACAAGTTCGAGATATGAACTTGCTATCAAATCACGTGTGTCATCGGCTATATTTCTCGTTTCCGTATTTATGGAAATAAGTGTATCCGCTTTCATCGTTAGAATATTTAATGATTGGGATTGAGTTATACTTTGATTCTTAATTTCTTCTCCGGCTATTTGCAAGGCGGTGAAACGCCCGTTAAGCTCGTCGATTGAATCCTGTGACGCAGTGGCAAAGCCTTTCTTTGAAGCTTCTTGGGATGAAGAGGAAGAACCACCAACAATGGCATCAATATTCTTTGCTTCTTCTGTAGCAGCTTTTATAATATCATTCCAATCTTTTCTAAGATCGCTTATCTCTTCTGCTGTTAAATCAAGTTTTCCGTTTTCGTCACTATCAGCCAAAAGGGTATATTTTTTATAAAACTCTTGTGCTTTACCTCTTAGTTGGTCTATAACGAACGATTGTAATAAGGCGTTGCGCATTATCTCTTCAAAATCTTCTCCAAAATCTGCGATTCCTCTTTTTCCTCCTTTTAATCCTTCCAGTATTGCTTCTTCGAGACCTTGTGAAGTCGTTTGAAATAAATCCTCATTTAAAGTCTCTTCTAGCTCCTTAGTCTGGTCGTTGAGCTCTACAAATTTGTCAATAGCTTGTTGCATCCATTCCGGTAACTTAGACCAGATGTCGGCATTGCTTTTCATCGCCCAAATCGCTTCCTCTGATATGAGTTTGTTTTGTAGATCATATCCTCCATTAGCTTGTATGAAATCAAATATTTCTTTAGCTTGCGGACCTCCGAAGGCATATTCAGTCATTTTGCCAGCAAACTTACCACTTTTAAAAAGTTGAGCAAGCCCAAATGTTACAGCATCAACATCACCAACAGGCATAGATTTAACTATGTCCCTGTATGCCTTCTCTCTGGCTTTTTCAAGTGTTGTTAATGATTGGGTAGCTGTTGCAAAATAATCATTTCCTGCGGCTTCTTTGAGCAACTCCAGATAACGTTCTACTTGATAATTTATAGAATCCCAATATCCTTCCTGTCTACGTTGATATTCAATATTTCTTTCTTGTTCTGCTTTTGTAGAATCAAAGGCATTCATTACAGTACCCACTAATGTAGTTATGATCCCAACAATTCCGCTAATGCCTTTCACTGTGTCACCGGCAGACTTTTCACCAGTTTTGCCGAATACTTCAAATGCTGTGATGCCGTCATTTATAATATCTACCGCTTTTTGGATGCCTTCTCCCAGTTCATCGGAAAAAGTAGTTCCAAGAGAAGATAGAGAGGACCCTAATGTTGAAATATTACTCTTTATAGATTCGCTAGCTTGTTCCACATTACTCCATGAAGTAAAGGCTCCCTGTTTATCCCCTTTCTTTATTGCTTTCTGATACTTTTCATATTCTTCTTTCAATGTCTTGAAAGGGTTGCGAGCTATAAGGTTTTGGCGAGCATTATTTATGGTATCCATCATAGCTTTCATATCTGTAGCCGACAAGTTTGTAGTCTTGACAAGTTGTTCAGCATCAGATAATAATTGTTCAAGCATATCTGTAGGTAATGCATCAACATCTCCCATTAACATTTTCCAAACGCCAGAATCTTCGATTTCGCTTTTTGAAATAGAATCTATAGTTTTCTTACGCTGTTTTTCTAGTTCTTTTAGGGCATCTTCATATTGTTTCTTTTCAGAATCGCTTTTAGCTTTTGCTAATCCGTCCCTAAGTTTCTTTTCATCGTCTTGATACTGCTTCTCTATAGCTATGCGTTGAGCTGAATAATCACGATATTTATCTAGTATGGAATTTAATTCCTTACTTACATCGGCTATATCTTTCTCTCTTTTATTTTCAGCATTGGTATAACGAGCGGAAATTTCAATAGACTGCTCCGAAGTCAACTTTCCACCCTGTCTTTCACTCAAATCTTTTTCTTGTTTCTTGATGGCGTCAAGTTCTTTTTGATAGTCAAGGTCAATCTGTTTTAGCTTTTTCTCTGTGCCTTCCTTCATAAGATCTATTTCCGCCTGTTGATTTTGGCGACGGAGAGACAGAAGCTCTTCGGCTGATTTTTGTTGGTCTTTTTTTTGCTTGTCAGCCTCTTTTCCTGATTTTGAATCCGAATACTTATCTATTTGCTTTTGTGCTTCTTGTATTTGTTTGGTATATTTATTCCATTCTTCTGAATTCTTTTTAGAAACATCCAAGGCATTACGAGCGTCCTCTGCTTGTTTTTTCTTGTGCTCCCAATACTCTTTATTTCGTATTTCCTCCTTTTCATCCTCTTGCTTTTTCTTTTTATTGGCTTCTGACTGGATTTTCAACAGGTCATCTACATATTTTTGAGCAACTTCTTGTTCAGCTTTAGCTTCTGATAGCTGTGACTCATATTGCCCGTAATATGTACCTCTTTTAGAATCTTCAGCAATCAAGGCATTTATATTATTAACCTTGTTTTGAGCCATCACAAGCCTTGTTTTTGCACCTATACGCTCACGTCTATTAATTTCTTCAGAGATTTGCTTATTTACAGAGAGTATGTCTAATAATTTCAATTTCTCAATATCCATATTTGAGAAAACGGTTGGCATAAGAGATTGTAATTGCTTATAAGCCCTTATCTTATCAAATTGACTAGCACTTTCATTTTTAATAATAGAAACTAATGAATTAACTTTTCCTTTAAGTTCATCTAATTGTTGCTTTTGGATGTCTATTGTGTTATTTAATTGTTTTTCCGCTCTTTCTGTTGCTGTAGTAGAATCATGTAAGGCCCACATTGCTACACCCAACCCAACAACTACTGTAGCTAATGCCACATAAGGATTGGTTAACATGACTGCATTCAAAGCTAGTTGTGCTTTTCGTGCTAATATGCGGGCGTTAGTAAGTCCAATTTCCACAAGTGTATGTTTGCTTTCGGCAGCAGTAACAAGCATCACAGCAGTTCGATATGTACCATAAGTAACCACTAATCCAGTCAATACTTTACCTACCGTTTCATAATTCTGAATTAACGAAATAGTCATCTGAATACCGTCCATGATAACACCTTCCGATTTCTGCCCCAATTCATTAAAGGCTGCATCCATAGCGTCTTGCATCATAGACAGTTGTCCATTAATGGTTTTTGAAGCATTCTCGGACATCTGATAGAACTTACCACCTGCGGAAGTTGCGTCAATGAATGCCTGCTGTACCATTTCAGCCGAAATAGCTCCCTTAGACATTTCATCTTTGAGAGTCGCAATAGATTTACCAGTCTTTTCGGATATGATTTGCAGCGGATTAAATCCGGCATTGATCATTTGGTTAAGGTCTTGTCCCATCAGCTTGCCGGCAGCGGACATTTGGGAGAAAGCTAAGGTAAGAGAGTTGAATCTTTGTGTATCTCCCATAGATACATCGCCAATAGCTTGGAGGTAACGGGGGACTTTCTCTGCTTCGATATTAAACCCTAGCATCATCTGCGTTGCTTTCGTCACATCAGAAAACTCTAATGGAGAAATTTTTGCATACTCACGAACTTGGGTCATAAGCATATCAGCCTTCTCTTTACTACCCAACAAAGTTTGAATAGCCGTGTCAGCAGCTTGAAACTCTCCGCGGACACGAATCATTTCAGAACCTAATGCTTTCAGCGCGCTAGCACCACCAATAACCGCTAATGCTTTCTTCCAAGAAATTGCAATGCCATTGTTTTTTTCTACAACCTCTTTGGCATTATCGTTGTAAAGGGCGTATTCGTCACGGAGCTTTTTCACAGAAAGACGAGCTTCAGCTTGTTGCTGGGTAAGTCCGAACAAAGCTGCCTTTTCTTCATCTAAGGCTTTGCGAGCAGCATTGTATTCTTCCAGCTTACCAGTTGCAGATAGAGGGTTGCGTTTTAGTGTTATGCGATACGATTCTCCTAGGCGCTTTACATCAGTTTCAATATCTTTAACTACTGCCTTTTGAGCAATAATCTTTTCTGCGAATCCGTTAACAGATTGAGAGGCATCAAAAATTTTCTTTTTAAATCTCATTTCTATTTCAGCTCCGGCTTTAGCAGCATTAGTCACCAGTTCATCCAATCTTTGATTGGATATAGCAAGTTGGGTATTTAGAGTTTTGAAGGTAGCAGGGGATTGTGTTCCATCCACATTTTTCAACTCCTGCTTTAGTTTAGCTATTTCACTACGAAGTCTTACGACTTCTTCCCAATCACTTGCGACTTTGAAATATAACTTTGCCATACTTATTTCTTTTTTCTACGATTTGCTAATTCTTTACCACTGATTTTTTTTACTTTTTGACCGCTATAAATTGCATGGAGTTTATCTCGTTGCATCATTAAAAGGTTTCTATATGGAATGACTTCAAACACTTCCGTATAGCTTAAATGGAGAGTGTCAACCAAATGGGCTATTTGCCCGAAGAACGTTGCGTTTCCTACTGTTTCGGTCTTGCTGCCAGCATCGACACGTTCTTCATCAAGCTGACACACTGAAAAGCCGATATATCCATCATAGAGAAACATATTTCCAAAACTTCTTTGATTTCATCAAAGGTTCCGTTTTCCAAAGCCTTAGCCATATTCTCATTACCACAAATAAAACAGGAGATACCTTTCAGCATATCATCTGTGGCTCCGGGAAGTTTCTTGATAGCTTCCATGATGTTGTCACCTGTCATCCCAATATTGGAAAAATGATGAATAGCACTACAAATAACTTTGATTGTGGGCGGCTTGATTGTATAAACAACTCCACCTATTTCGACATTCTTAAAATCCAGCCCTAAAAGGGCATCAGAAACTATTTTTGCTGCTTGATTCATTATTCTAAATTGAAACAAGGGTGAAGCGAATACCACCACCTCACCCTTGCTGTTTACAATCGTTTTACCTTAAAATGTTACGCCACTGGTATCAAGGCTTTGATAGCTTCTTCTTCGTAATTGTATTCAGAAGAAACTCCTTCGATTCCCGGTTCCTGAACCATTCCGCGTACTGCAATGGCAATTGCTTTGTCCGTATTAGCTTCACGGGAAATGATACGGCATTTCGGGAAAATAAACCATACATCATCATCAGTCAGACAAAACAATGCTTTGTTGACGATAACTTTGTCCAAGGCACGCTTCCATCCGACATCTTCAGATGTTGCCTGAATAACATCGCCACCCATGAACGCTTTCTTTGTCTTCCAGTCATACTGTCCGATAGAGAAAGAAGGGGAGACTTCTCCCGGCACATCATCGTAACGGTAATTTTTTCCTGTTAACTGATTTTTATGTCCAGTGACAGATGCTTCCGTTTCTTCAATCTGCCAAGTTTCCCCATGCACGTTCAAAACCTCATCTTTCGCCTTAATAGCGGCTTGAATCAAAGTCTTTGCGATTTCGGGGGTAATGTCTGCCGTTACCTTATCAATGTCGGCAAACAAGATTCTTTTAATTCCTACTGCTGAAATCATAATTTTATAGTTTTACATTTAATACTTCAAATAAAATTCTCACATTCACATAATGACACTTTAAAGCTGTATCCGCTTCTATACTGATAGATTCAATAGAGTAACGATAGGTTGTACCATCATAGGTGCTTACTACATCATCAAACAGCTTGCCAGCCTTTCTTTCAAGTTCATTCAAACGGATAGTATTCGCTTCATTCTCGCTTAAATCAGGTACACAAAGATTCACTTCTGCGAAAGACTTCTTCCAATAAGTCCCCGGCTGTTGCTTCTTCGTGTGAATGACAATCCTTTCGGACTTCAATTCACCCGTCAGCGTTTCCCCTGCTGGTGCTATACCTATCCCGAAAGCCTTGCAATCCCGATAGAGAATGTTTCCTATGTCAGTAGTTACTATCATTTCACAATCTCCCAATCTTCTGCAAACACATCACTGATGGATGGAACCCACGAATCTGCACGTCCGGTATTCTCGTTGTAGATAAGGCATTGGCTTGTATAGTCAATAAAACCCTTGCCTTTCAGAATAAGGTCTTTTGCTGATTGCGGAAGAGATTGCATCTTGGGGATAATGTCGCTTTCTATATGAGCCGGAATTTGCTTGATAACAAATAACCCTTTGCCGTTCCAGCCCTTTCTACGGATAGCGCCACCTTGTTTCAAAACTTCTATAGCATCACCGAAACAGATAGGGGTTTCTTCCTTGACTTCTCGATATGATTCTTCAAACAGTTCTTTGGGTGACCAACTTTCATAGCCATATTCAGTACGAGTGTGATATCCCAGTTTATAAGACTCATTCTCTTCTATTTCACTTTTTACCAAGCCTTTACTGTAAGCTTCACCCAATGTCATAGGTTCGGCTTCAATCTGTTTTGTTCCTATATACTTTTTCATTTTTCAAATTCTTCTTTTAATCGTTTCTCCGCATATAGAGCGGCACCACTTAAAACATCATACCCTTTAGATTCCACGAATGAGGCGTATTCCGCTTCATTTTTCAGAGTTAAACCGTCTTTATCGACATCGTAATCATTGGACGTTCTCAAAGTCAATGTATGGTCTTTATAATTGCCGTGTTCCTCTGCATGTTTCACAGCTTCATCACCTACATCAATCATCTTCTTTTCAACTTCCCATTCTCCTTCATTGAAAAAGGAGTCGACATCGGAAAAATCGAAATCTACATCCATAGTTCCGAATAGTTAAAGTGGTTTGTACTCTTAACCGTGTAAACCTCACCTTGACCTCTCACATCAATATCTTTGGTAATCGAAGTTATAACAAGAGTTCCTTCACCCATATCCGTTGTAGTGGCTTTCAACCCTCTATCCCATATAGCTCTAACTTCATCCCCTGCCTTGACAGTGATTCTCTTCTCACACACTACATGGTAGTTTGGACGATACACAGAGCCGTTTTCTGACCTAAACTCTTTGGTAGTGTTATCGTCACAACGGCACTTGCATACCTCCTGCCAGTATTCACCGCCTGTTCCGGGAATGGGTCTGCCGAACTCATCCTTATCCATTGGGGTGATAACCTTTATCTGCAATATGTGTGGAGCAAATATCATAAGAAAGTACATTTAGGCTTGTTACTTAATTCGTCTTTCAATCCGTACTGTTTACACAGAAATGAATAGTAGTCCTTAATACCCTGAATGTTCCAAGACATAGAGAAGCCGTTTTCGCTGATTGAAGTGGCACGGAGTAGGAGAGAGGGGATGAACTTCGCAATTGCCATAGAAACGATATTGTAGGATTCCTTATTCATTTCATCCTCTCCGCTAATCTTCGCGTTCAGACACATATCCAAAAGATCAGTTTCTGATAAGTGAATACTGAAAGACTGAAATCTTTGCTGTATGTAGTCATTCACTGTCATTTTAATTATGGTATAATCAGTCTGCTGTATGCAGTGTAGCTATAATGCGTACAATACTTCGATTTGTAGATATATCGGAACGGACACTTAGGAACTGAAATTTGTTTTCCTTGCATTGCCGTAATAGTCGCTGGTTGCATCGCCGGACTATCTGTAATCATAAAGATTGGTTGTGGAACTGACAATACAACGCAATCAGTCGGAGCAGCTTCTAAGGTGAAAAACTGAATAGGTGACAAACCAACATCAACCGATGGGGCTACGTATTCACACTCGAAAGATTCGACGCTTGATGCCTGTACGCTCAAGGAGACCAAAGACATCATTAAAAAGCCACATATGGCAAAAATAAAATTCTTCATTTCTTTATTGAATTATAAGTTACATAATGGAAGGGTAGGAGTACTACCCTTTTTATTTAATATCTAACACTTCTTTCAGTTTGGAAGTCGTTTCTTCATCCAACTCTGCAACCTTACCCAAAAGAGTCTCTTCTTTCATGTTCCCGGCTGCTTGAACACCGATAGATTTCAGAGCATCAACCAAAATCTTTTTCTCAAATTCCTTTTCAAAGAGGGATATTTTGATCTCCTTCTTTTCTTCAGAAACTTTCACTTCAACCCGTTCGCCAAGTTTGCGGTTTTCTACATCCAATACACGGGATTCTTCGGAAATTTCAATCACCTCTCCGGGATTGTAATACTTACCAGTAAACTTATCACGGAAAACAGATATAACCTTTACTTTCATATCCTCCTCCTTATGCTGATTGGATTGATGCAATTTCGCTCAAATCGAAATTGGTGATCAAATCCGGATTGGTAATTTGTGGAATCCATTCTGCCGTATATTCCATATAACGACCGTTTTTGTCACGGTAGTTGGATATAAGCATCTGCCCCTCTGATGGAACATAAGTACGCCCTGATACTGGATCTGTCGCTTCATACGGGGTATGATGGCGCATATAACCTACTTCATCACCGTTAAGCAAGGTGATACGGTTGTCTGCATAAATCTGCACATTTTTTCCTGTCTGGTCTTTCACGTAATCCTCTTTGATTTCGATACGTGGCAGACCGATACCAGTAAAAACTTCAGAAGCCAACGAAGAAGAAATCAAACCGGTACTTAATTTCATTTCGTTAGTGCCGAGAATCATCTTGTACTGTTCGCCAAATTCAGAAGAGCCAAGTACATTCTTGTTGAAGGTTGTACGTGTCATAATCATCTTGGCATAAGCGCCAAAGTCTGGAGCTAGGGAATGTAGTTTCTCTCTTAAATAAGAGATGAACATATTCTTGCCATCAACAATTATATCTCCAGCTGTAGGCTTAACAAAATTGAATGGAAGGGTAATTTCCAGCAGCTTATTGTTGGTCTGACCGGAAGTTATTGCAGCATCCTTATTGTAAACGGTGGCTTCACCAGTCATCAACAATGCACCGACAATAATATCCATACGCTTGTGAGCTGCAAGAGTAATCTGACGGTAGTCATCTGCCAGGAAGTTTACTATTTCTTCCAATGCTGTATTTTGGTCTGCCGGTTTGGCTTGATTGAACTTGTCAATCAAATCTTGCAATTCAGATAGACGGTCAATAGACATTTGATATGCATCGCCCAGATAGGCTATTTCACCATATCCAGAACCGATATTTTTACGTTCACGGATGGGCTTTTCACCGAAACGTGAGTTGATAGAACCGGCCATCACTCCAGTTACAGAGCCGATGTAGTCTTTGAACAGACGAGTAGTTACTCTACGGAAAGTAAGATACTGCTGCCAATAGATTGTATCTTTACGCGTTTGGTTCACACGTCTGATGATAGCGGATACAATGTTCGCATCATCGAATAATGTTTGAATCGTTAAAAACATATCCTACCTCCTTACTCGTTAAATTCAAACCATCCCTTCATATTGGCTTTATCGTTCTCGGAAAACGGCATAACCAATTTTGAAGGCTCAATCTCTGCGGCTGTACGGAGCAGCGCAACTAACACGATACCATCTTCCACCTTTGTTCTTTCATACAAAGCGGAGTTTGAAACATACTTTTGTTTCAGCCCGTCGACTGCGGTTGCTTGGAAGAGAACCGCATCTTTGGCGATATTTTCACCGAAAGCAGCCTTGATAGTCAATACGTCGTAATTGGCGTTAGACTTGTCAATAGCCGTCACTTCTGCGCCTTTAGTACCATTACCAATGAACATGCCTACATAAGCCAAAGAATTCTTGGCTATTTTGATACTTGTACTGGAAGTATACTCTTCTACAACTTTCACATTGATTACCGCATAAGCAAACTTGTTTTTCAAGTCTGCGTAAATCGGGGTAAATCCGGGAAGGAAACTTCCCACTACCAGGTTCTGCGTGTCGAGTTTGAACGGGCCACGTCTACGAATACCGGTCTGGGCATCGTAGCGTTCCTCTTGCTCAACGGGCGGAACCAAGTCATACTTAAATCCTGCTGACATAATTAATTCTTGTTTTGTTCAACAATAGTTTTCGTTCCCTCGTCAATCATCTTAGCGATAGATTCAGATTCTTTCTCAATCTTCTCTTCCGCTGATTCGGGAGGGGTTACGCCCTTGAAACCGTCATTAGCGAACTCTTGCTTTAAATCCTTGAAATAAGAGTCTAAGTCCTCATCGTCCTTGATGGCGCACCTCTTGGCGTAGTTTTCGGGAATACCATACTCCTTAGCCTTGGCAAGAATTTGCTCCTGCCGGGTAGCTTGCGACTTCTCCGTCTCAAATTGAGCGATTTTATCGGAAAGCGGTTTTACGGCTGCGCTCACTGCATCGGCAATGATTTTAGCCATATCCGGTTGTTGTTCCGTAGTTTGCTGCTGCGTGGTAGTAGTGGTAGTCTCGACTGGCTTACCGTCTTTAAGGTTATGCCTCTTCTCGTAGTTGGTCACTGCTGTTTTTGAAGCATCCCCGGCACGGAAATCACCATAGGAATTTAACACGTCCGAAAAACCGATACCCTCAACAATGGAGTTTACCTTTGTCTCGTCCGTTACACCCTCTGCCTTTTTAGTGGCAATTCGGGTTAAGATAGCAGTGTCCACCCCAGTAAATTTCTGTTGTAGTCCTGTTAGGATTTGTTCTAAGATTGTCATACCGTATGAATTATTAAATTTGAAATTCAATTTATGGAAGTAAAAATACCACCAATGCAGATGATTAGTAAATATTTAAGCTTCCCATTCACGACAATGGATTGATTGTCGTGAATACGGTATAAAAGTAAGAAGGAAGGAAGAGGAGAGGGAATAATTGAATGGATGAAAAACAACAATTGGGGTATTGTTGGAAAATGGCATAAAAAAGGCGTGAAACGGATTGGAATCACACCTTTTTTTTGAATTTAAAAGCTCTGAATTTATAAAGTTGCAGATTGTAGCTCTGCTCCGATATTCTTTACAGTTTTACTTCAAGTTCTTTACCAGTCAGAAAAAAATACAGATTTTGAAGTTGATGGACATACAATACTTTATAAACCGCTGGGATCGTTAATATTCCATTATAAGCTTTATTAGTAATATAAAACAAATCTCCTGTATTTTGCTCTAGTTTTAAACCAATAGCAAACTTATCTCCAATCTCTTTTGAAAAACATTTACAATCAGAAACATAATTAAATCCGGCATCCACCAGGATTTTTTCAGTCAAAGAAACGCCTTCAAGCAGATGATAATCGTATTGATTTGAATTACCTTTTACGCTAACTAAATAGTCATTTATACTAAAGACAACTCCTACGGCGGACTGAGCTCCAATAGTATTATTGGGTAATACATAATTACCTATTCTTAATTCTCTAATATCTATCATAACAGTTACACAGCAGGAGTTAGTTCAACATTCAACCCCAAAGCGGAAGCAATACGATAAAAGGTAGAAACTTTAGGTTCTGTCTTTCCTGTTTCCACACGGGAAATATAAGACTTATTTGTTCCTATCTTTTCGGCGAGTTCTGCTTGTGTCATTTTTGCTTTCTTCCTTGCCTCTTCAATTATTTGCCCAGTAAAGAAAGCATTAGCTCTATCTTCGGCAGCCTTACGCTCCGGAGTCCCTTCTTTGCCAAACGCAGCATCTAATTGCGCATCGACATCAAACATCTTTAGTTCTTTTTCGCTCATAATATTCTTTCTTTAGTTTTAATGCTTTATCAATTTCTCTATCAGGAGTTTTCTGTGTTTTCTTCTGAAAGCCATTGAATAAAATCACAATCTGTCCTTCATCAAAACAGAAGAAAATCCGATAAATATTACTTTGCCACTCAATTCTTAACTCAAACAGACCGTCTTTAATAGACTTCACATATTTATTGGATAGTCTATCTACGGTCTTTAACATGAGTAAACCGTATAGCACCTTTTCTTGAGCACCTTTGTTCAAGGTGTCAAAAAAGTCTTTATAGTAGTTTTCGTATGCTATTATCTTTCTGTTCATACGGCAAAGATAGAGAATGTTTATCAGTTGAGCAACTTTTTGGCGAATATTTTCATCCCTATACAAAAATAGCGGCAACTCCGAAGAATCACCGCTAATGTTCCATTTTTCTTATTTAAAAATTATAGACCTTGTAATTTTTTTGACCTAGAAATGTTTTTCTGTTCTATTTTTCTGATCTGCTCATTCTTTGCTGCTTGCTCCTCCTCGATTTCTGCAAGTTCCTCTTCGATAATGTGTTAATTTTCCCTATTATATATCTCTTTAATTTTCCCCTCTGCAAACTCATTTATATCAGAAGAAGTACATCCTGATTCGTTAAAAAAATCACTTATGTCAAAATAAATCTCCTTATGTTTATTCCCTTTCGATATATATATTATATCAAAAGGAATTGATTTATTCCCGTCCAATGTTATATCTCTCAGCATTTGCATACCCCAACTATAATCAGGGTAGTATTTATTTATCCATTCTCTTTCAGAATGCACTCCCAGAGCATGTGTTATTGCATGGATTTTAACAATATCAAAATGTTGGCTTCGAAGCATTATTTCAAAAGTTATTGTCTCATCTTTATAGTTAATTACAAACTCCCTTTTCTTGAAAAGCCCCTTTATAAAGTCATAAATTTGCTTTATCCCATCTCTTAGTGACGGAATAAAACCTATTACTACAGCTATTATAACAATAGTAGCTATAATCCAATTATCTAAAAGGAAATTAATAATTGTGTCGTATTTTGTTGCTTCCATATTATTCCTTGTCTTTATTTAAAATAGCAATGCCATATATTAAACCTTCCATTTCAGAAGCTGCATTTATTTCATCACCAGAATACCACACATCTTTTACTTTATCCTGTATCTGAATAGCTCTTTGATATGAGTCTGGATATAAATCTTTGTTTTCTTCCATAAAAGATAAACCAGCTTGAATAAACCCTCTATTTGTAAACTTCATATTACGTTTATTTATCAGTTCAACAGCCGCCTTTTGTACACTTTTAGTTCTTTCCAACTTAGTATTTAATTGCACTAACCATCCACTAACAAACACAACAATAACAAAAGAAATCCATAGAAAGTATTTGTTTGTTCTGAATTTGTCAGGAATAACAAATCCTACTATCGTTATTATCCCTGATACTATTGTTAATAATAAAAGATAATTCATTTTCTCAATTAATATATCATATCATCAACATATCCAATACAAGCATAAGAGCCCTGAAAAGATGTAAGTACTAAATATTTCCCATCTCTATAATTAATCTCTACATTTGACAACTGATGCCCTATGCTTGCACAGTACTGAATGATGTCATTCAACGAAGTTACAGGAACTTGTGTATATCCATTAGGATGAAAATAAATCGTCTTCATAATATTTGCTTCCTATTTTTTATTGGTTTATAATTTTCCAGCTAAATTCTTCACATCCTCCGCAGACTTTACTTCATGCACGGTATCGCCCACTTTTACGAAGCCTACTATATCTCCAGTGTTTGACTTTTCAAATAGTTCAGTTACTGGGACACCCAAAGCATCGGCGATTTTTTCCAATGTACCAATAGTGGGGTTGCCATTAATTGCTTTTGATAGCCCAACTCGTGACAAGCCTATTTTTTCAGCGAGTTCAGTTTGATTGATTCCTGCCTCTTTACATAGTTCTAAAATTCTAAATCTCATATATGTATATATTTAGTTTACTCCCATTATTTATGGCAAAGTTACTCAAAGTTTTCATATTAGCTAAATAAGACAACTAAAAGTATTCTTTTTATAGTTTATTAACTATCTATATTTTGCTAATTGAATACTTATAGTTTACTTTGTAATATCGAAATGATAACTAAAAGTATAATTTAAAACATATAAGAGTATGAGCACAAAATTTAAAAGTCAGATGAAAGAGGTAATGCAAATGGCATGGTCTTTTGTTCGCAAGAACGGTTATTCAATGAGCGAAGCATTGAAATGCGCATGGGCTAATTTAAAGCTGAAAGCGGCTTTGAAAGTGAAGATAGTAGAGTTCTACTTCAAAAAGACCGATGGCACGCTACGCCAAGCCTTTGGTACTCTCAAAGAGAATCTTATCGGTGAGGTAAAAGGTACAGGCAGAAAGCCGAATGACAATCTGCAAGTGTACTGGGACACAGAGAAAGAAGAATACAGATGTTTTAAGAAGTGTAACCTTATTAAAATCGCATGACAATGAAAAAGAAAAGTATGGCAACAGTTGAGATTGAATGCTCAAATACACATTCAATACCAGTATTCAGCGACTTTTTAAGTGAAGTACAAAAGCGGTTTGATATTGAGAAAGAAGCTAAGAATGAATTATATTCTTTTATCATACAGATGGGGTTGTTAGACCAATTTAGAGAGTTTTCTCAGCATTATAAGGGCGTGAATCACCATGCTGCGTGTATTGATATGCTTGCAGTGTAGTTCTTAACACGATTATCCAAAGGCAGCCTTCGCACGACATTAAAGACTGCCTTTATTATTCACTCTTAAATGAAATAATTATGGACGAAATTTGGAAAGATATTGAAGGGTACGAAAACGATTACCAAGTATCAAATTTAGGCAGGGTAAAATCCTTGCCAAAGAAATGCTGGAACGGCAAAGGGTATTGGTTTAGAGATGGGCGTATTTTAACGCCAGTCAAAAGCCAAAAGGGGTATTTGAATGTATGGTGCAGAAAGAACATATTCAAGGTTCATCGCTTGGTTGCAAATGCTTTTATACCTAATCCGCAAAACCTACCACAAGTAAATCACATAGACGGTGATAAAACCAATAATTGCGTTGCCAATCTTGAATGGGTTACTGATGGTGAGAACCTTCTACACGCATATAGAGTTCTTGGTAGAAAGCAAAAAACTGGTAAAAACCACCATAATTCACGAGCTGTTATACAATTGAAAGACGGCAAAATTATAAATTTATTTGATAGTCTTAATGAAGCAGCACGTGCGACAGGCGCTCATTTTTCGGGCATTTCAATGTGTTGTAGTGGAAAAATTAAAAAGCACAAGGGGTATCAATGGAAATACAAAGAGGAGTGATTTCACTCCCCTTTCTTTATGTTTTGTTTCTGCATTTCAGCGTTTATCTTTTCTTCTTGTTCTTCTTTTATCTCAGCGAGTTCTTCTTCGATGCGGTCAATATTTCCAGCAAACATTACCCCATGTCGTTGCGACCATACACCACCTGACACAGCCTTTACAGCTACATTGACTTTATCTTCTAAATTATCAAGGCGATACGGAACAACTTCTGTACTAATATCTATCGTTTCAGTTGCTTTGTTAAATTCAGATGGATTGATAGAGCCTAAAGCGGAAACAATGAAATTGACTCTTCGTTGTAAAAATTCACCTATCATCTCGGCATGATTTTGAACTTGCAAATGTGTCGAAAGAAACACGTAATCGAAAGCCACTCCCGACAAGGCATTTCCAGCGCCGCTCAACTTTTCAAAACTGATTTGCGGTGTATTTGTCATAGAATATGCTTTTTCAAAAAGGGTTTCTACCTCAAATTTTACGGTATCATTTGCTTGGTTCCACGTCAGATATTGGGCATCCGCACCTTCACCTGTAAGTTTGACCATTCTATCTTTAACCTTACCCATGAAACCCTCTACATCACCAATTAGCTTCAACAGTGGGAAGAAATGATAGTCTATGCAGTCGGCATAATTGGATAAAAGTTTCTCCAAGCGTATACGGAAGGTTTTTATCTTCTTGCAATAAGGTTCAGGTCGGTAGACATAGAGAACCGGCAGTTTGGGGAATCCGTGAACGAAAGAAATTCTTTCTTCATACCCTTTAGATAAATCCCATTGATAGACTGCTTTATCCGTGATAGTCATAAAGCAGGTAACTTCCGAATCATCCATGAGCTTTTTCTTGTACTCACGGGAGAAAGCAATCATCTTGCCTTCATCGTTGAAAAACGGATAAAGTTTATCCCCTCGGAATGGAGACCATAACACGCTTTTCAGTTTCTTGGTGGGCTTGACCTTGCCACCGAACGTAGTCTTAACTTTCTTCCAAAACTTTGCCCAAAACGAATCATCATCGGTAACATACCAATATTCTGCCGCTTCCTGTTCGGAGAGCCAGGCACGGACAATCTTCTTGTTCTGGTATTTGATTTTATTGGATTTGAATACAGCTTTGACCGCATCCAACAGCTTCTTTTCGTCATCATCTGTTGGAGTGCAATCCATAGACGGTTCTGTGCCGACCGTGAAAGCGGTTTGAATGTTCACTATATCCTGCTCCAAAGGAATGGAGATACGGTTCACCGGTTCGGTTTTGTACTGTGCTTCAATCTCATAAGTCTTGCCGGTCTTTTCATCGAAATCTTTTTCCGCTTCCTTTTCAAGCACTTTTCTGTCTGGGTACTTCTCTTTATCAACCATGATTTCATGGCGTTCTGGATTCCAGTCGTCCCAAAGCTTGCAACGGTCAGGAAGTTCGGTTTTTCTACCTTTCTTTAAGTAGCTTATTTTCTGCCCGATGTCAGGCAATGCTAATATTTCTTCAAGCGTTAATGGCATAATCTATATTTTTAGTGTGTGAATATTCCAGTTAAATCTTTCGGCTTCTGAATCTTGCCAAGAAGCTCACCCAATACATAATAACGTGCAGCGTCTATACCGTGATTGTCATGGTCTTCCGGCTCATTGATGTAATTTCCATCCTTGTCCTTCGCCCAAACATATTTTCGGAACTCACTTTGCAAGTTATAAGAGCGTTTGGTTATGTATATTTCATACTCCTTCATCTTATCTATACCCGCTACAACAGAACCGGGGTATTTACTTACAGCATATATCCTCACACCTCCGTTATGAATCTCTTGAATGGTTCTTGGGTCCGCACTATCAGCTATAGTTTTTAATCCCCAAGGACGTATAGATTTAACAATGTCGGATGACAGCAGTCCTGTTCGATAGTCTACTTCATCAAGATATAGGCGATTATCAATAACTCCACACCGGATTGCTGCCGTTGGATCATTGGTGAAACCAAAGTCAAGACCTAAACCGATTTTTTTGCATTCCTGCGGGAATTCGTCAATAATACCCCACTTCTTGAATACAGCACCCTCTGCCACGTCAGCCCAACGACCGATAACCACATGAGCATACTTCTCAGGATTGCTCTCTTTCATTTCCTGCACTTCCCGAAGGAACTCAGGAGAAAGGTTCTCTAAGTTGTCAAAGTAGGTAGTGTGAATATGAAGTACATTCGGATGGGTAGAAACCTGAACTTGCACACCGTCAATCTCAACAAGCTTGTGAGTATTCTCGATGTACTTTTTATAGATGAAGTGATTAGAATCGCAGGGGTTCATTATAATGATAATCCGGTTCTGGATACCCTTCTTGCGGATAGAGAGCATTATTTTATCGAACTCTTCTTCATTCGTCCATTCTTCCGCTTCATCGCAGACGAAAGTAGTAATTCCCTGAATAGATTTTAGTTTTGCCGTCTGATTACCGGAAGAAGTCTTGATGCCTCGGAACATTATACGACTATTAGTCATCTTATTGACAATATCCGTCTTGGTAGTCTTGAAATACTTAGTTGTTCCGTCTAGCTCTATCTTCTCCATCATTTCGGGAATGATAGACATACCAGCGGAAACCATCGTGTAGCGGGTGTAGAGAACCTGATGCACTATCTTTTCGGCTTCCGTCATTTCAAAGGTCAGACGTTCAATGAAGGTGGAAGCATTGAAGGATTTGCCGGAGCCACGACCGCCGGTGATAAGAATAATGAATTTATCCGTATCAGTGTATAATGGATGGTAAATTTCTTGAGGTACTATCATTTCAGCTTGTCTTTAATCCAGGAATCAATACTAATACCGTGGTTTATGTTGGTAGGAATATCAGCATCTTCATCCTGTTTACGTTCAATCCTCCTCCAGTCTTCATCGTAATGGTACAACCAGGTCATTTGAGCACTCAAATTGGGAGCCAATTCACCTTCTACAGTTTGAACTTCTTCCTCACCTGTCAGATTTCCGTCCCTATCCCGCAGCTTTCGAATAGTAGTGTTCTTTGTTTTGATACCACCAAGGGCCATAGCAAGGAACTTTGCCCGGACAAGAGAGTTTATTGCACAACGCGCGCGTGAGAGGGTTTGACTTAATTGACTGAACTCTCTTTTCTTCCTACAAAAAGTTTCTGGTTCAATTCCAATGGCATGAGCTATTTCTCCGTCAGTGAATCCCTTTTTGGCATACGACTCTACGAGAGAAAGGAATTCCTCGCTTGTGTAATCAAACTTAGGCTTTCTTCCTCCTTTACCTTTTTTGTTTTGAGATTCACTTTTTGTCATAATCTTATCCGTTAGCTAAACCTCGGCTAGCAGTTGTGTAACCCCTTCTATCTCTGAAATTGGAGAAAGGAAGCAGTGAAGAGTCTACTCTTAAACTTCTTGCCAGATTTTGGGTTACATTATATCCTGCACGAGAGATTCGTTGGTTATTTGATATGTTTCTTGCAATATTACCACTTGCTGCATAGGTTTTTCTCAACCTTTTTGTTGTTGAAAGAATTTCGCTGTAACTTCTTTGTCTTTTTCTGACTCTGCTTTCCTCCTATAATTAATCTATTCTCTCTACTTGTTCATCGAATACCTCTCCCTTGATAAATTTCATATCTGGATCATAACCGAACCTTTCACAGAAAGCCGCTTTAGCTTTATAGGAATCAAAGGATAACATTACATAAGCATCCATATTCTCGGCTTGCTTCTGTGCATTCTCCTTGACCTGTTGCTTGACTTCTTTCATGTGGGCTACTTTTTCGGCACGTTCCAACTGTTTGGCGGCTTTATCGGCTTCTTTCTGTTCGGTGACAGGTGACATCATATCAGACAAAGCATCAGCAATGGAGCTTTCTTCTTCAGTCTGCAACAGATAATCAACACCAATCATGTTTAGGTCAGCATCAGTCAGACCTGCGTCTTTCCAATCAATATCAGGAACAATCTGCGCAAGAGCGTCGAAATCCCAAGTACCTTGCGCATTGGGGTTATTCATTAAAATGTTCAACTCCTTTTCCTGTTTTTCGTCTACGTCAATGACATCGACACGAATACGATAGTCGTTATCGGGGAACTTCTGCAATTCATCCATGACAGACAAACGCTGATGTCCGCTGACTACGGTCAATCCAGTACGCTTGTTCACGACAATTCCACCGACCAACCCGAATTTCTTGATACCACGTTTTAATGTCTTTCGTGATTCATCGGAAAGTTTTCGAGGATTATAATTTGCAAAGTGAATGGCAGAACGATTTAGTTCTACCGATTCGCTCTTTATGTACTTACTTAGTTCCATGTTATCCGTTACTTAAACCTAATCCACCACTGCGTCCTTGACGAGCAGACCTTGAATATTGTTGGTACACGCTTCCGTTTCTTGCATAATTTAAACGGCTAAGGTTACGATACATGGCACCGCCAATACTGTTAATTCTTGCCTGCCTTCCTGGATTACCAGCTGCAGCATTACTCAAACGATTGGTTTGTACGCCTATATCGGCAGCACTTTTCATTCTTCCTCTTCTTCTATTTCTGACTCGGCTATTTGTTTTTTATTATTATACTCAAATAAAATTCTTTCACTCATAGGAAATACCCGATAGATTCGTTGTAAATCCTGCGGATAGTTCTCTTTTAACCAAAGCATACAATCAAGATTAAACCCCACTCCTGAACTGGCTTTTAAAGAATATCTAACTGGTTCTGGCAATCCATGTTGTCTCATGTATGCAAGAATATCCTTTTGCGTCCAATCAGCCAAAGGATAACATAAGCCGTTGTTCTCATATCCGTTAGCTTCATACCCTTTCAGCATCAAACGTCTATTCATGCCATCGGCTTTCTTCATCCCCAAGAACGTGTAATAAACTCCATGAGCAAGTTGCATAGCTTTTACCACATCAGCAAGTTTCAGCAGCTTCACCTTTGGATTAGGGACACAATACAACCCGCCACGAAGAATGTAAGTTAGATTCCAGTGAGGCGTTTGCACAAACTCGATCTTTGGATATTTGGCTTTAGTCCAGCCAATCCATCGGTTTATGTGCTCCAAGTCTTTGACGAAGTACATAAACACACAAACGATCCGATCAAACTTTGGATAGATTAAATCAAGTAGGACAAGCGAATCTTTACCCAAGGATAAAAACAGTAAAGCCTCATTCGATTTTACCCGAATGAGGTCTATATACCGGTTCGCTTGCTCTATTTTGTTCATAGTTATCCTCCGGACATACCTAATGACACACGTAAATCAGCATAACGCTGCCTACGCGATCCTAACTGTGTGGCACTAGCCGTACCTCTACGATTGGCTACCAATCTACCGCCTGCTCCTGCGCCATTCATGTTTCTGCGCGGTCCGGCTACTCTGTTAATTCTTCTTGCGACTCAGCAAATCAAATTTTAAGTTTAAACAATTCAATCTATATGTTTCTCTAATATTTTGCCTAAAGTATAATCCATTTGGGCGGCAAGATATTCTTCACCTTTATAAGTATAAACAATATCCTTGCCTTCATCATCTGTGAGAATTGATGCTCCTGCATCTTTCACCTCAACTATAATATACGGACGTTTACCCCTATATTCACCAGTTAACAGCTTTATAGCATCATACTTGATAGGCTTTAATTCTATCTCACCCTCTTCAGGTAATTCGTCATCAGCCTTGTATTCTTTACCATCACAAAGGTAGGTGATATACTTCTTTGCATTGGTAGGTCTAATTTCACGGTATTCGTGCGTTTTTTTGCCTACCAAGATTTCATCGAAATACTTCTGTTTGATGCTCAATGTAAGAATGTTCATAATCGTGTCAAATTTAAATCAATACTCAATAGTTGCGGGGGGCTGAATCGAACAACCGACCTTCACCAAGTCAAAGTGAAAAGCTACCACTGCTACACCCCGCGATAGTACCCCAAAGGTACTACCACAACCAAAGATAACGAAGTATATTCAATCGTTATACACGACAATCGGTTTATTGTCGTGAACTAAGCCAAATATCACGTTCTTCTCTGCAAGCTTTTAGCGTTGGGGCTACTGTAGCAAACAGATCGCCGCTTTCAGTACGGTAGTCATACTGGTACATTCGCCTTACTTTACCTTTTAGTTTTATTGAGAAAGTGCAGTAGTTCTCTTTACCTGGTTGGCATACGCTACAACCGTTTTTGTTTATTGAGTTCATAACTAATCTATATTTAAAGTTTTACATTCAATCTTTCTACGCTCGTATCAAAAATCACATGTGTGCGTATATTGCTTTTTCAGGCTCTCTAAGGCTTTTTCTGTAACAAGATATGTGTAGCATTCATTGCTGCCAATGCGCTTAATAGAGCGTGTTTCTTTGAGAACAATAGGCTTGTTGAAGATAACTTCATACTTGTTGCCACAACTTGTTATCAGAAAATCAACACTACGTTTATATTCGTCCAGTTCTGTTTCTTTGTATTCACCTTTAGAGATGAAATTGGGATTGGGTACCAAGTACCCCTCTGCTATTAATACGCTATTCGAGTTGTATACTTTCATAATCGTGTATGCTAATAGAAAAACATTTTACAGTGGTTATTGTACAATCTTGATCTCAACGGGCTAGGGTTGGCGAGCCAAGCAAAATGAAAATTTAGGCTAATTTCACACATTACGTTTTTATGGTGAATCCATTGTTCTTTTGTCATAATCGTATTATTAAAGATTCATATATAAACAAGTCAGATCACATTCTTCATCGTAGTCGTATTCAAGCGATACGGGTGCAAAGTATTGCTGTATCTTCTTTGCTGCTGTTTCATTCTTACCCTCAAAAGAGAAAGTAAAAGAGCGCTTGCCTCTGACTGTTATTTCAACCGGTATGCCTGCTACCTTAGTCATGTTGTTTTCAAGTTCTTGTTTTGTCATAATCGTATATTTAAGCGTTAATACCAATTGCATTTCTCATAAAGTCACTCGCTTGCTCTACTGACATATCCAACTTCTTTTGGATCAGAATAAGCATACAGCTTACTTGCTCTTTTGTATTTAAGTTGCCTTGTACAAATTCTAACATGATGAACTTTTCTATTGTTTTTTGTTTAATTACTGATGTTGCCATAATCGTGTGTATTGTGGTAGCCCGAAGGCTACCGGATTAAACCAAACCCAATCTTTTCGCAATGTAAGCGTCATGATTAATCTCGCCATAAGAGGCATATTCATTCGGGCTGTTTCTTTCAAGGGTTCTGCGATACTCATCGCATAATTCTTGCGCCTCAATCTGCGTGAGATTTGATGCTATTAGACACTCTTTGTTGCCAACTATCTCTTGTATGTATACAAACCAAGTATTTTTGCTTTTCATAATCTTCTGTGTTACGCAGGGCTTTCGCCCTGCTGGTTAAGCTTAGTTTATTTCGTAATAAGGTTGCTCGCCTCTAATAACTCTCTTTGCATCTGCAATGCTATCATACAGCTTTGCTTCATCATTGTCTATGATTACAAATTCTTGATGAAAGCCATCTTCAAACATTGTTATTGTGTGACCTTTGTAACTTACTTCTTTTATGATCTTCTTTGTTGTCATAATCGTATATCTTTTAATTGCTATTATTATTTAATACCGCAAAGTTTTGAAACTTTCAGTAACTCTTTATCGCTCATAAATATGAGGTCGAAGAAAACACCCTCATCAAAAGGCTGGTTTTGCGATAAAGCGGCTGATTTCATTTCAACCATGATTCTAGTAATCAATTCACCTTTTACCTTATCACTCATTTTTGTTGCCATAATCTTTATATTTTAATTGTTATTACTTCGTTTTTGATGATGTAAAGATAGTATATTGTGTTACAAATAATACTATTTATGTAGTTAATAAATTATAAATATATTATTTTGTGTAACGTATAATAATTATATGAGTATATTTGCATCATGGAAAAGGAAGATAAAAGAAGAGTTATACACGTAGAAATGAAAGCAACTGGTAAGCATAGGTATTTTGCTTCACCTGCTGCCATCTATGATGTATTTTCAAGTCAAGAACTCGGAATTGCCCGACAGTCACTTCTGAACTACTGGCAAAAAACAGAAGCCCCCTATGAGAATGCTGTTTGCATAATCAGAAAAGGGGAGTTAGAACGTAAAAAGAAAGGATAAATTTATGTTGAAGCTATCAGAGATAAGAAAAACGTATGAAGATTTAACAGGAAAGCTAAGTGACATTAATCGCCAATTATGCTTCGCAGGATTTGGTATTATATGGATTTTCAACAAAACTGGAAATGAAACAATAATACCAAGTGAATTATATGAGCCAGCTGTATGGCTAGTGATTTCGTTAGCTATTGATGTGATACAATATGTGTATTCATCTATAGCATGGGCTATTTATTATACCACAAAGCGAAAGAGGAATAAAAATGATGACAAAATAGAGGTTGACGAGCCTACAGGAATTAATTATCTTACATGGATTTTATTTTCTGCTAAGGTTATAACTATGTGTATCGGTTTTTATAAAATAGGATTTTTCTTAATTTCAAAATTATAATATTATGGCAAAAACAAACACCCCAAAACCGAGTACCCCAAAACCGAGTACCCCAAAATCTATTCCTTCACACGGAAATGGAGGTAAAATAACCGAAGTTAATGGTACTGGACCAAGAAGACCAAAAAAGTAAATTAAAAAGCCGGAGTTAAGTGCTCCGGCATATTAATTGATTAGCCCTTTAAATTTTAACCGATTTACGATTTCGGTGTAAAGATATTCTATATCTCCACTGAAATCCCCATAATTCTGGTACAGAAACACGACATCAGTACAATTGTCGGAAATTGTACTCTTGGACTGAACCCCCAATACTCTTGACATTTCTTCACGTAATCCGGCTGTCATTTTTCCACCGGCAAGCGAGCTTGGAGAAAACAAGTACAAGATGATGAAGATAAATTTTTTCCGCTGGGTCACACTGTCAATATTCGGTGGACATCCCCTCTCATTCAGTACCTCAACGAATATTTTGTAGATTTCATGGATAAGGCTTTTATCTTTCAAAATCGGGGAAGTTAAGATATTTTCTTCCTCTGAAAGTTCTGATTTTTCGATACGAATCTTTTTAAGACGAATTATTTTATTAAAATCCAGCTTCATAACACGATTATTTAAAAAGTAAATAGTATATTTGCATCATAATCGTGTAAGATTTGGGAGAATCAATGCTTGGTCGTGCTGGCAGATTCTCCCTTTCTATTTTAAAGGATCAATCATTTGTTCTCTGTCTTCCATTTTTCTTTTAAGATTACTGTATTCATCTTCAATACACTTGCTTATCTTAGCTGCATCTTCGTAACGTTCGGCTTTTATAAGTATTCTTCTTATCTCTTCAAGCTGATTGATGTATACGATGTCGTTACGATCCGTTACGTGCTGAATATAACTTTTGATGTCATTCAGCTTGACCTCCATGCGTCTGTGCCATTTGCCTATCAAAATTACAATGATGGCAACAGTTGTAGCATTTAGGATGAATAATGCGATTTTAAGTATTAATTCTGCAACTTCGCTTATTGGTATGGCTATTCCTCCTTTAGTCAACTAACACAAACTCGTAAGCAAATACAAACGGATTACTTTCCCATGTGCCTTTGCCGGAAACTTTATCTATCAAGAACGAAAAAGCTTGTTGAGCTACATCTGTTGATAAATATCCTCTTTTTGTATGAGGGGTATGATATCTCTTTATTCCATTATTATCAGTATACGCATGAATAATTCCTTCTTTCAAGCAATCTTCATCTGATATATCCTGTAGGCGTTCTACTTTTACATTGGTTATCTTTATGTGATGTTTACAAGCATATGACTTAACGAACATCTTGTTATTCCATCCTGCGGAATTCTTCATGAGGCCACGAATGCTTAAATCTTTCGGATGCCTGTCTAGTGAGTCTGGGGAATAGCCTAAATCCCTATAGCTTTGTGCAATGGCAACAACTTCGCCAACCTTGTAAAGGGGATTATTCCATCCTGTAAAATCTCCATCTTTATTTTTCCACCCAAATGCACCAAATAAAGGAGATACTAGGTTCCCTTCGTTATCATAATCTTTAGATCCAAAAACGGGAAATACAATATCCCAACTTTCATCAGGTCTATCGTATTTACAAATCCTTCTCGTCATAGTCTTCCGACCTTCCAATACGGCTTGGGTTAAGCCAAGTTTATCATTGAACATTATTTTCTTCATGATTATTCCTCCTTGATTAATTCAGGATTATCGTAGATGTTGCCTACAATCTCTTCCATTACATTATAGTTACAGAATGGCAATAATTCTCCACTATACTCTCCGATATATCCAAAACATCCGTCTTTTACACCTACTTTATTATAGATTTTTACGCCTTCATCTTCACCCATTAACAATATATCCCCTTCGTAAATTTCCTTACCGTTCTTGTCAAGTAATCCGGTGAACTGACCTACGGTTTCGGGAATGACCTTACTTCTATTAAACATTTCAGTAGCTTCGCATCCATATTGGGAAAGTTTATTGCTAAAAATAGCCATTTCACCACTTTCGTACTGAATCAAGTCACTAAATATCCATTCGTTATTATATAAGTTTTTTCCTCTGAATTTTATTGTACGATTCATTTTATTCCTCCTTCTTTACCAATTCAACTTCTGTCGGCTCTTCATCTTCCCATTTTACTTCGGGGAATAAAGAAGAGTCTAGCTTATAGAAATCATGGGGATTGTCACTACATAATTGCCAACTTTCCGAATACTTCACGGGTTGCTTCTTATAAAGGCATAAATCCCCGTCTTTGTCTCTTGCTACATACATATTAGTCTCCTTTCTCTTTAATCCGTTCTAGTACATCTCTGTTGGCTTCCAGTATTTCATCGAAAGATGGTATTGGCATCCAATGTGTGACTCCGCTATCAAAAGTACCCAATGTTACATCTGAATAAAATAGTCCTGCACAATAGAATAAAGCACGATATGGATTGCGACCGCCTGCCACAAATACCCATCCGCTTTCTTTCGGCAACCTATCTTCTACACTTATCCACGGGGATTGCTTTGCATGCCATTCTGCACCTTGAATGAAATTCATTTCTCCAAATTGTGCTAGATATTTGCCCGACAAAGTTCTATCAACAGTTCTGTGATTAAACAAGATATTTTCTCTTGCTGCTGCTTCTAATTTCTGTTTCATACTACTCTGTTTTACGCAAATCCTTGATAATTCTTCAAGAACTTGCAAGGTTTTACTCTAATTGATTCGTACATACTTACCTGCGATATCGCAAGTTCTTAATATATCGGCATTATCTTCACCGAAAGCTATTAGGATACTGCCGCACCCGGGCGAGTCCCCACGAGTCCCATCCGGTCGAAAGAAGCGAATCCGGTTCCGTAGAAATTTCATAGCTGTTGCTTTTTCAAAGATGACATCTTGGAACATCTTTGAATCGCAACGATTGAAAAGTAATGCGATTCCGTTTCCATGCTCTGCCAGACGTTTAACGAACTGTTCAATAAGCGGACGGGAATAAGGAGGATTTAGCCAAACACGACCTACCCAATCTTTAGTTAATCCGTCATGGTTCTTGTTGTACATGATTTCTGCTGTTTGCCAAAGTGGGTTAACCGGAGCGCATGGATCTAAATCGAACTTTCCCAATGCGTCTATAATTTCTTTTGGCGTGTACCATTCATCGGTGGTATTAACCGATTTCTCAAAGGTTGTATTCATTGAAAATATTTTAATTAATTGTATCCATCAAGTGGTCCGCTATCGCATACACCACCAGGTAAAATAAGATGTTCACTCCTAGGAGAAGGAGGATGTTTAGGAGTATTCTCATAACTAATCCAGCTTCTCGTTACTTTCGAAAATATGAGCAAACGTACTTTTTTCATCTGATAGATCGAGTCCAAGTTGTGAAGGGTGACGTTTGATGTAATTATAAAATGCGAACATCTTTTTGTCATCGTCACCGCAGCGGTCTACCAACAGCCGGATGAAAGCCAGAAGACAATCGGAGTCGTTTCCGAAGTTTTCCTGTGTGGAGAACTGTGTTTTATCCACATCTTGTTTCAATTTCCGGATCGCGGCTATTGCTGTGTTGAAATTGCGTTTCGCATCGTGGCGTAATTCATAGCCTTGCTTTCCCATTTCGCTTCTCAAATCATAGAGAAGGGTTTCTACGACATCTGTCAACACATAGGTTAAGTTGAGAGTCGTATTAAGATTTGTTGTTCCTACTAACATGATTTTATTTATTTCTTATTTGGATAAATCCACGTTTTTCTGTCTCTCTAAGGAGTTCCATATCTTCTTCCTTGATATTACAAGGTGTTTCTCTGTTGACACTCATATAAGATGATATGCCGAATTTCTTTCGTATCTTTTCTATGACTTTCCATTCTTTGGTAGTCCAGCATATTGTAACATTCATTTTCTTAAACTTTTTCCTATGAATTTCACTCGTGTAGTAATGGAAACCAATCTATCCATAGTACGTTCCCCATACTTTTGGGAGATTTCATCAAGTGATAGATTAGTGGTCAATATCAAGAGTTTTCCTCGCTTTTCCGCTTCATCAACAATTTCACAGAAGGCAAGTCTTTTTTCTCCGAATTTCACGCTAAGATTCTCTGTGCCGACATCATCAATATAGATGATATGCTTTGCCTTCACAGCGTCTATATCAGCATTCATCTGTTGTGCATCATAACATGCTACAATCTTCCGGCAATAGTGATTGAGAAGCAAAGGGATAATCTTCCAGCATATAAGTGATTTCCCTCGTCCACAATTGCCATGGCATAAAAGTCCACGCCCGTTATTCCCAGAAAGCCATGTGGCTATTTCATCGTATTCCGGTAGCCATTCGGCATTTCCCGTGAAATAGTTCAACCCTTGCCAAAGGATATTCTTTGCATCTGGTATCGCTATGTTCACAAGATTGGGAACAGGGTTAAATCCAGTCTTCCTAAGATTGTCGATTGTTTTTTTAAAGTCTATTTGTTCCATCTTTCCTCCCATTTTCTTTCCTGTGGCGAATCGTATTTGTCAGGAGAGTTATCTTTGAGAACCACACCAATATCAGTAGTTGGCTTGGCCGGTATTTTTTCCCGATTTGCCCATGTTGCCAACCTTTTAGGAAGTTCCCAGGTCTTTTCAAGTTCATAGCGCATTTTAGTTTCTGATTTGTTCAGTTCAGACCAATAATCAAAGAAGGAGCGAATCATTTCCTTTTGATACTTACCGACAAAAGGTACAAGAGATTGATAAAAAGATTCTTTTCGAGAGAGAGTAGCGGCTTTAGCCGCGTTTTTCTTATCTCCGTAAGGAGATTCTTTAGTATTATCTTCTTCATCTTTCTTCTTATTATCGCCCTTAGCTTGCCCCATTTTTTCAACAACTGCCCTTAACTCCGCCCTTAATTCGCCCAAAGCATTATTTAACTCTCTGATTTCTTTATTGTTATCTATGTCCTTGTCTATGTCCTTGTCTATGCCCTTGGGTATGCCCTTGTAGGGGTTGTATTCATCATACTTGCATAAAGTTATCACAGTCATGCCTTGTTTGTTACAAGTCGTTATCATGCCTCTCTTTTTCAGTTTGGCAAGAAAATAGCGCACTTTCTTTTCAGACCATTGCCAACGCTTCATCAAAAACGATATAGATGCTGGATATTGACCTCTTGAATAAGAGATTTCCCGACCTCCGATGAGTTCGCTGTACGCCTTGTCGGTTGCCTCAAATCGTGCTGACTGAATCAAGTCAAGCCACGCTTCGCACTCCGAAAACTCACGGGCTACCTTCCACATTTCATTCGAGAAAAACCTGCGGCTTAGCCTCAAAAATCCTTCGTCCATAGTTAGAATCTCACGTTTGTTAATTGTCTTCCTTTAGAGCAAACTACCCATTTACCATTACCGCTATCAAACAACCGTAAATCAGAGACTTCGCCAAAACGTTTGATGTTACCGCATAAATCTACAATCCAGCCACATTCTTTGGAAGGGTGGGGGCGAATAGCCCGACCGACTATCTGATACCACATAGCAAGTGACATCGTAGGACGTGCCATAACAACAGTGTCAAGTTCTGGATAATCAAAACCCGTAGTCAATACCCCGACATTCGCCACTACTGGTATTTCCCCAGTTTTGAAATGTTGGAGAATCATTTCACGAGTTGTTTTTGGAGTATCACCGGATACAATAGCGCAACCAGGTATTGAATAGGTCAACCGCTCTGCTTCTTTCAAGAACCGAGTAAATACTAAAATGCCTTTTCTCTTACCACCTGCTTTGGGATTCATCAGTCTTTGGACGATATGAACGAGATAACCGTAGAAGTCTATCCGTTCATATTCTCGTTGAACTGATTTATCCGTATAGTCTGCACCGGTGGTATTTACTTTCAGGTTAAGTTCATTCCATCCTGAAGGATTCATCGGATAATAGTTTAGCTTCGCCAAGTAGCCCATATCTAATAGGGTTGATACCTGTACATGGTAAATGACCTCTGAAAAGACATGAGGTTTTGTCCGAGTGATAAATTTCAGCATAGAACCAAAGTCACGGCTGGAACTTAAACGATACGGTGTAGCTGTCAGTCCAAGAACCTTACACTTCACCGCATCGAAGAAATCCTTGTACATTCCCTCTTTAGGGTTAACAAGGTGACATTCGTCCACGATGATGTTCTTGAAGTGGGTGAACAGTTCAGGATGATTCTTCACACTGCCGATGGTGGCAAATGTTATCCGGCTTATCTCCTTTGAGTTAAAGGATGCTGAATAGATACTGCAATCAAGAATGCCGTATGAGCAGAGTTTTTTGAAGTTTTGCTCTAAAATTTCTTTTGAGGGCTGAAAAACCAATGTATGACCGTCAAGCCTTGCGGCTATATCCGCTATGATAAGGCTCTTTCCACTCCCCGTAGGCAGAACCATGATAGCATTCGTCTTCTTCGCCCTGTTATTGAAGAAAGAAACGGCAGCATCAGAGGCTTTCTGTTGGTAATCACGTAG